>Ga0209909_100110_pt1 | contig 154959 bp, 140 predicted proteins | sample FECB22metaG_FD_188302 | JGI IMG/M metagenome (GOLD analysis project Ga0209909, IMG submission 188302) | Cyanobacterial communities from the Joint Genome Institute, California, USA - FECB-22 (SPAdes) (version 3) | ecosystem: Environmental > Aquatic > Thermal springs > Hot (42-90C) > Microbial...
CGGTGTGGCAGATGCCGGTCGCCTTGACCTCGATCAGCACTTCGCCAGCGCGAGGCCCCTCAAGCTGAACCGTCATCACCTCAAGCGGCTTGCCAGCCTGAACCGCGACTGCTGCTCTTACGTCCATAGAAATTCCTCCAAAATCAATAGTCTATCACCGATATCTCGTTTGATTTGTTAGCTTGATATCTTGGCCCACAAATCGCGTATTTCCTGGCGCATCTGCAGGGATTCCTCCCAGCGGTCAGTGCTGTCCTCACCGTCCCTTCCGGTAATCGCATAGGGTTTCGGCCCCAATTCGCAGGTGAAGGCAAGCGTCGCGTCCTTGGCCGCACGCCTGCGCCAGCTTCTGAAGCCATAGTCCCACCAGTCGAGGAAAAGATCGACCCAGGGTCTGTGATGCGGGAAGGAAATCTCGATCTGGACTTGCTCGCGGGAGGCAACGCGGCCGTGGAAAGCCCATGAGCTGTCCAGTATCCGATGAATGAGCGCATGGTTTTCGTCGGATACCGGCCAGGCGAACTCCCGCCCGACGAGGAAGTGGGAGATGTCGCCGAGCAGCCGCAACTCCGGTAGCCGATCGAGCAGGTCGAGCGTGAAAAACAGATCCGTCGTCATCCGGTCGCGATGCGTCTCGATCCAGACATCGATGCCGGCCTCCTCCGCCAGCCGCTGCCAGCCTTCCAGCAGGGGGATGCAGTCCTCCAACCGTCGCAGCCGCACGTCGGGCTGCAGACAGATGTGATGGACATTGAATTCCGCGGCGACCTCCAGTGCCGGCTTCAGATCGTCGACCGTCTTAGGGAAGCATTGCCCCTCCGCTTGCAAGCCATGCTGCTTGAGCAGGCCCGCGATGCGCGCAACGACATTGCTGTCATACCAATGGGTACTGATGCCATCGAAGCCGTTGGCGGCGATCTTTTCGATATTTTCTTCCAGAGAAAGCTCCGGATGACGAGCACTGCGCCGCTCCATGGACCAGAGCGACTGGAATATGAGCAAGTTCTGCATCGTTCCTCCCCTACCTGTAGGCTGCTCAGATCATGAATTCGAAGTCTTTGCCAGCGGACCCGGTGATGGCTTTTGATCATCGGCGCGTTTCATTGCAAAGCGGATGTATTCGCTCGATCGCGGCCCGCCGGCATGATGGTTTTTCATCAAAATACTCCCGGACGCCGGTCGGCTCCATCGGTAACTCTTTCCAGGCGGCCGGGTGGGCCGCTGTTTCCTGGGAGGAGAACATGCTGAAGTTTTTGAGTGCAAGCGCGCTCGCGCTCGTGCTGTCGTCGCAGGCCCATGCCGCCGATCGGATCGGCGTTTCGATGGGTTACCTGACGACCAATTTCCAAACCCTGATCGCCAACGGCATGCAGGACTACGCCAAGACCAAGGGGCTCGATCTGCAGGTGGTGGATGCCGCAAACGACGTCAACAAGCAGCTTGACCAAGTCCGAAATTTCGCCGCCGGTGGCGTCTCCGCCATCATCGTCGACCCCGTGGATTCGGACGGCACGCCGGCAATCAGCAAGATTGCCGAGGAAGCTGGCATTCCGCTGATCTACGTCAACATCCAGCCGACCGATCTCTCCACGCTCGGCAAGAAGCAGGCCTTCGTCGGTTCGAACGAAACCGAATCCGGCACGCTGCAGACGAAAGAAGTCTGTCGCATGCTCGGCGGCAAGGGCGATATCGTCATCATGGTCGGCGACCTCAGCAGCCAGGCGGCACGCCAGCGGACGCAGGACGTGCATGATGTGCTGAAGACAGGAGACTGCAGGGGCATCAAGGTGGTACGCGAGCAGGTCGGCAACTGGAGCCGCGTGGACGGTGCCGATCTCGTTTCCAATTGGCTGACCTCGGGCCTATCCTTCGATGCCGTCATCGCCAACAATGACGAGATGGCGCTCGGTGCGATCTCCGCGATCAAGAATTCCGGCGGCTCGACTGACAAGACGATCGTTGCGGGCATCGATGCGACGCCGGATGCGCTGCAGGCGATGAAATCGGGCGATCTCAAGGTCACCGTCTTCCAGGACGCCAAGGCACAGGGGCGCGGCGCTGTCGATACCGCAATCAAGGCCGCCAAAGGCGAGCAGATCGACCGGGAAGTCTGGATACCCTTCAAGCTGGTGACGAAGGACAACATGGTCCAGTTCGAAAGCTTAAACTGAGAGGACCGGTATCGGCAACGATGAGCGCGACTGCCGGCGCATGGGAAGGAGAGGCTACCGGCCTCCCCTTCCCGCCCTGAGTTACCCGCCAGCGAACTTCCGCCGCCGTGAGCAAATTTCATCAAATCAATGCTGTCGTTTCGAGCCGGCGTCGCTGACACTGACCGCATCGTTTCATTCACCGGGAGGCCCATCATGGACGACACGCTCTACGGCACGCGCGACAAGCGCGGCGACTGGAAACCTAAAAAGCTTCTGCAATATCCGCCTGTCTTCATCTGGCCGGCCAAACCGATCGCATTCCTGAAATGGTTCTTCGGCTATCCGGGTTACCTGATGCCCTGGAATGTCGTCTATGCCGTCGTCGCGACGCTGCTGTGGCTCTATGCAACGCCGTCGATGGAGACGATGAAGACGTTGGCGCCGGGCTGGATCGCCTATCTTCTCTTGCGCAACGCCGCGCTGGTCTTCCTGTTTTTCGGCGCCTTTCACCTGCGTCTCTATATGCAGAAGAAGCAGGGCACGAGCTTCAAATACAACAGCAAGTGGCCGTCGAAGGATAATTCCGCCTTCCTCTTCAGCAACCAGACCGTCGACAACGTGATCTGGACCTTTGCGAGCGCCGTACCCTTCTGGACGGCTTTTGAGGTGATGACGCTCTGGGCTTTTGCAAACGGCATCATTCCCTATGTCGATTTCGCCAAACACCCGATCTATTGCGCGATCATCATGCTGCTGATCCCGGCCTTCCGCGATCTGCACTTCTACCTCGTGCATCGGCTGATCCACTGGCCACCGCTCTATCATACGGTCCACAAGCTGCATCACAACAACGTCAATCCCGGCCCGTGGTCAGGCCTCGCCATGCACCCGGTCGAGCATCTCTTGTATTTCTCAGGCGTTCTCATTCACTGGATCGTACCGTCCAATCCAATCCATGCGCTGTTCCATCTGACCCATACCGCGCTGGCACCCGCGCCGGGCCACGCCGGCTTCGACAAGATCGTCATCGGCGAAGAGGCCGGGATCGATACCCATGCCTATGACCACTACCTCCATCACAAGTTCTTCGAATGCAATTATGCCGACGGCGTTATCCCACTCGACCAGTGGTTCGGCACTTTTCATGATGGTTCGAAGGAGGCGGAGGATCGCATGAACAAGCGGTTCATGGAGCGCGCAAAGAAGTATGCGGAGAAGCAGGCTCGCCGCTCCGGCACGCCGGGCTAGAGCCCATGTAGGCCGGTGGAATTTTTCCGACAAACCCGTTGAATTCCACGGCTTGCCAAAGGCGTTGGATGCTCCATATGCGCTTTTAGGTTCTCCCCCCGCCGCCGGTCCCAACCGGCCGTTGATGGCGGGAAATGCCGGAGCCTGCGGCCCTCCTTCCGCAGGCTCCGGCTTTGTCGCTTACTGGTGACTGGACGCCGGACCAATATTCTCGGCAGTATAGGTCAGGAACGGAACCGGCTCCTGGCTAACAGGCACATCGATAATCCCCATTCGCGATAATATCGTATCCAGTGCGCGCCTTGCCTGGGTTTCAGGTGCCTGATCGAGAACGAGCGTCATCAACCCGGATGCGATGAACCTGCGTGTTTCGTCGTTGAGTTCGTGCGCTATCCAGACGCAATCGCTTTCCTCCTGTTGCTGAAGGCGCCGAAGCGCTGAGCCCACACCGAGATTGGCGCCGCCGGCGTTGTAGACGCCAACGATATCCGGACAGCGACGCAGCGCCTGCGTCATCATCTCGGCGGATTTCACATCGTCATCCCAGCCGAATACGACCTCCGAAAACTGCAGCGCGGAGCTGTGCTGAGAATTGAGATAATCGGAGAAACCACGAATGCGCTCCCTGTGGATCTGGTAGGCCCAGCTATGACAGATGGCGACGACGCTTCCCTTTGCGTGCCGGAGCATGCGTGACATGTAGAAGCCGGCGGTCCGGCCGGCGGCATAATTGTCGATGCCGACGAAGACGTCATCCCGGCCGGTCAGGTAGGAGACGATCTGGACGACCTCAACACCGGCGGCACGCGCCTCTCGCAAGCTCTCCCGAATTGCGGGATGGTCGATGGCCGCGACGATCAGGCCATGGCGGCGAATGTTGCTATTGGCCACATGCGCGGCAAATTTCTCGGGATCGCTCTCCTCGACGAAAGTGCGATGGATTGTAATAGAGCTGTCCAATGAGGCGGCAATCCGCTCGAAGGCGTGGTTGAGCCGGCTGAAGAACGGCGACTCCGGTCGAACCAGGATCACCTCGATACGGATCGTGCCGCGATAGAGCCTCGGGATGATGCCCTTGTAACCGAGTTGCTTGGCGGCCAGCACCACCTTCTCGGCCGTCCGCGGCTTTACGCTGCCGCGTTCGTTGAGAACGCGCTCGACCGTCGCGATGCCGACACCTGCGGCCGCCGCAATATCCACCAGGCGAGTCTTTTTCATTGGGCTCCTCCCTGATGAAAAATGATCATAATCGGCGTGGAAAGTGAAGGCCTATCTCGCGCATGCTTCAAACCAGTCGGGAGCGGAAAACGAAGCGCGATCAAGGCGCAACGCCAACTTGCTCCCGACATCCGATGATGGCTTCGCGCCTTGCAATGATTGGAATGAGGAGGAAGAAATGACGACTTGGGTTGATGCATGCGCTGCCGACGAAATCGATCAGGAGGATGTCGTCCGCTTTGATCACGCCGGAAAAACCTTTGCGATCTATCGCAGCCCTGACGACGAGTATTTCGCCACGGACGGACTTTGCACCCACGAGAAGATCCACCTGGCGGACGGTCTCGTCATGGGCGACACGATCGAGTGTCCGAAGCACAATGGCCGTTTCAGCTACAAGACTGGCGAAGCGCGCGGCGCGCCGGTCTGCATCAATCTGAGAACCTATCCGGTCAGAGTAGAAGGCGATCGCGTCATGATCGGGATAGGAGCATGAGCGGCAATGCGGGCGTCATCATCGTCGGTGCCGGCGAATGCGGCGCGCGCGCCGCTTTGAGCCTAAGGGAAAACGGCTACCGGCACGCAATCACCCTGATCGGCGACGAGGTCCATCTCCCCTATGAGCGGCCTCCCCTTTCCAAGCAGATTTTGCTCGATGTAACAGAGCCCAAACTGCCCGCCGTCCTCAGCGATAGCGTGCTGGCCAAGTATGCCATTCAGCATATCTGCGGCGCATCTGCTGATGCTATCGATGCTTCCGGAAAGCAGCTCATGCTCTCGGATGGCCGGGCGATGCCCTACGACAAATTGCTGCTGACGACCGGTGCGACGCCGAGACGATTGCCGAACGCACCCGCCAGCAGCAGGATACTTTATCTAAGGACGATCGAGGACGCGTTTGCACTCCGTTCGCTCATCCGAGCGGATATGCATGTGGGCGTGCTCGGTGGCGGTTTCATCGGCCTGGAGGTCGCCGCATCGGCCCGCAGCCGCGGAGCCAAGGTCACGGTCATCGAATTCCAGGAGCGTATTCTCAAGCGTGGCGTACCGGAGCCGATCGCCGAAGCGATCACGGCGCTGCATCAGCGCAATGGGGTCACCGTGAAATGCGGCGTAACGGTCCTCGGGATAGAAGCGAATGAATGGCGCGTCGATATTTCTCTCTCCGATGGAGATGAGATGTCGGCGGATGTGCTTGTTGTCGGGATCGGCGCGCAGCCGCGCACCGAGCTTGCCGCTCAGGCCGGTATTGCCATCGATAACGGCATAGCCGTCAATGAGTGCCTGGAGACGTCGGTTACTGATATCTATGCCGCCGGCGACTGCTGCTCCTTTCCCCATCCTCTTTACGGCGGCCGCCGGCTGCGCCTCGAAGCCTGGCGCAACGCGCAGGATCAGGGCATTCTCGCTGCGGCAAATCTGTCGGGCGCGGCGCAGAGCTATCAGGCCGTTCCCTATTTCTGGTCCGATCAGTTCGATCATACCCTGCAGATCGCCGGTCTTGTCGATGAAGGGTGTCTCGTCGTTCGGCGAGATCTTGGCGACGGCGCTTTTATCCTGTTTCACCTCGACGACGACCGACGGCTCGTCGCGGCAAGCGGTGTCGGTCCCGGCAACAAGATCGCGAAAGATATAAAGCTGAGTGAGTTGCTGATCGCCAGGCGGGTTACGCCGCCAATCGAAGCATTGACCGATGCGAACCTGAAATCTCTGTTGCCGCGTGCGGCATGAGAAGCATCCCTTGCGCCTTCGATAGCCTGTCGGGTCTCGGCAGGCTGTCTATGGCTGTCGCTTCGCCAATTCATGAGCACACGTCATAAGTGCTTGTAGCATTCGGGTGCTAATCTCGAAAACGGATCTTCCTACATTCCTTTCGCAGGTCCTGAAGGCCAGGCAGGTAGTCTCGTCTTGCGCCGATGCGGTCTATCGCATTGCCGCCACCGGCAATCGCTTATCAATATAGGAGTAGAGTAATGCCCCATGTCATTTTGAAGATGGCCGCCGGTAGGACCGAAGCACAGAAGCAGGCCTTAGCGAAAAACCTGACCAAGGCCGTCATGGAAACGCTTGGTCTCGACGAAGACTCGGTTTCCGTCGCGATCGAGGATGTGCCGATGGCCGATTGGGCCGAGAGTGTCTACGTTCCCGATATTCAAGGCAGGCCGGAGACGATTTACAAGGCGCCCGGTTATAATCCGTTTCGGTAAGGAGCTGGCGGAAAGGATGACGCACATGGCGTGGCATAGCGAGGAACTCCTGCGCATCGCCGAAACCGATGACCTGCATATTTCACCCTTGCGTGACGACGGTGTAACCCATGGCACGCCGACCTGGATATGGTCGGTCGTGGTCGACGGCATTCTCTATGCTCGCGCTTACAACGGCACGGGCTCAAGCTGGTATCAGGCGGCGATCCGACAAAAAGCCGGGCGCATTCAGGCGGGCGGCATGACCAGGGATGTCCTGTTCGAACCCGTGGCGGAAGAAGCACACGTCAACGACAGGATCGATGCGGCATATCGTGCGAAATATGCCGGGAGTCCGTATCTGTCGTCGATGATCGGCAGAGGATCGCGCGCGGCCACGATCGCGATCATGGTCGCGAGCTAGGAGATGAGGATGGAAAAGCGGCTTCTCGGCAAAGCAGGTCTGGAAGTATCGGCACTTGGCCTCGGGTGCATGGGATATGGCGAAGCGGCTGACCGCGGCGCCATGATTTCCTTGATCCGCGGCGCGGCCGAACGCGGCGTGACTTTCTTCGACACGGCCGAGGCCTATGGGCCGTTCCGAAACGAGGAAGTCGTCGGGGAGGCTCTCGAGCCGTTTCGCGGCGAGGTGGTGATCGCGACGAAGTTCGGTTGGGACATTGATCCTGAGACGGGAGTTCACAAGGGCGGCGTCAACAGTCGCCCAGCGCAGATCAAGCGTGCAGTCGAAGGCATGCTCAAGCGGTTGCGGGTCGATTGCATAGACCTGCTCTATCAGCATCGTGTCGACCCGGATGTCCCGATGGAGGATGTGGCTGGCACGGTTCGTGACCTGATCCGGGAGGGAAAGGCAAGGCATTTCGGTCTCTCGGAAGCCGGCGTCGGTTCCATCCGTCGCGCCCATGCCGTGCAACCGGTTTCGGCCTTGCAGAGCGAATATTCGCTGTGGACGCGCGACCCGGAGCAAGACGTGATCCCACTGCTCGAAGAACTCGGGATAGGCTTTGTTCCTTTCAGTCCGCTGGGCAAGGGTTTCCTGACCGGTAAGATCGATGAGAATACGAAATTTGACAGCTCGGATTTCCGCAATCGCGTCCCGCGCTTTTCTGAGGACGCGCGTAGAGCCAACCAATTGCTTGTCGACAGATTGCGTGAGATCGCGGACCGAAAGGGTGCAAGCTCTGCGCAGATCGCCCTCGCCTGGCTGCTGGCACGCAAACCTTGGATCGTCCCCATTCCGGGAACGAGAAAACTCGAACGGCTGGACGAAAATCTCGGCGCGCTCTCGCTGCGGCTCGAAGAGGGTGAAATTGAAGAGATCAGCCAGGCATCTTCCAGCTTCAAGGTAGAAGGGGACCGCTACCCCGAAGAATTCATGAAACTGTCAGGGCGCTAAACGAGCACGCGCGACACTAGGCCGATAGGTGCAGGCGACCGTCTGCGTCGATGGTCGCAGCCAGACGATCATAATCCTCAACACTCGGATGCCGCGCCAAGAGCGGTGTTCGATGCGTCGCGCTGATGATCAATACGGAAGCACCTGCTGCTTCCGCTGCCTCTATTCCGGCAGATGCATCCTCAAAAACAAGACATTCCTCAATGGGTTGGGCCAACATCCTGGCACCTAACATGAAGCAATCTGGTGCCGGCTTGCCATGCTGGACATCTTCGCCGGCGATCAGAATTTTCGGCCAGGGAAGTCCGGCCGCCTCGAGGCGAACTTTGGCCAGTTCCCGAGGAGCCGAGGTGACGACCGCCCAACGATCCGGCGGCAGGCTCTTCAGAAACTTGTGTGCCCCGGCAATGGGCTCGACGCCTTCGACGTCATCAACTTCGGCCTGGGTCAACACCCTGACTTCTTCCGCGGGATCGATCCCCGACAGGCCGAGGCCAGTAATCGTCTCGATCGCCTTGCGGCCGTGGACGGTTGCCAGCAGGCTGACGGCATCGACGCCGCGCCTTTCTGCCCATGCGGTCCAGACCCGTTCGGCAACCGCGATCGAATTCAGAAGGGTTCCATCCATGTCGAACAGGAAGGCGCCGAAGGAACGGCCGTCAAAAAGCATCAGGACCGATTCTCCGCTTTCTGACCGGACGACAGGCGATCGAGTATGGCCTGTGCGGTATTGGCGTCGGTAACCAGGGCATTGATCATTCCCGACCGCGCCGCGCCGATGATACCGCTCGCCTTACCGGGAGTGGCGGCGACCGCGATGCAGAGCGGCACCTTGCGCAATTGCTCCGGAGAGGCGGCAATCATTCCCTCCTCACCATCCCAATGCAGGATCTCGCCCTCTTCGGTAATGTAATGGCGGAGCACGTCGCCGGTTGCGTGGCTCAGCGCCTTCTCTCCCGGCAGCGCCGCTTCGGAAGGGTTTGCCGCGTGCGTGAGGCCAACGCCGACGATTGCGGCATCGAGCTTGTCCCAAAGCGATGTCACCTGCTGCACTGTCGGGTCGCCGAGAAAGGCATTCCGGAGTTCCGCCGACGAGATGTAGGGCGCATGCAGAAAATGCGGTACGCCCCCCATCTGTGCGGCTGCCTGCCGAACGAATTCATTGATCTGGAAATGCGGCGCCGCTTGTTGCATGCCGCCATTCAGCGCGACGGTGACTATGCCCGGCAATTGCGGCAGCCCGGCCATTGTCACCTCGCGCACCGCCCGCCCCCAACCGATGCCCAGTGTCGAGCCGGAGCGCATGCCGGCCTGCTGCAAAAGCGTACCGACAGGCGCGGCCAGTGCGCTAAGCACGTTCGATGACGGCGTATCGATGACCGCGGCGGTGCGCAGCTTGAGCCGATCGATCAGCGCAGCACTCAGATCTTCGGCGGGGGACAGATCGATCACTTCGATCCGGACGATGCCGACTGCCCGCGCCCGCTGCAGCAATCGCGATACCGTCGCGGTGGATAGGCCAAGCTTCTTGGCGATGTCCACCTGCGACATGTCGGACTGGTAGTGCAATTTGGCGACGGTATGCAGCAATGCGCGATTTGCCGCAGCCTCCTGCGATTGAGACGAATTCAGATTGAAATTCCTTTCTGCAATGTGTTACACATGCGGCACTTGAGGAGTTATCGCTCAAAAAGGCCGGTTTCGCAACGTTTATACCGCGCATGAGAGTCCTCAATTTCAAGAGCAAAGCCCTCTTCGAGGAGTGGAGAAGGCATGGCTTCGGTGCGCCGTCTTGCAACGGCTGGAGGAAGGATCACATGACGAAGTTGACGACGGCTGAAATGCGCGGCTACCAGCAGATTTGCGGTAGCGACGGTGCCATGATGGTGATTGCCTGCGACCAGCGCGGCGGCATGCGCAGCCTTCTGGCCAAGGATCCGGCCGAACAGGCCGCGATCTCCGACAAGGTCCTGGGGGACACCAAGGCCGATATCGCCCGTTTCTTGGCAAGCAAGGCATCTTGCGTTCTCGTCGATCCAATCTGCGCCGTCCCCGCTCTTGTCGATGATCGCGTCCTTCAGCGCGACACCGCGCTGCTGATCGGCCTCGACGCCTCCGGTTGGGATACGTCGCCGGAAGGCTATCGTCTCTCGAAGCTCGTTCCCGGCATTTCCGCACGCCGCGTACGGCAGCTGGGCGCGACCGGCGGCAAGATCATGGTTTATCTGCGCTCCGACCGGGATGCAGCGAATGTCCATAACATTGAGATCCTCAAGCAATGCATCGAGGACTTCGCCCGCGAGGATCTTCTGCTCGTCGTCGAATTCCTGACCTATAGATTCGAGGATGAGGACGAAGCCGCATATAAAGCCAGTTTGCCGTCCCTGATCGTCGGCGGCAGCAAGATCTGCCTCGATCTGGGCGCGAAAGTCTTGAAGATCCCCTATCCGGGATCGTCGCAAGCCTGTGCGCAGGTCACCCGCCTTGCTGGTGAGGTGCCATGGGCGGTTCTTTCCGCCGGGGTCGACCACTCAACCTTCCTGACGCAGGTCGAGGATGCCATGCGCAACGGTGCCTCGGGCGTCATTGCCGGCCGTTCGCTATGGAAGGATTGCATCTCGCTCGACCGGTCCGTGACGAAGGATCGGCTCGAGTCGGTTGCTGTTCCAAGACTGCGTGAAATCCAGGCTGTCATTGCGACGCATTTCAAGGGCACGGGCTCGCATGGTGCTGACCATGGGCAGCGCGCCAATGGCTGACGCCGCCGTCGGGGTCGATATCGGGGGCACGAATATTCGCGCTGCGCTCATCTCGGCGAAGGGCGAAATTCTTGCAAAGCTATCGGAACGCACGCCAACTGATCCCCTGCTTGTATTGGAGCGCGTCATAGCGCTGGCGCGCGAGCTTGATGCACCGGAGGTCCTGGGGATCGGCGTCGGCATACCCGGGCGGGTCGATGTCGCCAGCCGCGAAATCCTGTCCGGCGGCATTATCAACCTCGCAGGCCTCGACTTCGTCAAGCGGCTGGAATCGGCTCTCGGAAAGCCTGTCGTCATCGAAAATGATTGCAGTATGGCGCTGATTGCCGAGATGAAGACCGGTGGCGCCAAGGGCTACCGGAATGTCGCGATGCTGACGATCGGAACCGGCATTGGCGGTGCCGTCGCCCATGCCGGCCGCATCTATCACGGGCATAGGACGGCAGGGCAGCTCGGCCATATCTGCGTTTCCTCCGATGGCCCACCCTGCCCCTGCGGGAGGCGCGGCTGCGTCGAAACCTTCAGCTCCGGAACCGCGCTGCGCCGGCACATCGCCGAAGCCGGATTGCCGGCGACGACGATTCGAGACGTCTTGGACATGGCGGCCGAGGGAAACGAGGCGGCGGTGTGCGTCCTGCGGCAATGGGCCATGCCCCTGCGCATCGCGCTCGACAACATCGCAGCGACGATGGACCCGGAAATCATCCTGCTCGGCGGCGGGCTGGGCTGCGACGCGGCGCGCGCCCTTGCCGACTTGCCGGCGGCCGCGCCCTGGTTTTGCCCGCCAATACTGCCGGCAAAACTTGCCGACGATGCCGGCGTGATCGGCGCGGGACTTTCGATTTTCGACGCCCATGTCTCATCGCAGGGAAAGCGGGTCGTCCTGGTGAATGGCGTGCCGGCTTCCGGCAAGAGCCGGCTCGCCAAAGCCCTGTCTCAACGAGCAGGCTGGCCGATCTTGTCGCTCGACGGCATCAAGAACCCTTTCCTGCAACATATCGGCCCGGTCGATCGCGACTTTAACCGGACGCTCGGAAAGGCGAGCTACCAGGCGATCTGGTCCTTTATTGCTGAGGCGCCGGCCGGCTCGACTTTCATCATCGATGCCTGGTTCGGCTTTCAGCCGAAGGCGCAGCTCGAAGCCTATATCGATGCGGCGAAGATCGAGCATGTCGCCGAGCTCTGGTGCAAGGTGCCGGGGTCGGTTGCCGGCGAGCGTTATGCCAGCCGGCTCGAGGATCGATTACCAGGACATCCGGGCGCCGAATACGTGCCGGAACTGATCGCGCTCGCCGATCGGGCTGAGCCGATGGGGTGCGGCGCCGTGATGACGGTCGACCAGACGCAGGAGCCTGATATTGAGGCTGTCTTGAGTTGGCTTTCGCACGTCTTCGACGGCGAATGATGGAAGCGTCGGCAAGGCTGGCGGTGCTTATGCGAAATGGTCGAGAACCGCCTTGCGACGCTATGTCCGAGGCGGATCACAATGTCGCGCACATGTGAGGCTTTTCCAATCAAATCAAACGGATAATAGAAATTCATTGCAGAAAAAAATTACTTGACGTGCCGAATTAACCCACTGATTATCGCTATGCCGGACAGGGGAGGTTCGGCTTCAAGAGGAGGAAAATCATGGAGCGCCGCTCATTTCTAAAGGCTACGGCCGTGGCATCGCTCGCGACCGGTGTTGCGGCAGTTGCCGGCAACACCAAAGCCGCAGACAAGAAGTTCACGATTGCCCTTATTCCGGGCCTGACGACCGATAATTTCTACATCACCATGCATAAGGGTGCCGAAGCGGCTGCCAAGGCTGTCGGTGCCGAGCTCGTCTGGCAGGGCGGCCCCGATTTCAACCCGGTCACCCAGGTTCCGGTTCTGGATGCGGTGATCGCCAAGAAGCCCGATTTCATTCTGATCGCGCCGACCGACAAGGATCAGTTGATCCAGCCTCTGAAAAAGGCCAATGATGCCGGCATTCCGATCATCACGGTCGATACCTTCATCGGCAACGGCGTTTATCAGACGGGCAACGGCGATGCCGACTTCCCGCTGTCCTACATCGCCTCGGACAATCTGCTCGGCGGCGCTATTGCCGCCCGCGCCCTGGCGAAGGCCGTCGGCGAAAAGGGCAAGGTCTACGTCTCCAACGTTAAGCCCGGCGTATCGACCACCGACCAGCGCGAGCAGGGCTTCAAGGAGGAGATGAAGAAATATCCGAACATCACCGTTCTGGAGACGCAGTATAACGACGACGACGCCAACAAGGCAGCGTCGCAGCTGCAGGCGGTCTACGCCCGCAACTCCGATCTCGACGGTGTTTTCGGCGCGAACCTCTTCTCCGCGCTCGGTGCAGCCAATGGCGTGCAGCAGGCCGGCCAGACGGGCAAGATCCGCGTCGTCGCCTTCGATGCGCCGACATCCATCGTCGACAGCATCAATTCCGGCCTCGTCGACCTCGCGATCGCGCAGCACCCGGCCGAAATCGGCTATTTCGGCGTTATGGCGGCCTACGCGCATCTGACCGGTAATTCGATCCCGACAGCAATCGGCACCGGCTTCACGGTCATCGACAAGTCGAACGTGACAGACAAGAAGATCGCCAAATTTATCTACTCCGATTGACGCGGAGATAGTCTGTGCCTCGCTGGATTGGCGAGGCACATTATCCAACGATGATAGAGCGATGGCGTTCGATCTTCGCGCCACTAACGCTCCAGTTTGGACCGATCAATGACCATCGACAATGCAGAGGTCCGCAAGACGGATCAGCACGTGGCGCCTCAGGCCGACCACGGCGACGACGCAAAAACCATCCTTAACCGCATCGCGCAATTGCGCGCATGGCTCTTTCTTGCCGCACTCATCGTGACTTTCGAGATCTGGGCGCGGATCGACTTCGGCGGCACCTTCGTCGGCTCAAGCTTCAATTGGCAGTCCGTGGCGATCTTCGCGGTGGCGCCGCTACTGCTGGCGATCGGGCAGACCTTCGTCATCATTTCGGGCGGCATCGACCTGTCGACCGGCTTCATCATGGGACTTGCTGCGGTTGTCGCCGCGCATGTCGCCAATATTGCCGGCCTCTACATGCCCCTGCCCGCGGCAATGGTCTTCGGCATTCTTGTCGCCATGCTGGCAGCCGCGGTTCCCGGCTTCATCAACGGCCTGCTGATCTCCCGTCTCAAGGTTCCGCCCTTCATCGGCACGCTCGGCATGTTCGGCGTTGCGCGCGGCACGGCCTTTCTGCTTGCCGGCGGCACGACGGTGCCGGTCAAGAACTCATATTTCGCCGAACTCGGCAACGGACGGTTCTTCGGCGTGCCTTATCTTGTCATCGTCACGCTCGTCTTTGTGCTCATCATGCACTACCTGCTCAGCCAGACACGCTTCGGCCAGCATAATTACGCCATCGGCGCCAATGCGCAGGCGGCCCGCCGCGCCGGCATAGACATCAAGTCCCATCTGCTGCGCCTCTATATGCTCTCCGCCGTTTGCGCGGGGCTCGGCGGCGCGCTCTACGCCGCCCGCTTCACGGCCGGTGCGGCGCAGGCGGGCGAGCCGCTGCTGCTCGACAGCGTGGCCGCGGTCGTGATCGGCGGTGCGAGCCTGTTCGGCGGATCGGGTACGATCATCGGTACCGTCGCCGGCGCTCTCGTTATTGCCGTTATCCAGTACGGCCTTGTCTTCATGAATGTGGAGCCGTTCTGGCAGTTCATCGCCGTCGGCGTCGTCATCATCATTTCGGTGCTCATCGACCAGGCGCAGCGCCGGTTCAGCGGAGCGAAACAGGATGAATAGCGTCACCCCCCTCCTCGAGGTCCGCAATCTCTCGCGCTATTTCGGCGCCGTGCGTGCCCTCGACAATTGCTCCATGGTCGTGCGGCCCGGCGAAGTCGTGGCCCTTGCCGGCGATAACGGCGCTGGCAAGACCACGATGATCAAGGCGATCTCCGGCGTCTATCCGCCGACTGCGGGCGAAATCCTGATCGAGGGCAAGCCCGTTACCTTCTCCTCACCGCAAGATGCGCGCGAGAAGGGTATCGAGACGATCTACCAGGATCTCGCGCTTGCCGACAACTTGCCGATCGGCGCCAATATCTTCCTCGGCCGCGAGCCGATGAAGAAGCTCTTCGGCTTCCTGCCGGTCCTCGATCGCAAGGCCATGGCGGAAGCGGCGCGCAAAACGATGGCCGAGCTTGACTTCCACGTGAAGCGGCTCGATGCGCCCGTCAGTAATTTCTCCGGCGGACAACGCCAGGCGGTTGCGATCGGACGCGCGGTTTACTGGAATGCCCGTATTCTGGTCATGGACGAGCCGACCGCCGCACTTGGCGTGCCAGAGCAGCGCAAGGTCGTGGCGTTGATCAAGTCCTTGAAGGCGCAAGGGCGTGGCGTCATCTTCATCTCGCATAATCTGCAGGATATCTTCGCCGTATCCGACCGCATCGTCGTCTTGCGCCGCGGGATTGTCGCGGGAGAGCGCAACATCGCCGACACCAATCACGAGGAAGTCGTAAGGCTGATGATCGGCGGCTAATGCCGTCGCCAAGCCGGCGTTTGAGGCAAACAGGAAGCGGCAATGGCGGTGACGCGCGATTGCCGCTTCCTATATTGCAAATGGGGTTGACGTCCGCATCGCATGCGGGGCCATATCGTGGAACTCAGCCCAGTGGTTGAACCTGGTTTCCTTCACTGGAATTGCCTTCCCTTCCTTCTCATCGAATATTGCCTTGCAAGTAGCCATATGCTGTGCCTGTATAGACAGGTCAAAGCGACTGGATGAGTTATGAAGATGTGCGCTTCCAATGATGCTGCAGTGCTCTTGCGGAGCGAAATGGCGATCCTGGCCCTACGCTGCCGAACCGTGGTAACGCAGGATTGACCATGCCGATCTCAGCCCGATCTCTCATGAGTTTTCCCATTCCCGATGTAAGGCGGACGGTGAGTACGCGGGATGCAATTCTCTACGCGCTTTCCACCGGCTATGGCAGTGAACCGCTTGATGCCATGCACCTGCGCCGCGTTGAGGAGCGCGATCTGACCGTTGCGCCGACCTTGGCGAATGTGGTGGCAGATGCCGGTTCCTGGATGGGCGACGCTGGCGTCAACTGGCAGCAGCTGGTTCATGCCGAACACCGCCTGACGATCCACGCACCGGTGCCTCTCGATACTCCCCTGATCTCGCGTTCGCAAATGCGTTCGATCGTTGATCGTGGACCTGACAAGGGCATGTTTGCGACCTTCGATCGAACAATCTCAGCTGCCGACGATGATAAAATCATCGCCACGATGTCTCAGACGAATGCGTGTCGAGGTGATGGCGGATGCGGCTCGGCGGGTACACCGCCTGAGCCGTTGCACCCCGTTCCTTCCCGACCATGCGACACGATGCTTGCAGTCACCGTTCCGGAAAACGCCGCACTTCTCTACCGGCTGAATGGCGATCTCAATCTCCTCCACGTCGACCCCGTCTACGCAGCCCAAGCCGGCTTTCCGCGGCCGATCCTGCACGGCCTCTGCACATTCGGCTATGCAGGCTACGCCATAGGCCGGGCGTTGAAAAAGCAGGACTTCGCGGATATCGGTTTCATGGCGGCGCGTTTTACCGCAGTCGTTTTCCCCGGCGACACCATAGAGTTCGAGATCTGGCAGGAAGGAGAGGACGTCTATTTTCGTGCCCGAATTCCTACCCGCCAAACGACGGCGCTCGATCACGGCAATGCGAGGCTGGTATGAAGAGATCCGCGCCCTCACCCGATATGCCGCATTACCAGCGGATCAAGGAGCACATCGTCACCTTGATTGCCGAAGGTAAGCTGAAGCCGGGTGATCGCGTCTATTCCGAGAGCGAGCTCGTAGCCTCCTTCAGTGTCAGCCGGATGACCGCCAATCGCGCCCTGCGCGAGCTGATGTTCGAAGGCATCCTGACACGTTCCGCAGGTCTCGGAACCTTTGTTTCCTCACAGCGTCGGGACGTCGACCTGCTGCAGATCAGGAACATCGCAGACGAGATATCCGAGCGCGGCCGCCGACACACCTCCAGAGTTCTGGTCGCCGACCGTATCCTGGCTGATGCCCGGGTTGCGCAAGCACTGGAATTGCCGACGAACGCGGAAGTCATGCACACATTGATCGTGCATCTGGAAGATGGCGAGCCGATCCAGGTGGAGGAGCGCTATGTCAATCCGGCCGTCGCGCCGGATTATCTGAGCAATGATTTTAACGCGACGACACCAAACGAGTATTTGACGAGGGTGGCGCCGATCACCGAGTTCGAACATTTCGTCGAGGCAATCAAAGCGGACGCTGTTACAAGAAAACTGCTCGATGTCAGTTCCGATCAGCCCTGTCTGCGCGTCTTCCGCCGCACATGGTCGGGAGAGCTTGTGTGCACATGCGCGCTGTTGACCTATCCTGGCAACAAATACCGTCTGGAGGCGGGTTCCAGAAGAAGCCGTAAAGCGGCTAGCGCATTTCTTGGAGACAGCAAGTCATGAGCATGGCCGCGGATATTGTCTCTCTCAACAACGCTGCACCGACGATCGCCGACGTCGCCTCGATCGCCCGCCGTGGCGCCCGCATCGAGATTTCGCCTGACGTCGAGGCAAAGATCAACGCCGCGCGCGCAGTCGTGGAGCGCTATCTGGCGGCCGACCAGCCGGTCTACGGCTTGACGACGGCGCTAGGTGCGGGCGTCGATACCCGGCTCGCCACCGACGACCTGATCGCCTTTCAATTGCGTGTGCCGCAGGCCCGCGCGGTCGGCGTCGGCCCGGCGCTGCCGCGCGAAACTGTCCGGGCGATGATGGCGGCCCGCATCGCAGGCATGGCGGCAGGCGGTTCAGGTGTCTCGCTGCCGGTGTTTTCCGGCCTCGTTGCCGCGCTGAATGCCGGCTTTCATCCGATCGTGCCTTCACTTGGCTCGATCGGTGCCGCCGATCTTGCGCCATTGGCCCATATGGGACGCGCTTTGCTGGGAGACGGCGAGGCGGCAGTGGCTGGCACAGTCATGCCGGCAGTGGATGCCCTCGCGAAGGTTGGTTTGAAACCTTTGCCGATCGGGCCGAAGGACGGGCATGTCCTCGTGGTTGCCAACAGTCTGTCGGTCGGCAAGGCATGCCTGTGCATCGAGGATATCGAGCGGCTGTTCGATTGGTCGCTTGCGGCTGTCGCGCTGAATTTCGAGGCATTTCGCGCCAATGTTTCGGCCTTCGACGACCGGGCGCTCGCGGCCAGACCGGCCGCTGGTCAGCGTGAAGCGGCGGCGCGGCTGCGTGAGCTTTTGATCGATAGCTCGCTGCTTGTCGATGGCGCGGCGCGACGCCTGCAAGATCCCTTGAGCTATCGCTGTGCCCCGCAGGTATGGGGTGCCCTCCTCCACGCGATCGGAGAAGCCAGCGCCGCAACCGAGATCGAACTTGTCAGCTCCGGCGACAATCCTGTCGTTCTGGCCGAAGAAGGGCTTATCCTGTCGAACGGCAACTTCGACATGACGGCCTTCGTTCTGGCATGGGAGCGGCTCGGCCAGGCCATCGCTCATTGTGCGGCGGCGATCGCCTATAGAACCATGAAGATCATGTCGCCGGGCATGTCTGAGTTGCCGCGCTTCTTGACGCCGCTCGGTCAAAGCAGATCGGGTTTTGCTACCGTGCAAAAATCGGTCTCCGCGCTTGAGGCAGAGATCCGGCATTTGGCCGCACCTGTCTCGCTTGCGCCCATCCCGGTGGCGGATGGCATTGAAGATCAGGCGTCCATGGCGCCGAGCGTGCTGTCAAAGATCGAGGCTATGATCGAGCGGCTGCGCTATCTCGTAGCAATCGAGCTTGTCGCGTCGGCGCAGGCCGTCGATCTGCGCGGCATTGCGGGTGAGCTAGGCCAAGGAACTCTGCGTGCCTATCAGCAGGTGCGTGAACTGGTGCCGAGACTTGAAGAAGACCGCGCCCAGGGCCCTGATTTCCAGAGAATATCGGACTTCATAACGGAGACGGCCGCAAGGACGGCTCCCTGATTGAAATGGTGGCGAGCCAGATCACGCTTGCTGCTTCTCTTTTCCGCGGGCCGTTCGACAGCCCGCATCATTCGACAGACCGGCGTAACCGGCGAAAGGCTTGGAGAACAACGGCAATGCAGGAAATTTGGATCGACTATCTCAATGCCATCGACGCCAAAGCGCTGGCGCTGTCTAACGATGAAATCCTCGACGCGGTCACAAAGGCGCTGGATGCGCAGGGGCGCGGCGAAACCGTCATCGAGCCACGTGTTCATCTAGTGCCCGAGAGTTCCGACAAGGGCCATTTCAACGTGCTGCGCGGCTATGTGAAGCCGCTCGACTATGCTGGCGTGAAGGTGGTCGGCGATTTCGTCGACAACTACAAGCAAGGCCTGCCGTCCGAATTGGCGGTCCTCAATCTATTCGATCCTCACACCGGCGTTCCGAAGGCCGTCATCGACGCGACGGCGATTACCGACATGCGCACCGGCGCCGTCACTGCCATTGGTGCGCGTCATCTCGCGCGCAAGGACAGCAAGATTCTCGGTCATATCGGCGCGCGCGGCACCTCCTACTGGAACGTACGCCTGCTCGACCACATTTTCGATTTCGATGAAATCCGTGTGCATTCGCGCCGCCCCGAGAGCCGTGACGCTTTCGCAGCACGGCTGGAAAAGGATCTCGGCAAAAGGATCATCGTGACGGATAATTGGGAGGATTGCCTGAAAGACGCCGACATCATGATTGAGGCAAGCCGCCTGCCGGAGCCGACGCCGCTTTTCAAGACCGCCTGGGTCAAGAAGGGCGCCTTTGTCGTCCCCTACGGTACGATGAGCGCGCTCGAATTCGACCTAACCGACATCATGGACAAGGTCGTCGTCGATGACTGGGGCCAATGCGGTCCTGGTCGCCCCTTCGGCGCGCTTCGCCGTCATGTGGATGAGGGCAAGGTAACGGCTGAGACACTGCATGCCGAAATCGGCCAGATCGTCTGCGGAGCCAAGCCGGGGCGCGAAAGCGATGACGAGACTATTCTCTTCTGGCACCGCGGCCTCAGCACCACGGATGTTGCCCTTGGCGCGGCGATGGTGGAGAAGGCAAGGCGCATGAATATCGGCCAGCGCCTTCGGTTTGCGTAACGCGACATGACGTCTCCCGCCGCCATTGCCTGCTCGCGAATGTACAATCTGAGCCCGAACATATCGGGGCTTTGGGATCGCCTCTTTCATTGGCTTGCGGATCGATCGGGCGTCGGGCTCGACGTCATCGCCCATGCCGCGCCGGCGCCTCTTTCCGAACTATGGGGGCGTCCGGACATGGGCGCCGTCTTCATGTGCGGCTTTCCATTCTCGCAGCTATCGGCAGACGAGCGGCCACAGCCCTTGGCGGCACCCGTTTCGCTGGCTGACTGGGCAAACGGGAGGCCGGTCTATGCGAGCCATATAGTCGCCGCGCGCGAGAAGCAATTTACCGAGGCCGCGCTTGCAACCGCGCGCTGGGGTTGGACCGTACGCGACTCCCAATCCGGCTACAACGCGCCGCGCGAATTCTTCTCAGGGCTTGCGGATCGGCCATCAGCGGTGAAAACCGTCGGCCCACTTCTCAATCCGCGCGGCGTCGTCGACGCCATTCGTTCGGGTGTCATAGATGTCGGCGCTATCGATGCCTATGCCTATCAGCTTCTGGCAATACATGAGCCGGAGATGGTCGCACCTTTGCGGATCGTTGCCACCACGAAGCCAGCGCCCTTCCCTTTGCTGGTCGCCTCGCGACGGCAACCTCCCGAGGTCGTCGCGGCGCTCCGCGCCGTTCTCCTCGAGGCACATGAAAGCCTAGAAGGACGCGCTATCCTTGCATCACTCGGCCTGGCTGCCTTCGTGGAGCCGGATATCGCCACATACGACCAGCTTCCGGCAAGAGCCCGGCTTGCGGATGAAATTCTCGGGATGTGGTGAAGCTTCGAACGAACTTGCTCGATCAGGCCAGTTGAAGCAGCCGCTTGATAAGCCGGCACATTATGCGCTGGCGGCTTGCTTCAACAGTTTCTTCGCGGCCAGGGTCAAGCATTCCTCGAATGCCGCCAGGTCCAGAAAGAGCTGATCCTGTGGAACCTGGCGCGTGACAATGACGCCACCCCGGGCCGTTACGCCGCCATCGAGCATCAGATTGTCGGTCATGTCGAAATCTTCCAATGACAGCCCGTCGGGACCGCGATGGCGTCCGTCGGCACCAAGACGGATCTCACCGCCATAGAGCTTGCTCACACGCTCGAAATGGTTGTCGGTACAATTGGAGAAGGCAAATGCCGGACAGCCGCGGGCGCACATGAAGCCGAGTTCGAAGGCTGTGCCGACATCAGCCGCGACGCCACGAAATGGCGTCAGATTGGCGATGATGAGATCGGCGCTCGTCATCAGTTTCTCATTGATGGCGCTGATGGCAAGGCCGCGCTGTCCGCGCGTTTCCGTTTCCGGCACGGCCAGGTCACCGGGGGAAACGGGCGTAAAACCATAGTGGCGCGCCAGCGCGATCTTGCGGTCGAGGATTTCCCTTGCGTTCGGAAGAAACACTTCCGGACCTGCCAGATATGCTCTCAATGCGTTACCTCGTCGACCGAATATTGCACCGCAGGAGTCGCGGAACCATATGAAGCCTATGGCCGATTCAAGGCTCTTCTGCCATAGCCGGGCGTAAGATTTTCAAAATCGCGAAACAGAGGCGATTGCCGTTCCCGGTTGCTGGCGACAAGCGTATGGTTCCATTCCCGTCGAATGGCGCTTACGTCTATGACGGATGACGGAATTTGTGGGGTAAAGAAAATGCAATCTTCTATTGAAGCAGTTGCCGCCACGGCGCAGGACGACCGCGGCATCTGGCCGACGAAACAGAGCAAGATCCTCGATTGGCTGATGAACGACGTGCGTGAGCAGCGGTTCATCGACAATATCCTCGTTGAACTCTGCGAGAAAATGCGAGCCGTCGGAATTCCGATCGGAAGAGCGACGATGCATTTTAGAACGATGCATCCGCAATGGCTCGGTGCCAGAATTCTATGGCGCACCGGCATGAAGGAGGCGGACATCGCCACCTTCAGCTATGGCGTCGAGAACACGCCGCAGTTTCTGGCGAGCCCCATCAACGAGATCTTCAACGGCGCGACCGAAGTCCGCAAAAATCTGGAAGTCTGCCAAAAGGTCGACCTGAACTATCCTCTGTACAAGGAAATGTATGCGGAAGGGCTGACCGACTATATCGCCTGGCCGATTTATCACACGCTCGGCAAGCGCCATATCGTGACCTTTGCCTCGGACGCTCCGGGCGGCTTCACCGAGCAGCACCTCGCCTTTTTGAGGGATCTTCTGCCGGCTCTCACGATGGTGACCGAAATCCGGCTGAAGAACATCATGGCTCGCACGCTGTTGCGCACCTATGTCGGGCCTCACGCCAGCGAAAAAATCCTGGCGGGGGCGACGACGCGCGGCAGCGGCACCACGGTCGGCGCGGCGATCCTCATTTGTGACTTGCGCGATTTCACCACCATCTCGGACATGTGGCCGCGTGACGATGTGATCGAGCTGCTCAACGGCTATTTCGATGCAATGGTCGACCCGATCGAAAAGCATGGCGGCGAGATCCTCAAATTCATGGGCGATGGGCTCTTGGCCATCTTCCCGCTGAGCGATCCGAATGCGTGCCACAATCTCCTCGTCGCCATCAGCGAAGCGCAGGCGGGTGTTGCAGCGCTCAATGAGGAAAACCGCAAGCTCGGCCGCGAAGTGCTGCGCTATGGCGTCGGCGTGCATGTCGGCGATGTGATGTATGGGAACATCGGCTCGCGCACCCGCCTCGATTTCACGGTCATCGGCCCCGCGGTCAATATCGCCTCCCGGCTGGAATCGCTGACCAAGGAGGTCAAGCGCCCGGTGCTTCTGTCCAAGGCTTTCGTCGACATGGCCGGTTGCCAGCGCGATATGGAAAGCCTCGGTTCCTTCCCTCTCAAGGGGCTGGGAGAACCGGTCGATGTGTTCGCCTTCGCCGCCAGGGAAAAATTACTGCAACATGGATGATCGGCAGGCAGGGCGGGTTTTGTCCTGCAAATCCTCGATTTTGTACGGCGCGATTCAGTCGGTAGCAAAACGTGAAATGCCCAAGGGGTGCCCTGGCATATAGACCTCCCTATATTGTGAGTTGGATCATGACGATAGCCGCCTTATTTTCGGGATCGTTCTGCGCGTACGTACGTTAAGTAAGGGTTGATTCTATCGGCTCGACCACGAGGGTGCCTGCCACCCATAATACTCTGACAAGGAGAAAACAGATGAGAAAAGTTCTGACCCTGGCGTTTTCAGCAGCATCGTTGATCGTTGCCGGCGCGGCGGTCGCCCAGGCGGCGGACATGCCGACGACCTATCGCGACGAAGAACCCGACCAGCGCAACGGCGTTAAGATCGGCTACCTCGAATGCGAAATCGGCGGCGGTGTCGGTTATGTGCTCGGCTCTGCCAAGGAGGTGGATTGCACCTTCCATTCGACGGTCGGACGCGCGCGCGTTGACCACTATACCGGTGCGATCCGTAAGATGGGCGTCGACCTCGGCTTTACGACCCGCAGCCGGCTCGTCTGGCTCGTGTTTGCGCCGACAGCCGGCTACCATCACGGCTCTCTGAGCGGCCTCTATCAGGGCGCTACCGTCGAAGCCACCGTCGGTGCCGGCGTGGGTACGAACATTCTCGTTGGCGGCACATCGGGCTCTATCCAGCTCCAGACGGTGAGCGTGACCGGCCAACTCGGCCTCAACGTTGCTGCAACGGGCACGTCCGTTACGCTGACTTCGGCTGACTGAGGCTTTCGGCCCGACAGTAAATTACGATATGGCCGCTCTTGCCTAGCGCGGGGGCGGCCATAGCTTTTCGTACGAGGTAATGCGAGCCCGTTTCAAATATCGGCGCCCTTTAACGCGAAATCTGTTTAACGGCGCACCCGCCCGGCGCTATAGCTATGCAAAACCCAGAGAATTTTTGGAGCCAGTTCATGACCGATACCGTCACCGATCGCTTTCTTCGCTATGTTGTCGTCGATACGCAATCGGACCCGACTTCGGCCACACAACCCTCCACCGCCAAGCAAAAGAATCTCGGGCGCATCCTCGCCGAGGAGTTGCTAGCCATAGGACTTGCCGACGCGCATTTGGACGAGCACGGTTATGTCTATGCCACCATTCCATCGAACGTTGACAAGGCGGTTCCCGTCATCTGCTTTTGTTCCCACATGGACACGGCGCCCGATTTCACGGGCACGAACGTCAAGCCGCAGATCCTGCAAAACTATTCCGGCGGCGATATCCGCCTCAGCGGTGATCCGCAGCAGGTCATTCGCGTCGATGAGCATCCTGCCCTGCGCGATCAGATCGGCAACGACATCATTACCTCGGACGGCACGACGCTGCTCGGGGCCGACGACAAGGCCGGCCTCGCCGAAATCGTCGCTGCGGCCAAATATCTTGTCGACAATCCCGATATCCGCCACGGCACCATCAAGCTTCTGTTCACGACCGATGAAGAGATCGGACGCGGCGTCGACAAGGTCGATTTGAAGAAACTGGGGGCGCAATTCGCCTATACGGTCGACGGAGAAACGGCGGGCCACATAGAGGACGAGACTTTTTCCGCTGACAGCGTCGAAATCGTCATACAGGGTGTTGCCATTCATCCAGGCTTTGCCAAAGGAAAGATGGAAAACGCCATCAGGATTGCCGGCGCCATTATCGACAGGCTGCCGAGAGACATCGCTCCCGAAGCGACAGACGGCCGCGACGGCTTCATCCATCCCACAGGTGTCAGCGGCTCGATGGAAAAGGCGTCGCTCGGCTTCATCATCCGTGATTTTGCCGAACCGGGTCTTGTCGCCAAGGAGGCCATGCTCGAGGCGATCGTCAAGGACGTCATGAGGGCCTATCCCGGTTCGTCGCACACGTTTACGGTCCGTCATCAATACCGCAATATGAAAACTATCCTCGATCGCCACCCGGAGATCGTCGAAAACGCAGTCGAAGCGATCCGCCGAGCCGGCATGACGCCGGTGCGCGGCAGCATTCGCGGCGGCACGGATGGTTCCAGGCTCTCCTTCATGGGACTGCCCTCAGCCAATCTCTTTGCCGGCGGCCATGCCTTTCATTCACCCCTAGAGTGGGTCAGCCGCCAGGACATGGAAAGAGCCGTCAAGACGCTTGTCGAATTGGCGAAGGTTTGGGCTGAACGTTCCTGACGACTTCCGAGAATAGGCGTCATTCATCCTACAAAAGCAGAGTAAGCCTGTCGCGAAATAGGGCATTTCAGCGTGCACGGAACTAATTTCATTGGCATTATGCAAGGCATCCGTGAATTTTTATATTGATGCATTACTAAATTAGATTATTCTATAATGTAGTCTTGGGAGGAAAGGAGAATAAGAAAGCCCCCTTCATTCCAACTCTACGGTGCGCGCGCTCCGACAATCAGAAACAGGCCCTCTAACGGCCTAACCTGAAACGGAGTCTAGTCATGAAAATACAATCCTCACGGATGGCAATCGCTGCATCCGCATTTCTTCTGTTGGCTTCGACAAGCTATGCAGCGCCGGGCGGCGGTACAGATCACGGCGGCAGCCGGTCCGGAAGCGGCGGACTGGGAGCAGGCGTCGGCGTATCGGTCGGCGGTATCAATGCCGGCGTAGGCGCCGGGCTCGGCTCCAACGGGCTTAGTGCCGGTGTTGGTGCTTCGGTTGGTGGCACTAATGGCGTGAATGCCGGGCTGGGTGCTTCCGTATCCGGAACGAGCGGTGTCAATGCGGGTGCCGGCGCATCCGTCGGCGGGTCCGGCGGCATCAATGCCGGTGTCGGTGCGTCGGCCAATAGCAATGGTGTCAACGCAGGTCTCGGCGCATCGGTCGGCGGTTCAAGCGGTGTCAATGCCGGTGCTGGTGTTTCCGTCGGCGGGTCCGGAGTTGGCGTCGGTGTGGGTGTCGGCGTTGGCGGCGGCAGTTCCGGCAGCGGTACTGGCAGTGGAACGGGTACGGGCACTGGAACCGGCGGTACCGGCACCGGAGGAACCGGCATGGCGACCGGAGGAACAGGCGGCACAAGCGGTTTTGGTCTGGGTTCGGGCAATTCCTCGGGCACAGGATCGAGCGCTCGCACGCTCGCCGCGTTCCGCACCATGTCGAGCGCCGAGCAAAAGCGCATGCTGATCGCCTGTCGCCAGGTGACGGCTTCGGGTAGTTTCGATGCCGGTCTTGTCAGTCTCTGCCGGCTCCTGCGCAGCACAGCGAGCGCGGGCGGCCTATAGGCGGTTCAACATCGGCGCATCAAGGCCGATCTTGTCTTGGGATAGAGCCCTGCACCCGTTGCCCTGATATCGGCAACGGGCGCGGACCCGCGTCGCAGTTACCAATCTATGCGGGCGACATTGTCGATCGCCTGCCGACTGCGACGCAACATCATGCCGGGCGCATCCGCGGCTCGGTTCAACAGATGGCGCGCGCCCGCCAGCGGATGAAATCCGACCCTTTCCTCCACTACAGGAGCCTCCATCACAGGAGAAGGTTCGTCATATGCGGGCGGCGGAGCCGCCTCTGCATATTCCGGATGTCCTGCTATTAGCGGGTCCCGCGTCTCGCATTGCGGCAGGCAACGATCGAATTGTTCGACGTTACGAGATGCCTCGACCTTGGCCTTCGCAACATCGGAATGCGAGGCAACGCGCTTTACCGGCGCGCTAGTTCTAACCACGGCGGCAAGCGGCGACGGTTGCGGGATCGGTACTGTCATCGACAACACCTGCGGTCTGGCGGGGCTGGCATCGACTGCCGACTGCAATTGGTTCATGGCAAGCCGCTGTGCGGGTGCTGCGCTGTTGATCGCAATGCGTCCGCCATCATCGATATATCGCATGGAGTGATCGCTGGGACCGGTTTGAACGATCACGTAGAAGGCGGCGACAACCGTGCCGCAAACGGCAAGACCGGAACCTAATCTCTTCGTCGCCTCGCTTTGGCCGTTCCACCATCTCATAGGCTGCGCATCCATCGACCGCTCCTTTGGGCAAGTTCTCAGCTACCCATCTTCACGCAAACTGTGGCGGGGCTTTTACCGAAACGTGGCCAATTGCGGACGTTTTGCAAAGAAATGTTGACGAATGTGCTTTGCGTATTCCCATCCCCTTATGAGATGCCGCGCCAGACTTCCTTGCAGCGAGCGAAATTGAGCGCGTCGCAGCGCCATAGAACCCTGCGGATATTGAAGGAGCCGCGATATTCGAGGCAATGCCGGCATACGCAATTTCTATCTTGTGCCTGGGACAATTGGGCTCGGCATAAACCCGCGACCAATCTCTGAAACGTCACCGGGCGGCGGCGGCACCATCCTCGCGATATCCCTCGATAGAAGGTGGCAAGACGGCCAATAATACTTTCAGAGGAAGGTCAGGTGAAATACCGGAGCCCACTCTCCAGCTGCTGGGTTTTCGCGGATAGCGAGTATCGGTGCAATGACTGTGAACATACGGGAAGAATTGATATTTCTGCATCGGCTATATAACTGAAGCAACGAATCATGCGGCGTTGCCGTGACCTCTAAAATCGCTGATTCGCTCAGATTCCGTCCGGTACTCCCGCGGTAGTTATGCCGGTAGTGCGCAAAATCTATCAGGAATTATTAACCATGTTTTTCAAAAATATTGGGTATCTGCGGGTATTTATTAAATAAATCGAGCATCTACTGGAGAGCTATTCTTTCGATACTGTCGCATACGCCGATGCCATTTCCGGCCTCATTGCCAGCGAAGCATATATGTGCTTATTTTATTATATTCTGATATTTCTGAGGTACATGCGAAGGGGAATGTGAATGCTGAGAATGCTCTGCGGCGCCACCCTTATTGGTATCGCAATGACCATAGCAGCGCCATCCGCCATGGCTGCCACTGCAACCGCCAATATGACGGTTACCATCACTATCCAGTCACAGTGCCTGGTCCAGAGTGCCAATACTCTCAACTTCGGCACAAACGGTGTCATAACCGCCAATATCGACCAGGCAACCACCATCGGTGTGCAATGCACATCCGGTGCTACCTACAATGTAGGCATGAGCGCCGGTGCAGGAGCCGGAGCGACGACAGCAGTCCGTCTCATGACAGGTCCGGCAAATGCGACGATCAATTATGCCATCTACAGCGACGCCAACCGAACGCAGACGTGGGGCGTGACCATAGGCACCGATACTGTTTCCGGCACGGGCAATGGCGCGGTCCAGACCATAAATGTCTATGGTCGTGTACCTCCGCAAACGACACCCGCTGCGGGTGTCTACAACGATACCGTGGCGGTTACCGTCACCTACTGAAAACTCATAGATCCAGGAGACCGTCATGCAACGCATGTTGCCACGCATTGCTGCGACTATGCTTTTGCTTCTCAGTGCTTACAGCGTAAATGCAGCATCCCTGCGAGTAGCACCCACGAGTCTCGAACTTATTGCGCCATCGGCGACCACGGTCTTGAACCTGGCCAATGAAGGAGATCATCCGATCAATGTCCAGATACGCGTTTTCAAGTGGAGCCAGACGGGCGGCGTAGAAAGCCTGGAGCCGACACGGGATGTCGTTGCCAGCCCTCCCTCGACGCGGATGAGTCCAAACGCCCAATATGTGGTCAGAGTGGTTCGCACGAGCAAGGTTCCCGTCAGGGCGGAGGAGACCTATCGCGTCATCGTCGACGAACTGCCGGACCCCTCCCGCGCCCGCGCCGGTACCGTAACATTCATCATGCGCCAGTCGATTCCGGTCTTTTTCAAACGACCGGACGTGAAGCCTGCCGATATAGCCTGGAGCCTCAAACGACAGGGCAACAGCCTCTCGCTCACCGGCAAGAATAATGGTGGCAGCCGCTTCCGTCTCTCGAACGCGATCCTGGCGCAAGGGCCGACGAAGATCGGCAGCCGCAACGGGCTGGTCGGATATGTACTTGCCGGCGCCACCATGCAGTGGCCGATAGGAGCGGCCAAGTCTCTTACCGGCGGCGGCGTAACACTCCATGGCCAGAGCGATCTTGGGCCGTTCGATGCTAAAGTCGCCGTTAATCAACCGTAGTGCCGGCGCGGTTTTCATATGCATCCTTTTCTCGGTGCCGGCGCTGCGTGCTCAGGAAGTGCCCGCTTCGCCGGCGAATACAGCCCCGGCAGGCCAGCCGGCGTCCACACAGGACGTCTATCTGGAAGTATTCATCAACAATGCGTCGATGAAGATGATTGGCAATTTCAAGCAACGGTCGAATGGCTCGCTAGCGGCAACCGCGGAAGAATTGCGCGAAGTTGGCATTAAGCCACCCGCCGGCATGGCGGATGACAAGCTGGTCGAACTCAGCGCCCTCCCCGGCCTGTCCTATCAGGTCGACGAAGAGACGCAGCGCCTCTATGTGCAGACGACCGACAAGGGCCGCGCGCCCCACATCATCAATGTGAGGCAGCAACAGCAAACTACGATACCCGCGCCTCAGGCGGGCTATGGCGCCGTCCTCAATTATTCTCTCTATGCGAGCTCCAACAATCTCTCGCAGAGCAGTTCGAACCTTTTTCAGGGAATATCGGGATCATTCGATGCCCGTTTCTTCAGCCCTTACGGCACGCTCAGCCAGTCCTTTCTCGCTGGCTATTCAAACGGAAGCCTTGATGGCATAACCCGCCTCAACACAACCTGGAGCTACTCCGACCCGAAAAGCCTCATTACCTACCGCGCCGGCGATCTGACAACGGGCGGCCTGTCCTGGACGCGGCCGGTCTATTTCGGCGGCATTCAGTTTCAGCGCAATTTTGCGCTTCGCTCGGATCTGGTGACTGAACCGCTACCCTCGTTTACCGGGAGCGCCGCTGTTCCTTCGACGCTCGATATCTATACACAGAACGTCCGCACCTATTCGAGCGACGTTCCGGCCGGACCTTTCGAGGTCACCAATCTGCCGGTCTTTTCCGGCGGTGGGCAAGCAACCGTCGTGGTGCGTGACAGCCTTGGGCAGCAAACGACGCAAACCCTACCCTTCTACTCCTCCAACTGGCTTCTGCGCGGCGGCCTATTGGATTTCTCGGCGGAGCTCGGCATTCCGCGCCTGAATTTCGGAACGGAATCAAACGACTATGACGGCCGCATCATGGGCGTTGCCACGGCGAGATACGGTCTGGCCGACTGGCTGACGCTGGAGGGCCATGTCGAGGGGGGCGCCGATCTTCTAAACGGCGGCGCGGGCGCCGCCTTTCCCATTGGCTCGTTCGGTGTAGGGTCAATTGCGGCTGCCGCCAGCAAAAGCGGGTCGCGCTCGGGTGCGCTTTTCAACGCTGCATTGGAGCTCGGCTACGACCGCTGGGCGCTCTACGCTCGCGTGCAGCGGACCTTTGACGATTATGACGACATAGCCTCGATCACCGCCCGGCCGACAACCAGCACAGCCGGAGACATGAGCATCCTCAGTGCCGGCGTGCCGCGCGCCATCGATCAGGTCACGCTTAGCGTGCCCACGCCGCTTGATCTCTCCAGCCTCAATCTCTCCTACACGAACCTCGAAAGCGCCGATGGCACTAGGAGCAAGATTGCCGGTCTTTCCTACAGTCAGACATTCAAGCGCGCGACTGTTTATGCCAGCGCCTTTACCGATCTCGACGACCGAAGCAATTTCGGATTCTTTGCCGGCCTGTCCATCCCCTTCGGCGGCAACATCACAGCCAATACCGGCGTGCAAGGCGGCCCCAACGGCCTCGATGTCGTTGCCGACGTGTCCAAGTCGATGCAGCAGGAAGACGGCAGTTGGGGCTGGCGGCTGCGTGCATCCCAAGGAGAGGATACCGATCGCGAAGCGGCGATCAGCTATCGGGCTCCCTTCGCGCAGGTCGAGGCCGGCGTCCAACAGCAGGACCATCAGACAAATGCGACTGCCAGGGTCGACGGCGCCATTGCGGTCGCCGGTGGTGGCATCTTCGCCACCAACCGGATCGACGATGCCTTTGCCGTCGTCGATGTCGGCGCTCCCGATGTCGAGGTTCAGCAGCAGAACAGACCTGCGGGCAAGACCGATTCGAACGGCCGGGTTCTCGTTCCCAATCTTAATTCCTATCAGCCGAATACCGTATCCATCGATCCCAGGAATCTTCCGGTCGATGCCGACGTGCCGGCGACGAAGGAGATCGTCGTCCCGGCCGATCGCAGCGGCGTTGTCGTCAAGTTCGGCGTGTCCGAGGCGCCGCAGGCCGCCCTTGTCACCATCAAGGACAAGAATGGAGTGCTCCTGCGCCCCGGACTCAGCGGCACTCTTCAAGGATCGAGCGAGGATTTCGTCATCGGCTATGACGGCCAGGCCTATATCCGCGGACTACACGTAAAGAACGCAATCGATGTGTCGCTCGAGGACGGCTCGAAATGCCATGCCGAATTTACCTACAAGCCTCAGCGAGGCGAACAGGTGGTCATCGACGGCGTCTCGTGCCTTTGAAAGGGAGAGGAAAGATGCTGCGTTCGATCACTCTTTTGCTCATCTTGCTGCTGCCTTCGATATGCGCCGCGCAGAGTTGCAACTTCAGCGCGACCGATATGAACTTTGGCGCGGTAGATACCCTATCGGGCACCCCGGTCAACATGACGTCGACGATAAGCGTGACTTGCTCCGGGGGGCTATTGGACCTGGGCAAACGGCTGCTGATCTGCCCCAATATCGGTGCCGGCAGTGGTGGAGCATCTTCGAGCGCAGCCCGCCAGATGCTGAACGGAACCAGTTCGTTGGACTATCAGCTCTATTCGGACACCGGCCGCAGCGTGGTGTGGGGGTCGAGCAGCTGGCCCTATGCATCGCGGGCGCCGGTCTATGCGCTGACAATGTCCCTGTTGAATGGGTCGCTGATTGGAGCAACCGGCAGCATGACGATCTATGGAGCGGCACTCGGAACTCCATCGACGGCCGTGCCGGGCGCATTTACGTCCAGCTTCACGTCGACCTACAACGCCTTCTATTACGTCTACAGTAGCGCAACCAACTGCACTGCCCCCACGGGAACGATCGGAACCGCATCGTTCAACGTCAACGCCAGCGTTGCCGCCAACTGCCTGGTGAGCGTCCAGAACATCAATTTCGGAACGCAGGGCGTTTTGAGCGCCAATGTCGACGCAACCGGTTCAGTAACGGCGACTTGCTCGCCAGGCACGACCTATACGATCTCCCTGAACGGCGGCACCTCGAACGCCGCGCCGACTGCGCGACAGATGAAGATGGGAACGCAGGCGGTGACCTATGGCCTTTATAAGGATACGAACCGATCGCAGCCTTGGGGCGATGTCAATACGCCCGGCAGTACCGTTGCCGGAACCGGAACAGGCACCGGGCAGCTTCTGACCGTCTATGGCCGCGTGCCGCCGCAGACCACACCGGCTCCAGGCGTCTATACGGATACCGTGGTGGTGACGCTCACCTTTTGAGCGGCAAGTCATCGTCAGGCCGCGTTTGCGCCGCCCGGACCGTCTCCAGAGGCGGAAACTGCAGAGTCTTCGGCCGAAGCATCCGACCAACAGACCAGATTTCGCCCATTGCGCTTGGCCTGATAGAGCCGGTTGTCGGCGACGACGGCGAGCTTTTCCCAATCCTGGAACACGCATTGCGCCTGCCAGTCGACGCCGAAGCTTGCCGTTACCGTCAGGCCATGCTCATCGCTGACAACTGTTTTTGCCAAGGTTTCGCGCAGTCGTTCCGCTGTCGAGCGTGCCGACGCTTCCGCGACATCGCCCATTATGATGATGAATTCCTCGCCGCCATAACGGGCAAATAGATCGGCTGCACGCAAGCAAGGCGCCAGAATCTGCGCGGCTCTCTGCAGCACCATGTCGCCGATGGCGTGACCATAGCGGTCGTTGATCGATTTGAAATGGTCGATATCGAGCATGATGATCGCAATGCCCCGGAAGTCCGCCGACTGACCGGCGAGCAATCCTTCCACGGCATCTGTGAGCGCCCGCCGATTGAGAAGGCCGGTCAGCGCATCGGTCTCGGAGAGACGCCTTAGTTCCTCCGTCATCGACTTGCGCTCCATTTCCAGGTGCCGTCTGAAACGCTGCTGCTCGCGCAGAAGATCGAGGCGTTGAAACATCTCGCGCACTTCACGACCGGCGTGAGGTATGCGCGGTGGTGTCGTGAGATTGCCGACGGCGATCTCATCGATCTGCCGCATGACCGCGAACATGGGCCGGAAAAGCGATCGCCTGAGCACGTAGGCCAGTCCGATCATGACCAATATGGCCATGCCGGCGAGCAGTGCGGAGACCAGCATCGCTTTCAGGGCTTTCTGCTGTACTTTCTCGAGCGATACCAGTGCTACGGCTTCGATCAGTTCGCGCAAGTTTTCAGTCGACTTCATTCCAGGCACATATTTGGCTGTGAATTCGCCTGGCGTCGGTGCATGGCCCGTGTTGAGCTCGAAGGCGACGCGTTGAGCGTAAGGCAAAGATCCGGAAAAGTAGCTTATCGTCACCTGGTCCAACAGCTGCGCTACGTCCTGGGATTGCAACGCGGCGGGAGCGTAGGTCTTCAGCAGCACATTCACTTCGAAAAGTCGATTCAACTCGCTTTCAAACGCGACCCGGTAGTGGGAACGGGCCTGCCCTTGCGATGTCAGCATCATGACCACATACGAGCCCACTCTTCCCGCACGTTCCCTGAGTGTTCCAGCCATCGAGGACAGCATCACCTCGGCGCCCGTCTCAGGGGCGAGTGCAATAATCGAGCGGCCGGCGACATCCCGGTAATCCTGAGCGCGGTCGGCGGCGCGGAACATAGCCTGTATGGCGTCGGCAATCTTGGCACCGCTGCGCTCGCTGAGCGGCATGGCAGCCACGGCGTCCACTGCTCGCCGGCCGCTTTCCAACTGGGCCTTGACGGCAGCGAACGCGCTGCGCATCTCCGCCGATTGATCTATCTCCGTCTTGAACAGCGCCTCGAGCTCGGTGATATCCTTGTCAGTCTCCGCGCGGCTTGCCTTCAAGGCGGCAGTAAATTGAGGCTGCTCTTCTTGCGTGGCGCCCATGAGACTATTTGCCGGCCCGCGTTCTCTCGATATGGTCGCGGCCGCATGCAACGCGGTGTGAAAGCGGCTGAACTCTGTGACGCCGCGCTTGTAATTGATGTAATCCGACAGGCTGAAGGCAATCGTCGAGCCTGCCATCATCAAGCATACCATGATAACAGCTACGGCGCCGATCCATTGCAGCTGTTGAATTCTAAGCCGCGACAACAAATGCTCTCCAAAACCACAGTCTGTTGAAGATTACATCAGATTTGATGGAATCTTCACTTAACGAACAGGCTCAAATATTTCTTATATTCTTCTAGCCCGATACCGGAACAGATGATCCGACATGACAACCTTCCGGGCCGTGAGGATCACTATTTCAAGTCGTGCAGGAACAATCGTTCAATGCAACCGAAAGCCGAAAATAGCGTGCCGCGACGGTCAGCAGACAGTACAAGCACGCAACCAATAGGAAGGAATAGTGCCGAAAATGAGTTGCAGCACTTATCGCATTATTTCGATAGACGAATCTGTTCTTGAAGGCCCGCTCAGCGCCGAAGCGTTAAGGCAGGACTTGCTTCACGCAGCAATCATTGTCGGGCAAATCTAGTTCTGCAGGAAAACAGAAGGCATCAGGTTGGCCCGCGCCGAATAATGCGGCTGGCCAATGACATGGGATATCACCAGCGCGTAAACCAGGATGGAGCCGACCACGATGGCTATGCCGCTGATCGGAAACCCTATTTTCGACTTGACCACAGGCGGCATATCCGGCGGATTTGCGCGGATACCCTTTCGGATGGAGTGGTCTGCCAGCGCGAAGGGAAGCTGCAGCTCCCTTTCCATGCGAGCTTGCGCATCAAGGTGCTTGCCGTATCTCCCTGCGGGTCGAAACTTGATGACTTCGCCCATGTTTCACGCGGTCCCTTTCACCGCTTAAAATTATTGGCCATTTTCCTGGCCGCTGTCGGCATTGTTATAATCGACGCGAACCACAACCTTTTCCGGCCGCTGTTCGCCATGCGGAACGATCACGGTCACGATACAGCGATTCTCACGCGGCTTGACAGACAGGAGGCGTCCCTTCGTTGTCGACAACACCTGATCCACTGCACTCGCGCAATCCTGAACCTTGTCCGTACTTTGAACGACCTGACTTTGCCCTGCCAAAGCCGAGCCCGCAATCGAAATTCCCGCAAGTGTCGTCAGAACTCTGATCATGCCTGCACTATACCCCAACGACGGCGGGGAAGCGACAGCCGTTCGCAGTAAATCCAGTCTATTTGCGTCACCTTTTCGCGCGTTACGGCATAAGAGCCGGAGACGAAAACCATCGGTGGCGATGGACTTTCGGTGCAAATTCATGAATGAGATGCGACGCGGTCTGCAACTTTGCAGAACGTCGCGATCTGCGCGCCATTGACGCCGATCCGTTCACCGCAAGGGGCAAGAATGCTTATTCTCGAAACTTCCCGGCTCGTTCTCAGGCCCTGGCAGGATGGAGATCGCGTTCCGTTTGCTGCCATCAATGCGGATGCGGAGGTTCGGCAATATTACTACCCGAGCCTGCTTACCGCTGCGGAGACGGATGAGCTGATCGATGAAGCCGGCGAGCAACTGGCCAAGGAGGGCTTTGGCTTCCTGGCCGTCGAGCGCAAAGCCGACGGTGCCCTCATCGGCGGCGCGGGCCTTTCGCGCCCAGGACCGGAAGTCCCGGGCGATTTTCCGCTGGAGATCGGCTGGATTCTCGGTAGAGCCTATTGGCGGCAGGGATATGCGACGGAAGTCAGTCAGCGCTGCCTCGACTTCGCTTGGCGGCAGCTGCAGGCCCGCTGCATCATCGGCTACACGTCGGCGATCAACACCCCCTCCCGCCGGGCGATGGAGAAGATCGGCATGCACCATGTCGAAGGCGGCGATTTCGACGATGTCACAGTGCCGCCGGGCCATATTCTGCGGCCGCATGTGCTCTATCGCATAGATCGCCCAAAGCCAGAGCAACAGGAGTAGTCTGCGACGAAAGCACGAGCGCCAGCAATCTCGGTTCTTGCGTTACTCGTGCTTTCACGCAACAAATTCGCCATGAGCATCCCGACAACTCACCCCTTCGACTTCGATCCGACCTATGGCATGCATCTCGCCCAGCTGCAGGCCATAGAGGCGCCGGAAGCACCGGCGGGCTTCGATGATTTCTGGCAGCTGCGCTACAAGGCTGCCCTTGCCGTCGATCCGCAGCCGAAACTTCGTCACAGCAAGCTGCGCCACGACAATTGGCATGTATTCGACGTCAGCTACATGTCGACGGGATCGTTTCAGATCAATGGCTGGCTGCTCATCCCCCGTGGTGGTCAGGTGCGGCGTGGTCTGGTCGTCGGACACGGATATGGCGGAAGAGATCAGCCGGAGTTCGATTGGCCGCTGGAGGAGACGGCTATCCTGTTTCCCTGCTGCCGCGGGCTCTCGCTCAGCGCCAGCGCGAAGATCCCGGCGGATGCGTCAGGCCATGTTCTTTCCGGCATCCAAAGCCGCGATACCTATGTCATCGGCGGCTGCGTCGAGGATATCTGGCTCGCCGTCTCGACATTGGAAACCCTCTACCCCTGGCTTGCCGGTCATATCGGCTATAGCGGCATCAGTTTTGGCGGCGGTATCGGCGCTCTGGCAATTCCATTTGATGCGCGGATCAAGCGCGGCCATCTCATCGTCCCGACATTCGGCCATCGGCAGCTATGGTTGACCCTGCCCACTGTCGGTAGCGCGCAATCCGTTCAGGTCTATCAGGAAAAGCACGGCAGCGTTCTGGAGACGTTGCGCTACTTCGATGCCGCGATCGCCGCAAGCCGTATCACCGTTCCGATGCTCGTGGCGCCGGCCCTTTTCGATCCTGCCGTCGCGCCGCCCTGTCAGTTCGCTGTCGCAAATGCGCTACAGAAGTTTAACGAAATCTTCATCCTGGATGCCGGCCATTTCGATTATGGTGGCAGCGAAGAGCAGAACGCAATTCTGCGAGACAAGGTCGGGCAATTTTTCAAGGTGCTATGAACCGCGAATACCTGCGCTGGTACAGCCCAAGGCTGGATCGAGACATGGAGTTGTTGGTGTTCGGCCACGCCGGCGCCAAGGTATTGGTGTTTCCCACACGTGACGGCCGCTTTTGGGAATATGAGCAGATCGGCCTTGTAGCCAGCCTTGCGGACAAGCTGAACGCCGGACAGCTTCAACTCTATTGTATCGAAGGCCTCGCGACCGAAACCTTTTACGGTTCCCATCGCCACCCGGCCGAGCGCATTCGCAGGCACAATGCTTTCGAGGATTATATTCTCCACGAAGTCCTGCCGCTGATGGCGCAGAAGAACGAGCATGATTGCACCATCGTTCACGGCTGCAGCCTCGGCGCTTTCCAGGCGGCAAGCCTGGTCTTCCGTCACCCTCATCTCTTCCGCAAGCTGGTCGCCTTTTCCGGCCGTTACGATCTGACGATGCGGGTAGAGGCCTTCACCGACCTGTTCGACGGCTATTACGACGATGATATCTATTTTCATACGCCGACGCATTTTCTGCCGGGGCTTGCCTGCGAGTGGCGGTTGGAGAAGCTGCGGCAGATCGATATCGTCATGACGATCGGCGACGCCGACCCCTTCATCGATAATAATCGCCATCTCAGTCGGCTACTTGCCGACAAGCGGATCGAGCATCAACTGCATGTCTGGGATGGACGCGCCCATCGGGCGGGCGCATGGCGCCGAATGGCGCCACTCTATATCTGAGACGGAATCAGCTTCCGGCATAGCCGCGCACAAGGCGGGCTAGTTTCATCTCTATATCGTCACGCCAAACCAGCCGGTATCGGCCGAAGCGCCTTGCGCGTGCCATAGTCCCGCTCGTGCGATCTGCGATGCTGCCGCTCCGAATTTGCGGAGAACTCGACGAGAATACGCTCCATCATGCCATCCGGATAGGTTCCGGTATCGTCGGTTTCGACTTCCGACTGCGCAGTAACGATCTTCATGTTCATTTCCAGTCCTCCGGCTCTGCACGGAAACCCTTGATTCTAATATCGGTTCCATTGGTAGCCTGGGAATTGTTAAAAAATTAACTACGTTCGTTAATCGGATCGAGTGACAGGCCGTCGACTTGACCGCCTTACGCATTGGAACATTCTTGCAATCCTGGCGTTTAATCTCAGATTCGATTGGGGGGGGGGCTGATGTATCGATCCAAGTCGCCGCAGTTCTTCTTGATGCCGGCGAAACAACAGACAACGATTTCGACATAATGCGGCGTCGGGTCCCAAAGGGGGCTCGGCCAAGTTGGCATGCCTTCGATCAATCACTGTCCAATCGGCGGATAGACTGGAGCAGATCATGGCCGTCACTATCACATCGATCATTCTGACACTCATCGGCCTGGCGCTCGGCGGCGGCGGGTTTTGGCTCATCATGCTCAGCGGGAGCCCGTTCTATCTTCTGGCGGGCCTCGCCTTCCTTGTGACGGCTTTCCTGCTCTATCTGCGCAAAGCGGCAGCGCTTTGGCTCTACGCGGCTTTCGTGCTGGCAGCTCTCGGGTGGGCCGTATGGGAAGTGGGTTTTGACTGGTGGCAACTCGGCCCGCGCGGCGGCCTGATCATTCTGATCGGTCTCTGGCTGTTGACACCCTGGGTTCGGCGGCCGCTCGGCTTCCGCAGCCTCGACGGCGTTCATTACGGCGCCAATCCGTGGCCACTTGTCATCTCCCTGATCATCGCCATACTGGTTGCCGGCTATTCGATGACGACAGATCCGCACGATCTCTCCGGCAATCTGCCAACGACAATGGCTGCCAACAGCCCGATGGGCGGCGATGTGCCTGACGGTGAATGGCATCAATACGGCAGAACCTCTTACGGTCAGCGCTATTCGCCCCTCGATCAGATCAATACGCAGAATGTCGCGACCCTGAAGGAAGCGTGGAGATATCAGACCGGCGACGTGAAACGCCCGGATGACATCGGCGAGACGACCTATCAGGTCACGCCGCTTAAAATCGGCGATACGCTGTTCATTTGCACGCCGCATAGTCTTGCGATCGCCGTCGGCGCGACGGACGGCAAGGAAAAATGGCGTTACGACGCCAATGCCGGCATGAATCCCAACCGCCAGCATCAGACGTGCCGCGGCGTCTCCTACTATCACGACAAAACAGTCGCTGCCGGAGCTCCCTGTGCCGATCGCGTCTATCTGCCGACCTCGGATGCGCGGCTGATCGCGCTCGATGCCGCCAATGGCAAGGTGTGCCCGAGCTTTGCCGACCAAGGCGTGCTGCATCTCGAAACAGGGATGAAATACAATCCGGCCGGCTATTATTATTCGACATCGCCACCCGTGATCGTCGCGGACAAGATCATCATCGGCGGGGCGGTGAACGACAATTACTCCACACAGGAGCAGTCTGGCGTCATCCGCGCCTTCGATGCCCGGACAGCTACGCTGATCTGGAATTGGGATTCCGGCAATCCGGACCAGACGGCGCCAATAGCGACCGGACAGACTTATACGACCAACTCGCCGAACAGCTGGTCTGTCTCGAGCGCCGATGAAGCGCTCGGCATGGTTTATGTCCCGCTCGGCAACCAGACGCCCGATCAGCTCGGCATGGGGCGCAGCGCCAATGTCGAACGCTTTTCCTCCTCCGTGGTGGCGCTCGACATCAATACCGGCCAGCTCAAATGGGTGCAGCAATTCGTCCATCACGATCTTTGGGACATGGACGTGCCCGCCCAGCCCGTCCTCGTCGATCTGACGAAGGCAGACGGCACCACGGTCCTTGCATTGGTCGCCTCGACCAAACAGGGTGATATCTATGTCCTCGATCGTCGCACCGGCGCGCCGATCATTCCCTTCAAGGAGATACCGGCGCCGGGCGGGGCTATTCCCGAGGACCACGCTTCGCCAACGCAGCCGATCTCCGATTTGACCTTCTCGCCGCCACCATTGCAGGAAAAGGATATGTGGGGCGTCTCGCTATTCGACCAGCTCGCTTGCCGCATCGCGTTCCATCAGCATCAGTATGAAGGCCGGTACACCCCGCCATCGCTGCGCGGCTCGATCATCTTCCCCGGTAATTTCGGCACCTTCAACTGGGGCAGCGTCGCCGTCGACCCAGAACGGCAGATCATGTTCGGCATGCCGACCTATCTCGCCTTCACCTCGCGGCTGGTGCCGCGCGCCGAAATCCCGCCGAAGGGGGCGGGCGACAAGGGCAGCGAACAGGGTTTGAACCGAAACGAGGGCTCTGCTTACGGCGTCTATATGGGGCCGTTCCTCAGCCCGCTCGGCGTTCCCTGCCAGGCGCCGCCCTGGGGCTATGTCGCGGGTGTCGACCTGAAGACCGGCAAGATCGCCTACAAGCACAAGAACGGCACGATCTACGACATGACGCCGCTGCCGCTGCCGATCAAGGTCGGCGTCCCCGGCATTGGCGGACCGATCGTCACCAAGGGCGGCGTCGCCTTCCTGGGTGCGGCGGTGGACGATTATTTGAGAGCTTATGATGTGACGACCGGCAGGCAGCTATGGCAGGCGCGCCTGCCGGCGGGCGGCCAAGCGACGCCGATGACCTATACGGCAAGCGACAACAAGCAATATGTCGTCATGGTCGCCGGCGGGCACGGCTCGGTCGGAACGAAACCCGGCGACTACGTGATCGCTTATACCCTGCCGTAATTCAATGATGGAGCGGTAGACAGCCGCTCCGACCTGCCAAGATTTCGGCTCAATTTGTCGAAGAACGGGCGTCGCGCGGCATATAGTCGTCCTCGGAGTTTACGGGTGGCTCCCAACCGAAGACGCTGCGGCCGCCGTACGAAAAGGACCTGTCGAATTCGCCGGCAACGATCTCCTTGAGATCGGGGCCCGTGACGTAGCGCTCCAGCATTCTCGACTGATCATCGAGCCGCTTCAATGCCGATAGTTCCTCATCACGACCGAGCCGCCCTTTCCTCACGGCTGATTTCATCACGCTGATCGTCTCGTCATAGACCTTCAGAGGCACCGGAAAGGGATGCCGATCCTTACCTCCGTGGGCGAGCGAGAAGCGAGCGGGGTCGGAGAAACGGCAGGGTGCGCCGTGAACGACCTCGGCGACCAAAGCCAGAGCCTTCACCGTGCGCGCACCGACGCCGGGCGTCAGAAGCAAATCCTCGAAATCCACCGGACCGCGATCGGCCGCCGCGGCAAGATTTCCATGCAGGCGCCGCATGTTCACATCTTCCTGACGCACATCATGATGTGCCGGCATGATGAGATAGGGCAGCAGCGGCTGCGCTTCTTGCTTAACCATGACTGGAGCTCGCCCTTCCAGCCTATTGAATTCACGAATGATCTTATCCGGACCGAGTGAGGCGAGCAGATCCAGCTGACCATCGCGGGAGCGCCCGGCGCGCCGGTCGGCCAGATTGACGATCTCGCCTTGGTCGCGCCCTTCGATGGCGGCATGCGGTGAATCCACGAAGTTCGCCAGCCCCTCGGATAGCCAGTGATATCGTCGCGCCTGCCGCCGCTCGCCGTTCATGCCCTGCTGAATGACGACCCACTTACCATCATCGGCGACTATAAAACCGTGCAAATAGAGGTCGAAACCATCCTGCACCGCGGCGCTGTCCACCTTCGCGATCAGCCGGCTCTTGGTGGCAAGCGACGCACCATCGATACCGACGCGATCACCGATATCGAGCAGTTCGCCCGGCGTCTTGCGCGATTGCGCGCCGCGCCCGCCGCAGACATGAATGCCGAGTTCGCCAGATAGCGGCGTCAAACCGCGCTTCAGGGCACCAAGCACACTCGTCGTGATCCCCGAAGAATGCCAGTCCATGCCCATGACAGCGCCGAAGGACTGGAACCAAAAGGGGTTGGCAAGTCGCCGGAATAGTTCATCGCGGCCATAATGCTGCACGATCGCCTCGGTGATGACGGCCCCCAAACGCGTCATCCGATCCCCAAGCCAGCGCGGCACGCGGCCGCCATGCAGGGGAAGATCAGCTTTGCCGGCTCTCTGTGCCAAATCCGCGACTCTCGTTCTTTGCAGGCGCATTGTAGCTCCAGCAACCGATCCGCGCCATCCGTTCCGGCCGGAACCAGCGATCAGACGTGATTGCGTTGCAGATAGGATCGCATTGCCGCAAGACCTTCATCGATATTGGCTCGACCGAAGCCGATACGGAACCGATCGCCTGGCGTCTGATTGAGATCCGAATGGTAGAGGCTGGCCGGCAAAAGGAGGACGCCTGCCTGCTCGACGAGATCACGCGCGAAGGTTTCGACACCATCGGCGCCCTTGTAGCACGGAAAGCAGACGCAGCCTCCGTCCGGCGTATACCAATCAAAGAGATGATCGAACTCCGAGAACAGCGCCTTCAACTTCACCAGATTGGCGGTGATCAGGCTGTTGTTGCGCCCCAGAATTCTGTCGGCATTCAGTAGCGCGATCTTTGCCAGGCTCTCGCTCGGGCCGGCATTGCAGATGGAGAGGTAATGCTTCATCCGCTCCATTTTCGACAGCAGAGCGTGATCCCGGCAGGCGAGCCAGCCGATGCGCAGGCCGGGCAACCCATAGGCCTTGGACATGACCCCCAGCGAGAGGCCGCGCTCATAGATATCGGCCGCCGCCGGCAACAACGGCTTGTTCTCGACAGTCAGCCCGCGATAGACCTCGTCGCTGAAGAGCCAGATACCATGCTCGCGGCAGAGCTCGACGAGCGCATCGAAACGCTCCCGCTCCAGGACCTTGCCTGTCGGATTATGGGGGAAGTTGATCGAAATCAGCCGGGTATTCGGCCTGATAGCAGCGGCAACCGCGTCGATATCGAGCGACCAGCCGTCGTCCGGATCAAGCGCGACGGCGGAGACGTCGCAAATGCTGAGTGGGATCGTTTCGGCCGACTGGTAGTTCGGCGTGACGACGATCGCATGATCTCCCTTGTCGAGAAGCGCGTGCATCGCGATGTAGATGCCCTCCTCCGCTCCGGCAAAGCACAGAATGTCCTCGCCTTTCACCTGCCGGTAAAGGTCGGCGATAATCTCGCGCAGTTCCGGGTTGCCGTAGGTCTCGCTATAGCCGAGCCAGAGGTTTTTATGGTCCCGCCGCTGCTCCGGGGTCGCCATTGCCAGCAGCTCGGCCATCGTCATGCTTTGCGCGTCGGAGGCGGTCATGTGATAGCGCGCACTGAATTCCCACTTGGAGAAATAGGTTTCGAGCTTGAAATCCGGCAGAAGCGGCATGGGTTTCTCCAAAAAGCATATCGGACCGGCACATCGGCGCCGCTCCCGTTATCCCGGACGTTAGAGATGAGTTGACAGATTGTCAAATATAGAGCGATTGTAAATCAACAAGCGTGAGAGGCGGTGATGGCGAAAACATCGGATGCAGGCAATACGAAATTGACGGCTCAGGATATTCTGCAATTCGTTCCCATCGCCGAGGCGGTCGCGACATTGCTGAAGCCGCACGCGGAAGTCGTCATCCATGACTTAAGAACGCAGACCATCGCCTATATCGCCAACAACCTGTCGCGGCGCGAGGTCGGCGGCTCCTCGCTTGCCGAGTTGAAAGACATCGGCGCCCTTGGCACCGATGTCATCGGTCCCTATCGGAAGACGAATTTCGACGGGCGGCAACTCAAATCCATCACGGCCGTACTCAGAACCATGACGAGCGAGCCATTCGGGCTGCTTTGCATCAATTTCGACATAGCGCCGATCGAGGCGGCGCGTGATGCGCTCGGTCTTCTCGCCGCATTCCAGGACACCGGCGCGCAGCCCGCAGCACTGTTCCGCACGGACTGGCAAGAAACAGTCAACGCAGCGATATCGGATTTCCTCGGCGAACGCGGGCTTGCAGCCTCAGCCCTCGCAAAGGATGATCATGCCGCACTCATCGAGGTGCTGGAACAGGATGGCTATTTCGCCATCCGCAATCTGGTCCCCTATCTCGCCAAGCTGCTCGGCATTTCGCGGGCGACCGTCTACAAGCATCTTCGTGATGCCCGCGAGAAGAAGACATCTGAAGTTCAGGCGTGAACGGCGCGGAGTTAGCCGGCGAAACGGTGTCAGCCGATCACTTGACTGATATGGCCAGTTTCGACCAGGCAGGATCATTGGAAGGGTCCGTCGACCAGAACCGAATGTCCGCAAAGTCAATTGATTGGGCGACATCGGGCAGAGAGTCTCTATAGATTCCGAAACGCGGCTGAACATCGATGAAAGGATGGCCGTCCTGGTCCCGCATGCCGTGATCGAGATAGCCAAGACGTCCCGTATAGGAAATGTCGCAGGCTCGCCCGTTAAGATAGACCTGCAGGGAGCTCGCCCCCTCCTGCAAGCTGGGTTTCAGCATGACGTTCACGTCGTTCCAGTCGCCCACATTGAGGTGCCAGGGCCCGCAAATTATTTTCGATCGACCGGTGTTGCAGTCATCCGTTCCCCTGACCTTTGCAACGAAGTCGGCTCCTGTTTCTGTCGGTATGGCCTCTATCTTGAACAGCGGATTGGCTGACTGACAGATTCCAAGGGGTTTCGTCTCTTCCGTCGGAATATTCTGTTTTACCTGATGGATGACGGTGCGGTTGCCGAGCCCCTGCCAGGGTGCTTCGAGCCGAAAGGCGAAGTGATACCACGTCGGCCTGTCGAACTTGATGACTTCTTTCCTGATCTGGATCTCGACCCGTTCGACCGGAGCGTCGCCCACACTCTGATCGGGGGCGTCGCCGGGATGCACCGTGATATGCAATATTGGCCTGGAAGGAGATGAGAGATCGCAAACGATACGCGATCTCCATAAGGCCGGGTCCAGTTTGCCGCTGATCTTCCAGAGCTTCGGCGGATGCTGCTGGTCGACGGCGCACAGATCGTCGAAGCTAGCCGATAGCGCAGGCGCGGCTTCCTGCGCCACGGCGTGTGATCCATTCAAAACGCCAAGACATAGCAATATGAAGACAAGCTTCAGCGCTTTCTGAGTCATCATCGTCAGCCTTTAATCGAAGAGAGTGCGCGGTCCGAAAAATGAAAGTTCCAGCCGGCTCTCCTGACCAACAGCATCGTCAGAAAGCCTCGCATCCAGCTCTATCGGTCAAGGGATGCAAGTCAAGGGTGCTTCGATTCGCCAGGTAATGACGCACATGACGGGCCCGGATGGATACGCTTTTCGAGCTCTGATGTTATCGCTTCAGTTCACGCTCGAATTTTTCAATCTGCTGCAGAACCCATGGATCATCGGCGGAGTGTTGAACCGTCTCCTGCTCCAGCCGCCGTTGGCGGCGGCAAATCCAGTCGATGAAGGCACGAAGCAGCCGCATGTGGGTATCCAAGCGTTTCAGTATCTGCGAGGCCCGGCGACCAGGCTCGAAAGCCAATGGACGCCAGGCCTCGACGACCGCAAGGCGTTGCGGTGATTGTCTTTTTGCCCGCGCGAAAATGAACGCCAGCTGAACGAATTGCACGGCAGAATGGTTTCACCCTGCCCTTGCTGCCAGTGAGAGCATAGCTGCGAGATAACCTCTCTTCAGGAATGAGAAGCTTTTTTACCGGAGCGTACCGCAATTGCCAAAACTGACCTAGTCGGGAAAGAGAGCGAGCTTTAGAGAAAGCCGCGTCGCTTCCGATTTCCCCGGAGTGGCACAAGCTTAGCCTCGCTTTTGCGGGGCTTTTTTCTTTTCTGCGGCTGCCTGTTCAGCGTCGTGGCTCGCCGCCGGGCGCATAGACGGTGTCCTGCTCGAACGGAAAGACCGAGCCGCAACGGCAACGGATCATGTGCTTGCGCGGATCGGTAGACGGCCTTTCCGTGGAAAATCCCCGCGGCATCTCGTCTATCTTGAAATCACGGCCGACCGCGCGGCGGTCGTCGGTTTCCGAGACTTCGGCAAACCCGGCATGATCGCATTTCGCGCATTCCAGCTTTCGTGAATATCGATCTCTAGCGGCCATTCTTTTCCAGTCCGGGACTCATATCACGCCCCTTCTATCAGCGCTGCCAGCACTCTTGAAGGCCGCAAACGACCTTCATCACTACCCGCTTAAATCCCCTTAAAAATTTAAGGGCCGGAAAATGCAAGCTTCAACAAAAAAGAGATTGACCTGATGGCAGATGTCAGACCAATTTATCGCCCATGAGGAGACCAATGCTTACCCCCCTTCCGTCCATTGATCGGACGCAACAAGTCATCGAAGCGCTGACGACATTCATCGAAGCGTCGAAGCTGCAGGCTGGCGAGAGATTGCCGACTGAACGAGAACTGATGGCGGCGCTCTCGGTGGGACGCTCGACCATTCGCGAGGTGATCACCTATTTCCAGGCCCTCGGCGTCATGGAAACCCGCAAGGGGAGCGGCACCTACCTGCTAAAGCCGGTTTCCAAGTCGACCATCCACATGCCTCTGTCTCTCGACCCGTCGCACCTGCGCGACGCGCTCTTACAGACGCTGGAGGTCCGTCGCGGCATCGAATGCGAGGACGGAATGGTGGCCGCAAGAAAGCGCACCGACGAGGATATCGTCGTCATCGAGCAAAAGCTCAACGAGATGGAGCGCGTTCACATGGCCAAGGGCACGTCGGGGCCGGAGGATCTCGCCTTCCACCTCGCCGTCTACGACGCCACCCACAACCCATTGTTCCGCCAGCTTCTCGAACAGATGCGCGAAACCTTCGAGCGCTTCTGGGATCATCCCTTCGACCGACAGGATTTTGCCCGCCGGTCCTTCCCCTATCACCGCACGCTGTTCAACGCGATCGTTGATCGAGACCCCGAGGCGGCGCGCGCCGAAACACAGAAAATCCTCGACGTTGTCGAGGAAGACATCAAGGAAATGTCCAAATGACTGACGGGCTTGAGCCGTTCGAACTCGCATCTCTTATCACGGCCCATGACGACGGTAACTTCGCCGATGCCGTGGTGCCACCGATCTTCCAGACCTCGCTTTTCACCTTCTCGAGCTACGACGAGATGATCGCCTCCTATCGCGGTGAAAAAGTGCGACCGACCTATACGCGCGGCCTCAACCCGACGGTGCGCCTGTTTGAAGAAATGCTGGCGAAGCTCGAAGGCGCAGAAGATGCGCTCGGTTTTGCAAGCGGCATGGCGGCGATCTCGTCTGCCGTGCTGAGATTCGTCGAGCCGGGTGACAGGATCGTTGCGGTCAAGCATGTCTATCCCGATGCCTTTCGCCTGTTCGGCACCATTCTGAAGCGCATGAAGGTCGAAGTCACCTATGTCGATGGCCGCGATGAAGAGGCCGTTGCCAAGGCGCTTCCTGGCGCCAAAGTCTTCTACATGGAAAGCCCCACAAGCTGGATCATGGAAGCGCACGATGTCGGCGCACTGGCCGCTCTTGCGAAGCAACATGGTGTCGTTTCCATGATCGACAACAGCTGGGCCACTCCCTATTTCCAGCAGCCGCTGAAACTCGGCGTCGACCTCGTCATCCATTCCGCCTCGAAATATCTCGGTGGCCATAGTGACGTCGTTGCCGGCATCGTCGCGGGATCGAAGGAGATGATCGCGCGGCTGAAGGCCGAAGCCTATCCTTATCTCGGCGGCAAGCTTTCGCCCTTCGACGCGTGGCTCCTGATCCGCGGCCTGCGCACCCTACCGATCCGCATGAGGGCGCATGAAGCCGCTGCTATGACGATCGCCAAGCGCTTGCAGGAGCTCGATGTCGTCGAACAGGTCTGCCATCCGGGCCTGGCGAACCGCCTGCCCGCCGGCTTGAACGGAACGTCGGGCCTTTTCTCCTTCATCTTCCGGGAAGGTGCCGATGTCAGAGCCTTCGCCGACCGTCTCAAGCTTTTCAAGCTGGGTGTCAGCTGGGGCGGGCATGAGAGCCTGATCGTGCCGGGTGAAGTCGTGCTGCAGCAGAAGGCGCAGCCGAACTCGGCGCATACGTTTGGCATCGATCCGCGTTCCGTACGTCTCCATATCGGCCTCGAAGGAACCGAGGCTCTGTGGAAGGAACTCGAGGAGGCGATCGCCGCCGCCTCGTGAAATCGTCAATCTGAGAGGAAAACCTAAAAGGGGAACCAACATGAAAAGACTGATAACGGCAGCACTCTTTACCGCCCTGATGGGCGGCACGGCCTTTGCCGATACGACGCTGAAGCTCGTGGAAGTGATCACCAGCCCCGAGCGTACCGAAACGCTGAAGTCGATCGTCGCCAAATTCGAGGCCGAAAACCCGGGCACGAAGGTCGACATCATCTCCCTGCCCTGGAACGAAGCCTTCCAGAAGTTCGCCACCATGGTTTCGGCCGGTGACACGCCCGACGTCATGGAAATGCCTGACACCTGGGTATCGCTCTACGGCAATAACGGCATGCTCGAAAGCCTCGAGCCCTACCTTGCCAAATGGGAGCACACGAAGGAACTGACCCCGCGCGCGCTCGAGCTCGGTCGTTACGTGAAGAACACCGCCTATATGCTGCCCTACGGCTTCTATCTGCGCGCCATGTTCTACAACAAGAAGATCCTGAAGGATGCCGGCGTCGCCGAACCGCCGAAGACGATGGACGAATTCGTCAAGGCATCGGAAGCCATTTCGAAACTGCCCGGCAAATACGGCTACTGCATGCGCGGTGGTCCGGGCGGTCTCAACGGCTGGATGATCTTTGCTGCCTCCATGGCCGGCGACAATAAATATTTCACGGATGATGGCACCTCGACGATGAACAGCCCCGGCTGGGCCAAGGGCATTGAGTGGATGGTCGATCTCTACAAGAAGGGCTATGCGCCGAAGGACAGCGTCAACTGGGGCTTCAACGAAGTCGTGGCCGGCTTCTATTCCGGCACCTGCGCCTTCCTCGACCAGGACCCGGATGCCTTGATCGCCGTTGCCGAGCGCATGAACAAGGACGATTTCGGCGTCGCGCCGCTGCCGAAGGGTCCGGACGGCAAATCCTTCCCGACCATCGGTTACGGCGGCTGGTCGATGTTCGCCAACAGCCAGAACAAGGATCTCTCCTGGAAGCTGATCGCAACGCTCGAAGGACCGGAAGGCAACCTCATCTGGAACAAGAAGATCGGCGCGCTGCCGGCTTATACCGCGGCTGAGAAGGACCCCTTCTACGCCGGCGACCAGTTCAAGGGCTGGTTCCAGGAATTGGCCGACAAGGACACCGTTCCGACCGTGATGCCGACCTATCTCGAAGAGTTTGCCTTCTTCAAGGATTCGCTCGCCATCAAGACTTCGCAACAGGCCATGCTCGGCGACATCTCGGCCAAGGACCTCGCCGACCAGTGGGCGGATTATCTGACCAAGGCCCAGCAGAAATTCCTCGCCAAGAAATAACCTAAACGTCCGGCGGCGGAGCGATCCGCCGCCGTTCCTGCTCATTTGAAACAGACGGCGTCAGAACGCCGCGAACGGGAACTCTTGCAGATGACTTCGATCGCCGACACGCTCGACAGGCGTCACGACCGCAGGCCGTGGCTGAAGCGCCTCGCCGACGCCTCGGAACCCTATCTCTATAGCGCCCCTGCCCTTATCCTCATCATTGCCGTGATGCTGGTGCCGCTGGCGATCGGCATATCCTATGCCTTTCGCGACATACAGCTGCTCAATCCGTTTTCCGGCGGCTTCATCGGCCTGGATCATTTTCGCGATCTCGCCAAGGACAAGGCCTTTTATTGGGCGCTGAAGAACACGCTCTGGTGGACCGGCGCTTCGGTGCTGCTGCAGTTCGTTTTCGGATTGATCCTGGCGCTTCTGTTGGACAAGCCGTTCTTCGGGAGGTCGATCGTTCAGGCTCTGGTGTTCCTGCCCTGGGCGGTTCCGTCGTTTCTCGCCGGTCTCAATTGGTCCTGGCTATTCAACCCCGTCATCGGCCCGATACCGCACTGGCTTTACGCGCTGGGCCTGATGAGCGAACCGAACAACATTCTGTCGGACCCGAATTATGCGATGTGGGGGCCGATCGTCGCCAATGTCTGGTGGGGCATTCCCTTCTTCGCCATTACGCTGCTGGCGGCGCTTCAGGCGATCCCTCGCGATCTCTACGAGGCCGCGTCGATCGACGGCGCCGGCTGGTTCGAGCGCTTCCGGTCGATCACTCTTCCCTTCCTCGCGCCGACCATCGCCATTACCGTGCTGCTGCGCACGGTCTGGGTCTCCAACTTCGCTGACTTGATCGTGGTCATGACCGGCGGCGGGCCTGCGGACCGTACGCAGATCGTTGCGAGCTACATCTTCACGCAGGCCTTCAAGCGACTGGATTTCGGCTACGCTTCGGCAATCGCCCTGGTGCTGCTGGTGCTGCTCCTCGCCTATTCCATGCTGATCATCCTGCTGCGGCAGACCCTGCTGAACAAGGATTGAATCATGAGACGATCCGTCCTTCCCATCATCGCGCATCGCTTGGCAATTCTCTGCTACGTCCTCTTCGCGCTCTTTCCGCTCTTCTGGCTGCTGAAGGTCTCGGTGACGCCGAACGACCTGCTCTATACGGAAGGCGTGCGCATGTGGCCATCGCGCACGACCTGGGAACATTACGCCTTCGTGCTGCAGCACAGCGACTTCCCAACCTTCTTCAAGAACAGCTTGATCGTCGCCGGTTCGACGGCGATTGCGGTCACGATCTGCGCGTCACTGTCAGGCTATGCGCTTTCGCGATTCAACTTCCGCGCCAAATACTGGATCGTGGCGCTGATGCTGCTGACGCAGATGTTTCCATTGGTCATGCTCGTCGCCCCGATCTTCAAGATCCTGACGCCGCTGCACCTGACGAACAGCCTGACCGGGCTCGTCATCGTCTACACGGCCTTCAACGTGCCCTTCGCCACCTTTCTGATGCAGTCCTTCTTCGACGGCATTCCGAAGGATCTGGAGGAGGCCGCGATGATCGACGGCGCAACGCAGTTCACCGCCTTCCGGCAGATCATCCTGCCGTTGACCCTGCCCGGCATCGCCGCAACGCTCGGCTTCGTCTTCACGGCGGCGTGGAGCGAGCTGCTCTTCGCGCTGATGCTGATCAACGGCAACCAGGCCGCCACCTTCCCGGTCGGGCTTCTCACCTTCGTCTCGAAATTCTCGGTGGATTTCGGGCAGATGATGGCGGCGGGCGTCATGGCGCTCATTCCGGCCGCGCTCTTCTTCCTGCTCATCCAACGCTATCTCGTGCAGGGCCTGACGGCCGGCGCGGTCAAGGGTTAGTCAAATGGCATCGATCGATATTCAGAACGTCAAGAAAGCCTACGGCCACGTGCAGGTGCTGCACGACATCGATCTCAGGATCAAGGACGGCGAATTCGTCGTTCTCGTCGGCCCCTCCGGATGCGGCAAGTCCACTCTGCTGAGGATGATTGCCGGCCTCGAAGACATCAGCGGCGGCGAAATCCGCATTGCCGACAACCGCGTCAACGAGCTGCATCCGAAAGACCGGGATATTGCCATGGTCTTCCAGTCCTATGCGCTCTATCCGCATATGAATGTGGCCGGCAACATGAGCTACAGTCTGCGGCTGCGGAAAGTGGCAAAGGATGGCATCGCCAAAGCTGTCGCGAATGCCGCATCCAAGCTCGGTCTCGACCCGCTGCTGGAACGCCGGCCGAAGGCGCTCTCCGGCGGCCAGCGGCAGCGTGTAGCCATGGGCCGCGCCATCGTGCGGCAGCCGAAAGCCTTTCTCTTCGACGAGCCGCTTTCAAACCTCGACGCACGCCTGCGCGAGCAGATGCGCGCTGAAATCAAGAAGTTGCATGGCGATCTCAAGGCGACCTCGATCTATGTTACCCACGACCAGATCGAGGCGATGACGCTGGCGGACCGGATCGTCGCCATGCATGGCGGGGTGGTTCAGCAGGTCGGCAGCCCGCTCGAGCTCTACGACCACCCCGCCAATCTCTTCGTCGCCGGCTTCATCGGCTCGCCGGGGATGAACTTCCTCGACGCAACCTTTGACGGCAACGGCGTGAAGCTCAAGGACGGCACGCTCGTTTCGCTTCCCGAGCCGCTGAAGCTGGCCAACGGTGCGAAGGTGACGCTCGGCATTCGGCCCGAACATGTCGTGCTGTCGTCCAATCCGTCCGACATGGCAGCCAATGTGGAGCTGATCGAGCCCACCGGCTTCGGCATCATCCTGCATCTCTCGCTGCATGGTTTGCCGTTCAAGGTGTTCACGCTGGATCGCAGCGCTCTGAGCGCCGGCTCGCAGGTGAATGTCGCCTTTCCGGCGCAGCATCTTCATGTCTTCGATGAGGAAGGAAAAAGGGCGGCTTGACGGCCGCCCTCTTCGAAATTCTCAGTTCGCAAACGGTTCTGTCGGCCCGCTGGACGGCTGCGTAAACCAGTGCGGCCCATCCGGCGTCATGTAAATGTGGTCTTCCAGCCGGATGCCGAATTTCTGCGGAAAGACGATCATCGGCTCGTTTGAGAAGCACATGCCGGCCGCGAGTTCGGTCGCGTTGCCGCGCACGATGTAAGGCTCCTCGTGAATTTCGAGGCCAAGGCCGTGACCGGCGCGATGCGGCAATCCAGGCAGCTTGTAGTCCGGTCCGAGCGAATGTCTCGCCAGCACGGCGCGCGCCGCGTCATCCAGGCTGGAGCAGGCAGCACCCAGCTTTGCAGCGTCGAAAACGGCCTGCTGCGCCTCGCGCTCGATCGCCCAGGCATCTTCGAAGGCGCTGTCGCCGCTCTTCAGCTTGTATGTGCGGGTCAGATCGGAATGATAGCCATCGATACGCGCTCCCGTATCCACGAGAATGACATCGTCGTCGCCAAGCGTCTGATCGCCATCGGCGCCATGAGGTAATGATGTGGCTTCGCCGAAAGACACGATGCAGAAGGTGGAACCGCCATGGGCGCCCGCCTCGCGGTGACGCCGATCGATGAACTCGACCACTTCCGACGCGCGAATTCCCGGCTTCAACAAGGCGTGGGCCTGCCTGTGCACATCGAGCGTCAGGTTCATCGCATATTGAATGAGCGCGATTTCTGCCGGAGACTTGATCCGGCGCAGGCCGCTGATGATCGGCCCGCCATTGACAAGCCTTTCGGCTCCAAGCTCGCTCGCCAGCGCATTATAGAAGTAAAGCGGCATATTGTCGTCGAGCGCCAGGGTGCCTACGCTTCCGAGCACACGGGCGATCAGCGCCGCACTGCTCTCCTCCTCCTGCCATTCGAGGATCTCGGCCGGTAGATGCGACAGGGTTTCGACCCGGCTGCGCTCGAAGCCCGGTACGATGTAATAGAGCCCCGTCGGCGTCACCAGCGCGCCCAGAAACCGCTCGCTCGCATGCCAGACGAGCCCGGTAAAATAACGCAGGCTTTCGGTCGGCCCGAGCAACATGCCGGCCAGCCCCTGTGCATCGAGCAACTTTCGAAGCCTCGAAAGGCGCTGCTGCCTCTCCTCTTCAGTGATCTGGGGTACTGGATGTTGCCACGACATTCCTACTCTCCTCAATAACTTTGCCTTATATTCATCCATCGCCACACAGGCGGAATTGCGCCGACATTATCGCTCCCGCGGTCATCATGTCGACAAAGAAAATGCAAGAGAATCGCAACTGCCTTCCCCGACGATTGCCGCCGTGTTCGACCGCCAAATTATCTGACAGAGCGAAGGCTGTCTCGATGGCTCACTGCCTCCATCAAAAGCGCGCCGTGGGGTGTCGCCCTGCCCGCCGCAAACGCCCGCCGCAGACTTATTCTCCGGCTGTGCAATAACGTAAATTGTAAGAAAGTATTGCCATCGATCCATCAGCAAACTTCGTTCGCAATATTCCCTTTGCGAGAAATATTCCGAAATATAATGACGTACTGCGTTCATACGAAGCGCCTAGCCTTCGCAACAGTTATTCGTAGCGAAGGCATTGATTATGAAGAAACGACTTATCGTCGCAACTTTATTGATAGCGGCAATCGGCGGCGTAGCCGCTTCGGCCTACGCGGCAGGCCCGGATGGCGCCCCAGACCCGCAAGGAGCGGCAGACGCACAGACCGTGCAGCCCGATCCGGCCGGCCCGCCACCACCCGGCTGGTATCCGCAAGGCCGGCGTCCCCAGTGGCCGATGATGGGTTTTGGCGGTGCGTTCATTCCGCCTGGCTTTCCGCACAGGCCGAATCCGGCGCTGATGATTGCTGGCAAATTGTCGGCGCTTGAAACGTTGGTCGGCATCCGCAGCAGCCAGCTCGATGCCTGGAGAGACTATACGAGTGCCCTGATGGACTTCCTGACGCCTCCGAAACACGAGCAGCCCGACCCGGCGGACGCCGACGATGCCGACGCTCCTCGGGCCGATCACGGCGGCGATGGACAGGTACAACTCTTCGGAGAGCGCCTGGCCGATCGCGCGCTCGATCGTGCCGCCAAGGCCAAGGTTCTCAAGGACAAGGCTCTTGCCCTGCGCAATGTTCTGACGGCCGATCAGCTCGCAAAGCTGGAAGACGTTGAGCGTTCACTCGTCCCCCCGGGCGGCCCGCGCCCGTTCCATTGATCGACAGAGGAGGGCTTCCGCAACAAGAATCCCTCCCCGTTTCTCTGCAGACCATCTCCCCTCCGCCTCCAATCATTAGAGATCCCCCCGGACGCCCCTATTGGTTGGAAGGAGCGGCCCATCGAAGGGTCGAATGGTCCGGGAACGCCCCGCCCGGCGCTCCCGGACTACTCGCGCCCAGACACCGCCGCCTCCTTCACTGAAGCGATCAGATCGAATTCCGATAAGACCTTAGCCTGCCGGGGGGTGTCCTGCGGCTATAGCGACGCTATCGCGCCAGGATTCTCAACCATCAGCGGCTGCGAAATACGCCATCTGACCGTCATAGGCTCTTTTGAAAGCAGGCCGCGCGCAGGCGCGATCGACGTAGGCGCGCATGGCCGGAAAATCGCCGGCAGCCTTCACTTTCGGAACGCGAAGCACCTCCGTCATCAGAATATCAGCGACGGTAAATCGTCCGGCGGCAAGCCACTCGCGTTGTTCCAGTACGGCTTCCAGGTGCTGCAAGCGCTGGAGCAGCCAGCCTTCGAGTGGATTGTTCTCGGTCTTGGAAAGACCAATGAACCACCACGGCACAGTCACCATCTCCATGGAGTTGAGCGCGGCAATGGTCCATTCCAGCGTCTCGGCGTCGCCCGCGGCATCGCGCGGCATCAGCTTTTCACTTTTACGCGCCAGATAGAGAAGGCATGCGCCGCTCTCGAACATCTTGAGGCCGTTGTCCTCGAGGAAGGGCACTTGGCCAAAAGGTTGGCGCGCAAAATGCCCCGGCCCACGGTTCTTGAACGGCACGGACCTCATTTCATAATCGAGATCGGCCTCTTCGCAAGCCCAGCGCAACCTGATGTCTCGCACGTGGCCACGAGGACCTGGCGGCACCCAGTCATATGTCCAGATCGTCAACGCTCCGGTCATGCAGCATCTCCCTTGGCATGATCCACAGCCGGCTCCACCCGGCCGTTCAACTCCAGTGCGGAAGTTTATCGCGCCAGACGCTGATTGTCATGATCGAGAGCGCCGCGGTCTAAGATCGTATCAGAGAAATGCTCTATCCCTTTGCTTTCACTCAACTCCGCAGGCAATCACGTTTCGTGATTTCGCGGAAATCGCCGCAGCCGTCACGCGCACAGCGGGCGCTTGGATGTTCTTGCTGGGCGGGATTACTTGGGAAAGAGCGCGCTCTACGGCGCAAAGCAATCCGGCTTCGCCATTCGTGTTGGGGGCGTCATGGCGAAGCCGGGTATGCGGGGCGATCAAAGCCTGCTCGAGCCAAGCTGCTGATCGACCACAACTTTACATCAGTTACGGGCGCGAACATTTCCGAACATTGCCGAAACAAGGCATTTTGGCGAAATTTGGTGTCTCGGCTTTTCTATTGAGATCGATCTATTTAGAAATCACTACAATATTACTATCAATATTGCATTATGTAGAATTTTCGACAGTTTCGCGCAAGTAAAGCCTTCTTTACGATGCCAATATGCCGTGACCGCCTCTGCATTCCGGGCAGGCAGGCTGCGACTCAGTGATGTACGGTTTGTGCTGCGCGCGCCAGAGCATCCGCGCTCTTCTTCGAATCGCAAAAACGCCCTGCCCTTTTGTTTCGAATGGTTCGGATGAAAACTGCTCAGCAATCCTGCTGAAAGTCTCTAGCCTGCGGCCTTTGTCTCGGCGTTCTTAAATGAGACGACCTGTTCCAGGCCTCGCGGCTGACGGTTTCGCACCGTGATTTCGCCCTCGAACCGGGTGATGATCTCACGCGCGATGGCCATGCCCAGACCGGCGCCCGGAAAAGATCTCTGCCTTGCTATGTCGATGCGGAAGAACGGTTCGAATACCTGGTTGAGCCGATCTTCGGGAATGCCAGGCCCCGTGTCCACGATCCGAACGACTGCCCTGTTGCCGAGATGCGTCACAGTTACCGTCGCCGACTGCCCATGCGTCGCCGCATTGATGAGCAGATTTCGCAAGGCCCTGGTGACGGCGAGCGGGCCTGCGTGGATCGTCGCCTGCTCCAGTTCGCCGCTCGCGACGTTCATGTCGATCGCCTTCAGCTCCGTGACGATGTCGTCGACTATCATATCAAGCCTGACCTGTTCCAGACTATCCTTGGAAATCTCTTCCCGGACAAGCCTTATGGCGCTGTCGGCGATCCTGTCGAGCTCCTCGAGATCGGCAAGCCACTTGCGCCGCTCCTCTTCATCCCGAATGAACTCCGCCCGCAGACGCATCCGGGTCATTGGCGTTCGCAGATCGTGTCCGGCGGCGGCAACGAGCCGCATGCGGCTCTCGGTGGCTGCCTTCACCCGGGCCGACAGGCCATTGAGCGCCTGCGCGGTCGCTCGAATTTCACCCGGACCGCTTTCTGCTATATGCGGCAGGGTGCCATCGGGATTGACCGCCGCAACCGCCTCTTCCAGCAAACGTAGCGGCTTCATAATCTTCGAGGCCGCGAAGATGGATACCAGCACGCTGCCGATGATGATGAGACCGAGCCACCCCACGAGGATCTTCCATCCTCCCGGCGGCGGCCCATGCTGCGGCATCGGCATGATCAGCCAATTGCCATCAGAGAGCTTCAGCGATGCGATCATTTCGCCAGTCGATTGACGCGCTATGATTGCCTGCCGCATGCCTGAGATGCGAAGCAGGGCTTCCATCAGGAAGCGGGATAGCTCCTGGTCGCCCTCGCCTTCTGCCGGCACGGGCGTAACGACCAGTCCCGCCGCCGTCGCGGCGGGCCGATCCTTTTCCGCGAAGGTTGCGAGGATGGAAAGCTGCCTGGCCATCCGCTCGACGGTCATGTCCGGACGCGGACCACGCATGACGAGACTTGCCACGAAAGACGAGGAAATCACGACAAGGACAATGGCTGTCATCAAAAGCAGCGCCAGTCGGGCGCCGAGCGACCTCATGAATCGCCTTTGACGGCGGTTACCGGAACGACCAGCTGGTATCCGCCATTGCGGATCGTTCTGAAAATCGGATCTTCCACGGTTTCTCCGAGCTTGCGGCGTAGCCGGCTCATCAGCACGTCGATGGATCTATCGGCAGGATCGCGATCGCGCCCCTGCGTCAGATCGAGTAGTTGATCCCGCGACAGCAGCCGGCCCGCCCGCTCCAGGAATGCCTTGAGCAGATCGAATTCGGCGCCCGTCAGCGAAATCACCTCACCGCTGTCTCTACTAACCCGGCGAAGTTGCGGATCAAGCATCATATCGGCGAACTGATAGCGTCTTTGCTCCGGTTCCGACGAGGAATCCTCGTTCGTACGGCGCAGGACGGCACGGATGCGTGCGGCCAGTTCTCTTGGATTGAACGGCTTGCCGAGATAATCGTCGGCGCCGATTTCAAGACCGAGGATGCGATCTATATCCTCTTTCAGTGCCGTCAGCAGAATAACCGGCACGCGGGGGCGGCGGTTTCGAAGATCCCGGCAGAGATCGAGGCCAGAGCCATCGGGGAGCATCACATCCAGAACAAGAAGATCAGGCTGACGGCGATTGAGCGCATCGTTGCAACCGCGAAGATCGCTTGCCGTCGACACGCGAAAGCCCTGCTCCTCGAGATATCGGCTGAGGAGCGAACGTATTTCGTGATCGTCATCAACTATCAGAATATCCGGTGCGGCGCTCGCGTTCATGGGCTTCATTCCGTTTTCTCAACTCTTATACAAACTATCGCTTCCCTGAAAAGAAGGGTTTTGCGGCGTCAATACGGAAAATTCGCGCCAGGAAACATTCGTTTACAAAATTCCGGGCGTCGGAAATGTTGGGTAACAGAATAATCCGCCAGAGACGAAACTCGTGGAGAAAGTGGCATCCACGCGGCGAATTCTGCGCTCACCAGCGGCCCGTTAATGACACCTGCGATTCTACCTGTCAGGCCGCTCGCAGCCACTCGACATTCCAGGCGGAGAGCCGCCCTTCGATCGCGCCGCTGTCCATCATCACTCGGATTTCGATCGGCGCACGCGGATCGGTCACATCCACAGGCACTGCGGCTTCGAAGGAGCCGGTGCCCTGCGGGCAGACCCGCAAGCTTCCAAGCAATTCTGTAGCATGCACCTCAACGGTGAAGATTTGCCCGTGGCAGTCTTCATCGACATCGAAAATGAATTTCGCATTCCAGCGCCCCGGTGGCAAATGAAGATAGGGGCCATAGATGAGGCAACGGGCTCCCCCGGCCAGATCGACAAGATTGTCCAGGGCGTGTCCCAAACTATCGCCAGAGAGAAATGCCTCCTGTGGCCAGAAGATGGTGCCGCCCGAGTTCTCCCGTCGTCCGAACTCCAGAGGACAAAGAATCTTCCTCGCCGTCTCACGCAGCGCTTCGCTGACTTCCGGCACCACCTCTCGCGGCGTCAAGTATCCTGCGATGACAGCCGCGGCAGCCTCCTCCAGCTTCGGCGCGTTGGCGAGCAATGGCTGCCCGGAGGGCGACATCGACATGCCGACCTGCAGCAGCGCATTGGCGATCTGCTCCAGTTTCAGATCGGTGCTGAGGTGCCTGTCGATGGTCTTCAGAAGCAGGTCTATGCCGCTGCTTTGATCGACGTCATTGCGGCGCAAGACGAGCGCTCCGGAGGCGCCCGCGAGCGGCTCGAGGCAGGCAAGGCTCGCCGAGACCACCCTTACCAGACCGATATCCCGCTGCTCGGTCGCCCGGGCGAGATAGGAAACCGCATCGACAGGATCCTCGAGAAACAGCAGAAAGGGCACATTGACCCGAAGGATCAGCTCCGAAAGCTTGGGTTCGGGAAACTGCGAGACGAGTACGGCATTCTTGCCCGACTGCGCGACGACATGCTGCCTGAGCTCGTCAACCGTATCCGTCGCGATGATCGCATAATCGCCGAAGGCCTCACGCGCAAGAGCATGAACCGCGGCGACGCCCCAGGAGGACATGACGCCAGGCATGCCGAACGCAAAGAGGATGGTCATGGCCAACTCCTCCGACTATCCGTTGAGAAGGGTATCATAGAGCGTGCCCACCTTCTGCTGATATCGATCCGGTGAGAAGCGGGCTGCCTGCCTGGGGCCGGACTTGGCAAAGGAGGCGCATAGCCCGTCATCCTGATCCAGGCTAACGATCGCCTTGCGCATTTCCTCGGTGTCGTAGGGGTCGACCAGCAGCGCCGCGTTCCCGGCGATTTCGGGGATAGAACCTTCGGTGGAGCTCAGGACCGGCGTTCCGAGCTGCATGGATTCGAGCACCGGCAGGCCGAAGCCCTCGTATAGCGAGGGAAACAAGACCGCACGCGCTCCCCTGATCAGGCTGATGAGCAAAGGATAGGAAACGAAGTCGAAGCGCTGGATCTGCCGTTGCGGCAGGATGCGGTCTTCTGCGCGAAGATAGAAACGGAAGCGATCGTCATCAATGAGCTGCTGTGTCTCCGCACCCTTCCACCCCGGCGCGCCGACGATAATGAGCGGCTTGGTCGTCTTCGCAGCAAGATATGCTTCGATCAGTCGCGAGATATTCTTCTTCGGTTCGAAAGCGCCGAAGAACAGGAAATAGCCTTTCCAGTCGAGATGAAAGATGCCAGCGATCTCGTCGGCAATCACATCGGCTGGCTTCTCGCGAAGCCACTCCGGCACGTGAACCGCCTGATAGGTATTGCTGACCCGCGCCTCGTCCGCGCCGAGAACCTTGATGATATCGGCACGCGAAGTTTCGGACACGGTCACGATATGGTCAGCGCGCCTGACCAGCGAGCGCAGCATCTTGTAGTGATAGCGTTTGTCGTCCTCGGTCAGATAGGGCAGCCGCAACGGAACCAGATCGTGAATCGTGTAGACGTTCAGCGCCCTCTTCGCCGCGATCGGCATCGGATAGGTGCAGTGAAGAAGATCCGGCTGCGCATCGAATTTCATTGTAAGATTGTTGCCGTAGCGCTTGAAATGATAACGCGCGAGTTGAAACAGATCGTTGGCGGCGTAGACGGTATCGGATACACCGAATTGCGATTGCAGCGATCTCAGGATGACCGTGCCGCTCAATGGAATGGCAACCGGCTTGATGCCGAACGGAGCCGCGACGCGCCGACGCAGCCAGCGCCGGCCAACCGCGATCGCGCCGGGGACGCGAGCGCTGGCATCGTCGAACAACAAAACCTCCCGCAAGACCGGGTCCTTCGGGACGTTTCCGGGAATTCCGTGGACGACGCCGGTCTGATAGCCGAGGGACTGGGCTGTTGACATCAGGCTGCGCGTGTAGGTCGCAACACCCGTACCCTTCTTTAGGGAAAGATTAAGGCCGTCGTAGAGGATCGTATGGCTCACTTCCGTCCCTCTCTTAATCTGGGCGCGCCTCCGCGCATTCAAGCCGGCCTGTCACGCGAAAGGACGAGGAGCGAGTCATCACCCCCGTAATTCGTAAGCAGATCGTCGCTCTTCATGGGAATGGCCTCACCGCTGAAATCCAGACGCCGCAGCGAGCCGTAGATGCCGGCAAGCCGCTCAAGAAAGCCGCGTGCGTCGACATAACGACCGGGATTGAATTCGACGACGAGCATCGGCTTGTGACGGGCAATGGTTTCGCCCATTCCCTCGATGATGGCCTCCTCCGCCCCTTCAGCATCGATCTTTATGAAGTCGACGCGCGAGCAAGTGCCGCTCAATCGGTCCAGCGTCGTCACGGGAACCTTGATGACCGCGCCATCCTCGGCGCGAGGCATGAATGTCTCCTCGACTATCAAAGCATTCTTCGGCTCGCTATGGGGAACGTAAAGAGATGCCTCGCCCGATATCGCCGCGCCGAGCGCCAACCTTTCAATCCTGGTCCGGCCGAGCAGCCCATTGAGTTCGACGCTGCGACGCAAGAAATCAGCGGCATGAGGATTGGGTTCGACGGCGATCAACTCGCCCTTGGCGCCCACGAGTTCAGCAAACAGAAGCGAGTAATAGCCGAAATTCGCGCCGACATCGATCGCGGTCATGCCGCGCTTGACATTACGGGCGCAGAACAGCGTCAGCCAGATTTCCCAGAAACCATCCAGGAGAACATGCGATCCGAACCCCCTGTCGCGGGTGTCGACATAAAGCTTGTAGCGGCCGAGTACACGCACCAGAGCCGTGTGATCTCCGAGATAGGCGCTGTTGACCCGCTGCAAGACGGCAGCCTCGGCCTGATGCCGGTCGAAGGCAATCAGCTCATGAAGATGTAGCAATGCCGAAGAACCCATTTCACCTCACTCGATCCAGCATGCCTTCTGTAGCCGGATAACATCATGAATTTTGTCGATCCCCGCGCGTCTCGTCCCTCCGTACGGTGTCCCTAGTTGGCCGTGGATGCAGCTATGCCGACCGACGCCGCTGACAGAGCAGTTCCGGTGACGCCCTGGAAGAGGCCCATGAATTTCTGGAAGTCGAGCGAGGACGCATTCGAAACGTAGATGATATCCTTCGGCTGGACTTCGAAGTTGCGCATAGCGAGCAGAGTGCCGCCGTTTTTCATGTCAAACCGATAAACGATCGGAACGGGGCCGCCCCTGCGCAGCAGCGGATTGCTGGGCGCAACGACCTGCCTGGCAATATCGAGCGGCTCGTAGCGGAAGAGAAAAACGCCCGAGACGTCGGCGCGGTTGTCCTGCAATCCGCCGGCGCGGGCGACGGCGTTTGCCATGGTCAAGTGCTGCACGCTAAAGGGCACTTCGCCATTCTGGGCCGATGCGCCAAGAATCGTATAGGTCATCGGATCACGGATGACAGTCACAACGTCCTCGGGCCGCAATCTTACGTTTTCGCGCGGATTTTGAACAATTGCGGTGAACGGCATATGCGCCGTGCGGCGCCCGCGTGTCAGATAAACGACGCTGTCGTTGACCGCGGCGCGCAACCCACCGGCTGCCGCGATGGCATCGAGCACACGGTCGCCGGCTGGCGATAGTGCCACGCGCGCGCCTCCGGCAACCTCGCCTGTCACGGTTACCGTATTCGATACGCTCTGCTGCACGGTCACTAGCGCTTGCGGCTGCACCGCCTTGCCCGTAAGGCCGGAGACCACGGCTCGTTCGACGCCAGCAGGCGTCTTGCCGACCGCGCTGATACGTCCGGCATAGGGGATGCTGATCGTCCCGTCGCTGTTGATGGTTTGCGGGGGAATGGTGACCGCGCTCCCGGTCGCTTGTTGCTGTCCCGAAGCGCTTGACGCCGTGCCGAACAGGCTTCCCGGCGGCGCCTCCCACAAGCTGACGGAGACGATGTCGCCGACGGCGATTCTCACGCCCGGATCGCGCGCGCCCTCACCGAACGCGGCCGCAAAGCTCGCCTCGGGGCGAGATGCGCTTCTGACCATCGCCGTCGATGTCACGTCGACCAGTGCGAAGGGCGGCACGGTGGTTGCCGCCGCCTCCTGCAATATGCGGGAGGCCTTGGGACCGGCCTCCGGTAATGCACAGCCCGTAAGAACGCAGGCGAGAACGCACAATAGTCCGAACTTCAACGGCATCGACGATCCTGAATGGCATGGAGACAGTTTTGAATAGGCATCATAGTGCCAGGCAGGCTAGGCCGTTCCAGCATCGTCGCTGCGCTCCCGGGTAAAACGAAGGATCGATGAAGGACTGGAGCCGTAGGCGTGTTTGTAGAGAACGGAGAAGCGCCCAGGATTGGAGAATTGCAGGCTCATGGCGAGATCGGTGATGCTTTCGGCCTGGCCGCCCTTGATGGCGCCATGTGCAGCAGCCAGCCGATAGTTGCAGAGTATTGCCATTGGCGTATCGCCGCGATAGGTCCTGAACATGCGCTGCAGCGCACGCGGGCTGCAGCTCGCAGCGTTTGCGAGATCCTCAAGCATGATGGCGTTGTGCAGATTGTCACGCATGAATGCCTCTGCCCTCAGAAGCTGCCGCGGTGCATTTTCCAGCGTGCCGCGATTGAAGGCATCGGAGAGATTGTGAGGCAGCTTGGCAAACAATTTGACGAGTAAGAGCTCGCTATATGCCTTAGCGAGCATCATCCGTTCGGTTTGGCGGGCGGTCGTCAAATCCTTTTCGGCCTGACGCAGCGTTTGATAAAGCCCTTGCGCCCCGCCTTGGCGGAAGCTCACCGGCGCCAGCGCGAATTCCTGTACGTAAGGTTTGCCGGTCAGTTCTTCGAAATGCTGTCTGATCACGGCTTCCGGTATCTGGAAGAGCAACCACGAACTGCGCGGCTTGATCTCCAGCCGCTTGCCGGCGCGATCGCTGATGCTGGCGACATTGTTGGCGGGAATGCGCAGGGATTTATGCATCCGCCGATGATTGATTTCAATCTCTCCGGCTAGAACGAAGACGATGCTGACGCGGGGCAGATCCTGTTTTGCAACCCCTTCCAGCCCGGCCGAATGCTCGGCGCTTATGATCGATGCCGATTGGAGCGGTTGCTTGCTGAACTTGAAGGAATAGTCGCCGGAGGTTTCCGAGGGGACCGTCCATTTCCAGTTTGGCTCGAGCACGTCGAGATTGCGAATGATTGCATCACGGGAGTAGACCTCGAAAGTACCAATGCATTGCTCGACAACTCTTTCCAACATCGCCATCCGCTAATCCTACTCAAAATCTCAGGTTGCATATTAGCTATCGCTAACACGTGATTTCTATCTAGGCTACATTTTTTCTAGCGTTCGTTACGACGACTCCGTTGTCTTGCTCCCGCAACCACCCCAAGATGCAGGATCGGTGAGCTTAAGTTGCATTATTAATTTTTAAATTAGCACGACGGATTTTAGCGCGACAGTACAGATAGTGACGATGTTATACAGAATCCTACCTCTTCAAGGCGCTGCCTCGAGTTGAATTCTTCAAGCGACCATATCGGACAAAATACATCGTTATCGGGTACTATATCCAGTGCATCTACTGGCCCAGGTTGCGGAATTAGTTACCAAATTATATGGCAAGACCTCTAGAGTTCCCGCTACGATTACATATCAACAAAAAGAGCGGAGCAAGTGCAGGGCCGGAGAGATCTCTATTCCGGCGGCAATTAGGATAGCGCGATTGTTGCAGTTTATCTAATATATTATGTGGCTTAGCCGCAGGAATTCCCGATCGTCCCCAATGCGATCCGCCTCGTGCACGCCGCCCACGGTCCGCCGGAAAGGTGCAACCCTAGCGTCCGATATTGTGTCAATTTTGTAAAACAGCCAGGTGTATTGCCATCGAAGCATGCAGCGCTACGCTACATGTCTACAATGTAGAGTAGATTCGAAACGCGGCTTCAATGTCGTCAAAGACCCGACCACGGCCGTTTTTCAACACCAACGCCGATTTGCACAGATCACCGATCACATTGAGATTATGTCCCACAATGATCATCGACCGATCCTTGCGCTTGACGAAAAGCTCTTCGAAACAGCGCGACTGGAAGCGTTTGTCGCCGACGGCCAATACCTCATCGATGAGGTAGCAATCGAAATCGATGGCAAGCGACATGCCGAAAGCAAGCCGCGCCCGCATGCCGGAGGAGTAGGTCCGGAGCGGCATGCGCAGATAGCGGCCGAGCTCGCTGAAATCCTCCACCACATCGCGAATCTCGTTGAATGGCTTGTTGTAGATTCGCGACAGGAAGCGCATGCAATCGAAACCCGTCATCGAGCCGCCGAACCCGCCGCTGAGGGCGATCGGCCAGGACATCGACATATTACGCACGACCCTGCCCGAAGTCGGCTCCTCTATCCCGGCGATCATGCGGACGAGTGTCGACTTGCCGGCTCCGTTGTGCCCGAGGACGGCGATCTTTTCGCCGCGGCCGATCTTGAATGTCACCCCGTCGACCACGCGGCGCATCCGTCCATTCACCTCATATTCCTTGACGAGATCAACCACACCGACAATGCCGTCTTCATGCCAGGTAAGCTCGTCTTTCGGCGCTAGCACGCCCGGAGAAGTGATTCGCGTGAGGCTGGAGGGAACATCGGTCATTGCTGGGTTGCATGCTCGTAAACCTGGATCACGAAGAAGCGCACGATCCAGAATGTGGCAAAACAGACGGCAAGCAACATCAGAAACGAACCAAGACGTTTCGGATAGAGTGCATGGTCGGGCAGATTCGGATTAGCGATCCGCTCCAGATACAGTTGTTGTCGCTGCGCATCGATCCTGGCATTTTCCAGAGAGACGGTTGCCGATGTCAACATCTTCGCCGCCATTTCCCGCTCCAGCAGCAGCTGCTCATACTGCGCGATGCGCGGCGCCATCGAGCCGTCGCTGCCGACGATGCGCGCCCGTTCGTCGCTGATCTGACGCTCCATCGCCGCCACGCGCGCTCGAAGCGCCTCGCCCTGCGGGCTTTGCGGCGCCTGTTCTTCAAGTGCCAAAAGACGTGCCTTGCTGTCGGCCAGATCATCCGAAAGCCGAGCAATCATGTCCAGAGCGGCCGACGATTGCTTGTTCGGATCGACAAGCGCCTCCCGATTGCGAAAATCCGTCAGGCTCTTCTGCATGTTGGACAGCCTGACCTGGCTGTCGTTCACCTCGATTTGAGCGTAGTGAATCGCGTCCTCGCGGGCGCGATCGTTAAGACGGTTGATGAGCTCTTCGGCGTGCTGAACGAGCGCATTGGCCAGGTGATAGGCATCCTCGGCGCGAAATGCGCGAACGTCGAGCGTCGTCACACCGCTGCCGCTATCGGTGCGCACCGTAATGAATCGAAGATAATGCTGATAAAGCTCCTCATTATTGCTTTCGGCCCAAGGCAGCGGATATCGGCTGAGGAAATCTCCTTCCGGTCGGGACAGGATCTCCTTCAGCCGATTCTGCTCTACCAAGGCATCCACGGCTGCGCGCGACTTGATGAACTCAGTGACGATGAAGCTGTCGTCCTGCGCGCGAACGAACCCGGTGCTCTGGAGGAAGCCACTGAGCAGCCCTGCAGCATTCCTGTTGGGGCTGCGCACCACGAACTGCGTTTCCGACACATATTGATCCGAGCATATGAAACCGTAGTAGATCGCCCCAAGCAGGCCGGGCACGACAACGATCAGCAACAGGAGTGCCTGCGCGCGAAGCCACCGTGCAACGAAACGGGGCCAGAATACAGGTTGGCCTATGACAACGCCCGATGAACGCGCATCCACCAGCGTAACGAAATCGACAAATTCCTTGTTATTCTCGATGCGACTCATCTGCGACCATCAAATCTCTATTGGAATAGCCTAAACCATTCCGCAGCCGCCTTTCCCAGGCCCGACCAGCCTTCTGCAACCTGCCGGTTTCCATCGTGTCCGACCGACGTCCGGGTGACATGCACGGCGATTTCGAAGACAATTTACTTCAAAAGAGATTCCCATATATCCTTGGAAAGTCAAATATAATTCCGCAAATTTGAAATTTTTACATTTGGAAACAAGAATAATTTGCCTTCTGTCGCAATTAATACTTTGGCGACGCGATCCGTATGGCGAGGCGAAATTGTGGCAGCAATAACTTTCCTTCCATTAGCTATTTCTCACTTATTGCTGATCCAAGGAATTCGGAATGGGAAATCTCGGAGGCACCTCGAAGCATGTCGGCAACAAGCTTGCGTCGGATCATTGCGGCGCCTCGCCGTTTGGCAGGTTCCGCAGGCGCTTGTTGAAAGAAGTTGTGCGAGGACTTCTTGGCCCTAGCTCCGCCTGGCACAGCAAAGGCGTATTGGCGCTATTCTCAGAGATCATCCCGCCGCAACCGCTCCCCATGTCCCCCAAGGCGGTGCCGGTCGTGATCGAACATTGCAGATCGCCTCGCTCAAGCATCGGTCATCGCTCCTAGAGGGCATTTTTGGGGGACTTACATAAACATGGATTCGAAGTTCTTTCCCCAGAAGACGCAATTCTCGGCCGCAAGAGCAAGCGACCGGCCGTCCTGGTTGCCCCCAACCAACGCACGGCTGCTCGCCTTCCTACCGACACGTCAGCGGTTCCCCCTGATGGGTCTCGCTTTCTCCGCATCGCTGAAGCCCATCGAACTGACGATGGGCGCTGCCGATGGTGTCGTCGGCTGGGGGGATGGGCCGCTCAATCGCCTCGCACGCCTCTATGCGCGACTGCTGCGCCTGCCCTTCTGGGCAGTCGAAGGCGGTTTTCTCCAATCCGCGGGTCTGGGCGCAGCGTCGCCGGTCTCCATCGTTGCCGACGACCTCGGCATTCATTTTTCCGCCCGTCAGCCGTCGCGATTGGAGGCATTGCTTCAAAATACGCAATCAGATGCGGACATTCAGCGGGCACGCGACCTGCGGCAATGGATCGTCCGCGAGCGGCTCTCCCAGGATGATCATCTGCGGGAGGGGACGGTTTCGCTTCGCCGAAGCCGTCGCCGACGCATCCTGCTTGTCGACGAAGTCGTGGGGGATCGCGCTGTTGACAGCGCAGGCGCCGATGCCGGGACCTTCGCGAGGATGTGGAGCACCGCTCTGGCCGAACGAAATACCGACCTCATCGTCAAGTGCCATCCCGAGGTCGTCGCGAGCCGGGCAAGAGGTTTTCTTCAACCGCTCGCTCGAACGGCCGGCGTACAATTTGTCGACCGCCCCATCTCGGCGCAATCCCTGCTGGATCAGGTGGACGAGGTCTGGACCGTGTCGAGCCCGCTCGGGCTGGAGGCGCTTCTGCGCGAAATACCCGTTGTCACCTTCGCCATGCCCGCCTATGCCGGCTGGGGACTGACGGCGGATCGTGCCGAAGGCGCGGTGGCGACAGCCGCTCGTTCTCGTCGCGGACGTCATGTCAGCATAGACGAATTTGCCGACGCAGCGCTCCTTCAATATTCCCGCTACGTCGATCCAGTCTCGCGCAGCCCGATCACTGCGGAACAGGCCGTCGAGCGGCTCCTTGCATGGCGTAGCCGCGCCCGCTCGCTTTCCGGCCGTTACCTTTGCGTCAATTTCTCGCTCCACAAACGGGCGGTCATGCGCCGCTATCTGACTAGCCCTCGATCGCAGATTCGGTTTGTGACCAATCCGACCGCCGCCGAAATCCAGAATGCCGACACGATCGTCCTTTGGGGAAATGCGAGCCCGCCGGAGGACCACATCATGCGAAAGCAAGGCAAGCGATTGCCAATCATCCGGGTCGAAGACGGTTTCATCCGCTCTTCCGGCCTCGGCAGCTCGCTTGTGCCTCCATCCTCGCTTTGCTTCGATGATCAGGGTATCTATTTCGACGCCTCCGCGCCAAGCCAGCTTGAGACGATCCTGAATAAGACGGTCTTCGACGAAGCGCTGCTGGCGCGGGCGCAGCGCTTGCGGCAGGCCATCGTCTCCATGGGCATTACCAAATACAATCTGCCGCCGCAGCCGGCACCGGATTATCGCGACCTGGCCAAGGGCCGCACCATCGTTCTGGTGGCCGGACAAGTTCCGAACGACGCCTCTCTGCGCTTCGGCAAGGCACGTCACCCATCCGATGTCGAGCTGCTGAAGGCCATCAGGCGCGCGAGGCCGAAGGCGTTCATCATCTATAAACAGCATCCGGATCTTCTGGCAAAGGCGGTCGGTCGCCATCCGCCGCCATCCCCTCCTCCGCAAGCTGCCGATCTCGTTATCGGCAATGTCGATCTGGACAATCTCCTCGGTGTCGTCGACGAAGTTCATGTCGCAACGTCGCAGATCGGGTTCGAGGCGCTGCTGCGGGAAAAGGAGGTTTGGTGTCATGGCCTGCCCTTCTACGCCGGCTGGGGCCTCACGCACGATACGGTCGTCTCCTTGAGGCGCAAGCGCATGTTAACACTCGACGCGCTCGTTGCAGGCACCCTCATCCTCTATCCGCGATACTGGTCGAACATCACCGATCTTCCCTGCGAGGCGGAAGACATCGTCGCCGAACTTTACCGCGCCCGCCAGGGTATGGCCCCCAATCCATCGCGCCGCCGCTGGCTGGCGCAGGCCATTCACATGATCGAGGCGCGAAAATCATGACGAAGCCCGTCGTTATGGATATTTCGCGGTTGATGGAGCGGGCGCATAGCCCGACTCCAACGGGCATAGATCGCTACGAACTTCATTATGCAAACTGGCTGAACGAGCGCCGCAAGCGGACGAGGCCAACTAATCTCGATGGCTTTCCCGAACCATCCTGGTTCGTCGAAACCGGACACAACAGCGCCATTACCGTTCCATCCGAACGGGCTGACAGGCTGGTCTCCATCCTCAACAGTCGCTGGGCGGCGAAGGAAATATCGCCCTCACAGGCCGCGCTTCTCGATCGCATCTTTGCCGCCATCGATGGCAAGATCCGGTGGCAGGCTGCAGCGGAAGTAAAGGCGGGTGAGGCACATACACAGACGCTGCGCAAGATCGCCCATGCCGTCGTCAACCACTTTGCCCATGGGTTGATGCTGCCGGACAAAGCCTCCTTCGTCCACGTATCACACAGCCGGCTGGAGCGGACCTCCGCCTTTTCCTGGCTCGGCGAGACCGACCGGAACGGCGTCTTCTATGTCCACGACCTCATTCCGCTGTCGCATCCGGAATTCGTCAGACCAGAAGAGCCGGAACGGCACCGCCGCCGTATGGAGACGGTGCTGAAACACGCATCGCTGGTACTCTGCAACTCTCAGGTAACGGCGCGCGCTCTGCGCACTTTCGCCCAGGAGAGCGATAAGACGCTTCCCTCGATCGCCGTGTTGCCGCCCGGCGTCGAGCAGTGCTTCCTGTCACCACCGACGGACATGGCGCGCCCGCGAATGCCGTATTTCGTGACGCTCGGAACGATTGAGCCGCGCAAGAACCACATTCTGTTGCTGCACCTGTGGCAATACCTCGCCGAACGCGACGGACCGATGGCTCCGCGGTTGGTGATCGTCGGCAAGAGAGGGTGGGAAAACAGCCACATTCTGGCAATGCTGGAACGATGCCCGGCGCTGCCGGGGCTGGTTATCGAGGTACCTGGCCTGGAGGATGCCGCACTGGCGCAGCTGGTCGGCGGCGCGGCCGCGCTTCTCGCCCCCTCTTTCACGGAGGGCTACGGCATGCCTGTCGCCGAGGCGATCGCACTCGGCACACCGGTCGTTGCCTCCAGCATCAGCGCCCATCGGGAGGCCGCGGCCGGCCAGCCGGCCATCTTCCTCGATCCGCTTGATGGGCTGAGCTGGAGAACTGCGCTCGATATGATCGCCACCTCGCCACAACGCCGAACCAGGCCGAGCGCCGTAAGCGGATGGGACACGCATTTCGACGATTTGGAGACGCTGATCGACACTGATCCCTCCGCTCGGCGCCACGCGGCCCAAAGGGCCTTGCGGCGGCTCGACAGAGCATCACCGTCGGCGGCGTTGCAGTGATCATCGCTTGGCGGGGGGAGGCAACAATGCAGGCGCAAGACAGCAACAAGGCAGATCAGGATCATCAGGAAAACGAGGGAGCAGCGAAGTGACAAGTTTCTACGACATAGAGAACTGCTATAAATTCATCCTCGGCCGGACGATGAATGAGGATGAGCGCAATGTCATCGGGCAGAATCTGCTGCAACTGACGGACATTTCGCTAGACGAACATCGTCGACGTTTTCTCAGTTCCTACGAATTCCATCAGCGCCACAGCGAATTGCTGTTCGATAATTTCGTGCCGAAGTCGCTTGTTGTTCTATTCGAGACAAAGTACAATTTTAAATTGTATCTCGATCTGCGCCAGTATCACATATCCTTTGGCATCATGAGCGGGGAGTACGAGAAGTTCGACGTCGACCTCGTCAAGGCCATCCTGCCCGAAACCGGACAGTTCATCGATGTCGGTGGCAATGTCGGATACTACTCGCTCTCCATCGCGGCCAATCCGCCATTCAAGGGAACGGTCCTTGCCTTCGAGCCTCTGCCGAAGCTTTGGGATCTGTTCAACCGGTCGATTTTGGAAAACGGCTTTGAAGGCCGCGTGAGCGTCCGGCAGCTCGCCCTCGCCGACGCTCCGGGGGAACTCCAGCTGAACAATGCCGAAGACACAGTCAATGCAGGCGCGACACGGCTGATAACGAATTCGTCCGGCACCAGGGTCGGCCGCATGACCAAAGTCGAGACACTCGATCGCGTCGTCGGCAACCTGCGGCCCGATGTCATGAAGGTCGATATCGAGGGTGCCGAGGGCCTGTTCCTGAAGGGCGCACAAAGAACCCTTTCGGCACACAAGCCCTCGCTGTTGATGGAGATCAACCGCGACATGCTCTCCGTTCTGTCGAAAACGACGCCGGGCGCGATCCATCACCAGCTCTCGGAACTTGGCTACCGCATCTGGAACAGCGCCCAAGATAGGTTGACGCGGATGACAACGCCGGAGGAACTCGACTTGAATTTTCAGGTCGGCACCGTTGCGAACATTCTGGCGGTTCACGATGAGCGTGCGGAGAGCACCAACGAAAGCCTCCAGCAGCTTGGACTGACACTGGGGATGGCGAAGCCCAAAAAGCAGCGACAGCGGGAGGTGGCACTCTAGCCCTAGCCCCCGGCCGTACGGGCTCCGGCATGAAGCGCCGGCATGCCCGGTTCAAATACGGAGACATGATTGAACAAGCGGATCAACAACATAGATGATATCGCCTATTACGGCTCGTGCCCGAGCGAGGAATTCGTCGCCCATGCGTTTCCGAGCAGCAGGGTCGCCTTCTTTTGCTACGGCATCAACATCGCCAGCTTCATGGACGAACGAAAGGCCAGCATCAGGGCGATCTCCGGATGGCCGGAGCCGATCAGAAAGAAGTTGCAGTTCGAAGCACGCAAGGGCTTTCGCGACCGGCTGAAGCAGGCCGCGCCGAAAACACTCGTCGTTGATTTCAGCCGCATCACCCGCGCCTCGCTCATGCGCCACGGGAACACCTTGCTGACAGTGCCCTACGAGCTACTGGAGGCCAGCCCGGACCTGCAGCGGCAGGCCTTCGGCATCTTCAAGATCGTCCCTTTTGGCAGTCACGAATTCTGGACGCTGGTGATCGAGGCGATGCGGACGTTCAGCGATTTCGTGAATGAGGAACTTCCCGGCACGGAATTGATCCTGCTCGACGTTCCGCCGACAGCCGACTATCGTGGCACGCTCATCGACAGCAATACCTACATGATCGATTTCTGCCGCTGGCAGATGCGCTATCCTATGTCGCGCATGCTCGTCGACTTCTGTCTGGAGCATATCGAAAGCAGCCGGGTATTGACCCCCTCCATCGATCTCTACTCCGACGACACCGCGCTCTACGGGCCTGCGCCGATGCACTATTCAGCCGAGATCTGGAAGGAGATCGCCCGGCGCTTCCATGCGGATGGCGGTTTCGGGGGACTGCCGCGTTCAAGCGACCTAGTTTCGATCCTCACCAATTATTCCGGTCTCATGGAGGCGTTCACCAGGACAGCCTTGTCGAATCCAAATCTCTATCGGTTCAGCCTCGATATTCTGCATGGGGCGCTGCCCTATCTTTTTGCAAAAATCAGCAGTCCCGCCCACAGCCATTTCGGCGATCCGATCGACTCCCACGACGTCGTCGCGGCCTTTCGCTGGATATTGGGGCGCGAGCCGGAATCGGCGGAAACCTTCCTCAATCACTATGCGCTGCCCAACCGGCGCGAGCTACGCGAAACGCTGCTGCGTTCCTTCGAATTCCAGAGCCAGGCGCCCCACTATGCCAAGCTATAGCGCGGTCACGGGCCGGAAAATCGCCCTCTCATTCGAACTTGATGTGATTGCGCGCCATGTTGACGAGGCAAAGCCCGATAGCAGTCGTGAACACGCAGCATTTGAAGAGATAGCCGACATCGAAGAAGGTCTGCGCGGTATCCCCGAAAACGCCGGCGCGAAAAAGTTCGAAACAATGGACGGTGGGAACGTAGAGCGCCAACTTCTGAAGGCCGCTCGGCAGCCAGGCGACCATGAAGAACATGCCGCAAATCGGCAGCGTCAGATATTGGAACGGCGGAATGAACTTTTCGACGAACTCGAACCGCTCCGAGCCGGCTGCAAAGATGAGGCCGACCGCAAAGGAAAACCAGGCCATGAACAGCCAGCCGGTCAAAAGCAGGCCGAGGTCCTGATAGGGCGGAATGAAACCGGCCAGACGCGCGGTGGTGTAGACCACGATGAGGGCCGCGGTCGTGCCGGCAATCTCCAGAAGCGCGCGGGCGACAAGCGCGTCAGCGAGACGGATCTGGCGATGATACATGAGCGGCAGATTCTGGCGCAGGCACGAAACGGCGTGACCGCTTATGTGGCGCCAGAGCGTCAGGGGCATGTAACCGCTCAGAACGAAAGCGGCGACCGTCAATCCGTGTGCTTCGTGATGAAGCAGCGTCCACATGACCATGACGCCTGTCGTCAGAATCATCGGCTCGAGCGCGAGCCAGAGAAAACCGATGTTTTCGCGCCCGTAACGGATGAGCATCTCGCGCATGATGAGCGCACCGAGAACGCGCCCCTGGATCTTCAATCCGGTTATGAACAGCGAGCCACGACCGGAATTTATCGAGACGTCATGCATGCGGCAGCCTCCTGTTCGTCGTCCCATCGGCATCGAGCGACGATCCAACGATACCGGCGAAGGCCTCTCGCTCAATTTTCATTGCGTCGAACTTGGACAATTACCGCCGAGGACGCAGCAACATTGATGTGCAATGGCTTGCATCCATCAGGAAAGGCGCCGTCATGGCTTTGATAGACTCCGAAACCCAAGGCAAGGTGGCGGATGCCGAGAACAAGCGACAGCCTCTGCGCCGGAGACTTGTGCGATCGATCGTCAGGCCGGCAAAGTCCGGCAAACAACGCAAGCGTTCCAAGCGACTAGGCGTCTACTGGTTGGTCGTCATCGCCCCTACCCTTGTCGTCAGCGCCTACTACGCATTCGTCGCCGCCCCGATCTACGTCTCGGAGGCGTCTTTCGTCGTCCGCATGGCGGCCCCGCCATCGTCCAACGCCTTCGGCTCGCTGTTGCAGAATAGCGGTATAACTCGTTCGCAGGACGATACTTTCTCTGTGCAGGAGTATATCCGCTCTCGCCAGGCACTGAAGGAGCTTGGCCTGAAGCTTCCCGTGCGCGCGATCTTCGGCAGTCCACAGGCCGATTGGCTGACCCGCTTTCCACGCTTCTGGGAAAGCAACAGCGAGGAAGAACTTTATGGCTATTACTCCGACCGCGTCTCGGTCATCCACAACGACACGACCGGCATCACGGTATTGCGCACGACCGCCTTTCACGCGCAGGACGCTGCCGACCTGAATTCCACATTGCTGGCGCTTGGCGGCGATCTGCTCGACCGCTTAAACGACCGTGCCCGCGGTGACGCTGTTCGCTTCGCCGATAGCGAGGTGCAGGAGGCTCAGCGGCGGGTGATAGATGCACAGCGAAACATAACGGATTTCAGAAACAAGGAACTCATGATCGATCCGAACGCCAGTTCCATGTCGATGATCGATCTCATCAGCAATTTGACGGCCGAGCTCGCGACAACGCGGGCGCGGCTTGCCGAAATGCGCAAGACCGCGCCCGACAGCAGTTCCATCCCATTTCTGACGAGCCAGATTGCCGCGCTGGAGCAGCAGATCGAGAATGAACGAACCAAGATGGTCGGCTCCGACAATTCCGTCGCGCCCAGGATTGCGGATTACGAAAGTCTCGTGCTGATGCGGGAATTTGCCAACAAGGCGCTCGTTGCTGCTCTCGATGCGCTGGAAGCCGCCAGAGGCGATGCACGCCGCCAACAACTCTATCTCGAGATCATCGTTCCCCCGCAGATGCCCGACGAGGCAGAAATGCCCTATGCGCTCAAGAATATTCTGGTCGTCTTCCTGTCCCTGAGCCTTGCCTACCTGCTCGGCTGGTTGATGGTGACGGCCATCAAGGATCACGAAAGCGGCTGATCCTGCCGCAGCCTCCGTCGGGCCCGAACCTATCGATCAGGATATCAGTCGGGATGCCAGAAGCAGGTATAGATCTCCGCCATACAGGCGCGGATCTCACGACCGGTAATCGAATCCGCGGTGACATGGCCATAGACGTCGAACTCCGCGTCGCGCGCACGGATATAATATCGCAGAGCCGCTTCGATATCCCGCATGGCTTTGTAGAGATGGGCCGTCTGGATCTCGACATCGATCACCGCGGCGGCATCGAGGTTCTGCGCATATTGGCGATAGACATCGTAGAGCCGCAGCGCTTCATCAAAATCTCCGGCCTCCTTCGTCACGTTCGCATAGACCGCAATCAGGTCGATTTCACCATCCGTGTCTACGAGATCACGCAGTTGCGCTCGTGCCTGCGGCCAGCGCCGCGACTGGATCAGTTCCATGGCATTCTGGCGTTTGCGCTCTACATCGACGCGCGAAAGCCGAAGGCGCGCCGTCTCCAGATGGCCGGCGATATCCGCATTGCCGGGCGCAAGCGCATGGGCGCGTTCGTACCATTGAAGCGCGGCCTCCGGCTCGTTCATTTTGTTGTAGAGATGGCCAAGCTGCAGGTGGATGTCGACATCGTCGGGCTCTTCCTCAAGGAAGTGCCGATAGGCTTCCAGCGCAGCTTCGAAATCCCCATTCTCCTTATGGGCATGGCCGAGCTGCACGAGCAACGATATTCGCGCCGGATATTGCTCCACGGCCTGCTCATAATGGAAGGCCGCGGTTGCCCAATCCCGTCTGTCGCGCGCGGCATCTGCCTCGGCCAGCACGTTGACCGGTGCGCGAGTTTCGGCCGCCGCATTCCCCTGGCCGACGCGCAGAAGCGTCGATGCAAACCGCAGCTCCCGCCTCATGGCACACGCCGCATGGAAATGTTTCGGGGACGCAGCCAGCGGTCTTCCTGGGCGCGTTCGTGAATGCGAACACGCAGCTCGATGAAGCGATGCTCGCGCTTGACGGTCATGCATACGGTTCCCGAAAACGAGCCGACAAGCGTTATGGCCTGCAGAAAATCGAGACCGGAATTGGCGACGATTTCGATATCGAGCTTGGCCGCCTGCGGTTGGATCAGATCGAGATCCAGCAGCCATTCGCCTTCCGCAAAACTGCGCTTAGGACCCGTCAGCAGCCAGCCAGCTTGCACACGCCAGTTACCATCATCGATCTGCAGAGGCTGACGCAGCAGATCGGGTGCGATCATCCAGCCGATATTCTCGACCTCGCGAACGAACACGAGCATTGCCTGCCCGTCCGGGCTGACCAGCAGTCCCGACGGCGAGATGTTTGCGTTGGATAGATCAGAACCTTCACGCTCGCTGCCATAATCATCGGGCAACAGCGTATCCCAATAGGCAGTCTGTCCATCCCGGCGCGCGATGGCGACGATCCGCTTCACAACGGCCGTTCGAGTGAGGACGCCACGCCGGAGATCGAATTCTAGCCCCAGGCGTTCGGCCGATGTCGGATCGCGCCCGCAAATCCGCGAGAAGGCATAGCGCAGGAAAGCCGCATCATCCTCTTTTGCGAAACGGACGAAATTCTCGACCATGGCGAACTGATCCGGTTCTCGGCGCAGCGCATGCACGCCGGAAAGGCCGCTCAGCGACAATGGTACGGGCCGCCGCGCCTTCAGCGCGTCAACCACGCGCAGCCGATTGGTGCCGCCGCGAATGGCGTTCGCAAGCGACAGGCGATCGTCCTCGGTCAGATCGATCTCCGTCAGGTCCAACGCCTTTGCCCAGGCATCGACGAAGGATTCTGCCGGCAGGGAGAAGACGTCTTTGGGCAGGACACTCAAGGGCTGTCTATGCAACTCGGCGATGGTCAATGTTGCCCTCCAACATCTTTTCGATGGCTGTTACATGCCGCGCGGCAGTGCGCGGATAGGAATACCAAAGCGCCGCCTGGCTGCGATCGCGATCCAGCATCGCCAGCAGGGAGGAACTTTGCGCAAGGCTGACGAGCGCCTCCGCAATACAGTCTATCTCGGTGCTTTTGACGACATGACTGATCGGCCACAGGTCACGCAGAACCTGTGAACGGGAGCACAGAAGCGGGCGATTGACGCTCATTGCTATACGAGCCGCCCCGGTCGCCGTTTCACTCGAATGACCATAGAGGAATGAGAGCAGATCGCAGGTCATCAGCTCGCGACGCAGTTCTCCTTCGGAAATGAAATCGAAACGCGCTATGACCTTGTCGGATAGTCCGAGGTAGACGATCAGATTTTCGATCATGGCTCGCATCGCCCGAGATTCGTCGTTCGCGACCACGCAGTTGAACAGTTTGAGGCGAAGTCTCGGCTCGTAGTTCAACGCTTCCGCGAAGGCCAATACGAGACGGTCGATATTCTTGTGGGGCATCAGGAACCCGAAGGTGCCGATGGTAAAATGCGAGGGGTCGGGTGCCGGAGCGTCTTCCGGCGGCAGGAGAACACCGTGCGGCATGACAATTGGGTTCGGATGCCCCGCGGCTGAAAGCGCTGCCGCGTCCTCCGCCGAATGCACGAAGACCATGTTGAACGCGCGGGTCCAGTCCAGTGTCCCCCCGCGCAACGTCTCCTTCACGCTGTGCATGGTCAGCACACGCAGCCGATGAGCGGTCGCCGCCATCGGCTGGATGAGCAATTCCATGTCCGGCGTCGAGAAGTGGCCGGGATGATGTTGCATCCAAAGGACCTCGCCACGCCCCTGCTCCAGGCGCCCCGCCAGCCGCTTGAGCGAAGCAAGATCGTAGCCCCACAGGCGCGATATGCTGCGTGGTGCAGTCTCGGTGGTATGCGGAGGCGTTTCTGGCAAGGCATCGTCCATGATCCGCCGCGCGAAGATGTGATCGATCCTGCCTTCGAATGCAGGCGTGCCGTAGAGATGCTGCGCGTAGGTGGCAATGCCGCACTGCTGCTGCCAGGAAGAAATAAGATCGATCGTCCAGTTCCGCCGCGCTTCGGCCGCGACCGGCGCAGATTTGGCAAGGGCGGCCAGCGTGCGGATAGCGACCGATCTCCAGCTGAAATGTGCTTTCAACAGTGCTTTGGCTCGCTCTGTCCGGCTGCGCGCCTCGTCGGGGCGATCAAGCACAGCGCGCATCTGCGTCCCAAGATGCTCCACGGACGGTTCGGCCCACAGGCTATGGGAACCCGCGACATGGGCCTGTGAGGCCGACATGTGGCAATCGACCAGCCAGGCCGTGCTGGGGCGGCAGAAATCGAGCTGGCCGCTGTAATTCGTGGTGACCACCGGAATGTCGAGCAGCATGGCTTCCGCCAGAGGTAGGCCGAAGCCCTCCCCTCTACTCGGCGCTACCAGCATCGCAGCCGAGCGATAGAGCGCACGCAGTTGGCTCGCATCATAGTGCTCGTCGATGATCGTGATGGGCGGCGCATCGGCAAGCCGGCCCCGTCGTTCGGCAAGAACCGACGCCGAGATGTTGTTCGGATTCGGAAACGTCTTGATGACCAGTTCGACCGGATCATCCGCGCGGAAGCTGCGCAGGAACGCATCGATCAGGACATCAATGCCCTTGCGGGGAAAGCAGGAAGACACATGCAGGATGCGCCGGCGGCCGGTTTCAGGCAGAGGGCACGGCACATCGTCAGCAATTGCCGAAAGATGATCGCAGCCATTGCCCGTGACTTCCACCGGTAACGTCACCCCGGAGCGCTCGAAACTGTCGTGCACGAAGTTCGAAATCACCGTCACGAGGTCGAGATCATGATTAAAGCGATCCACGAGATATTGCGGAAATTCAAGCTCTTCCCAGGCAAAAGCCACATAGGCGTTCTGCCGGCCGACCATATTGTGCGTCACCGGCGGCCAAGTGTTCCGCAGATGGATATCGAATGTCTCGTTGAAGGGATAATCATCGCGCATTCGCCGCATGATATCGGTGGCGGCCGAGAGGGTTGCATCGCCCTGCCACTCGTCTTCCGCGGTGTGGCAGGTCAGATTGACGCCCAAGTCGATGAGCGCCTGCGCGAGATGGCGATTGACAATCGCTAGGCTGTAATCGCCTTTGAACACGCCGTCGAAGAAAACTGTCTTGCCGGAAAATTTCTCGATCAGCGAGCGTTCGTCGATGCGAGCCGCATCAAGCGAGTAAGGCGAAGCAGTATCGTCATGACGCATTCATGACTCCCAGACACCGGAGGCAGACAAATGGCGATGGCCAACACGCAAATTCGAAGACGCGTGATCAAACGGATGACGAAAACCCTGTCTCGCACCTATCGCCGGCTTCGATACGGGCGGCCGTCGCCGCCCGTACCTCGATGCTCTGCACTTATTGTCAGGATGCTGCGGCTTCTCGAACGAGATAACCCATTTCCTCGGCACGCTTTTCGAGCGATACGCGGGCCTGCTCAAGCACCTTGCCCGCATAGACCGGCGGATAGCACCAATCGTTCCAGGTCCGCGTTGCCGCATTTGGAAACGCGCCGAACCTCAACACGCCCGGCTCGAGGAAGGACATGCGCCCACCGAGATCGAGATAGGTCTCGGTCTGCGCACCTTCGGCGAGGATGATGGAATGCTGTTCCAACTCGATGTGATAATATTCGAAGGGTGCCAGCGTCGCTTCCTGGGTGATGGTCGTCCCATTGATCAGGAATTTGGCCGGAATCAGCGATTCCTCCAGGAACATGCAATGATCGGGAGAGACGTAGAGATCGCGGGAAGGAACGTTTTCCGCAATGGCGCCCGCCTGAATCTTTACAGGCAGCGTATCACGCGGCTTGTCGATCGCCTTGGGATCGATCCGCCGCCGGCCGACCCATCTGATTTCCGCCACGCCATTATGCGTGACGACGAGATCTCCGACCCGCAGATCCTCGACCTGAATATCGCCCTGCGGCGTATGAATGAGGGTCCCGCGCAGGAAGCAGCTCGTGAATGTGAGAGTGTTCGTGCCTGCATCGAAACTGTATGTGACACCGGCAGGGATGGTGTAGGAGCCGAGAGCGACGGGCAGCCCCAGCACCGTCTCATTGAAGGTTACGGTGTTGCCTACCTGGCTCACGCTAGTCGCGCCAGCGACTTCGATTCTGTCGCCGTTTTGAACATTAAGGACGTTCGGAGGCGTCGACAGGTTCAAATTGACGCCGCCGGGATTGTAGACGAACAGGCCAGTTCCGTTGGCGCTCGCAAAATCGACGGTGACGCCGTTCAGCAGTCCGATGTTGAGCGTGCTCGCATCGACGGTGATGCTGGACCCCGCGCCAATCCCGTAAGTGTATGTCGAGCCAGCGGCGATATTCGCAAGGCTGGCATTGATTGTAACGTTGGCGCCGTTGATGGCATCAATCGTCGTACTCGAAACCGCGCCTGTGCCAACGAGATTGCTGATATTAACGTTTACACCATCAACTACCACCGTGCCGTTGGAAACCAGATTGAGCTGGATCGTATCCGTCGACGTACCAGCATTACTGCTGTTGATCGTCGTGGTACCGTTATTCACAAGGTTGATGCCAATCAAAGCCATATGATTTTCCTCTCCGGTTCAGATTTAAAGCTTATCTTTCCGAGAAGCCGACCGTCAGAACTTGTAGTTCAAGCCGACCCGAATGGCGTGGAAGTCGGAACTGGCCTTCGTCGACAGTGCATCTCCGCCCACGTTGTAGCCACCAAAATCCACATATTGATATTCCAGCTTTGCGGTTATGTGGTCGGTGAAGGCGTGTTCGACACCAGCCCCCACGGTCCAGCCAGCCCTGGTCTTGTCGTCATCGAAACTGCCGACACCTGCGACAGAACCCTTGTAGTTGATATGACCATAGGCAAGACCGCCGGTACCGTAGAACAGCGTCCTGTCATACGAATAGCCGATACGCGGGCGCAATGTGCCGTACCAGTCGATCTTGGACGACGCGCTTGCCGTGCCAGTATTGAAGGAATCGTTGATATCGCCGCCCTGAAAATCGGTTTCGAGACCGATCACCCAGTTGTTGTCGATCTGATAGTTATAGCCAATCTGGCCACCGCCGATGAAACCGGAGCCGTCAAGCTTGCCATATCTACCAAGATAGTTTCCGAAGGAATGGAAGCCGACGTCGTCGTTGCCGCCAAAGGCACCACCGGCGTTCACACCGACATAGAAACCGGTCCAGGAAAATACCGGCGTCGTTTCGACGGGAGCCTCAGGCGGCGTGGAGACGGCAAGATCCGCCGCATAGCCGGCACTCGCTGCGACCGTCATCAGCAGGAAAACGGTAGATCCCAAAAACTTGCGCATTCGAAAACTCTCCTCGAAGGAATTCGCGATTCAACATGTAACTTGCGAAAGTTCACGCTGAAGCCATAATATAGGCGCGATTATCTCTGTAAATACGTGATTGCTAATAAATATTTCCAAAATGTATGCTTTATTTGTACAATTCTGTCGCAATATGTATTGAGAATATACTGCTTCTATACCGATGGAATCTCCAAGAGCGGCGCGTTTCATGCCCTTCGGAGCATGAGCCGTTGGACCGGGATGAATGGAGCGACATCGTCGGGATGCGGAATGTGGACAAAGCAGGCCAAGGTAATTTCGCATCTCGACGGGAAGCTGCCGGTTCCAGGGACTTCGGCATGACGTAATCAAACGTGAGGTGTCGTTTTCAATATAGACAGGAAACGCCCCCTTCTTCAGGCTTTAAGCGCCACTGCAGATATCGATCTGCTGCGCTGGGAGGCCCGACGGGGCGGACCTTTGAAGGAACGTCGGGTCTCCCAACGGCACGAAAGCCCACCTCTCACCGATCTCATGCGAAAGCGTCGCCGACCGCCGCGCGGCACAATACACTCCCATGTGTCTTGCTGACGGCCCCCCCAACGGGTTCAAAACACGACTTAGACCCGTTGCTTGGCCGTAGCGTTTTTAGACAAACTCCATGCCGGCGTTACCAATCAGCTTACTGTGAAATCGGCTTTCCGGCGCCAGACGCAATCAGGCTTCTCCCGTCGCTTTGTGTATGGACGGAGTAGCGGTGGCGGGCCACATCTTTGGAACTATCGCAACCGCCAATTTGCGATGGTCGGGAGGCCCGGTCGCCTTGCTTCAAGGACCGGTCGGGCCTCCTCGATGTGCCAGTCGCGAGTTTCGATGGACATCAGCTTTTCCAGCAAATCAATAGACGGGCAAACGTCCGTAGCCGCCAGGCTGCGCAAGTCGAGAGATTTTGAAGGTATCAGGGAGTTACGCGCATGCCAGCTGCCTTCGCCGCATTGACGAGGGCTACTCGAACCTGTTCGGGGGAAGTTTTGCCTTTTACGCTGTCGATACAGGCTTGCAACGCCTCTTCGAAGGCGTCTCCATAGCGTACAGGCCATTCCGTGGTAAGGCATTCGATGGCTTGCGCAACGGAATTGACGATACGAACCTGCTCATCGCCCTGCAACGAGATCCCGATCGGTACGAAGTCTAGCGCTGCGCGATCAATTGATGCCTCTGGCTGCGGTGTCTGATCCTGGTCATCGGCATTTACCGATTTTGCGTTTCGCCGCCACATCACCAACCTGGAAAGCAATGACATGTCACGAGCAATTTCGCCCGACATCGTCACTTCTCCTGCACGGCCCAGATTGCCATCATCCTCTTCATGCGGCTCGTGCGGCAAAGCTGCACGACCATCCATATTCGTCGAAGGGCTGCTAACTTCGGGGGGAGCCAAGCCAATCAATTGCGTGTCGACATTCAGCTCGACATCTGAAGTCTTATCATTCTGCCCCATGCCCATATGTCCCGACAAGCGACACCAAACCCACCCCAGCACGGGCCTGCATAGTCGCTATATGCTGCATCAAAAAAGTACTACTAAACAAAAAGGTAATCGAGATTGCCAGATTAAAACTTTGAAACGAGTTTGACCAGTATCGCGACAACAGAAAGCGCAAATACTCCTAAAACGCCCTGATACTGGCTTATTTTCAATGTATAGATATGAGGGTTTTCGCCTAAAAAGCCGGAAGATGGCCCTATGATCGCTGCCAAATTTCTTCCAGTCTGCGTAAGCTTGATTATCTATAATTGCAAACCATGAAGCAAAAGGGCCTATTATCCATCCAGGATTGCAGCTTGCTGCAATTCACTCCCTCAATGCTTCTTCGATGAGACATCGCCCGCGCGATGTGAGTGGACGAGCACGCAGAAGGCACGATGGAACTCGTTATGATTGCAATCGTTCACATGCGAAGCCTATGCGAGCGACTCACGCGGAGATTCAAAGGGGCGCACCGAAGTGCGCCGCCTGTTCAAACGATGAAGAAAGTCGATGGCGGAACCTGCAATGCGGTGGCAATGCGGCGAAGTTTCGCCGGATCAGCCTCGGCACCAGCCTCGATTTCAGTAATTTCCTCACTGGTGAGGCCACACGTTTCGGAGAGATCGTCAATCGTGTAACCGATGGCTTCCCGCGCCTGCCGCACGGCAGCAGCGATCTCACCATCAGGAACGGTAGAAGCCTTTGAACTATCGATATTGTTTGGAGTAATGGACATGAAATTTCTCCTTCCAACGTCCGCCGGCCAAATCGTTGCCGGGTGAAGGCAGCTATTGCAGCCATGAGGCATCTCGGCCTAAACAGACGCGGCCGAACGCTGCGTCAATATAGGCATCAATGCGGCGAGGGCAAGCACGCAAGCGCATAGCTGCCAAGCGCCTGGCTCTCGGCTCGTTTCGCGTCTTAATATTCTGTGATAGCGACAACACGTCACGGTTACGGAATAACTGAACGCCCCCAAACCTTATTTGCTGCGAAGTTTCCACCCTTCAGGAAGCTCCGCAGAAGAAAGACAATGCCGTCTGCCCGGCAAAATCACTTCTTGCCTTTTGCCTTACGCAGCTTCCGCTCGGCCGCAAGCAAGAGCCCTTTGAGCTCAGGCTCGCGCACGCGACTGGCGGCCTCGATGAAGGAAACCCATTCGAGGCGGCGCTGGCCTCGCTCCGGAAAATCCTGAAGCATCTGGTCGACCTCCAGAAGATGCAGCCCGACGATACAGGGAACGCGATTGCCGTCGGCGAGCTGCTTCAGATAGGTGAAATAGCCAAAGGGCTTCTTCTTCACCTTGCCGCGTACGCCGGCCTCCTCATAAGCCTCTATGGCAGCGACCTCATGCGGCTTCTTGCCCTTGATCGGCCAACCCTTGGGCACGACCCACCTGCCGCTTTCCCGGCTGGTGACGACGAGCACTTGCGCATCAACGCACTCCGGCGCCTTCCTGTAACAAATGGCGGCGTATTGTTCATGGAAACGGCCGTGCAGCAGCTCATCCGCATGGGAGGCAAGTTCGGACAGAAAACTCTCCGAACGCCTCAGGGCCTTTTGTTGTGCTGACGATGAAGAACCCATGCGCGGCTACTCGCGACACGGTCGATCGACGCAAATGCCCCCTGGGACCGGCTGACCTGCGCTCACGAAAATTGTCTGTGACACGCTGCCCTCCCTCCGCTTACGGCTCGCCCGAAATTCACAACTGTCAGTATGATGCTGTGAGCCGTTGCGGTGACAGTTTTATGAAGGCCGCTGTTGATGACGTGGCCTGATTGGCGGCCACTACCCCCAACACAAAACAGTGATTGCGCCATGCAGAAACGGAAAACGGCCCCGCTGGGGGCCGTTTCATGCTTGGGAGAATGTGGCGAAGCTTATTCAGCAGCCTGCAAAACAGGCACCTCTATTTCTTCGCTCAATTGCCCCGCCATGGCGGCGGCAAACTTGGTCTGGTCAAGCTCGTTTTCCCAGCGCGCGACAACGATCGTGGCAACCGCATTGCCGACGAAATTGGTCAGCGCGCGGCATTCCGACATGAAGCGGTCGATGCCGAGGATGAGCGCCATACCGGCGATCGGAACCGAAGGCACGACGGCAAGGGTTGCGGCAAGCGTGATGAAGCCGGCGCCGGTGATGCCCGCGGCACCCTTGGAGCTCAACATGGCGACGAGCAGCAGCAGGATCTGGTCACCGAACGACAGCGGCGTGTCGGTCGCCTGTGCGATGAAGAGCGCAGCCAGTGTCATATAGATGTTGGTGCCGTCGAGATTGAAGGAATAGCCCGTCGGGATGACAAGGCCGACGACGGAGCGCTTGCAGCCGGCGCGTTCCATCTTGTTCATCAGGCCGGGAAGAGCGGCTTCCGATGAAGACGTGCCAAGCACCAGCAGCAATTCTTCCTTGATGTAGCGGATCAGCGCCAGGATCGAGAAGCCGTTGTAGCGGGCGACGGCACCCAGCACGACGAGCACGAACAGTAGCGACGTGGCATAGAAGGTGCCGATCAGGAAGGCGAGATTGGCAATCGTGCCGATGCCATATTTGCCGATGGTAAAGGCCATGGCACCGAAAGCGCCGATCGGGGCGAATTTCATCAGCAGCGCAACCATCCGGAAGATCGGCGTGGTCAGTGCCTGCAGGAAGTCGACGACCGGGCGGCCACGCTCTCCGACCGCGCCGAGCGCGATACCGAAGACGACCGAAAAGAACAGCACCTGGAGAATGTCGCCCTTGGCGAATGCGCCGACGATCGTGTCCGGAATAATGTTCATCAGGAAGCCTACGACCGAGGCGTCATGGGCCTGTGCCGCGTAATTGTTGACGGCCTTGGTATCCAGCGTTGCCGGATTGATATGCATGCCGGCGCCCGGCTGCACCACGTTGGCAACGATGAGACCGATGATCAACGCCAGGGTCGAAAAGGTCAGGAAATAGATGAACGACTTGCCGACGACGCGACCGAATTTCTTCAAGTCCGACATGCCGGCAATGCCGGTCGTGACCGTCAGGAAGATGACGGGCGCAATGACCATGCGCACCAGCTTGATGAAGGCATCGCCAAGCGGCTGCAACGAGGTGCCGAGCTGCGGATAATAGTGACCGAGCAGGATGCCGGCGGCGATGGCGGTGAGAACCTGCACGTAGAGGTGCCGATAGAAAGGAAGCTTGACGCGCGTTTCCGCGGCAGCGATGGGAGCAATCATGATGTCCTCCGTTAAGCCCAACCGATCTCTCGGCCCTCCGGGCGACGACTAGAATTCAACAGCCTCCGACTGTTCCGTTCTTCCCTGCAACGGCCGTGCCAAATGGGCGCCTTCATTTTAACACATTGCTTTCGTTGAATTTTAATTCATGCCGCCAATCGAAAGGCATCGACGCGTGCGGTAATCCGCACAGATGGAATTGCGGCTCGCGCGAAATCATGCACAATGCGGTGATGCTGCAGCGCCCGGTCCACGAACGATTTTTGACGCCCGAGCAACTGGGTCGGCGTTCCCGTCGGGTCTGGTTCGTTTTCGCGTTCCTAAGTGCGGCCATCATTGCGGCCTGCCTCTATGGCGCCAATTTCTATGGCCGCCTTTCGGCTATCGAGACGCTGCAAAGACAGGGGCATACGGACGCAAATCTCAAGGTCGCGCTGCTGCGAGCAGTTCTCGAGCGTCCCCGCGCCTTGCCGCTCCTCTTGGCCGACGATCAACAGGTGCGGGATGCGCTCGCCAACCAACGCACCGACGATATCGTCGCACTCGACCGCAAGCTTGAAAGCCTGGTTTCCGGCACCAGTGCGTCCGTGCTTTATGTCACCGGCAAGGACGGTGTCGCCATGGCCTCCAGCAACTGGCGAGAGCCCTTGAGCTTCGTCGGCAACGACTATTCCTTCCGCGATTACTTCCGCAAAGCCATGGAGGCGGGAACCGCCGAACATTATGCGCTTGGCACGGTCAGCAATCGCCCCGGCCTCTACATCTCGCGCCGCGTCGGCGATGCCGGTTCCGCGCTCGGTGTCGTCGTTGTGAAGATGGAGTTCGATCAGTTGGAAGCCGACTGGAGCGAAACGGGCCGTCCCGCCTACGTGACCGATGAACGAGGCGTCGTGCTCATCACAAGCCTGCCCTCCTGGCGTTTCATGACGACCTCGCCCCTCTCGCAGGAGGAGGCTGCGGCTATTCGCAAGAGCCTGCAGTTCGGTGCCGCGCCTCTCTCGCCGCTACCGATCGGTCGTCCCGAGAAGGTCGGCCCGGATGCGACAATCGTCCGCGCCGTTCTACCCGGGAGCAGTGCTGCCGAATATTTACGGCTGACAACAGCTATTCCATCGACGCCCTGGCAGCTTGGCTACCTGATCCCAACCGATCAGGCGATCGCCTCCTCCGTGCGCGAAACGCGCTTTCTCACCTTGACGGTACTGTTGCCGATCCTCGCTTTTGCCGCCTTCCTGCTGCGCCGGCGCGATGTCTCCGCCATGCAAATCGCCGTCAGCAGGATGGCGCGCGAAGAGCTTGAACGCCGCGTTCTTGAACGCACGGAGGATCTGAGCCGAGCCCGTGATCGGCTGGAGGCGGAGATTGCCGACCACCGTGCGACGGAAGCCAAGCTTCAGGGCGTGCAGCAGGATCTTGTCCAGGCCAATCGCCTCGCCATCCTCGGCCAGGTCGCCGCCGGCGTCGCCCATGAGATCAACCAGCCGGTCGCGACGATCCGGGCCTATGCGGAGAACGCGAATGTCTTTCTCGATAGGCAGCAGACACAGCCGGTCAAAGAGAACCTCTCAGCAATAGCGGCGCTGACGGAGCGTATCGGCACCATCACCGAGGAGTTGAAAGCCTTTGCTCGCAAAGGCAGGACCGCTCCCGAGCCCGTGGACCTCAGAAGCGTGATCGAAGGGGCTGTCATCCTGCTCAGGAGCCGTTTTGCCGGCCGCCTGGATGCGCTCAAGATCCAATTGCCGCCAACAGGGCTCAGCGTTGTCGGGACCCGCATCCGGCTTGAGCAGGTGCTGATCAACCTCTTTCAGAACGCGCTGGAGGCGCTGGAAGGACGCGACCAGGCCAGGGTGGAGGTTTCGGTGCGCGAGACGGCTGAGCAGGTCGAGATCGTGGTTTCCGACAATGGTCCTGGCATTCCCGCAACGATCCTCGACTCGCTGTTTACGCCCTTCAATACATCCAAGGAAAAGGGCCTCGGTCTCGGCCTCGTCATTTCCAAGGATATCGTCGTCGACTATGGCGGCCGGATCGACGTCGAGAGCAACGGCAGCGGCACCCGCTTTACCGTCCATTTGCGCAAGGCCCCACTATGAACGAGAATTCCCCCGTATTCCTCATCGACGACGACAAGGATCTGCTGCGGGCGACGAAGCAGACGCTTGAGCTGGCGGGCTTTGCCGTCTCCGCCTTTTCTGCCGCGAGCGAAGCGCTTCAGGCTCTGCACGCCGACTTTGCCGGCGTCGTTGTCTCCGACATTCGCATGCCGCAGATGGACGGGCAGCAGCTCTTTGCTCACATTAAGGCGCTCGACGCCGATCTGCCGGTCATTCTGATGACGGGCCATGGCGACATACCGATGGCGGTGCAGGCGATTCAGGATGGCGCCTATGATTTCATCGCCAAACCCTTCGCCACGGATCGGCTAGTGCAGAGCGTACGGCGGGCGACCGAAAAGCGGCGGCTTGTCCTGGAAAACCGGGCTTTGCGGCAGGCTGCGGAACAGGCGCAGGGCGATCTACCATTGATCGGCCAGACCCCCGCCATCGAGCGCCTGCGCCATACGCTGCGGCAGATCGCCGATACGGATGTCGATGTGCTGGTGACAGGCGAAACCGGCAGCGGCAAGGAAGTGGTGGCGAGCCTGCTGCATCGCTGGAGCCGCCGCGCGAAAGGTAATTTCGTCGCGCTGAACTGCGGTGCCCTGCCGGAAACCGTGATCGAAAGCGAGCTGTTCGGCCATGAGCCCGGCGCCTTCACCGGCGCGCAGAAGAAACGCGTCGGACGCATCGAACACTCAAGCTCTGGCACACTGTTTCTCGACGAGATCGAAAGCATGCCGCCCGCCATTCAGGTGCAGATGCTCCGCGTGCTGGAAATGCGCGAGGTGACGCCGCTCGGCACCAATGAAGTCCGCCCCGTCGATCTTCGCGTTGTCGCGGCGGCAAAAGTCGATCTCGGCGATCCCCGCCAGCGCGGCGATTTCCGCGAGGATCTCTATTATCGCCTCAACGTGGTCACGCTTTCCATTCCGCCGTTGCGCGATCGGCGCGATGACATTCCCCTGCTCTTCGGCCATTTCGCCGACCGCGCCGCCGGCCGCTTCAAGCGCGAGGTGCCAGCCATATCCACGACGGTGCGCCGCCATCTGCAGCAGCACGACTGGCCGGGCAATGTTCGCGAACTCTCGCATTTTGCCGAACGCTTCGTGCTCGGACTTGAATCGGCGGCGACGCCGAAATCCAGCGAAGTGCCGGCGGTGGACGAAGGCTTGCCGTTGCCCGTCAGAGTGGAGCGCTACGAGGCCGAACTCATCCGCGAAACGCTGTCGCAGAACGATGGCGACGTTCGCCGCACCATCGAGGCACTCGGCATTCCCAGAAAGACCTTCTACGACAAGCTCCAGCGGCACGGCATCGTCAGAGGCGACTTCGCCGGTTTTGACGGCGACGAACGCCGGGGTTCCTGACCCATTACCTGCCGGTGAGACACGTTAACTGAAGCGGTTTCGCGCGACACGCGTCAGGCGCTTCGTCGTATATCCTTGGTCCCGGAAGAATCCTTTTGTCGGGCCGCCACTTCGGCGGTCCGATCCAGAACCCTCATTGCCTGCGCAATCAACGCAGCAAGCGCCTCATCGCTCTTGCTGGCCGCAACGACCAGCGCTGCGCTCAAGCAGATTCGAAGGGCGCTGGCGGGTACTTCGCCAAAATCGGCGCAGCGAACCGGTTGTCCGAGCCGCACCGATGCAATTTCGTCTACCTCGACGGCCAGATCCTTGTAGACGGCCGCCATTTCGGGGGCCGTCAGCATCACACCATCTGCGCAATTGCGCAGGTAGAACGAGAATACGGTGGGAATTTCATCCCAACGGAGGTCGGATGACACGCCCCATAGCTCACTCCGGTCCAAACGCCGGCTCTGCAGCGGTTCGAAGGCCGGATCGATCGCAAGGCGATGAGAAACAGCCTCTGCGAAAGCGGACAAAACCGCTGTCACCCGGTCTTCCGGAACGCCGACGAAACGTTCGAGCTCGAACAACGCAGCTTTCCAGCGCAGCAGCAGGCCGAGATTGGCCCGCCCCGGCAAGGCGTCACGAGCGATCCAGCCTTCCGGCCATTCCGCCTTCCCGCAATAATCCGCCAAGGCAGCGGGTAGCATAAGAGACCTGAAGCGCTCCGAGATTTGCGGCGGGCAGAGAAGCGCGCCGCTGAAAATTGGCCCGGCCAGGAATTTCGAACCCGTGACTGCGACCATGAAACCACGCGAGAGATAGGCGCGGATCGTTGCCGCCGACAGGCGAAACTGGCAGGCATCGATCATGATATCCAACATCGTGCCGAAGCGCTCTTTCAGACGCATGACCGCACCGAGGCTCGGCGCCAGCAGGCTGGTCTTCGACACGTCCGTCACCACGAGCAGGCATCTGAGGCCAGCTGCACGAGCGAGCTCGATGAGGCCACGCAGCTCGTCCTCGACCTCACTGTCAGGACGGAGGGAGCCGTCCTTGTTGCGGACGGCAATGGTGGCATTGCGCGTCGCATCTCCCTGCCGCAGCTCCTCGCCCTTGCCGACGGTCTGTTCGCTGCTGACGCGGCTCATGAAATGTCGCCCGGATGCCGCCATCATGACGCCGCTGCCCGTCTCGTTGCCCATCAGCGTGATGGTCATCAAGGACCGCTCGTCCTCGCCCGCCAACAGTGCGGCCGAAAAGAGATGGATGTCGGTACCCGATGTCGCCAGGATCGTGTCGATCCGGGGCTCCGCCGTCTGACTCAGGCCAAGCAGACGCAACAGGTCGTCACGCACCTGTCCGATTTCGCGATCGTAGATGGCCGCCGGTGAGCCTGCTTCCATCTCTCGCGCCAACTCCGCGTAATAGGATTCGACGGCCGCAAAGGCGGCGGCAGAGATGGTGGATGCCGTTGAAGAGCCGAAAGCCAGATCGCCCGGCCGGGGCGCCGGCCCATAGCCATACATGTTCAATCCGCTGACCGGGTCGCAATCCAATCGCTCGTCGCCGCCGGATACGAGGTGCTTGAGGAGTGCATCTCTTTGCCCACTTCCTCGCTGCGATAGTGCGCCCGCGCTCATGTTCTCGTCCAAGGCACGATCATCAGCAATTTGCCGCATGGGGAAGCATTCCTCTTTCGCCGAAGTCGAAACGCCTCGCAGGATCGCGGCGCGTTTCGTGCCGAGCGGGGGAACCTCGGCAGCCGAACATTACGCCTAGCAAGATGGAGCGAGGCTGACTTGCCGGGGCCAGCAACGCCCGGTGGCAGAGGCAACAAAAAACCCGCGACCTTTGGGATCGCGGGCTTCATTTATTCAGAAAGGAATCTCCGGATATCAGCCGGCAGCTTCCAGTTTGTCCTGGGTCTTCGTGTCGAAGTCGCTGGCATCATGGCGCTCGCGCAACTGTTCGGAGGGATCGCCCGACATGCGGTTGACCATGCGGCCACGCTTGACGGCTGGGCGGGCATAGACCTGCTCGGCCCAGCGTTGCACGTTCTTGTAATCCTGCACCTGCAGGAATTCGGCCGCACCATACTGCCAACCCTTGGCCAAACCGCCGTACCAGGGCCAGATGGCGATATCGGCGATGGTGTAGTCGCTGCCGGCGATATATTCGCTCTCGGCAAGGCGCCGATCGAGCACGTCGAGCTGACGCTTAACTTCCATGGCGAAACGGTCGATCGCATATTCGATCTTCGTCGGTGCATAGGCATAGAAATGACCGAAGCCGCCGCCGAGATAAGGAGCACTGCCCATCTGCCAGAACAGCCAGGAGATGCATTCGGCGCGAGCCGGCTGCTCAGTCGGCAGGAAGGCTCCGAATTTTTCGGCGAGATACATCAAAATCGAGGCCGATTCGAAGACGCGCACAGGCTTCGGACCACTGCGATCCAGCAAGGCGGGGATCTTCGAATTCGGATTGACGTCGACGAAGCCGCTGCCGAACTGGTCGCCATCGCCGATCTTGATCAGCCATGCATCATATTCGGCGCCGCTGTGACCGAGCGCCAGCAGCTCTTCGAGCATGATGGTGACTTTCACGCCGTTCGGCGTTCCCAGCGAATAGAGCTGAAGGGGATGGCGGCCGACCGGCAGTTCCTTGTCATGGGTAGGCCCCGCGATCGGGCGGTTGATGTTGGCGAACTGGCCACCATTGGCCTTGTTCCAGGTCCAGATTTTCGGCGGCGTATACTCGGCAGAACCGGTCATGGGCATCCTCCTTTTTCGGGAATCAAATTGGGGGCGAACTTCGATGTAGCGCGCTACATAGGTGGCACATAGTGGCCGCCGTTCATTTTTGCGAGAGGAGATTGCCCACTCTTCAATGCGCTGGCGCAGTTTGGCGCTGCTGCCATGGGCTTCTACGGATCTCTTTGCGCCATAGCTACGTGAGATCCCCGCTAATGGGATAGTTCGACAAATAAAAAGCCTGCCGCGGGAGGAGGTGCGGCAGGCTTTTATGAGAACCGAATAGCGGATGGGAGGAGGAGTTCCGCTATTCCTGCAATCGCCCTTGGGAGGAGGATAAGGACGATTGCCAAGCGAAGGGATGCGGGAGGAGATGCATCGCTTCGATGGAGACAACATACCAATCTTTTGCTCAGTTCATAGGCATTTCTTTGCAAGGCAGTTATGCGTTATGCGAAAACCGGAGGGCTGGGTCAGTGCAATCCTCGGAATGCATGGCCGAACCCATCAGCCATATCGACAAAGCAAAAGCGCCTGCTCGGGACGAACAGGCGCTGGCATAATGCAGCTTTATAAGGAGCCGGTGCGGCCGTTAGCGAGCGATCGCTGCGCGGGCAACATTGCGGATTTCGCCGCGATCGATACCCAGGTCGTGCAGTTCGCGCGTGGACATACGGCCCAGTTCGGCGACCGTCTGACGATACTTGCGCCAGTTATTGAAAGAGCGTGCTACGTTCATGATGATCCCCTTTCCTTGGGTTTTCGAAGCTGAGCTGCCGTGCTTGGCGCTCCCGTCGCTTCGATGAGAAACATATAGTTGAAACCCGCAGCCTTTTGCAGAGCTAAGGGATCACTGCACCCATGCAATCACTGCATGGGTCGCTCGAAAGGCGGGCAAGCCTCGGTTCAGCCATCGTAATGGCCTTTGTGATTTGCTGATGACAGCGCCGCCTTTGTCTGCGAAAAGAAGACAGATGAGAGACAGGGGCGTCCGCCAACCGGCGGGCTGAGAAGCACCCTTCGAACCTGAACCAGATCATGCTGGCGGAGGGAGTCGCTCGGGACCTCGTGAAGCACAGCTCGTCGTCCCTACGCGTCTCGCCCGCCTGAAAGGGGCGATATGCAAGACCAGACCACAGCAGGCAATCTGCTTCGCATCATGCGGGCCAACCCTCCGCTGGTGCAATGCATCACCAATTTCGTCGCCATGAACATCGCAGCCAACGTGATGCTCGCAGCCGGCGCCTCGCCGGCAATGGTGCATGCCGAGGAGGAAGCCGGCGAGTTTGCCGCCATATCGGGCGCGCTGACGATCAATATCGGCACGCTCTCGTCCGGCTGGCTTTCGGGCATGCTGACGGCGTCGAGCTCCGCAAGCGCGACAGGCAAGCCGTGGGTGCTGGATCCCGTCGCGCACTACGCGACCGCGTTTCGCCGCCGGGCCGTCGCCCAATTGCTCGAGCTAAAGCCGGCGATCATTCGCGGCAACGCGTCTGAAATCATCGCGCTTGCCGGCGGCGCCAGCCGCGGCCAAGGCGTCGACAGCCGCGACGCAGTCGAGCAGGCGGAAGATTCGGCCCGATTGCTGGCCGAAAAGCATGGTTGCGTGGTCGCGGTAACGGGCGTGACAGATTTCGTGACGGATGGGCAAAAGGCAAAGCGCATTGCCGGTGGCTCGCCCCTCATGCCGCAGGTAACGGCACTCGGCTGCTCGCTGACCTGCCTTGTCGGCGCATTCGCCGCAGCAGCGCCAGGCAATCCGTTCGACGCCACTGTAACGGCTCTTGCGGTCTTTGCCGCCGCTGGCGAACAGGCGGGAGCCGTAGCAGAGGGACCCGGCTCGTTCTCGTGGCGCTTTCTCGATGCCCTCGCCAGCCTTACCCCGGAAGCGCTGGATCGCGCAGCAAGGATATCAGCCGCATGAAAGACTTCGATCTCTCCCTCTATCTCGTTCTCGATCCGGTGCTGTGCCGTGACCTCGGCATGGTGGAGACAACGCGTGCGGCCGTCGCTGGCGGCGCTACCATCATCCAGCTTCGCGATAAGGACGCTTCGACCACAGCAATGGTCGAGACTGGCCGCGCCCTCAAGCAGATCCTGCATGGCACGAATGTCCGACTGATCGTCAACGACAATGTCGAGGCAGCCATCGCCATCGGCGCCGACGGCCTGCACATCGGGCAGGAGGACATGAATGCCGCCGATGCCCGCCGCATGATCGGCCCGGACATGATCCTCGGCCTTTCGGTGGAGACGAAAGCCCTGGCTTCCGCCATCGATGCCGATATCGTCGACTATGCCGGGATCGGTCCGGTCTTTGCCACGCCCACCAAGCCCGACCACAAGCAACCGATCGGCTTCGAAGGCCTTGCCCGCATCATCAAGCTCTGCCCGGTTCCGGCGGTCGCGATCGGTGGCCTGAAACCGGAACATGCCGCCGATGCTCTGTCTGCCGGCGCCGACGGTCTCGCGGTCGTCTCGGCCATATGCGGCCAACCGAACCCGGAAGCGGCAACGGCCCTCATCGCAAAGGCCATCAAGGAGGCGCGTCAATGATCCGCAACGTCCTGTCCATCGCCGGCTCCGATCCCTCTGGCGGCGCCGGTATTCAGGCCGATCTGAAGACTTTCTCCGCCCGCGGCGTTTATGGCATGGCGGCTCTGACCGCGTTGACGGCCCAGAACACGCAAGGCGTCTCCGGTGTTCATCCGGTGCCTCCTCAATTCGTCACGGACCAGATCCGGGCGATCTTTGCCGATATTCGCGTCGATGCCGTCAAGATCGGCATGATCGCAAATGCGGCGATCGCCGACGCGGTTGCAGACATTCTGGAGCAACATCGCGACGTGCCCGTCGTGCTCGATCCCGTGATGATCGCCAAGGGTGGCGCCGCGCTCCTCGCCGCCGATGCCGTGGACGTGCTGACCACGCGATTGCTGCCCCTCGCAACCGTCGTAACGCCAAACCTGCCCGAAGCAGCCGCGCTGCTGCACGAGGCGGAGGCGACGAGCCGCGAGGACATGGCGCGCCAGGCGTTAGCGCTCGCAACGCTCGGCCCCTCCGCCGTTCTGGTTAAGGGCGGTCATCTCGAAGGTGATGAAAGTCCGGATGTGCTGGCAAGCGCTGGAAGGTTGACCTGGTTCGAAGCCGAACGGCTGCCGACGAAGAATACGCATGGAACGGGCTGCACGCTTTCCAGCGCCATAGCAGCTGAGATCGCCAAGGGTTTGCCACTTCCCGAAGCCGTCGCCGTCGGCAAGGCTTATCTCGCCGCCGCGGTTGCCGCCGCGCAGCAACTTTCCGTCGGGAGCGGCCACGGGCCCGTGCAGCATTTCCATGCGCTATGGACAGACAGAAAAGGAGTAGAGAAATGAGCCTGCCACTCAAGGATCAGATCGTCATCGTTTCCGGCGCCGGGCGTGGTCTCGGCGCCACCATCGCCACGGCGTTCGCCCGGGAGGGCGCGAAGGTGGCGATCAATTATCGCGCCAGCCGCGAGCGGGCGGAGGCACTCGCGGCCCTGCTTGGCGATCGCGCCAAAGCCTTTCGGGCCGATATTCGCAAACTCGAAGATACAAAGCGGCTTGTCGCCGAGGTGACAGAGCATTTCGGTGCACCAACGACGCTCGTGCACAACGCGCTGGCCGATTTCAGCTTCAACGGCGATGCGCGTTCGAAGCTGGACGCGTTGAGCTGGGCCGAGATGGCGATACAGCTGGAAACCGCGCTGCAGGGAGCCTTGAACCTGATACAGGCGGCGCGGCCGGCAATGGCCTCGGCGGGATTTGGCCGGATCGTCACGATCGGCACCAACCTCTTTCAGAATCCGGTGGTGCCCTACCACGACTACACCGCGGCGAAGGCGGCATTGCTGTCGCTGACCCGAACGGCTGCCGCCGAACTCGGCCCTCTCGGGATCACCGTCAACATGGTGTCCGGCGGACTTCTGCGAACGACGGATGCGAGCAGCGCCACGCCGGAGGCCGTTTTCGACATCATTGCCGCAAATACCCCCCTGCGCCGCGTCACCACGCCGGAGGAAGCGGCCGACGCTGTTCTCTTCTTCGCAAGCCCCTGGGCGCGGGCCGTCACCGGACAGAACCTCATCGTCGATGGTGGCCTTGTCTTCGGGTAAAACCCTCAAACAAAAGGCGCCGCTCCAACAAGCGGCGCCCCCTTTTCTATGCGGTGGCCGAATGGCACAGGCCGCTCAAGCCCAACCCATGGTCAACACGCCGAAAAGAATGACGGCGCCGAGCACGATACGGTAGATGACGAAGGGCCAGGTCGAGAAGCGCTCCAGAAAGCGCATCAGCCCCCATATCGTGATGAAGGACGATATGCTGCCGACGATCAGACCGACGAGCAGCACCGACCAGGCTTCCATTGGAATATGTGCCTTGTGGAGTTCATAAAGCTCCTTCAGGCCGGCGAGCGCGATGGCGGGCAAGCCGAGCAGGAACGAGAACCGCGCAGCCTCCTCGCGCTTCAGTCCGAGGAAAAGCGCGCCGGTCAACGTCGAACCCGACCGCGAGACGCCGGGAACGAGCGCACCGACCTGCGTGATGCCGACGAACAGAGCATCCATCAGCGTCATCTGCTCGATGCTCTTGCGATGGCGGCTGTAAAGCTCCGCAACAGCCAGAAGCAAGCCCATGACCACGCACGCGATGCCGATCACCCAGAGGCTGCGGAAAGACGTTCCGCAAGCATTCAGGGAAGACGACAGCAGCAGGCCGGCAATGACGATCGGCACGGTCGCAATCACGATGGCGATCGCAAGCCGCATCGCAGGCGAGCGCCAATCCCTTCGCCTGACGGCATCGAGCGATCCGAAGGTGACGTAGCGCACGTCGCTCCAGAAGTAGGAGACGATCGCCGCAAGCGCCGCTAACTGCATGGTCGCCGAAAAGGCAGAACCCGGGTCCTGCCAGCCGAGCAGTGCCGGCACCAGGCGCATATGGGCGGTCGAGGAGACCGGCAGCAGCTCAGTCAATCCCTGTACCACACCCAGAAATGCGATCTTGGCATAGCCCAGGGCAACAAAGCCCGTGTCTACGCCTTGCGTACAAACATCAGCCACGTTTCGATATCCTCAGTTCTTCATGGGGGCTTTGCACCGGACCGGTGCGACGAACTTGTTGTAAAAGCATTTTACAACACGAAATCGACAACCGTTACCGAAAGCATCGCCGAATCCGCGTCATGACAGGGCGAGGATATAGCCGCGAAGGCTGAACTCTATCTGAAATTGTCGGCTCGAATGTCAGAGTTTGCCGTATTTCTAACTTTCTTCATCCGGCAGGGACTGCATGTAACGGATGATTCCGTAAAAGACGACGAGAAGGATCAGGGCACCTGTCGCACGATGCAGATCGTGCAGGAGCGCATGGTGATGCCTGAGCAGGAGGCACGTCAGATTGTAAAGGGTGATGGCGACCGCCGTCATGATGGGGGCGAGCACAAGCGCCATGTTTCGCTGAAAGAAATTGATCATCACGCGTACCTCGTTCGGAGGCCGTCAGAATCTACGGGGATTGGGGAGGAATTACGACGAAGGACTTGCCTGCGACGCTGGCGCGGAGCGCAGCCCGGCGGATCTATTTCGTATAGAGCGCGCGCGACCGTTCCAGATGTTTGAGCATGGCCTGCTCCGCCCCATCGGCGTCGTTTTCCGCAAGACGTGCGAGGATTTCCTCGTGCTCGACCAGCGTGAACTTCTCCTTGCCGGTCCAGATCAACATATCCGTGTGATAGGCTTTCAGCCATGCCAGCATGGCTTCGCTGACGGCGGCAAAAATGGGATTTCCGGATATCTGGGCGATGCGCGTGTGGAACTGCATGTCTGCTGAAATGAATTCCTCGGCATTCCCCAAAGACGCACGCTGCCGCTCGATGATCTCCTGAAGCTCGGCGATATCGCTCCCGGTCGCACGCTGCGCAGCCTCACGCGCCATGCCGCGCTCGAAGAAAATACGCGCGCCCTTCAGCTGTTCGAGCGAATCGGACGATTGCGACAGCATGATCTTCGCGGTCAGGTCGACTTGCCGGAAGATCGATTTCGCAGTGAGCTGAAGCACTTTTGCGCGTTCGCCATGAGAGATGTTGACCAGGCCCATATTGGCGAGCGCCTGCATGGCCTCACGGATCGCCGGACGACCGACCCCGAAGCGCTCCATGAGCACACGCTCGGATGGCATTTCGTCGCCGGGCCTGAGCTCTCCCGATGTGATCAACCGCTCGAGCCGGTCGAAGACCTCGTCAGACAGCTTTCGACGTACAATTTGTTCGACAGGCTGACCCATGGAATCCCGCTTTCACAAAGCTTTTCCTTCCTTATGCATTTTTGGCCGCTGTGGCGGAAGCCCATTCGAAACGCGTTATCGGCAACCGGGCAAAAAAATCGTTGCAGAAGTTGGAATACTCATTATACCAGATTACCAGTTTGCGCCACGCGAAAATCGTCGGCGAGAGGAGCATTTTGCCACTTATGTCAATCACCATCACCTACCGTATCGAGACGCCGGGCAGCATCGAGGCGATGGCCCACAAGATCGCCAGCGATCAGTCGACCGGCACCTTCGTTGCCGTGCCGGGCGAGACGGAAGAGCTCAAGGCGCGTGTCGCCGCCCGCGTGGTCGCGATCCGTCCCCTGCCCGATACCGATCGCCCGACCTGGCCGGAAGTGGCAGACGGGCATGGTACGATCCACCGCGCCGATGTCGAAATCGCCTTCCCGCTGGATGCGATCGGCACCGATCTTTCAGCGCTCATGACGATTGCAATCGGCGGCGTCTATTCGATCAAGGGCATGACCGGCATCCGTATCGTCGACATGAAGCTGCCGGAGGCCTTCCGCGATGCGCATCCCGGCCCGCAGTTCGGTGTTGCCGGCAGCTTGCGTCTGACCGGTGTCAGCGGCCGCCCGATCATCGGCACCATCGTCAAGCCGGCGCTCGGCTTGCGGCCGAACGAAACGGCCGCTCTCGTCGGCGAATTGATCGGCTCCGGCGTCGACTTCATCAAGGACGACGAGAAGCTGATGAGCCCGGCCTATTCGCCGCTCAAGGAGCGCGTCGAGGCCATCATGCCGCTGATCCTCGATCACGAGCAGAAGACCGGCAAGAAGGTGATGTATGCCTTCGGCATTTCGCATGCCGATCCGGATCAGATGATGCGCAATCACGATCTGGTGCTGAACGCCGGCGGCAATTGCGCGGTCGTCAACATCAACTCCATCGGCTTCGGCGGCATGAGCTTCCTGCGCAAGCGCTCGGGCCTTGTCCTTCACGCCCATCGCAACGGCTGGGATGTACTCACCCGTCACCCCGGCGCCGGCATGGATTTTAGGGTCTACCAACAATTCTGGCGCCTGCTTGGCGTCGACCAATTCCAGATCAACGGCATCAGGGTCAAATACTGGGAGCCGGACGACAGCTTTGTCGAATCCTTCAGGGCGATCAGCACGCCGCTCTTCGATAAATCCGACTGTCCACTTCCGGTTGCCGGCTCAGGCCAATGGGGTGGTCAGGCGCCCGAAACCTACCAGCGAACCGGCCGGACTACTGATCTTCTCTATCTCTGCGGCGGCGGCATCGTCAGCCATCCCTTCGGACCTGCGGCCGGCGTTCGTGCGATCCAGCAGGCCTGGCAAGCGGCGGTTTCTGATATTCCGCTTGTCGACTATGCCAGGGACCATCCCGAGCTTGCCGCCTCGATCGCGAAATTCAGTGACGGCAAGGACGCCTGACAGCGATGTCCAATCTTCTTCTCAGCTATTACGGCGACGATTTCACCGGCTCGACCGACGTCATGGAAGCGCTTGCCGCAAACGGCGTGCCGACGGCTCTCTTTCTCGGCGTTCCGAGTGCGGCCACGCTGGAGCGGTTCAAGGATTGCCGCGCAATCGGCATCGCCGGCACCAGCCGCAGCGAAACGCCGCAATGGATGGACGAGCATCTGACGCCTGTATTCAAGTGGCTCGGCAGCCTCGAAGCGGCCATATGCCACTACAAGGTCTGCTCGACCTTCGATTCCAGCCCGAAGGTCGGAAGCATCGGCAAGGCGATCGAAATCGGCAAGGCGGTGTTTCGGCAATCCGTCGTGCCCGTCGTGGTCGGGGCACCGCAGCTGAAGCGTTACACCGCATTCGGCCAGCTCTTTGCGGCCTATCAGGGACAGGTGTTCCGCATCGATCGTCATCCGGTCATGAGCCGGCATCCCGTCACGCCGATGGATGAAGCCGATCTGGCCGTGCATTTGAGCAAGCAGACCGCCCTCCCCATAAGCCTGGCCGACATCGTGACGATCCGAACTGCCGATGCTGACCAGCGGATCGATGCGTTGGCCCAAGAGGATGACGGCATCCTGCTGCTTGACGTCGACAGTCCAGAAACGCAGGCCGCCGTGGGCCGCCAGCTCTGGCGCCTTGTGAGCGATCACAACGCCTTCGTCGCAGGCTCCTCCGGCGTCGAATATGCCCTTATCAATGCGTGGCGGAGCGAGGGCCTGATCGGTGAGAAGCCAGATTTCGCCTCTCCGGGCAATGCCGATCGCCTGGCGGTCGTTTCAGGCAGCGTATCGCCGACGACCGAGCGACAAATCCGCCACGCCACGGCCGAAGGTTTTGAAGGTATCGATCTCGACCCTTTGGCGCTTATCGGCGAGAACGCCGCGCAGGCGCTTGACGCCGCAATTGCCGCAGGCATGGCTAGCCTGAAGGCCGGGCGCAGCGTCATTCTTCATACGGCACTCGGCCCATCAGCCGATCGTGGCGGCGACATCGACCGTATTCCCGGCGCTCGCCATCGCCTCGGGCATGCCCTTGGCACGATCCTGCGACGATTGATCGAGGAAGAGAACCTCACACGCGCCGTCATTGCCGGCGGCGATACATCAAGTCATGCGCTGAAGGAGCTTCGCGTGGAGGCGCTGACGACGCTACTGCCATTGCCGCAGACGCCGGGCTCGCCGCTTTGCACGGCCCACGGCAGCCACACGCCCACCAACGGCCTGCAGATCGCGCTGAAGGGCGGACAGGTCGGAACCGACGACTACTTCGCGCAGATCCGCGACGGCAGGGCCTCCTAGCCTCATATTCGCCCGCGAGACATTGGCATACTCATTGACTCATCATACCACTTGAGATACCACAATCCGAAAGTGAACGAGGTACTAATATGACTGCAATTGCTCTTTTCGGCGCCGGCGGCAAAATGGGCTACCGGCTCGCCAAAAACCTGAAAGGCTCGCGCTTCGATGTGCGCCACGTCGAGGTCGGTGATGCCGGCAAGGCGCGCCTGAAGAACGACCTTGGCATCGATTGCGTGCCGGCAGAGGCCGGGCTCGACGGCGCCGATGTCGTCATTCTTGCTGTTCCGGATACGGCGATCGGCAAAGTCGCCGCCGGCATTGTCGACAAACTGAAGCCCGGCACCATGGTCGTCGCTCTCGACGCCGCCGCCCCCTTCGCCGGCCATCTGCCGCAGCGCGAAGACCTCACCTATTTCGTCACCCATCCCTGCCATCCGCCGATCTTCAACGACGAGACCGACATGCAGGCGAAGAAGGACCATTTCGGCGGTCTGTTTGCCAAGCAGCATATTGTCTCGGCACTGATGCAGGGTCCGGAAAGTGCCTATGCGCTCGGCGAAGAAATCGCCAAGGTCATCTGGGCGCCCGTCATGCGCTCGCACCGCGTTACGGTCGAGCAGATGGCGATGCTTGAGCCGGGTCTTTCCGAGACGGTTTGCGCCTCTCTTCTGGTCATCATGCGCCAGGCCATGGATGAATGCGTTGCCCGTGGCGTTCCCGCCGAGGCCGCCCGTGACTTCCTGCTCGGCCACATGAACGTGCTCGGTGCCGTCATTTTCAAGGAAGTCGACGGCGTGTTTTCCGATGCCTGCAACAAGGCAATCGAATTCGGCATCCCTGCCCTGATGCGCGACGATTGGAAGAAAGTGTTCGAGCCGCAGGAAATTGCAGAGAGCATCCGCCGCATCACCTGATCCAAGTTCGGGGAGGGTGTCACCCTCCCCTTGCTGCCCTGCGGGGAATGGGGCCTATCCCACCACCGGGAGGAAATCATGGCCGTAACGAGCGAATTGATATCACTGCCTTTGGTATGCCCGCCGCGATATGCCATTGGCGTTCGCAGCAAATCCGGCTGCCATTACGGCCGCTCGCGCAGATGACAAAGGTAGGCTGAGATGACGGAACTCAAAGGCGCATTGATCGGCTGCGGCTTCTTTGCCATCAATCAGATGCACGCATGGCGGGACGTAGACGGTGCGCGAATCGTCGCGATCTGCGACCGCGACCCCGAGCGACTGAAACTCGTCGGCGATCAGTTCGGCATCGAGCGCCGCTATACGGATGCCGCCGCGATGTTTGCCGATGGTGGCTTCGACTTCGTCGATATTGCAACGACAGTCGCGAGCCATCGCGCGCTCGTGGAGATGGCCGCCGCGCAGAAAATCCCGGCGATCTGCCAGAAGCCGTTCGCCAAAACACTGAGCGATGCCAAGGCCATGGTCGCAGCCTGCGCCAAGGCAGGCGTACCCCTCATGGTGCATGAAAACTTCCGCTGGCAGACACCCATCCAGGCCGTCAAGGCCGTCCTCGAATCCGGCGCGATCGGAGAACCCTTCTGGGGGCGCTTCTCCTTTCGTTCCGGTTTCGACGTTTTCTCCGGCCAGCCTTACCTTGCGGAGGGAGAGCGCTTCATCATCGAGGATCTCGGCATCCACACGCTCGACATCGCCCGCTTCGTCCTCGGCGACGTCACCTCGCTGACGGCTCGCGCCAAGCGGGTCAACCCGAGGATCAAAGGCGAGGATGTCGCCACTATGCTGCTCGATCATGAGAATGGCGCAACGTCGATTGTCGACGTCAGCTATGCCTCAAGGCTTTCCAACGAGCCCTTCCCCGAGACGCTGATCGAACTCGACGGTACGAAGGGTTCGATCCGGTTGTCGCAGGGCTATCGTCTTGAGGTCAGCGGCCCCGATGGCGTCAGCGTATCCGATGCTTCGCCGCAGCTACTGTCCTGGGCTTCGCGTCCCTGGCACAATATTCAAGAGAGCGTCCTGGCGATCCAGCAACACTGGACCGACCGTCTTGTCCATGGCGGTGAGACATCCACATCAGGCGCTGACAATCTCAAGACCTTCGCCCTTGTCGAGGCGGCCTATGAAAGTGCCGCAACCAGGCGGTCGATCGATATCGGAGCGATGTTGCGATGACGGCCGACAGCGATCCGTTTCAGCTCTACGGCACGCGCGAGACCGAAACGCCACCGGTACGACTGAGCGCGGGCAAGCTCACTACCGATTTCAAAGACGGCAACCTGCGCTCAATTAGATATGGCGCCGCCGAAGTCCTGCGGGCGGTTTCCTATCTGGTTCGGGATCGCGACTGGGGCACATATGCGCCAACAATCCGGGATCTGCGGATCGATCAGCGGGAGGATGGCTTCTCGGTCCGTTATGTTGCCCATTGCACCGGGCCACAGGATACCGCGCTTGCGATCGATGTTCAGATTACCGCCGAGGCCGGCGAAGCGCTGATTTTCTCGGCAGAGGCTCTATCGGCTACCGGCTTCGAAACCAACCGCTGTGGCTTCTGCATCCTGCATCCAATCATCGGTGTTGCCGGTATGCCGACCTCGATCGAGCATGTCGACGGCAACCGCATCGACACGCATTTCCCCGACCTTATCGAACCCTGGCAGCCCTTCAAGGACATGCGGGCGATCACGCATAGCGTCACCCCGTACGTTACGGCCGAGTGCCGCATGGAAGGCGACACCTTCGAAATGGAGGACCAGCGCAACTGGTCGGATGCTTCCTACAAGACCTATGTTCGCCCGCTTGCCCTGCCCTGGCCCTACCGCATTCCCGCCGGCGAACCCATACGTCAAAGGATCATCCTTTCCGTGGGAGATATGCAGCATTCGGTAGCCGCCTCAGCAACTATCGCTGCTCAGCGTTCGATCACGCTTAGCCCGGGAGAGAAGTCCGGCACAATGCCCGCAATCGGGCTCGTCATTACGCCCGAAGAAGCAGAGGCGACGCTTGCCGCCCATAGCCGGCTCGCCGAGATCGCACCGCAGGAATTGCTCTTTCATTTCGATCCCGATGCAGCTCATGGTGCCGATGCCTTCAACTCCTTTGCGGCAATCTCGGCTGTTCATGCCGGGCGATCGACCCTGGAAATCGTATTACCATGCCGCGTTTCACCGCTTGCGGAAGTGCAGCATATCGCAACCTTGATGCGAGGCGCCTGCTTCAAACCTGACGCCATCATCATATCGCCTGCGGTTGACCGGCAATCGACGCCACCGGGCAGCAAATGGCCCGAATGCCCGCCTCTCGAAGAAATCTATGCGGCTGCGCACACCGCCTTTCCCGGCATCCGTATCGGCGGCGGCATGTTAAGCTATTTCACCGAGCTCAATCGCAAACGGGTTCCTGCCGATACGCTCGGCTTCATCACTCACTGCACCAACCCGATCGTCCATGCCGCAGACGATCTCAGCGTCATGCAGACACTGGAGGCGCTCCCGTTCATCACGCGGTCGGTGCGTGCCATCTACGGCAACAAGCCTTGCCGTATCGGTCCTTCGACCATACCGATGCGGCAGAACCCCTATGGCAGCCGGACGATGGACAATCCACACGGCAAACGCATCGCCATGGCCAATAGCGATCCGCGGCACAATGGCCGCTTCGGTGCAGCCTTTGCGCTTGGCTATGCCGCAAGCGTCCTCGATGCCGGATTGGAATGTCTAACGCTTTCGGCGCTGACCGGATCGTTCGGATTGATCGCAGGTGACGATGAGCCGTCTGCTCCTGGAACGCCTCGGCCGCTTTTAGATACGGTCTCCACCCTGTCTCGCCACGCCGGCAATCGGTGGCAGGAATGCCTATCGTCCGATTCGACAACCGTTCTTGCCTTCATCACGACCCAGCCTGGGCGATCCAGACAGCTTCATATGGTCAACATCACACCTGCCTCGCAACAGATCGAGTTGGAGAAACTCCGCCTGCTGGAACAGCCCGAAAATGCGAGATTGACGCTCGACGCTTATGCAACGGTTTCCCTCGCTTTGATGGATTGACCTTCGATCGCAGACGCGCATGTTACTCCCAACAATCGGAATGATTTGGGAGAATTGCGTGAAGACGAAGAAGCTGATCAACGAAGGCGCGGCCGCGGTGGATGAAATGCTGGCGGGCATCCTGGCCGCGCATCCGCGCCACCTGCGCGCCGTTGAAGGATCACCCCGCTCCATCGTGGCAAATCGTGGCGCACGAGCCGGCAAGGTCGGCCTGGTCATCGGCGGCGGTTCAGGGCACGAGCCGACATTTCTCGGTTTTGTCGGCAAGGGGCTGGCCGATGCCGCAGCCATCGGCAATGTCTTTGCCTCGCCGCCGCCAGACCCGATCATCGAATGCGCCAAGGCCGCCAATGGCGGCGCCGGCGTGCTGTTCATGTATGGCAACTATGCGGGCGACGTCATGAATTTCGACATGGCGGCCGAAATGCTTGCCATGGACGATATCGAGGTGCGGACCGTGCTTACGACCGACGACATCGCCTCCGCGCCGATCGATCAGAAGGAACGGCGGCGCGGCGTCGCCGGTAATGTCTTCATCTTCAAGGCCGCCGGTGCAGCCTGCGACCTGATGTATCGTTTCGACGATGTCGAACGGGTGGCACGCTGGGCGAACGAACGCACTTATACAATGGGTGTCGCGCTCTCGCCCTGCTCGCTGCCGCAAACACGCAAGCCGAATTTCGAGATCGGCGCCGACGAGATGGAGATCGGCATGGGTATTCATGGCGAGCCCGGCGTCGCCCGCGGGCCGATGCGATCGGCTGATGAGGTGACGAACGAGCTCGCCGGCAAGATCCTCGAGGAGATGAAGCCTGCGCGTGGCGACCGGGTTGCCGTGCTTGTCAACTCCCTGGGCTCGACGCCGCTGATGGAGCTCTACATCATGATGCGCAAGCTCAAGGCAATGCTCGACGATGCCGGCATCATCATTCATCTCTCGCTCGTCGGCAATTTCTGCACGTCGCTGGAAATGGCCGGCGCGTCGATCACGCTCATGCATCTGGACGACGAATTGCAGCGACTGATCGATCATCCCTGCGATTGCGCCATGTTCCGCTCCGGCGAGGCATTGTGATGACGACGATTACAACGCAAGACCTGCAAGCGCTATTCGTGCGGATCGCCGAGGCGATAGCGCGCGAAAAGGACCGTCTTTGCGAGCTGGACGGCGTGATCGGCGATGCCGATCATGGCATAGCCATGGAGCTTGGCTTTGCCGCCGCCGCCAAGGCGGTCTCGGAACTGGAGCCGGCGACCGCCGATCCGACGCTGGTCTTCAATACGGCGGCCAAATCCTTCCTCAATGCCGTGGGCGCCTCATCCGGACCGCTCTATGCGACAGCTCTCATGCGCGCGGGCGCGATCGCCAAAGGCAAGAGCTCGCTGAACGACGACGATATGGTCGAGATCTTTTCGGCCTTTGCCAAGGGCATTCAGGACCGAGGCAAGGCAGAGATCGGCGAGAAGACGATGGTCGATGCCTGGGCGCCGGCGGCTGCAGCCTGCCGTGCCGCCCGAGATCAAGGCTCGTCGCTTGCCGAATCCCTAGCCACCGGCCTCAAGGCCGGCGAGGCCGGCGCGGAGGCGACGAAAGACATGATCGCGACGAAAGGGCGGTCGTCCCGTCTCGGCGAACGCGCCCTGGGGCACATCGACCCCGGCGCCGCATCGGCCGTCGTGGTGATCACCTGCCTCCGCGATCACTTCATGCGATACGGCTGATAAGCTCATCATACCAGTTGACATGATGACAACTATTTGTCAAAACCGCCCTCAGCTTTGCTCAGAGGAGGACGGGAGATGGCTATCAACTCGAAATATGCGCGTTGGTTCGGCGCCGCTGCGATTGCTGCGGCTGCTTTTTCGGCAAGCAATGTTGCCGCGGAAGACCTGACGCTGTGGACGCTGAACTTCGACAATGGCGCTGCCAACGGCGCCCTGAAGAAGGTGGCGAAGGACTTCGAGGCCGCCAATCCCGGCACCCATGTCGAAATCGTCCAGCGCGGCGTCGATGAACACAAGACCGCCCTTCGCGTAGCCGCCGGCTCCAGCAAGGGTCCGGATATCTATTTCAGCTGGGCCGGCCTCGGTCTCGGCGGCGAATATGTGAAGGCAGGTCTCTCGCTGCCGCTCGACAAATATTACACAGAGTACAAGTGGAACGACGAGCTGCTTCCCTCTGCCGCCGCCTTTGCCGATCTTTATCCGGGCGGCAAGCATGGCGTTCCCTTCACCTTCAAGGGCGAAGCGATCTATTACAACAAGAAGCTCTTTCAGAAGGCCGGCATTACCCAGGAACCGAAGACCTACGAAGAGCTGCTGGCTGCAGCCGACAAGCTCAAGGCTGCGGGCATTCCGGCCTTCACCTTCGGCGGCTCGGTTAACTGGCATGTCATGCGTCTGATGGACGTTCTGCTCGAAACCAAATGCGGCGCCGACAAGCATGATGCGCTGATGGCGATGAAGACCGACTGGACGAAGGAGCCCTGCGCCACCGACGCCTTTGCCGAATTTGCCAAGTGGACGAAGGATTACACGCTGAAGCCCTTCATGGGTATCAGCAATCAGCAGTCCTATACGCTGTTCGTCGCCGGCCGCGCCGCGATGATGCTCGAAGGTGACTGGCTGGTCAGCCAGCTGAGCGGCAGCAAGGTCAACCTCGACGATTACGGCGTTATCCCGTTCCCGACGAATACGAACCGCCTTTATGGCTTTGCCGAATACAATTACGTCAGCACCAAGAGCAAGAATCCGGATCTCGCCGCCAAATTCCTCGACTACTTCCTGTCGACCAAGGTGCAACAGGATCTCGTCGGCCAGATCAGCTCGATCTCGGTCAACAAGAACGTTCAGTATAAAGACCAGAAGCCGCTCGAGGCGAAATGGCTCGAGATCTTCAAGACCTACAGCAAGGTCTACATGAATGGCGACCAGGCCTTCCCGCTTGACGTGACCACCGAATACTTCCGGGTGATCAACGACGTCGCCTCCGGCAATATCCAACCAGCCGACGCTGCCAAGCAGTTGCAGACCTTCATCTCCGGCCGCACCTGATCGACCGAGGGAGGCCGCCACTCCGATTGCCAATCGCGGCGGACGGCTTCCCTCACCCTTATGCCCAAGCGCCAGCTGCCGCCGGGAGCAACCAGAATGTCATTGCGCAATCGAACACATGATCCACGCGTCCAGGCAACGATCCTGCTTGCGCCGGCCATGCTGATCTACGCGATCTTCGCGCTTTATCCGATGCTGAACGTGGTGGTACTGAGCTTCCAGAAATGGAACGGCCTTGATCCGCAGCGCCCGTTCGTTGGTCTCGCGAACTACCAATATATCTTCACACAAGATCCGGTCTTCTGGGTCGCGTTCCGCAACACCGTGATCTGGACGATCATGTGCGTGATCTTTCCGCCCATGGTCGGACTGTTGCTGGCGCTTGGTCTCAATCAGAAGCTCTTTGCCCGCAACACCTTCCGCGCCATCTTCTATCTGCCTGTCATCATCGCTCCGATCGCGGTCGCGACCATGTGGAAGTGGATGTACGATCCCTTCTTCGGGCTCTTCACCGAAATCCTGACGTCGATGGGCCTGCAGAACTGGATTCAGGACTGGCTCGGCGACAAGGACATCGCACTTTATTCCGTCTTCGTCGCCTTTCTCTGGCAGTCTGTCGGCTTCTCCATGGTTCTCTTTCTCGCGGGCCTGCAGAACGTCTCGCAAACGCTGGTGGAAGCCGCCCGCATCGACGGTGCCGGACGCTGGAATATCTTCCGCTACGTCACGCTTCCCGCGTTGCGAACGACGCTGACCATCGTGCTCGTGCTTTCGGTCATCTCCTCGTTGAAGGCCTTCGACATCGTCTACGGCCTGACCGGCGGCGGTCCGGCGCAGTCGACGCAGATGCTGGCGCTCTGGGCCTTCACACAGGCCATGCAGATCTTCGATTTCGGCCGCGGTGCTGCGATCTCGGTTGTTCTGCTGCTCATCACCATCGTCGTCGTCATTCCCTACCTGCGCTGGACGCAAAAACATGAGGAGGCCGAGCAATGACGGCAGCATCGGCCACATCCATATCCGACGGCTTTGAAACCGTCGCACCGGCCAAGCGCAAGCGAGACCCGGTCCTGATCGGCTTGTGGATCGCGCTCCTAGTCGTTGCGGCGATCTGGCTTGCCCCCTTTATCTTCATCGTCTTCACCTCGCTGAAGAACCAGGCGGACGTGACCTCGACAGGCGCCTTCATGCCGCCGCTCGATCCGGCCTTCGAGAACTACTCAAATGCTTGGGGCCGCGGCAATTTTGCAAGCGCCTTCCTGAACAGCGCCATCATCACCGTCATCAAGGTTCCGCTCGGGCTCATCCTCTCTGCGATGGCCGCCTATGCGCTCGCCAAGATCCGCCTGCGGTTCAGCAAGCTGCTGCTGCTTCTGGTCGTTTTCGGCACCATGATCCCGTTCCAGGTCATGCTGGCGCCGCTGTTCACGCTGGTCAATTCGCTCGGGCTCATCGACACCTATCCGGGCGTCATCCTCCCCTATATCGCCTTCGGCGTGCCCTATCAGGTGTTTATCCTGCATGGCTTCTTCAGAGGCATTCCAAAGGAGCTGTCGGAAGCCGCTCTGATCGATGGCGCCAGCCACTTCACCATCTTCCGCCGCATCTTCCTGCCGGTCTGCCTGCCGGTGCTCGCAGCCCTGCTGATCCTGGATTTCGTGTCGACATGGAACGAATTCGCCATGGCACTCGTGCTGCTGCAGGATCAGCACATGTGGACGCTGCCGCTCGGGCTCATGTCCTTCCAGGGCCAGTTTTCCAATGATTACGGCCAATTGAATGCGGCTATCGTCATGACGGTCCTACCGGCCACCATCGTTTATCTGATCTTCCAGCGCTACTTCGTCTCCGGCCTCACCTCCGGCGCGGTCAAGGGCTGAGCGGTCGAACCATCCATATATCTTCCGAGGAGAACATCATGTCCAACGCGTCCGTCGAAAAATGGGGGATCTTCGAAGCGGCCTTCAATGGTCCTTCCCACGACAATCCCTATCTCGATGTGGCATTCGATGCCGTTTTCAGCCAGAACAGCCGCGAAGTCCGCGTGCCCGGTTTTTATGACGGCGACGGCGTCTACCGCGTTCGCTTCATGCCGGACAATGAAGGCGATTGGTCATTCCGGACACGCTCGAAGACATCGGAACTGGATGGCAAGACCGGCTCTTTCGTTGCCACCAAGCCATCCAAGGGCAACCACGGCCCCGTGCATGTCCACAACAAGTTCCATTTCGCCCATGCCGACGGCAAGCCTTTCCTGTCGTTCGGCACGACCTGCTATGCCTGGACACACCAGCCACTCGAGATGCAGGCGCAGACGCTTGAGACACTGAAGAAGGCTCGCTTCAACAAGATCCGCATGGGCGTCTTCCCGAAGGACTATCCTTACAACGTCAACGAGCCGCTCTATGCCTGCTTCGAAAAGGGCGTCGACGGCAAGCAAGACTTCGATCGTCCGAACCCCATCCTCTTCCGCCATTTCGAGCGCCAGGTCGCAGCACTCTGCGATCTCGGCATCGAAGCCGACATCATCATGTTCCACCCCTACGACCGCTGGGGCTATGCCGACATGTCCGCCGAACAGGATTTCCGCTACGTCGCCTATCTCGCAGCGCGCCTTGCCGCCTATCGCAATGTTTGGTGGGCGCTTGCCAACGAGTATGATTTCCTGCTCGATACCAAGCCGCTGCAGCAGTGGGACCGCTATTTCCACATTCTCGAAGAAAATGACCCCTACGGCCATCTGAAGTCGATCCATAACGGCGAGCCGACGATGAACTTCGATCATCGCAAGCCTTGGGTCACCCATACCTGCATTCAGAACTGGGACGTGAAGCGCACGCAGGAATGGCGCGAGGCCTATGGCAAACCTGTCGTCAACGACGAGCCCGAATATGAAGGCAACATCATCCAGTCGTGGGGCAACCTGACGGCTGAAGAGCTGGTGCATCGCTTCTGGATCACAGTCACACGCGGCGGCTATGCCGGCCATGGCGAAACCTATTCGCATCCGGAAGATCTGATCTGGTGGGCGAAGGGCGGGGAATTGCGCGGCGAAGCCTGGAAGCGCATCGGCTTCCTGCGTGATCTCCTGGAACAGGATGTCGTCAACGGCCTCGAGCCCATGGCGTCCTTCGGCGAATGGCCCTGGACCCGCGTCTCCGGCGCACGCGACGGTGATGTCAGTTACATCTATCTCGGCGAACATCAGCCGGTCATCTGGTCCACCGGCCTGCCGAAGGACGGAACCGACTATGACGTCGACATCATCGACACATGGGCGATGACGATCACGCCGGCCAAGAAGGTCGAAGCGCCGATCCCGCATCCGACCCGCCACGGCGCGATCGTGCGCGGCGGTAAAGCCGATGCCGCCTTCGGCGTCGAATTGCCGGGCAAGCCGTACCAGGCGCTCCGCATCCGCAAGAAGCACTGATCGATCGAGAAGGAAGGAATGTCATGTCCGGATTGACCATCAAGAACGTCAGGAAGTCCTACGGCGCGGTAAACATCATTCATGGCGTCGATGTTGAAATCTCGGACGGCGAATTCGTCATTCTCGTCGGTCCTTCGGGCTGCGGCAAGTCAACGCTCTTGCGCATGATCGCGGGGCTTGAGGATATCACCGGCGGGCAGATCTCGATCGGCGGCCGAGTCGTCAACGACCTGCCGCCGAAGGATCGCGACATTGCGATGGTCTTCCAGAATTATGCGCTCTACCCGCAGATGACGGTGGCACAGAATATGGGCTTTGCGCTGCAGCTTGCCGGCGCAAAGCGTGCGGAGATCGACGAGAAGGTCGGCGAAGCTGCGAAGATACTGGGCTTGCAGCCATTGCTGGAGCGCAAACCCGCCCAGCTTTCCGGCGGCCAGCGCCAACGCGTCGCCATGGGCCGCGCCATCGTGCGCGACCCTAAGGTCTTCCTGTTCGACGAGCCCCTTTCCAACCTCGACGCCAAACTGCGCGTGAAGATGCGCGCCGAGATCAAGGCGCTACATCAGCGCCTGAAGACGACGATCGTCTACGTGACCCACGATCAGATCGAAGCCATGACCATGGCTGACAAGATCGTCGTGCTGCAGGGCGGAAAGGTAGAGCAGGTCGGCTCGCCGCTCGAGCTCTATGATCGCCCGAGAAATGTCTTCGTCGCCGGTTTCCTCGGCTCTCCTGCCATGAACTTCCTCGAAGGCAAGATCACCGGGGGCGCCTCGCCGGAATTGATATTGCCAACCGGCACACGTATCGAACTTGCCAGCGCCCCGGCACAATCCGATGGCCGCGAAGTCGTTCTGGGCATTCGTCCGGAAGATATTTCCTTTGCATCGGCAGGCGGCGTCAGCGCAAAGGTTACGGTCGTCGAGCCAACGGGCTCGGAAACGCATGTCGCACTTGATCTGGAAGGCAGGGAATTGACGTGGGTGATGCGCGAACGGGCCGAACTCGCACCAGGCCAGGCGATCCGGATTTCCTTGAAAACTCCGAACCTGCATTTCTTCGACAAGGCGAGCCAGCAACGACTATAGAAGACGGCTAAAGCGCCAGGCGCCTCCGATCAGACGGCGGCGCGCTTTTGCGTGCCGCTCATGACGGAAAACACCCGCTTGACGAACGCCTCGCCATCGAACTGACGCGCAGCGCCCTCGGCCACATGATCCGGGCGATCGAAGATGAAGGCTTCTAGATTGACGATCGGCAGGTTCAGCCGCGTGCGCACATCGCCGATCATCGCTGTGTGGGTGACGACAAGCTTGCAGCCATTTGGTTCGAACCACTGTTGAATGCCCGCTGCCGGTATGGCGGTCACCGACAATCCCTGCTCCGTCAGAACCGAGCCGATGCGGGACGCAACCTGTTGATTATCGAGACAGATCAGCACATCGGCCTGCGATGGGGACGGGACATGGTTAGCCTGCATCAAGCGACCTCTCGTTCAAACATGACGGGAATATACCGATTCGGGCGTAACTGGGTGTTATTAGTTGTTACATTTTGTTTCAGAATCATGACGGCTTTGGCGGTTCCGCCAAGGCATAGCATCCTCACCTGATAGGGCTGGAACAAGGGACGCTGGAGGTCATGTCGCCTTCATCGCTTTTGCGAAATCGCGACTAAGGCTCCCATCTTTGCCGAGATGGAAGCCTATATGGCTATAGCCCGCTAGACCGGCGCACGACGACGGCGGCTATGCCTGAGATCGATGGCCGTGTGCCAGACGATCGTCGCGAAGATGATCGCCCCGCCGATAAATGTGGCCACAGGCGGCACTTCCGAAAAGAACAGCCAAACCCAGAACGGCGTCAATACGATTTCCATCGAGCTGATCAACGCGGCATCGGCGGCCGGCATCTTTCTCGATCCGAAAAGGAAGAGGACGAAGGCCAGCGCGAAATTCGTCGCCCCGAAAGCCGCGAGCAGAAGCCAATTGTTGACGTCCACCGAACTCGCCGAGGCAAAGGGCACAAAGATCACGAATGTCACAAGTCCGCTGACGACGCTCGAGGGCAGGATCGGAATGCTGGGGTCAATCCGCGGGATGACGATGATGAGAGCGAAGCTGACGGTCATGCCAAGCGCCAGCAGATCGCCGATACCGGTGCCCCCGCCAATGGACGACGCGACTATGACGGCGACGCCGACCAGACATATAGCGCCGGCAATCAATGTCCGCTTTGCCACGCCTTCCTTCAGCAAGATCCAGCTCAGGAACGCGGCGATGAACGGAGCCGTCGCATAGATCATCGTGACGTTTGCGACAGTGGTCGTATAGAGCGCACCGATGAAGCACGCCTGACTGATGGTCTGGCAGGCAAGCATCGCCAGCCCGGCCGGATGAAAGACCGAGGCCCATTGCCGCCTTGAAAACCCACCTTCGAGGAAAAAGCTGGGGATCAGCAAGAACAGGCCGCCGAACAGCGACCGCCAAGCGATCGTCGTCCAGATGTCGGTGGTCAGAAGACGCGCGTAGATACCGCTGCAGCTCCATGCGAGCATGGCTGTAGCCACGAGTAGAACGCCCCTCTCATAATCGCTGGCAAAAGCGGAGCGGGTCGGAAACTGGAATGTCATGTATGGACTCGAGGAAAGAAGGAACACCCCTTCTCTGCGCCGATATTTGACATCAGGCAAACGAATAGTAGAGATAATAGCTATCAGAAATATTTGTGACCTCCCATGCGCGACCCCATCGAAAGCGACCTGCTGCGGACCTTTCTCGTCATCACCGAGACATCCAATTTTTCCACGGCTGCCCACAGGATCGGCCGCACCCAATCGGCGGTGAGCGCGCAGATCAAGCGGCTGGAAGATTCGATCGGCGAAACGCTCTTCGAAAGAAGCGCACGAGGAGCCGTTCTCACTCGTGCCGGCATTCAGTTGCTTCCCTATGCCCAACGCGTGATCGAACTTTTGAACGAGGCGGCGGCGAACATTCGCACCAAGCCGCTCGACGGACCGGTCCGGATCGGAATTCCGGAGGAATACAGCCAGACCGTGCTTCCGGCGGCGCTGTCAGCCTTTGCGATCAGACACCCGGCCGTCGAAGTGACCGTCTCCTGCGATTACACGGCGCACAACCTGGCTGCCCTGGAGAAAGACGAACTGGATCTGGCCGTCGTCTTCGACTGGAGCAACCAGAACAAGGGTGAGGTTCTGTGTGTCGATCCCACGGTCTGGGTGACGTCGCTGGTCCATCGCGTGCATGAGGCGGTGCCGCTGCCCATCGCTGTCTACCGCGACTCGACATGGTGCCGCGACTTCGCGCTCAAATCACTGGAGCAAATCGGGCGGCGGTACCGCATCGCCTTCATCGCCGACACGAGTTCCGGTTTGAAGAACGCCGTTTCCGCCGGACTTGCCGTGACGACGCTGTCGCGCAGCAACATTCCTCATGGTTGCCGGGAGTTGACGAGCGACGATGGTTTCCCGCCGGTCGATTCCTCGCGCGTCGTGCTTCGCCGCAACCCCTATCATTCAAGCGAAGCGATCCGCGAACTGGCGGAAATGGTGCGCGAAGCCTTCCAGCCTATGTCGAGTCTCCTCCTGCAGCCGTGACACGCCGGCGCAGCCTGCGGCGCGTGCCGGAAGGGCTTTCGGAAAAGCTGGCGCGATAGCTACGCGAGAAGGCCGATGCCGAGTTGAAGCCGGTTGCGTCGGCAATCTCCGCAAAGGATGCCTTCGTCTCGATGACCTTGCGCCGAGCCGCATTCAGCCGCAACGCCAGATAATGCACATGCGGCGGCGCGCCGATGCTCTCCTGGAACAGCGCCTGCAAGTGACGCGCGCTGACGCCGACGCGCCGGGCAAGACGCGTGAGCACCAGTGGTTGCTCGATATGATCCTCCATCAGGCGGATGGCTTGAGCGACCCTCGGATCACGCATGCGCAGACCGGCCGTCGACGGCGAGAGCTCGGTCGCGCTTTGTGTGCTCGCCGGCTCGTAGATGAAGAGGCGGCTAACCTCGAGCGCCAGCGAATAGCCCTGTCGCCGCCGGATGATCTCCAACATCAGATCGACAGTCGGCAGGGAGCCGGCGGTGGTGATCCGCTTGCCATCGATCACGTAGCGATCCCTGACGGCACGCACATGCGGATAGGCGAGCGCGAAATCGTCGTAATCCTCCCAGTGGACGGCAGCGGAAACGTTGTCCAGCAGGCTCGCTTCGGCAAGCAGCCAGGTGCCGGATTCGATGCCGGCGACCATCGATCGATGGCGCGCCGTCTGTGACAGCTGCATTTTCAATGCCTGTGTCGCGCTGCGTCGCCAATTGTAGCTCGCAAGCACGAAAAGCGGCGTGGTGTCCGATGTCGGCCGAAAGCCGGAGGAAGCCGGCACGGGGATGAGGCTCGTCGTTTCCGCCGGAGAACCATCCGGCGTGAACAGACGCCAGCGATAAAGCTCCGCTCCGGAAATGCGATTGGCTCCGCGCAACGGTTCGATCACCGAAGCGATCAAAATCAGGTTCGTCTCCGGAAGGATCAGGAGATCGATGTCGAGCGTCTCATTGGCCGATGTCAGCACTCAGCATTTCTCCGGTCGCTCCGAAACTGTATCGAATGTTTCCGATTATGCAAAGCATGACAGCGTCTCATGGCTCGTAATGTCTTCAATACGAGGGAGAACAAAAATGCCTCTTGCGATGAATCGCGATATCTTCATCACCTGTGCCGTGACCGGCGCCGGTGACACGGTTTCGAAATCCAGCCATGTTCCGATCACTCCCAAGCAGATCGCGGAGTCCGCGATCGACGCCGCCAAGGCTGGGGCGGCAGTGGTTCACTGCCACGTCCGCGACCCCGAGACGGGCGCTGCCAGCCGCCGCAACGAACTTTACCGGGAAGTCACGGATCGCATCCGTTCTGCCGATGTCGATGTCGTGCTGAACCTGACCGCCGGCATGGGCGGAGACCTCATTTTTGGCGATGTCGAAAGCCCCCTGCCCTTGAATGCAAGAGGCACCGACATGGCAGGCGCTTCGGAGCGCGTCAGCCACGTTGCCGAATGCCTGCCTGAGATCTGCACGCTCGATTGCGGCACGATGAACTTCAGCCTCGGCGATTACGTCATGACCAATACGCCTTCGATGCTGAGGGCCATGGCAAAGAAGATGACCGATCTCGGCGTGCGCCCGGAAATCGAGGCCTTCGACACCGGTCATCTCTGGTTTGCCAAACAGCTTGCCGAGGAGGGCCTGATCGAGGACCCGGTCCTCATCCAGCTCTGCATGGGCATCCCCTGGGGGGCGCCCGACGACCTGAATACCTTCATGGCGATGGTCAATAACGTTCCCACAAGCTGGACCTTCTCGGCCTTTTCCATTGGCCGCAACGCGATGGCCTATCCGGCTGCAGCGATCCTTGCCGGCGGCAATGTCCGCGTCGGGCTGGAAGACAATCTCTATGCCGGCAAGGGCATGCTCGCAACCAATGCACAGCTCGTTGAAAAGGCGGTCCAGGTGATTGAGGGCATGGGCGCGCGCATCATCGGCCCAGAAGATGTCCGCAAGAAGCTGAAACTGACGAAGCGCTGAGGCCACGATGACGAAGATCAACAAGGCGGCCTGCATCGGCGGCGGCGTCATCGGCGGCGGATGGATCGCCCGTTTCCTGCTCGCGGGCATCGATGTCGATGTCTACGACCCGCATCCGGAGGCAACGCGCATCGTCGGCGAAGTACTCGCCAATGCCGAAAAGGCCTATGCGATGCTGACCGGCGCTCCCCTTCCGCCGCGCGGCAGGCTCACATTCAAGGATACGCTGGAAGCAGCGGTCGATGGCGCCGACTGGATTCAGGAAAGCGTGCCCGAGCGGCTGGATCTCAAGCGCAACGTGCTGACGCAGATCGACGCGGCGGCAAAGCCGGACGCGCTGATTGGCTCGTCCACTTCGGGCCTGTTGCCAACGGACCTGCAACGCGACATGCGCCATCCCGAGCGTCTCTTCGTCGCCCACCCCTATAATCCAGTCTATCTGCTGCCGCTCGTCGAAATCGTCGGCGGCGAAAGGACCAGTTCCGCCACGATCCAGGCGGCGATGGAGCGGCTGCCGCCCATCGGCATGAAGGGCGTGCATATCGCCAGGGAGATCGAGGCTTTCGTCGGTGACCGCCTGCTCGAAGCGCTTTGGCGCGAGGCGCTGTGGCTTATCAAGGACGATATCTGCACCGTCGAGACGCTGGACGACGTCATCCGCTATTCTTTCGGCCTACGCTGGGCGCAGATGGGCTTGTTCCAAACCTATCGCATCGCCGGCGGCGAAGCGGGCATGCGGCACTTCCTGGCGCAGTTTGGCCCCGCCCTGCAATGGAACTGGACAAAACTGATGGATGTCGTCGATCTCGACGACACGCTTGTCGAAAAGATCGGCCAGCAGTCGGACGAACAGGCAGACGGCCTGTCGATCCGCGAACTCGAGCGCATCCGCGACGAAAATCTCGTCGGCATCCTCCAGAGCCTCAAAGGTAGCCACGGCGGCAAGGGCTGGGGCGCCGGCAAGCTGCTGAAGGATTTCGAGCAGCATCTTTGGGCGGCCGGCGGGGGCAAGAAAGAGACGCCGGACGTTACAAGACCGCTACGCCTGATCGACACCAAGGTCAGCCCCGCATGGGTCGACTATAACGGGCACATGACCGAGCATCGCTATCTGCAGGTCTTTGGCGACACATCGGATGCGCTTTTGCGCCTGATCGGCGTCGATCTCGATTATGTCGAGCGCGGCCATAGCTACTACACAGTGGAAACCCACATCCGCCATCTCGGCGAAGCCAAGCTCGGACAGGCCATCCATTCGACCGCACAGATCCTCGCATCCGACGAAAAGCGGCTGCATGTCTTCCATGCGCTGCACGACACTGCGAGTGGCGATCTGATCGCCACCGCGGAGCAGATGCTGCTGCATGTCGACGCGAAAGCGGGCAAAGCCGTTGCCGCATCGGAGGAGGTGCTGGCGAAGCTGAGGCCGATTGCAGCCGCGCACGCAGTCTTTGCCATGCCGGAGGGAGCCGGCCGTCATGTGGGACAAAAACGCTAGGAGGAAGCGATCGTGAATTTCGGACTCAGCGAAGAACAGGAGATGATCGTTAGGACGGTCAGGGACTTCGTGGAGACGGAGATCTATCCGCACGAAAACGAGGTCGAGCGCACCGGTATCGTGCCGTTCGATCTTGGGCAGGATATCAAGCGCAAATGTATCGAACTCGGCTTCTACGCCTGTAATTTCCCTGAGGAAATCGGCGGCGCCGGGCTCGATCATGTCACCTTCACGCTCGTCGAGCGCGAGCTTGGTCGTGGTTCCCTAGGGCTCACCGTCTTCTTCGGACGCCCCTCCGGCATCCTCATGGCCTGCGAGGGCGAGCAACGCGAGCGCTATCTCCTGCCGGCGGTGCGCGGGGAAAGGATCGATGCGCTTGCCATCACCGAGCCGGATGCCGGCTCCGACATGCGCGGCATGAAATGCGCGGCACGGCAGGATGGCGATGATTTCGTGCTCAACGGCACGAAGCATTTCATCTCACACGCCGATGTCGCCGATTTCGTCATCGTCTTTGCTGCCACCGGCGAGGAAGACACTCGCCATGGCGTCAAGAAGAAGATCACGGCTTTCCTAGTCGATCGCGGCACGCCGGGCTTCGACATTGTGAAGGGCTACGACTCCGTTTCCCATCGCGGCTATCACAATTCTATCCTGAACTTCACCGACTGCCGCCTGCCAAAGTCGCAGGTACTCGGCGAGGTACATCGCGGCTTCGACCTTGCCAATCAGTGGCTCTACGGAACACGCCTGACCGTTGCCGCGACCTGTGTAGGCCGTGCTCGTCGCGTCTTCGAACTCGCTCTGCCTTATGCAGCAGAGCGCAAGCAATTCGGCAAGCCGATCGGCGCCAATCAGGGCGTCTCCTTCAAGCTCGCCGACATGATCACCGAGATCGACGCCGCCGACCTGCTGACGCTATCCGCCGCCTGGAAGCTCGATGCCGGCCGGCCTGCCAATCGCGAGATCGCCTCGGCCAAACTCTACGCCTCGGAAATGCTTGCCCGCGTCACCGACGAGGCAATCCAGATCTTCGGCGGCATGGGATTGATGGACGACCTGCCGCTCGCGCGCTTCTGGCGCGATGCCCGCGTCGAACGCATCTGGGACGGCACATCGGAAATCCAGCGGCACATCATCAGCCGCGATCTGCTTCGACCGTTCGGAGCATGAGCCCATGACGCAGCGCTCGCTCGACCGCCTGATCCGACCTAGAACCATCGCCGTCTTCGGCGGCCGAGAGGCACGACGCGTCATCGAGCAATGCGACCTCATGGGATTTGCCGGCGAAATCTGGCCGGTGCATCCGACACAGGAGAGCGTGCTTGGCCGCCGCTGCTACCGGTCTGTTGCAGAACTGCCGGATGCGCCCGATGCCGCCTTCGTCGGTGTCAATCGGACACTGACCATCGATATCGTCAGCGATCTCGCAGCCAGAGGGGCCGGCGGTGCGGTCTGCTACGCCTCGGGCTTCAGCGAAGCCGTCGCGGAACTGGCCGACGGCGCGGATTTGCAGCGCGCGCTTATAGAGGCTGCCGGCACCATGCCGATCGTCGGACCAAACTGCTACGGCATGATCAACGGTCTGGACGGCGCGCTGCTCTGGCCCGATCAGCATGGCATTGTCAGAACCGAGCGCGGCGTCGCTATCCTTACACAATCCTCCAACATCGCCATCAATCTCAGCATGCAGAGGCGCGGCCTGCCCATCAGCTACCTGATGACCGCAGGCAATCAGGCACAGACAGGCTTGTCTGACCTCGCCCGGGCCGTTCTTGAGGACCCGCGCGTCACGGCGGTCGGCCTGCATATCGAAGGCTTCGGTGATGTAAGGGCGCTGGAAGCGCTTGCGATGCGCGCCAGGGAGTTGAAGAAGCCCGTCGTCGCACTGAAGATCGGCAAATCCGAACAGGCACAGCGCGCCACCGTCTCGCATACAGCCTCGCTTGCCGGCAGCGATGCGGTGGCGGGTGCCGTTCTCGACCGCCTCGGCATCGGCCGCGTCACGACACTGCCCGAACTCATCGAAACGCTGAAACTGCTGCATGTCGCGGGTCCGCTCGACAGCAATGCGATCTCCTCGATGAGCTGTTCGGGCGGCGAGGCCTCGCTGATGGCCGATGCTGCCGTCAGCAGGAATGTCGAATTTCGCGCCCTCAAACCCGAACAGCTACCGGCGCTGCGTGCAAGCCTCGGCCAGATGGTGACGCTCTCCAATCCCCTTGATTATCATACCTTCGTCTGGGGCGATCTGGCACGGCAGACAGACGCTTTCAGCGCCATGTTCGCCGGCGACTACGCCCTCAATCTGCTTGTCCTCGACTTCCCGCGCGAAGATCGCTGCGACGGGGCGGACTGGATGATCACGGTCTCTGCCGTGGCTGCGGCCGCCAAGCAGACCGGCGCCCGCGCCGGCATTCTGGCGACGCTGCCGGAAAACATGCCGGAGACGATCGCCCTGCAATTGACCGAAGCCGGCATCGTGCCGCTCTGCGGCATCAGCGAGGCACTGGTGGCGGCAGATATTGCCAGTGGCATCGCCAGTGCCTGGAAGAAGCCGCAGCCATTCCCGCTTCTCAGCGCACGCATCGAGGCAGGTGAAGTCGCAACTTTGAGCGAGGCCGAAGCCAAAACCGAGCTTGCAGCCTCAGGCCTTGCTGTCCCGCTGGGCAAGACCGCCGCGACGGCACGCGAGGCAGCCGAGCGTGCAGAGCAACTCGGTTTCCCCGTTGCGCTCAAGGCGCTCGGCGTCGAGCACAAGTCCGAAGTCGGCGCAGTCAAGCTCAACCTATGGGATAGGAATGCTGTCGGGGATGCGGCCGAGGGCATGGCTTCTTTTGCCCGAGGATTCCTGGTCGAAAAGATGGTCGAGCGCCCGCTCGCCGAGCTGATCGTCGGCGCGGTCCGCGATCCGGTCGTCGGCCTGACCTTGACGGTCGGTGCTGGCGGAATCCTCGTGGAATTGCTTGAAGATTCCGTCGTTTTGCCGCTGCCGGTGACGAAAGCCGAGGTCCTGGAGAGGATTTCTCGCCTGAAGGTCAGAAAATTGATCGAGGGTTATCGCGGCAATGCGGGAAGCAGTCTCGAAATCGTTGCTGATGCCGTCGTATCAACGGCAGAATATGTCGTAAAGAATGCCGCACAGCTTGAGGAACTGGACATTAATCCATTGATGGTCCTACCAGATTCTCGCGGCGTCATTGCCGCTGACGCCCTCATCCGGCGAAGGAGGTAGCAGAAGTTGCAAGACCCCATTCGAACCCGATGCGAAGACGGCATCCTTGAGGTCATCATCGACAGGCCGAAGGCGAACTCCATCGATCTGGCGACCAGCCGGAAAATGGGCCTGATCTTTCGCGACTTTCGCGACAACCCGGATTTGCGCGTCGCGATCGTCACCGGTGCCGGCGAGAAATTCTTTTCGGCCGGCTGGGATTTGAAGGCTGCCGCAGCCGGGGACGCCGTCGATGGCGATTATGGCGTCGGCGGTTTCGGCGGCCTGCAGGAATTGCGCGATCTCAACAAGCCAATCATCTGCGCCGTCAACGGCATCTGTTGCGGCGGCGGGCTGGAGATCGCGCTATCGACCGATCTGATCATCGCCGCCCCGCACGCGACCTTCGCCTTGCCCGAGATCCGCTCCGGCACGGTCGCTGACGCGGCCTCGATCAAGCTACCGAAGCGCATCCCCTATCACATCGCCATGGACATGCTGCTGACCGGCCGCTGGCTGAATGTCGAGGAGGCCCATCGCTGGGGCTTCGTCAACGAGATCGTCACCGCCGACAAGCTGATGGACAGGGCCTGGGAACTCGCCCGCCTGCTCACAAGCGGGCCACCGCTCGTCTATGCGGCGATCAAGGAGATCGTTCGTGAAGCGGAGGGTTCGACGTTTCAGACTGCCATGAACAAGATAACCAAGAGGCAGTTTGCGACCGTCGACGTCCTTTATTCGAGCGAAGATCAATTGGAAGGCGCAAGGGCTTTTGCGGAGAAGCGGCCCCCAATCTGGAAAGGAAGATAGAGGCGGCGGCAACCGCTCAATTTCCCACATGATCGCGGGCAACAGGCTTCAGACGGAAGAGGAAACCGGAACGTGAAGTGGCTTGCTCGTGAGTTTTGTCAACACGGCAAGAAGAAGGAACAGGGGAATGAACGACTACACGAAATATCTGGCAAGCCGCGTCGCGGCGGGCGGCCTGAACCGCCGCGAATTCATGGGACGCGCAATGGCTGCGGGCGTTACTTTGGCGCTCGCCGACAAACTCTTTACCGAAAGTGCAATGGCAGCCGAACCGAAGCGCGGCGGTCATCTGAAGCTTGGTCTTGAAGGCGGTGCTGCGACCGATTCCAAGGACCCGGCAAAATTCCTGTCGCAGGTCATGTTCGTCATCGGCCGCTGCTGGGGCGACATGCTGGTGGAATCCCACCCGCTGACCGGTGCTGCCGTTCCCTCGCTCGCCGAGTCCTGGGAACCGTCGAAGGATGCCGCCACCTGGACCTTCAAGATCCGCAAGGGCGTGAAGTTCCATAACGGCAAGGATCTGACGATCGAGGACGTCGTCGCCACACTCAAGCGCCATACCGACGCGAAATCGGAATCGGGCGCGCTCGGCGTCGTGAAGTCGATCAAGGAGATCAAGGCAGACGGCGACAACCTCGTCCTGACGCTGACCGAAGGCAACGCCGACATGCCGTTGCTTCTGACCGATTATCACCTCGTCATCCAGCCGAATGGCGGCTATGACGATCCGCTCGCCTCGATCGGCACTGGCCCCTACAAGCAGGTCAGCTTCGAGCCCGGTGTGCGCGCGACCTTCGAGCGCAACAAGGACGACTGGCGTACCGATCGCGGCTTCGTCGATAGCGTCGAAATCATCACGATGAACGATGCGACGGCGCGTATCGCGGCACTTTCGTCCGGCCAGGTCCATTACATCAACCGCGTCGACCCGAAGACCGTGGATCTGTTGAAGCGTGCACCAACCGTCGACATCCTGTCCACCGCCGGCCGTGGCCACTACGTCTTCATCATGCATTGCAACACGGCGCCGTTCGACAATAACGACCTGCGCATGGCGTTGAAATACGCCATGGACCGCGAAACCATGGTCAAGAAGATCCTAGGCGGCTACGGCAAGGTCGGTAACGACTTCCCGATCAACAGCACCTATGCGCTCTTCCCCGAAGGGATCGAGCAACGTGCCTATGATCCCGACAAGGCTGCCTTCCACTACAAGAAGTCCGGCCACAGCGGCTCGGTCCTCTTGCGCACGTCGGAAGTGGCTTTCCCGGGCGCCGTCGATGCAGCCGTCCTTTATCAGGAAAGCTGCAAGAAGGCCGGGATCAACATCGAGGTCAAGCGCGAGCCGGGTGATGGCTACTGGACGAACGTCTGGAACGTCCAGCCCTTCTCCACCTCTTACTGGGGTGGCCGTCCGACGCAGGACCAGATGTATTCCACCGCCTACCTCTCGACGGCGGACTGGAACGACACGCGCTTCAAGCGCCCCGACTTCGACAAGCTTCTGCTTCAGGCCCGTTCCGAACTGGACGAGGCCAAGCGCAAGGAGCTTTACCGCGCCATGGCGATGATGGTGCGCGACGAAGGCGGCGTCATCCTGCCAATGTTCAACGATTTCGTGAACGCCTCTACCAAGCAGGTGAAGGGCTACGTCCACGACATCGGCAACGACATGTCGAACGGCTACGTCGCCAACCGCGTCTGGCTGGACGCCTGATGCCCGAAGCCGGGCGATAACGCCCTCACCTCTGACGCAGCCGGGATCGCGAAAGCCCTTCGCGGTCCCCCCGACGTTTACGGCAATCCCGGAAAATTGCGTAGCTGCTTTCCGCCCGGAATTGCGTAAGACAACAAGATTGAGCGGCTCACCGATTCCCTGAAGCAGGGAACCGCTCTAAGCGCGAGGCATCGGCCATGTCCAATCAGCCCCCCGGAACCGTTCTGCCCGGGCTGAGGTTCAAGCAGCGTTTTCCGCTGCTGTCCCTCATTATCGAGCGTTGCGTGCTCAGCATCATCCTGCTCTTTGCGGTTTCTATCCTAATCTTCGGCGGGCTCGAAGCCCTGCCCGGCGATTTCGCCACCACTTATCTCGGCCAGTCGGCGACGCCACAGGCGGTCGCCAATATCCGCGAGGAGCTCGGCCTCAATCGGCCCGTTGTCACCCGCTATGTCGAATGGCTCGGCAATGCGGTTCAGGGCGATTTCGGCACCTCCTGGGCCAGCAAGAATTCCGTCAGCGAGCAGATCGGCAAGCGGCTCGGCAATTCGCTGTTTCTGGCAGGCTTTGCCGCTTTGATCTCAGTGCCGCTCGCGGTCTGCCTGGGCATGCTGGCCGTCCACTACAGGAACCGTATGCCGGACAAGATCATCAACGTCATTTCGCTGGCGGCAATCTCGCTGCCGGAGTTCTTCATCGGCTATCTCCTCATCATGTTCTTCTCGGTGAAATTCGGCATTGCGACCTTCCCGGCGACGGTCTTCGACGGCATGGGCTTCGTCGACCGGCTGAACGCGATCGCGCTGCCCACAGCAACCCTGGTTCTGGTCGTGCTTGCGCACATGATGCGCATGACACGGGCCGCCATTCTTTCCGTCATGTCGTCGGCCTATATGGAAACCGCGGAGCTGAAAGGCCTTTCCGCCTTCCGCGCCATCGTCAAGCACGCCGCGCCCAATGCGCTGGCGCCGATCATCAACGTCATTGCGCTGAACCTTGCCTATCTCATCGTCGGTGTGGTCGTCGTCGAAGTCGTCTTCGTCTATCCCGGCATGGGCCAGTACATGGTCGACGCGGTGACTGTACGCGACATGCCCGTGGTCCAGGCCTGTGGCCTGATCTTCGCCGCCGTCTACATCTTCCTCAACATGACGGCCGACATCCTCGCCATCGTCGCCAACCCACGTCTGAGGCATCCACGATGAGATTGAGAGATATCCACATCACCGCCTGGATCGGCATCATCGGTATCCTGATCGCCTTTATCTGCGCGATCTTTGCCCCCTGGATCGCCCCTTACGGCGAGACGGAAGTCGTCGGCAATGTCTGGCAGCCCGCCGATGCGCAATATTTCTTCGGTCTAGACAATCTCGGCCGCGATATCCTGTCGCGTCTGATCTATGGTACCCGCACGACCCTCTTCGTCGCGCTGGCGGCGACAATCATCTCCTTCTCGCTCGGCATCATCCTGAGTTTTACCGCCGCCGTCTCGCGCGGATTGATCGACACGGTCTTTTCGCGCTTCAACGATCTGATGATGTCGATCCCGACGCTGATCTTCGCGCTCGTCGTCCTTGCGGTCCTGCCACAGAACCTGATCGTGCTGATCCTCGTCATGGCCATCCTCGATTCCACCCGCGTCTATCGTCTCGGTCGCGCCGTGGCGCTCGATGTCGCGGTCATGGAATTCGTGGAAGCCGCCAAGCTGCGCGGCGAAGGCAAGATCTGGATCATCTTCCGCGAGATCCTCCCGAATACGCTGTCGCCGCTACTGGCGGAATTCGGGCTGCGCTTCGCCTTCTCGATCCTGTTCCTCTCTACCCTCTCCTTCCTTGGCCTCGGCATCCAGCCACCGGCGGCCGACTGGGGCGGCATGGTCAAGGACAACAAGGACGGGATCATCTTCGGCATCTCCGCCGCGCTCGTGCCGGGTTCCGCAATCGCGGCGCTGGCGATCTGTGTCAATCTGGTGGTCGACTGGCTGTTAAGGCGCACCTCCAGCCTCAAGGGAGGACGTGGCGATGCCTGAGCTTCTTTCCGTTCGCGATCTCAAGATCGAGGCAACCAGCTATCCGCCGGGCGAGCCGCCGAAACGCGTCACCATTGTCGATGGCGTTTCCTTCGATCTGCAAAAGGGCAAGGTGCTTGGCCTGATCGGCGAGTCCGGCGCCGGCAAATCCACCATCGGTCTTTCCGCCCTCGCCTATGGCCGCGGCGGTGCAGAGATTACCGGCGGTCAGGTGCTGCTCGACGGTGTCGATATCCTGCCGCTCGGCAAATCGGGCATCCGCAAAATCCGCGGCGCGCGGGTCTGCTATGTCGCCCAATCGGCCGCCGCTGCCTTCAATCCGGCGCATCGGCTCGGCGCGCAGGTGATCGAGGCAACCGTGAAGCACGGCCTGATGACGACGGAGGAGGCAAAAAAGCGGGCGCTCTATCTCTTCCGGGTGCTTGGTCTGCCAAACCCCGAAACATTCGGCGATCGCTATCCGCACCAGGTCTCGGGCGGCCAGCTGCAGCGCGCCATGACCGCCATGGCGCTCTGCTCCAACCCGGAGCTGATCGTCTTCGACGAGCCGACGACCGCGCTCGATGTCACCACGCAGATCGATGTGCTGGCGGCGATCAAGCACGCCATCGAAGAGACACACACCGCCGCGCTTTACATCACCCATGACCTCGCCGTCGTCGCCCAGATTTCCGACGACATCATGGTGCTCAGGCACGGCAAGACGGTGGAATATGGCAGCGTTAAGCAGATCATCGAGGAGCCAAGCCAGGATTATACCCGCGCCCTCGTCAACGTCCGCCAGGAGGCACGGCCCGAGGCTGCCGACCAATCCAGCGCGCTTTTGAAGGTCGAGAACATAAGCGCGCAATACTCCAATGGTTTCAGGGTATTACATGATGTTTCTCTACATGTTCCTAAAGGCCAGACATTGGCTGTGGTCGGCGAGTCCGGCTCCGGCAAATCGACGCTTGCCCGTGTCATCACCGGCCTCTTGCCGCCGAGCGACGGGCGGATCTTCTTCGACGGCAAGCCGCTGACGCCGGCCTTGAAGAACCGCTCGCGGGATGAGCTGCGGCGAATCCAGCTGATCTACCAGATGGCCGATACCGCCATGAACCCGCGCCAAACTGTGCGCGACATCATTGGTCGTCCGCTGACCTTCTATGACGGTCTGCACGGCGCAGCGAAGACCGCGCGCGTGAAAGAGCTGCTGGATCTGATCGAGATGGGCAACGGCTTCATCGATCGCTATCCGGCCGAGCTTTCCGGCGGCCAGAAGCAGCGCGTCGCCATCGCCAGAGCGCTTGCCGCGAAGCCGGAACTCATCCTTTGCGATGAGCCGACATCGGCGCTCGATCCGCTGGTTGCCGAGGGCATCTTGAAACTGCTCTTGAAGCTGCAGGAGGAGGCACACCTCTCCTACGTCTTCATCACCCACGATATCGCGATTGTGCGCGCCATCGCCGACAGCGTCGCCGTGATGCATCGCGGCAAGCTCGTGCGCTTCGGCCCGAAGTCGCAAGCACTTTCACCGCCCTTCGACGATTACACCGACCTGCTCTTGAAATCCGTGCCCGAGATGGAGATCGGCTGGCTGGAGCGCGTGCTGACGACGCGGAGAATGGAGAGCGCCGGAAACTGAAGTTTCGGCGTCCTCGACTCCCGCCGTTCGGCGTTTGCTCGCTTTCATGTAAATCGAGGGCTCAGCGCGTCAGGCGCGTGCTGAGTTCAAGAGCCAATGCGCTGGCATTGCGGCCAACGATCATACTCTGGTGATTGCCGGCAACATCGACCCACTCCGCATGCACCAGAAGGTGCCTCCATATGGATTTCGGATCGCAATCGACAGGAGAGCCTTGAGCGCTGCGAAAGAAAGTCAGCTCGCCGTCGTAACGATCTGGCTTGTAAACGCCTTTCATGCGCAGGAGTTGCCGGGCGGCGGCATCATAATGTGGGGGATATTCTCCCATCCATTGGGGTGCCAGTTCCGGGTAGTAGGCCGTGTGCGGATCAGCATAGCGGAACGAGAGCGGCTTCAGCTTTCTTGCGAAATATTCTCGTCGCCCGATAGCCAGCCGGTTTGGCTTTGTCAGTTGCTGGCCGGACGGGCGAAGACCACTCTTCGTGAGATTTTTCTTTCTGGTTCTGGCTCTCCTCCAGCGTTGCCACATGAACTTGCCCCAGAGCATCAACGGCCATTCCTGCTCACCCAGCGGGGTATCGAGCATCCCGAGAAACGCGATCTCCTTCTTCTGCGCTCTCAAGGCGCGCGCAAGCTCCAAGGCAAAAACACCGCCGAAAGAATAACCCAGCAATCGATAGGGCTCTCCTATCCCTGCTGCCTGCAGCGTTCTCAGCGTCTCTGCAACTTCATCCTGGACTGTTGCCGGATGCTGACGATCGCGATTAAAGTCCGTCAAAGCGATACCCAGGATCGGCCCGGGAAAGCGGATTTCCTTGATGAGTTGCTGCATCTCCAGAAAGCAGCTTGCGCCGCCGGCAAATAGCAGTAGCGGCACCGCACCTTCCCCGCCGCGGAGTTCTACGATTTTCGGCTGGGATGAGAGGTCTTCGTGACCGGAAATTGCAAGGCTGAGTGCGTCAAGGGTGCGATGACGATAGAATACATTGACATCCCACTCCTCCCCGGTTTCACTCCATAAGCGCTTGATGAAATTCAGGGACCGATTGACTGAAACGACATCTGGAATGTCAGCCTTGTGCTCCAGATCGATCTTTGCCTCCCGACGAAGCAGATCGCTGACATAGGCACAGTGGCTGGAATCCGCATCTGTTTTCACAGAGAAAAGCATTTAAGCGCCCTCGAGTATCGAAGCATGCGTCACTAATGCAATTATAGACAGTATTCTTATAAAGCGATCATTAATATATTCTGTAAAGACACAACTTGCTCTTGTATTTTATGGTCTGCGTCATTGAGCAATCGAATGACCAGCCGAAATTGGCTCCCATCTGGCCGAAGGCAGGCTCTTCGGTAGCAAGGGCAAGCGGTGTCATCCTTGGAGAGCCGTCGTGCCGAATGGACGAACCCGACAATCGAGGTCGTCAATATTCCGCTGGCACGGCATACACCTCGGCAGATGGATCGGCGAGGAAGGAGCGCACCGTTGGCGGCAGCTGGCGCGATGACAGTGGCAAGGGACCACAGCGCGAAAGAAGTTCACGCAGGTCCGGTTCAGCGCCGACATGCCGCCAAATCATTCGGGACGCATAGGGCAGGTTTTCCTTTCGCCAGGAAACCCCCATGGTTGTTCCCCGCAGATAGACGCGCTGGTGCTCATCGAACGGCAGCAAGATCGTCTGCGACAACATGGAATTCGGGCCGACGACGCGTTCGGTGATGAAGATCCGATTGCGATAGAAGGCTGCCAAGCCCACATATTTCGAAAACTGCTGGATGCCGTTTCCAGGGTCCCGCAGGCGCTCCATCGATTTGACATGCACCAGCCCATCCTGCTCGACGAGCCGACTGCAGGAACAGACGATCATCCCTGGCCAGGACGGCGAGCGATGGTAGGTCTGGAAATAGCCGATATGGCGCCTGAGCGCAGTCAGATTTCCGGGAAACGCCTTCAACAGCTCTGAACTTTCATTGAAGCTGAGCGCCGGCTTGCGAAGGCGCTCGCGAAAGAGCTTGGGAGCAAGGCCGAAATCGGCTGCATCGAGATCGAAATACTTGGCGATGCGCGCCAGATTATGGGCGGACGGTCTCGTCTGGCCGTTGATGTATCGGTTAAATTGCTGCCGGTTGATATCGATTGCACGGCACAGATGCGAAATGGAACGCTGCGTTGCGCAGGCAATTTTCAGGTTCTCGACCAGATAAGGCATCGGCGGCTCCGTCTTGGAAAGACTAGCGTAAACTTGCTTAAAGATGCGTCAAGTCGCGAAATTGCGTGAGCCGGCCCGACCTCTACGTTCCCACCTACAAAATGCAAAACGAGGGAACTGTCATGACGCATGAAAAGGATCAATCTTCACAGCTGAAAATCGGTCGCCGCCACTTCCTGGGTGGCGCCGTCGCGCTGGGTGCCTTGCCGGCCCTCACCTCCGGTCTTCTAATGCCGCGCGATGCCCGCGCTCAGGAAGCCAAGCATGGCGGCCACCTGAAGCTCGGCCTCAAAGGCGGCGCCACCAGCGATGCGCTCGACCCGGCGACCTATAGCGCAACCGTCTTGTTCGTCATCGGCCGCCTCTGGGGCGATACGCTCGTCGAATCCGATCCCAAGACCGGCGCTCCCTTGCCGTCGCTGGCATCCTCCTGGACGCCGTCGGCCGACGCCTCGGTCTGGACCTTCAAGATCCGCAACGACGTGCAGTTTCACGACGGCAGCAAGATGACCGTCGCCGATATCGTCGCGACGCTGAAGCGGCACGCGGACAAGAATTCGCAATCGGGCGCTCTCGGGCTCATGGCCTCGATCACCGGTATCGAGGAAAAGGCGGGGGATCTTGTCCTGACGCTTTCCGAAGGCAATGCGGACCTGCCCCTGCTCTTGACCGATTACCACTTGATCATCCAGCCGAAGGGCGGCGTCGAAAAGCCGGCGGCCGCCATCGGCACGGGCCCCTACATTCTGAAGAGCTTCGAACCCGGCGTTCGCGCGACGTTCGAGAAGAACCCTAAGGATTGGCGCTCCGACCGCGGCTTTGTCGACAGCGTCGAAATCCTCGTCATCAACGACAACACCGCCCGCATCGCCTCGCTTGCCTCAGGCCAGGTGCATTTCGTCAACAATGTCGATCCGAAGACCGTCCCGATGCTGCAGCGGGCACCGACTGTCGACATCGTCCGGAACGCAGGCAAGGGTTTCTACTGCTTCCTGATGCATTGCGACACGGCCCCCTTCGACAACAACGATCTTCGTCTCGCGCTGAAATATGCCATCGATCGCCAGTCGATCCTGGATAAGGTTCTGGGCGGCTACGGCACCATCGGCAACGACTATCCGGTCAACTCCAACTATGCTCTGGCCCCGACCGATATCGAACAGCGGTCTTATGATCCGGACAAGGCCGCCTTCCACTTCAAGAAATCGGGCCTCGATCGTCCGGTTCAGTTGCTGACCTCCGACGCAGCCTTTCCGGGCGCCGTGGATGCGGCGATCCTGTTCCAGCAAAGCGCAAGCAAGGCCGGCATCAAGATCGACGTCAAGCGCGAACCGGAAGACGGCTACTGGACCAATGTCTGGAACAAGCAGCCTTTCTGCGCCTCCTTCTGGGGTGGCCGCCCGACCCAGGATTCGCGCTATTCCACCTCATACCTATCGAGCGCCGAGTGGAACGACACGCGTTTCAAGCGCCCTGACTTCGACAAGCTGGTGCTGCAGGCACGGGCGGAGCTCGATGACACCAAGCGCAAGGTGCTTTATCGACAGTTGGCTCTGATGGTGCGAGACGATGGCGGCCTCATCCTGCCCGTCTTCAACGACTACATCATGGCCTCTTCGAAAACGCTGAAGGGATATGTCGACGACATCGGCAACGATTTGTCCAACGGCTACATCGGCAGCCGCGTATGGTTTAACGCATAAGCCTCTTCGGGATATATATGATCATGACTGAGCGCAGCTTCACCACCATCGAAAATCAGTGGATCACCCTGAAGGACGGCACCCGGCTTGCGGCCCGCATCTGGATGCCCGATGGCGCGGAGAGCAATCCCGTGCCGGCGGTCTTCGAGTTCCTGCCCTACCGCAAGCGCGACGGGACGAGCCCCCGCGATGAATCCACCTACCCGGTCTTTGCAGCAGCCGGCATCGCCGGCGTCCGCGTCGATATCCGAGGCTCCGGAGAATCCAGCGGCATCATCGACGGCGAATATACAGAGCTTGAGCTTGCCAATGCCTGCGAGCTGATCGCCTGGATCGCGGCCCAGCCCTGGTCGAACGGCTCCGTCGGCATGATGGGTATTTCCTGGGGCGGTTTCAATTGCCTGCAGGTCGCGGCCCTGAAGCCTCCGGCGTTGAAGGCGGTGATTTCGATCGCCTCCACGGTCGATCGCTATAATGACGACATCCATTACAAGAATGGCTGCCATCTCTCCGCCCAGCTCTCGTGGGCGGCGACCATGCTCGGCTATCAATCGCGTTCGCCCGATCCGGCCATCGTCGGCGACGACTGGCGGGGTATGTGGCTGGAACGCCTGGAGCAGGAACCCTTCTTCATGGAGGAATGGCTCCAGCATCAGCGTCGCGATGATTTCTGGCGCCATGGTTCGATCTGCGAGGATTTCGCCGGCTTCGATATCCCGGCCATCGTCATCGCCGGCTGGGCGGATGGCTATCGCAACACGCCGCTACTGGCGGTCGAAGGGCTCGGGGATAAGGCGAAGGCGTTGATCGGTCCGTGGGTTCACAAATATCCGCATTTCGCCTGGCCGAAGCCGCGCGCCGATTTCCACGGAGAGGCCATCGCCTGGTGGAACCACTGGCTGCGCGGCGAGCGCAACGGCGCGGAGGCCATGCCATCCGTGCGCGCTTATATTCTCGACGCAGCCAAACCCGCAAAACGCCGCGATTTCGATCCCGGTTTCTGGATCGCCAAACCAGAATGGCGCCAGCCGGAGATGCAGTGCTTCTACGTTGAGCAGTTCGGCACGCTGATGGAAGGCATGCCGATCCCGCATGCGCCGGAACATCCGGTCTATCTGCGCTCGCCGCTCGACACCGGCACCGCCTCGGGCGAATGGTTCACCCTGAAGCCGGATGCGGAAATGGCGATCGACCAGCGTATCGACGACGCCGGGTCGCTGACTTTCCAGACCGCGCCGCTGGTCGAGGATCACGATTATCTCGGCCGCCCGGTCGTCACCTTGACGCTGCGGTGCGACGCCGAAACCGCCAATCTCTGCGCAAGGCTTGTCGATATCCATCCGGACGGCACGGCGACGCGCGTCTCCTTCGGCGTGCTCAATCTCGCCCATCGCAATGGCAATGCCGCGCCTGAGCCACTGATTAAGAGTCAGCTGGTCCGAGTGACGGTAACACTCGATGCCTGCGGCTATCGTTTCCGCAAGGGTCATCGCATCCGCCTGTCGCTGTCGACGGCCTATTGGCCGATGGTGCTGCCGCCGCCGGAAGATCCCGGCCTGACGATCGATATCGCCTCCATCGGCCTCGCCTTGCCTCAGCTCGGTGCGCATGAGCTCATCGAGGTCAAGCAGCCTGACAATCCCAACCCGCTGCCGAAGTATATCGAACATGCAGCGGGTTCGACGAAGCGACAGGTGATGCGCGATCTCTCGGCCGGCGTCACGCGCTATGAAATCCATGAGGATACCGGCCTTTCCGAACATCCCGGCACCGGCCTTTCGACGCGGCAATTGCGCGAGGAGACCTGGTCGATCGCGCCGGATGACCCGCTGTCGATGACGGGTATCTCGACATGGACGTGCGACATGCAACGTCCCGGCTGGTTCGTCCGCACGGTGGCGACATCATCCATATCCTGCACTGCGAGGGACTGGGTCATCAGCGCCTCCGTCGTTGCCTATGAGGGCGAGACCGAGATCTTCCGGAAGATATTCGAGGAGAAGCGTATCGCGCGTGACCTGATGTAGGTCAGCGGGAGCCAGCAAAGCGGCTTGCCGCCGCGCATATGGCGGCAAAGCCGGCGCGTGCGCCCTCGCTCATATGCCGTGCCCGCAGCCAGGCATGCACCATCTGCGGCTCCTCGCGAAACCACACCTCGACGCCGGCCTGCGCGAGGCGAGCCGCATAGTTGCGGCCGTCGTCGCGCAGCGGATCGTAGTGCGCCACCGTGATGAAAGTCGGAGGAAGATCGGCGACGGACGGCAGAAGAAGCGGACCGGAGACCGGATCGCCTTCGGGCGCTTGTAGAATAGTGCGGTAATAGGCGACATCCGCTGTCGTCAGACCCGGTGCCTCGGCCATTTCTTGATAGGAGCCGGAGACGAGATCGCCACCGAGTGCCGGATAGATCAAAATCTGGCCGACAATTCCCGAAATCCCCTCAGCTTTCGCCCGCACCGCCAATCCCGCCGCTAGATTACCGCCGGCACTGTCGCCGATCAGCACGACCGATTTCTTCTCGGCGAGCAGTTGTTTGAGCACGCTGAAACAGTCATCCGTCTGCGCCGGCCAGCGATACTCCGGCGCCAGTCGATAGTCGACAGAGATCAGTTCGGCGCCGGCATGATCGGCAATTTCGGCGCAGATCGCATGATGACTCTCAAGCGAACCGACGACGAAGCCGCCGCCGTGGAGATAGAGCAGGTGTGTTGCCGTACGGATATTGACGGGCTTGTAATGCCTGACGGGAATCGTTCCGGATACGACTTCATCGCTGGTCTGCATGCCCTCCGGCAAGGGACGATCGAAACGGGCGCATAAGGCATCATACCATTCACGCTGCTGCGCGATCGTGGCCGTTACCGCGTCCGGCGGATAGAAGGAATCGCAGATTTCCATGAACTGCGAGATCCCGGCTTCGCTCGGCATGGGACGCTTAGGGGAAGTCATCGGATATCCTCGATTCGGGCCAATGGATCGAGGATAGCGTGGCGATGCGGGCGAATGCTGATCTGCCTACGGCCAGCATCACCGTGATGGCGACATTCACCAACTAGCGGCCGGGTTTAATCAGCCGCAAATACGCTGCTCGACGGCAGGGAAAAGCCCGTCGGCATCTGCATGCACTGCGCATTGGACCAGGTAAGCGCTGCAAGCGCGAGTGCCGCGCCAATCACAAGCCGAATCATGAGCTCTTCTTTCGTCCCCGTTTGACGCGGCCTGCGAGGTCGCAAATGCCTCGCCGGCCGGTTGTTTCGTTTAGTAGACCTGTGCCGTCGGGCGAAACAGGATCTCGTTGATATCGACATCTTGCGGCTGACTTATGGCGAAAGCCACGGTGCTGGCAAATGCCTCCGGCGATATCGCGCCCTTATAGACCTCGTTGATGCGGGCGGCGACATCCGGATCGGTGATGGTGTCCGGCAGCTCGGTTGCGACAGCACCGGGCGAGATGATCGTCGTGCGGATATTGTGCGGCTTTACCTCCTGGCGCAGACCCTCGGAAAGTGCCCGCACGGCATGCTTCGTCGCCGAGTAGACAGCCCCGCCCGGCCCGACCTTGTGCCCAGCTACCGAGGAAACGTTGATGATATGCCCGCTCTTCTGCTCCTTCATATAGGGAAGAACAGCAGCAATGCCGTAGAGCACGCCCTTGATGTTGACGTCGATCATCCGATCCCATTCGTCGATGTGAAGGCGCTCCAGCATAGAGCTCGGCATTAGACCGGCATTGTTGATGAGCACGTCGATACGGCCATGCTGCCTGACAGCGTGGTCCACGAGCGCCTTCACCTGCGCGCGATCCGTAACATCCGTCTGGACGACGGCCCCCTCGCCCAACGAAAGCTCTTTTGCCAGTTCCCGCAGGCGATCGATGCGCCGCGCCCCGAGAACGAGCCTGGCGCCATCCTTGGCAAGACGGCGGGCGGCCGCCTCACCGAGGCCGCTGCTCGCGCCCGTGACGACCACGACCTTGTCCTTGATACCTTCCGTCATCGTCTTCGACCTCACTTTCCCTGATATTGGGCGTCCGTCACATGCTCCATCCAATCGACTACCTTACCGTCAAGATGTTCCTGGATGGCGATGTGGGTCATGGCTGTCGTCGGCGAAGCGCCATGCCAGTGCTTCTCGCCCGGCTCGAACCAGACGACGTCTCCGGGGCGAATCTCCTCGATCGGGCCGCCCTCGCGCTGAACGAGACCGAAGCCGGCAGTGACGATCAGGGTCTGGCCGCGCGGATGGGTGTGCCACGCAGTCCTTGCGCCTGGTTCAAACGTGACGCTGCCGGCTGCGGCTCTGCGCGCCTCATTGGCGGCAAAGACCGGGTCGATGCGTACGGTACCGGTGAACCAGTCCGAAGGACCTTTGCCCGAGGGCTGCGTGCCGTTCCTCTTGATATCCATGATGACGTCCTTTCTGGCGATGAGCCGCAATGGCTCGACTTTATGAGGCTAATCTAGCCCACAATTTTCGGAGCAGTAGTGGGTCACGCTCGCATAGACTTATGAACCCGAGTGATAAATATCGCGTCCCACTGTAGCGGGCCGAAACAGCAGAACGGCTGCCGAATCTGTGTTTTGGCCTTTCGCTCCCATACGGTCGCTATATGACTCGTTCATTCCATGATAAGAGCATCGCCTGACATATGAGAGACACTCATAGATGCTACGCGAAAACGTCACCGACCTGCTATTCTTTCTCGCCGTCGCCAGAGAACGGAGCTTTACGCGCGCTGCGGCCCAGCTCGGCGTTTCGCAATCGGCACTCAGCCACACGGTGCGGCAGCTCGAGGAGCGCATGGGCGTCCGACTTTTGACGCGCACCACGCGCAGCGTCAGCCCGACACCGGCGGGCGAGCGCCTGCTGCAATCACTGACGCCGCGCTTCCAGGAAATCGAAGCCGAACTCTTTGCCGTCACCGAGCTCCGAGAAAAGCCGGCGGGAACGATCCGTCTCACCTCGGTCGACTATGCTGTCGATACCTATATCTGGCCGAAGCTTGCCAGCGTGCTTAAGGATTATCCTGACATCCATGTCGAGATCATCAACGATTACGGCCTGACGGATATCGTCGCGGAGCGCTTCGACGCCGGCGTGCGCCTCGGCCAGACGGTTGCCAACGGCATGATTGCCGTCCGCATCGCGCCCGATGAGCCGTTTGCCGTGGTCGGTTCTCCATCCTATTTCGAGGGACGCACCAAACCAATCGTCCCTCAGGACCTGACCGCTCACACGTGCGTCAACCTGCGGCTCCCGACGCATGGCGGCAACTACGTGTGGGAGTTCGAAAGGGGCAACGAAGAACTGCGGGTGCGCGTGGACGGGCAAATCACGTTCAACGGTGTCAGGCAGGTGCTGGCCGCCGCCGTCGATGGTTACGGATTGGCCTATGCGCCCTACGGCCTGGTGCGGCCGCACATCGAAAGCGGCCGCCTCGTCCGCGTACTGGAGGATTGGTGCCCGCCATGGACGGGCTACCATCTCTATTATCCGAGCCGCCGCCAGCCGTCTTCCGCCTTTGCGGTGGTGCTGGAGGCGTTGCGCTACCGCGGCTGAGGGCGGGACTTACGACGCCATCAGCGCGCGAATGCTGCGATCTGCCGATTGCAGCAGTTCGAAAGCTTCGTAGCGCCGCTCATGCAACGTCTTGATGGCACCATCGGCCGGCTCGAACTGCTTCGCCAGTCGCGACATGGTTGCCATGGCTTCAACGAGCGAGCCGCAATGACCGCCAGCTGTGGCGCCAAGCATGGCCGCACCGAGAAGAACCGGCTCCTCCGTATCCGCGACAGCGACCGGCCTGCCTGTCGTATCCGCCAGCAGCTGGCGCACAAGACCGCTCTGGGCGGCACCACCGCTTGCAATGATGAGATCGCAGTCAATGCCATCCTGACCCAGCTTTTCGAGCAACTGCTTCAGGCCATAGCCGATACCGCAGAGGCCGGCGACATAGAGTGCGACCAGGTCTTCAATGCCGGTTTCCAATCCTAGACCAGAGATGACGGCACGCGCATCCGGATCGGCATAGGGAGAGCGATTGCCGAGGAATTCGGGAACGACCTGAATGGATTGCGCGAGCTTCACAGCGTCTGAAGTGCTCCCGCTTGCCTTCACGGCCTGCCGGTCGAGCCAGGCAACCAGCGAAAGACCTTCCGCTTCGGCCTTCTGGCGCGCTTCGCCAGTAGCAGGATGCATGCTGACGAGATGATCGATCGCAGCGCCGGCGGCCGATTGACCACCCTCGGTCAGCCAGAGACCGGGCACCATGGCCGAAAAATACGGACCCCAGACACCATCGACAAAAACGGCCCCTTCGCTCGATGCCATCGAGCAGGCCGAGGTGCCGAAGATATAGGCGAGCCGGTTTTTGACATCCGCCCTTCCATCCGGCCCCTGCCCGCCCAGCGTCCCGACACCACCGGCATGGGCATCGATCAGCGACGCGCCGACCGGCGTGCCGATCGCGAGGCCGAGATCACGCGCGGCGACATCGTTCAAGCCTTCGCCAAGCCCAGTCCCCGGCTCGACGATCTCGGTGCCGATCCGCACAAAACCCTCGTCCGCCAACTCGCCCAGGCCGATGTTTTTGAAATACGCGGCATCCCAACGCTTCTCATGGGCGAGATAGGTCCATTTGCACGTCACCGTGCAGACCGACCGTTGCAGCGAACCCGTCGCGCGCCAGGTCAGATAATCGGCAAGATCGAAGAAATGATCGGTCGCAGCAAAGGATTGCGGCAGCTTTCGCTTCAGCCACAGGAGCTTCGGCGTCTCCATCTCAGGCGAGATGCGACCACCGACATAACGCAGCGCGGCATGGTCGCCGGCGTTGATCTCGGCGGCCTCGCCGGCGGCGCGATGATCCATCCAGACGATGATGTTGCGATCGGCATCCCCCGAAGGGCCTACAGCCACGGGTTCGCCGTCGGCCTTGACCGCGACCAGCGAGCAGGTCGCGTCGAAGCCGATACCGGCGACATCGCTGGCCGCTACCTTCGCCGTTGCGACAGCCTCCTTGACGCTATCGCAGACGGCCCTCCAGATCTGCTCGCTCGACTGCTCGACGATGCTGCCGGCCTCGTGCCAGATGGTGATCGGCCGCTTGGCGGCGGCGAGCAGATGGCCATGTGCGTCGAAAATTCCGGCCCGGGCGCTGCCGGTGCCGACATCGATGCCAATGAAATAAGGTGCCGTCATCAGAGATCCGTACTCAAGGGCAGGATCACCAGATCCCGGATTACGATGTTACGCGGTCTGGATAGCATGAAGACCACAGCTTCCGCCACTTCCGTCGCCTCCATGAGACCGCCGGCGGCAATCGCTTCATCGAGCTTTGCCTGCGGCCAGTCGCTGATCAGCGCCGTCACCACCGGCCCCGGCGCCACGGCACCGACCCGGATGCCATGCTTGGCAACCTGACGCCGCACCGTGTGCGTGAAGGCCTGAATGGCGTGCTTGGATGCCGTATAGATCGGCTCCCAGACCACCGGCACGAGACCAGCGATCGAGCTGGTCATGACGATATCGCCGGTCTTCCGTTCGATCATGTGCGGCAGCACCATGCGGACCGAACGGAAGGCGGCGTTGATGTTGAGGTCCAGCATCCGGTCCCAGGCATCTGGATCGCCTTCTGCTACCTCGCCGCCGATATAGGCGCCGGCATTGGCATGGAAGATATCGAGCTTGCCGAACCTGTCGAGAATCTGCGGCAACATGGTCGCGACACTTTCGGGCTTCAGAAGATCGACGACGACCGGATGGGCGTTTGGCCCCAATTCGGCGCAAAGGCTTTTCAGGCTCTCTTCCGCCCGGTCGACGAGGGCGACGCTGGCGCCCTCGTTCAATAGCGACTTGGCGCATTCCAGGCCAATTCCAGACGCAGCCCCGGTGATGGCGGCGACCTTGCCGGCAAAATCCTGTCTCATAACAATCCTTACCTTCTTGAAGAAATCAGCCACGCCCATGCGAGGCGCGGGAACGACGGGCGAGCGAATCGACGATGACGGCAATGGCAAGAACCGCGCCGGTGATCATGTAGCGAAGCGCCGACGACAGATCGAGCATGGTGAGGCCGCTGGCGATCGACTGGATGACTATGATGCCGAGCAGTGCCGAATAGGCGCTGCCGCGACCGCCGAAGAGGCTGGTGCCGCCGATGACGGCTGCGGCGATCGCATTCAGATTGACGTCGCCGGTCCCCGCCTGCTGGCTGGCTGAGGCAAGACGTGCCGCCGCCAGGACGCCGCCGAGGGCTGCGAACATGGCGCAGAGCACGAAGGCGCTGGTATAGATCCGCCTGACATTGATGCCGGCACGCCGTGCCGCTTCGCGATTGCCGCCAACGGCGGACATCGACCGGCCCCATTGGGTGCGCGTCAGCGCATAGTCCATGACGATAACCAGCACAACGAACAGGGCAAACATCCAGGGGATGCCGCGATCCTGATTGAGATAGAAGGCGACGAACTCTAGCGCAACCGTGATGACAGCGGCCTTGATCAGCAGGCCGCTAACGGAAGGTGCCGACAGGTTTGCCTGCTTGCGCCGCCGCACGGCGCTCAAGCCGGTGATGAGCAAGACGGCACCCGGAATGAGCGCGAAGACGTAAGCGAGCGGACGGGGAATGACCAGCAACTGGCCGAAATTCACGATGGCCGAGCCGTAGGGCAGATTGATCGAACCGGTCGCGCCAAGCAGATAGAGCTGCATGCCGAGTACGGCGAGAAGACCCGCCAACGTCGCAACGAAGCTCGGCATGCCCAGCCGATTGAACAGCACCGCATAGATAGCGCCGATCACACCACCGACGACGAGCGCGGCCAGGATCGCCAGAGCGACCGGCCAGCCCTCGTTGACCCAGAGCATGCCGACCATGGCCGAGGCAAAGCCGCTGATCGAGCCAACGGACAAATCGATCTCGCCGACCATCAGCACGCAGACGATGCCAAGCGAGATGATGCCGACCGTCGAAGCGTCGAACAGCAGGTTGGCGAGATTGCTGCTCGAAAGGAATATGGGATTGAGTGTACCGAACACCGTCCAGATGATGACAAGCCCGACGACAACAGGCAAAGAGCCGAGGTCGCCGGAGCGGATCTTGTCGATCGACGAGCGGATGGTGGCCGCAAGCCCGGTATCATGGTTGACGCGAACGTCGCTGCGATCGAGCAGCAGGGTGGATTGCTTGCCGTTCTCGCTCATGGCTGGCCCCCTTCTCTTTGTTCCTGTTGGGCCTGACGCCGCCCCGCGCGTCGCGACACGGAGTTTTCCGTCGCGCCGGTGATGGCGCTGACCAGTTCCTGGTTTGACGTGTCGGGATAGAAAATCCCGTTGTTGCGGCCGAGACGCAGCACGACGATGCGGTCGGCGACGGCGCGCACGTCCTCCATGTTATGGCTGATCATGATGACGCCGAGCCCCTTGTCGCGGACGCGCTCGATGAGGTTCAGCACCTCGGCGGTCTGTGCGACGCCAAGTGCGGCAGTCGGCTCGTCGAGCATGATGAGCTTCGGCTCAAGCAGCAGCGAGCGGGCAATCGCCACCGTTTGTCGCTGGCCGCCCGACAGCGATGCGATCGGGATGCGCACACTCGGGATGCGCGCTGCAAGCTCGTTGAGCAGTGTCCAGGCCCGAACCTCCATCGCCGTTTCATCGAGCTTCATCGGGCTCAATTCTCGGCCGAGAAAGATGTTCGCGACGACATCGAGGTTTTCGCAGAGCGCCAGGTCCTGAAAGACGGTGGCAATACCGAGATCGAGCGCGGTTGCGGGGTCGCTGAGCGTCACCGGCTTGCCGCGGAACGTGATCGTGCCGGCGCTCGGTTGGTGGACGCCGGCCAGAACCTTGACGAGCGTCGATTTGCCGGCGCCGTTGTCGCCGACAAGCGCCACCACTTCGCCGGCGTGAACATCGAGGTTGATATCCGTCAGTGCCGAGACGGCGCCGAAGTGTTTGGAGATGCCTTTGAGGCTGAGCACAAGCTCGCCATCCGGGGCTCGATGATCGGAAGCGTCACTCATGACCAGCCACCTTCTCGGGTTAGAATTCTATCGGTTTCCGGCCGCCGAAGCGGCCGGAGCTTGGGAGGCAGAACTCAGCCGCCGATACCGAGCTTCTTGCAGCCATCGGCGTAACGGTCGTTGCAGAGCTGTGCGGGCGTCTGGATCGGCTTGCCGTTGACGGTCTTGTCGATGATCTCGGCCTTGAGGTTCTCGGACGTAACCAAGGCCGGCGTGAAGAGCTTGGTCGGCGTGTCGAAAAGTTTCGTGTCGGCTTTCGGCGTCTCGCCGGAGAGCAACTCGATTGCGACATTGGCGGCGGCGGCGGCAACGATCTCGCTCGGCTTGGAGATCGTATTGTACTGATCACCGGAAATGATGAGCTGCAGACCGGCGATGGTCGCGTCGTTGCCCGTCACCGGCGGCACCGGATCAACGCCTGCGGCCTTGAAGGCTGCAATCGCTGCACCACCCGTACCGTCATTGGCAGCGACGACGCCGAGGATCTTCTTGCCGAAACGGGTGATCTGGCCACTCGCCCATTGCTGCGCCTTCGGCGGCGCCCATTCCGGCGTGTCGAACTCCGCCAGAACCGGATAGCCGCCATCGGCGAGGCCGGCATGAATGCCCTTCTTGATCAGGCCTGCGGCCGCATCGGTCGGCGAACCGTTGATTTCGAGAAGGCCGCCATCGCCCGCCTTCACACCCTTCGCCTTCAGATGATCGACCAGCGACTTGGCGATCATCTTGCCGATCTCTTCATTGTTGAAGGAGACATAGTAGTCGGCAGCAGCCGACGGGATCGGGCGGTCATAGGCGATGACCTTCACGCCCTGGCTTTGCGCGAGCTTAACCAGCGAAGCAGCGGCCGTTGAGTCCACCGGGTCGAGCACAATCGCCTTCGCACCCTGCGAAATCGCCGAGTTGAACTGCTGCTGCTGGCGTGAGGCATCGCCATTGGCATTCTGGTAAATGACCTTGCAGCCGGCGCAAAGCTTCTTCATCTCCGCCTGGAAGCCGGGGAAGTCGTGCTCTTCATAGCGCGTGGAGCTCTGGTCGGGCATGAGGAAGGCAACGGTCGCGTCTGTCACCTTGGCCGATTGCGCGAAGGCAGAGGTGCCGGCCAGAAGGCCGAGGCCAAGCGCCGCAGCGCCGGCGATTTTCAATGCGAAATGGTTCATTGGAATTTCTCCGTTCCAAATGGTAATAGTTTCCCTCGATCATCGCGGCTGTCCGCACGCGATGCTCTCTTGTTTGATGCGTTCCCGCCGGCGGTCATCCGACCGAGGCGGCGGTAAATTTCGGACAAGCCTTTTCCTTCGAGCGGCAAAGCTGCCTGCCCGTTCGCTTGTCCTGAATTCTGCCTTTCCTCCCTGTCCTCCCTTTTGTTAGGCGGCCTCCACCGCGCGCGCGTGCTGTGCCAGGAGCGATCTAAACCGGGAAGGCGCCATGCCCTTCTGATCCAGAAAACGCCGATTGAAATTCGAGATATTGTTGAAGCCTGCGGCAAAGCAGATGTCGGTGATCGTCATCTCTGCCTTGCTCATCAGGAGATGGCAGGCAAAATTGATGCGCAGCCGATTGACATACTGCACCAGCGCCATGCCGGTATGGCGGCGGAAGCTGCGTGAAAAGGCGCTCGGGCTCTGACCGGTCAGTTCGGCCAGATCGCACTCGCTGAACGGCTCGGTCAGATGCGCATTGATGAAAGCGAGCGCCTGGTTGACGCCGGCCGACATGAAGCCGGATGGGTCCGGCTGATAGCCGGCGCTCGCGAGCGTCTGCGTGCCCTGTGCGCTGCTCATCGCATCAAGGATGTTCATGAAGAGTTCTATCCGGCGAATGCCTGACGCCTCCACCAGCTCGCCAAGGATTGGGCCGACGATGGCAGCGGTTTCGGGCGTGAAGAGCGCGCCGCGCCGGCTCGTCTCAAGAATACCGGCGCAGGCCGAAAGTTCGGGAAAGACCTTGCTGGCATCGGCAAAGAAGGATTCGGAAAATTGCAGGACGCGGCAGCGTAGCGGCAGGGTGACGCCGACGGGCACGTCGCTGACCCAGTTGTGCGGCAGGTTCGGCCCCGTCAGCACCAGATTGCCAGGCTCGAACTCGCCGATGAAGTCGCCAATGAAATATTGGCCTGTCGTCGCGACGACATGATGGATTTCATATTCGGGGTGAAAATGCCAGCGAACCGTGCGGTAGGGATAGCCATGTTCCCAGGCCTTGAAGGACTCGCCGCTGCCGATCGCGACAACTTCCAAATCGGGATTCATCGGCAAGCCTCCTTTCGTCCGTCCGTGTTGCTACGGTTACGGCGCCTCCTCCCAGAGGCCATCGCGTCTTCTATGTGGTAAATCTACCCCTAGCAGCAACCCTCCGCTACTACGCCCTGTACGCTCGACCGATACTTTTTTGACATGGAGGGTGGCATCTTTGATCAAATGTGCAGTGCGGCATGGTCAGCCGCATTGCCCAAGAGGCCTGCATCAGCTCAGAGCTGGATCAATCAAGATCGTCGCGAATACAGGCTTTGAACTGCCCCGGCGCAACTTCGCGCAATTGCGGCACTGCCGCTGCGCAGGCGTCGAGCGCCAGGGGACAGCGCGTGCGAAAGACGCAGCCGCTCGGCGGATTTGCCACGCTTGGAATATCGCCCTTCAGGATTTGCCTGTTGCGCCTGCGATCCGGATCGGGCGACGGGATGGCCGATAGCAGAGCGCGTGTATAGGGATGAGACGGTCTGGCGTAGAGATCGGCGCTAGAGGCAATCTCCATGATGCGTCCGAGATAGAGGACGATGACGCGGTCGCAGAGATATTCGACTACGGCAAGATCATGCGAGATGAACAGCATGGTGAGCGATAGCCGCTGCTGAAGGCCGCGCAGCAGGTTGATGACCTGTGCCTGAATGGAAACATCCAGTGCCGAGACAGGCTCGTCGGCGACGAGAAATTCCGGCCCGAGCGCAAGTGCGCGGGCTATCCCGATCCGCTGGCGCTGACCGCCGGAAAATTCATGGGCGTAGCGATTGATGGCCTCTGCCGGCAGATCCACCTGTTCGAGCGCTGCCCGCGCGCGATCCATCCGATCGAGACGGCTGCCGATACGCTGGATCTTCAAGCCTTCCGTCAGGATCTCGCCGATGGTCATGCGCGGCGAGAGACTGGCGAAGGGGTCCTGAAAAATATATTGCATGCGTGGCCGCATCCGTCTGAGATCGCCGGCCCCGAGCCTGGTCATTTCGGTGCCGTCGAAACGCACGCTGCCCGCCGATGGCTCGACCAGCCGCAGGATGGACCTGCCGATCGTCGTTTTGCCGCTGCCGGATTCGCCGACGAGCCCAACGACTTCCCCCTTTCCGATATCGAAGGAAATATCGCGAAGAATGGAAAGCTTTGCACCGCGGGACACATAATCCTTGGCAAGGTTGCGGATGGAGACAAGCGCTTCGGTCATCTAAATCTCCCGCCAGCGGATACAGCGGCTCGCATGGCTCGCCTCGACGGTTTCGAGAGACGGCACGGCTTCGCTGCAAGCATGGATCGCATGCGCGCAACGCGGCGCGAAAGCGCAGCCCGAAGGCATTCGCGTCAGACCCGGCACGACGCCGGGAATGGCATAGAGCTGCTTGCCGGCCTGCCGCATCCGAGTCGCCTCGCCAAGCCGCGGCATGGAGGCAAGAAGCCCACGGGTATAGGGATGTCTCGGATTGCGGAACACCGCTTCGGTCGGCCCCTCCTCGACGATCCGCCCGGCATACATGACCGCGACCCGATGGGCGATCTCGGCTACCACACCGAGATTATGCGTGACGAACAGGATCGCCATGCCGCGCTCCCGCTGCAGACGCTGCATGAGATCGAGGATCTGCGCCTGTATCGTGACATCGAGCGCCGTCGTCGGCTCGTCGGCGATCAACAGCACGGGATCGCAGGCAAGCGCCATGGCAATGGTCGCGCGCTGGCGCATGCCGCCGGACAGTTCGTGCGGATATTGCCGGACGCGGCGTTTGGCATCCGGAATACCGACACTGTCCAGCAGTGCGATCGCCTCGCGCATTGCGCTTGCACGATCCGCCCCACGGTGGATGCGGATCGGCTCGGCAATCTGATCACCGATGGTCAGCACCGGATTGAGGCTCGACATCGGCTCCTGAAACACCATGCCGATATCGCCACCGCGGATCTCGCGCATGTGGCGATCATCCAACGCGGCGAGGTCGTTGACGATACCCTGCCGATCCCGCAATCTGATGACGCCGGCCGCAATCTTCCCGACATTGCGCGTCAGAAGCCGCATCACCGATAGGCTCGTCACCGACTTGCCCGAACCGGACTCGCCCACCAGCGCCAGCGTCTCGCCGGCATCAATGGTCAGGTCGATATCGCGCACGGCGGTCAATTCGCCACCACGGGTGCGAAAGACCGTTCTCAGTCCCCTGATATCGAGAACGGGTTGGGCAGCCGGCGTCATCATGCTCAGAGCAGCCCTGCGTTTTTCAGGATCGCATCGATCCTGGCCGTTTCTTCGGCATTCAGCGCGGCGCGCGGGCGCGGCATGACCGCGGTATCAATGATGCCGAGGCTCTTCATCGCGGCCTTGAAGGCGCCGATGCCGGCCGCGCCGCCGCTGACGCGCCCCTGCGCGACCCAGACGATCTCGAACAGGCGGCAAAGCCTCTCCTGCTCGCGCCGGGCCGCGACCCAATCGCCGCGTTGTGCCGCATCCCACAGCCGGACATAGCCATGCGGATCGACGTTGGCGATGCCGGGCACGACGCCATGCGCGCCCATCAGGAGCGCATTGTCGACGACGATCTCGGAGCCGGTCATCAAGAAGATATCCTTGTGATCGGCAAGATCGAGCAGCGCATAGCGGAAATTGCCATCGTCGCCGCTTGAATCCTTCAAACCGATGATGGTCCCCTCCTTTGCGAGGGTGACCACGGTTTGGCGCTGAAGTTTTACATTCACGCAGACGGGAATGTCATAGGCAACCAGCGGCACATCGACGGCATCTCTTATATAGCGGAAGTGATCCAATATCTCAGACTGGCTGGTCACCGTGTAGAAGGGAGCCGTCACGACGACAGCGTCGGCTCCGGCCGCCTTGGCGATTTTCGAATGGGCGATCACGCGGTCGGTCGTGGGATCGATGGTCCCGACCAGCAGGGGCACTCGCCCGTTCACGATCTTGGCGGAATGCTCGATGATCTCCTGCCTCGTCCTTTCGTCGTGGAAGATGACTTCGCTGGTGGAGCCCAGCACGAAGACGCCGTGGCAGCCGCCATCGATCAGATGCTCCAACACCCGCGTATAGGATGGGTAATCCACGGTGAAATCGTCGTTCAGCGGCGTTACGACGGGGGGCACCACGCCCTTGAATTTGCTCATTGTCTCTTTCTTTCTTCGGTTCAGTGAAGTTCGGCGCGCGGATCGAAGGCATCCCTCAGCCCGTCGCCGATGAAATTGATGGCAAGGACGGCCAGAACCAGCGCGGCGCCGGGAAACAGCCATTGCCAGGGATATTGTTCGAGAACGGCAGTGGAGCGGGCAGCATTGAGCATGTTGCCCCAACTCGCTGCGGGCGGCGCGATGCCAAGCCCGAGGAAGGAAAGCCCGGCCTCCAAAAGGATCGCGTTCGCCACCTGCGTCGTGGCATAAACCACCAGGATATCGATGCAGTTCGGCATGCCGTGGCGCAGTAGGAGGTGCGGCAGCCCGGCACCCATGCCACGTGCCGCCGTCACGAAATCGCGCTCGCGCAACTCGAGCAGCCTGGAGCGCACCATGCGGGCAAGCAGCGGCCAGGACAGCAGCGATATGACAAGAATTGTCGGAAGGATGCCGGTGCCGGTGATCGAGGCGAGTACCAGCAGGAAGATGACCGGCGGCAAGGTCATGACCAGATCGACGAAGCGCATGCTGAGCGCATCCGCCCAGCGCCCGGCAAAGGCGGAAACGAAGCCGAACAGGAAGCCGATAATGGCGGAAATGACGGTGGAACCTGCCGCAACCATCAGCGATATGCGGCCGCCTTCGAGCACTCGGGCAAAGACGTCACGCCCGACGCCGTCCGTTCCGAACCAATGGGTCGCACTGGGTGCCGCGTTCATGGCGAGGAGATCGATATCGTTGGGCTGGAACCGCCACCATAGCGGATAGGTGGCGATCAACAGTAGCAGCGGCACGGCGATCCCAACGCCGAACAGGGCGGCCCCGTTCAGCCGGAAGCGGTCGAAGGCTCGGGCAAGCGGGCCGTGGCTTGGTCGTTCGGTTCGCGCCAGCATCGCTCAGCCCACCTTGATGCGCGGATCGATCACCGCATAGGCGAGGTCGGTCAGCAGATTGACGACGATGACGCAGGCGCCGATGACAAGGGTCGCCCCCATGATGACGGGATAGTCGCGCGACGTGACCGCGTCGACCAGCAGCAGGCCCATGCCCGGCCAGTTGAAGACGCTTTCGACGAAGATCGCGCCGCCGATCGCAAGCCCGATGGTCGAGCCGATGACCGTCACCACAGGCAGCAGCGCGTTGCGCAGGGCGTGCTTGACGATCACCCAGAACTCGAACACCCCCTTGGCGCGCGCCGTGCGCACATAGTCCTGATTGAGGACTTCCAGCAATGACGCCCGCATGTAGCGCATGATGAGCGCCGCCTGGGCGATCGCCAGAAGCGAAGCCGGCAGAATGAGATGCCGGAGCAAGTCGCCAACGGAAAAGTCCTCGCCCGGCGTCAGCATACCACCTGAAGGCAGCCAGCCGAGGCGCACGGCAAAGATATAAAGGCCAAGCAGTGCGCTCAGGAACGCCGGGCTAGATATGCCGGCCAACGCCAGCACGGAGAGCGAGATATCCGTCACCGAATTACGCCTGACGGCACCGATAACCCCCGCGGCAATGCCGGCAATGACCGCCATGACCAGGGCCGAGCCCATCAGCAACACGGTCGGGCCGATGCGCGACAGCACCAGCGTCAAGACCGGCTGATCGGCTCGCTTGACGGAATAGCCGAGATTGCCTTGCAACGCCTGCAGCAGCCAGCCGACATATTGCAGCGGCAGCGGCCGATCCAAACCGAGGCGCTCGCGCAGATCGGCCATGGCAGCCGGCGACAGGGGCGTGCTCGGATCGATATAGGCATCGATCGGATCGCCCGGCGTCAACCGCAGCAGAACGAAGACCAGCATGCTCAGGGCCACGAGCATGCCGATGCCGATCACAAGACGCCTGAGACCATAGTGAAGCATATCGAACCTATGTTTCGAGGAAGGCGCCGGCCGCATTTACGGGCGGCCGAAAACCCAGAGCGGTTCAGCCTTTCACGGACTCTCCGAACCGCTCTATCTCTTTGTTTCACGCAATTCCCGACGGAAAACCGCTGCGCGCTTTTCCTGGATTTGCTCTAGTTTGCGAGCTTCCACGCTTCCGGATGCGCGATGTAGGGGCCGCCGCCGGGCGCCGGCGTCCAGACGAAATCCTTCACCTTGGACGACACGACCCCATAACGGTTCGCCACCCACATGGTCGCCCAGGGCAGGTCCTTGTTCATGACCTTGCAGACATCCTGGTAGCGTTGATCGCGCTTGCTGGCATCCGTCTCGGCAATCGCAGCATCGAGTGCCTTGGTCAGATCGGGCATGCGTGCCCGCACCACATTGGCCCCTGCCGGAGGGATCTGCTTTTCGTTGAGCCCGGTATTGATGTTGCTCGGATCGGGTCCGTTTTGCAGGCCGGCATAGACGAGCTGAAACTGCGACGCGTCGGCCTTGGGGTTGAGCACGATGCCGTTGTAGGTCGGCGCATCGACGGCGCGCGGCACGACATTGATGCCGACCTGCGCGAGCATCGCCTGCACGGCTGCGAGCACATTCGTCGCAAGCGGCGTGTTGTAATAGGTCAGCAGGGCGATGGGCTTGTCGCCGTTGATCTTGTCCCAGCCGGCCTCATCGAGCAATTGCTTGGCCTTGGCCGGATCGTAGGGATAGGCGTCAATGCCATCGGGCACGAGTTGGCTGGCCACATAAGCGCAATTGGCGGGCTTGGCCGCGCCGCCATAGAGGCTCTTGATGATCGCATCGCGATTGATGGCGTGCATGACGGCCTGACGGACGCGAAGATCCTTCCATAGCGGCGAATCCTGATTGAAGCCGAGATAATTGACGACGAAGGAATCGCCCTCGATGACCTGGAACGACTTGTCGTCCTTGAAGGTCGGCACATCGTTGGAATCGACATAGGTGAACTGGATCTCACCTGCCCGCAGCGCCGAGATCGCCGCGGCCGGATTGGCAAAATAGCGGTTGATCAGCCGATCCAGTACCGGCTTGCCGCCGCGATAGTCGGGATTCGCTGTCAGCTCGACATATTGATCCTGCACATATTTGACGAATTTGAATGGCCCGGTCCCGATCGGCGACGTCGACCACCAGCTGCTCTTTGCAAGCTGATCGGCAGGTATGGCAGCAAGCGCATGCTCGGGCAAAACCATGATCTTGGCCAGCGTATCGAGGAGGCTCGCCGACGGCGCGGACAGCTTGACGACAAGGGTATGATCATCCGGCGTCTCTACGGATGACAGGAGCTTAAACCGGGCGGCAAAGACCGAGCCGGTCTTGGAATTCGCCGCAAGATCGACGGTGAATTTGGCGTCCTTGGCCGTGAAGGCCTTGCCGTCGTGCCACTTGGCATCGGCAAGTTTGAACGTGTAGGTCAGCTGATCCGGGCTCACCTCATAGGAGGAAGCAAGCACGCCGACGATCTTCTGCAGCTTTTCGTCATAGCTGACGAGCGGCTCGAAATAGGTGTTGAGCCAGGTGAGGCCGGCCGTTGCTGCCAGCGGATTGAAATTGCCCTGAAAGCCGCCCGGACCGACATCGAATCCACCGGACATCGTGGCAGCCACGGCAGGCGCAGCCATGCCGCTCATATCAGGCATCGCGGTGGCCGACAGCAATGCTCCCAACGCGATTGTCGACAGATGAAAAGTCTTCCTCATGAATATCCTCCTCCCCTTGTTCGTGATGGCTATTTCTTCTTGTTGTTGGCTATCACCTGCGAAATTCCCTCGTAGTGGCGGTCGAGGCGCATGCGCACCTCCTTCAGATTTTTGGATTCCAGCGCATCGACGATCGCTTCATGGTCACGCCAGGTGGCCATGGGATCGACATCGTCCAGATCGAAAAAGCGGGACGCCTTGTAAAAAGCGAGCCAGAAGACATCGATCAGGCGAACGAAGGTCTCGTTGCCCTGGCAACGAAACAGCAGGCGGTGAAAGAGCTGATCATCTTCGGCAAAGGGCTCGCCGCGCTCGGCATGGGCGCGCATACGATCGGTGGTGGCGCGCAATTCGGCCAGATCCTCCGGCCCGATCATCTCGAGCGTCTTGCCGATCAGGCCGACTTCGAGCGTACGGCGGATCTCCAGCACTTCCTCCATGTGCCGCAGCGCATCGCCGAGACCGTAGGCGAGATTGTCGAGCAGCGGCGCAAAGGAGAATGCCTTGACGAAGATGCCGATACCGCGGCGCGTCTCCAGCACACCGAGGGATTCGAGCGCCTTGATACCCTCGCGGAGAGAGTTTCGGCTGACGCCCAATTGCGTCGCCAACTCTCCTTCCGCTGGCAGCATGGTGCCGGGCTGCAGGCCGTTGTCGGCGATATAGCTGCGCAGGCTCTCCTGCACGGAAACATGCAACAGCGGTGCACGCGTCAATGGCTGTATGACTTTGCCGACCATAGAACCGGACTCCCAACCGAGATTGGAAGCGAACCTATTGACTTGTAGGATATCCGTCAAGTGGATAAGTGTTTCCGACATGTGAGGATCACACGCTGGCAAACGCCGCCGCTCCAGGGTGGATGGCGCGATACTGCTCTATGCTCGCTAATGGGCGTCGTAGGCCAGCTATCGCCGACCCTTATACAATCAGCAAAAATGCTGTCGAAACGTCACGATGACGGACCAACTTGGCTGCCTTTCGGCGCCAGGCAGGCATGCCACTCTTCAATTCGCCGTATGTGGCGTATCGCTTTCCGGCAACCGGACAAGTTTACCTTCCTCCGCCTTGTAGAAATACTGGCTTGCAATCAGCCAGCCCTTCAACGGTCGCAAGGGCGGAATGCAGGTCGCCAGCATGAACGGACCGGTCACCAGAAACTGGACCCAGACCGGCGCCGAGAACGCCACCTCGAGCCAAACGCCAAGTAGCACGCTCGGGATGCAGGCAAAGCAAATGACAAAGAAAGCCGGCCCGTCGGCGGGATCTGCGAAGGAATAATCCAGGCCGCAGGCTTCGCATTCCTTGCGCAGGGTCAAGAACCCATCGAACAGACGCCCCTGCCCGCAACGCGGACAACGGCAGCGAATGCCTGTTTGTAACGGACTCAGCGGGGGATAATCGGCATCCATGACAGCATCACTCCTCGATCAATTTCCTGAACGACTGCGATCAATATTAATATTGAATGCATCCAATATAGGTACAATGAACGCGAATGATAAGTCCATCAGTCAGAATGACGCAGTGGAGGCCGCTCGGATCAAGGAAAACGACCGCCGCGCCGGAGCCTGTCTCCGTCCAATCAATAACGATATTCCGGCAAGGATATCAGAAGAAGGACGCGGCCATTTCCGGCGGCCCTTGCAGTGCATGGGCCATAAAATTCAGCGCACCCTTCAAGGCGTCGCGACCGATCGGACCGCCGAGGCAAACGCGCACCGCTTCGGGTGCCGTGCCCTCCACCGTGAAAGCATCACTTGCGACAACGCCTATGCCCGCATCGCGCATATGGCTGCTGAAGATAGCGCGCGTCCAGCCGCCGCCGAGCGGTAGCCAGATATTGAAGCTGATAGGATCGGCCCTGTAGCTGCCGGCCGGCAAGATGTCTGCGACCATCTCCTGACGGGCGGCAGCCTCGGTGCGAATGAAACGCAGAATGCCGTCGGCGGTGCCATCCTCGATCCAGCGTGTCGCGAGCGCCATGTTGAGTGGCGACGCCATGACGCTACTGCTGCGCATCGCACTCACGAAGGGCCATATCGACTTCGTGTCCGGCGCCACGACAAAGGCGAGGCGCAGACCGGCTCCGATGCACTTCGCCAATCCGCCGATATGCCAGGTCAGATCCGGCGCGACTGCCGCCATTGGCGGTGGCGCATCCAGCGGAATGAAGCCGTAGGCGTCATCCTCGATGATCGGCACGCGATATTTGCGGGCAATGGCGGCGATCGCCTCCCGGCGCTTCTGCGGAATCGTAAGAGTGGTCGGATTCTGCAGCGTCGGATTGAGGTAAAGCGCCTTCGGTCGCAGCCGTTCGCAGCTTTCGGCAAAGGCTTCCGACAAAATGCCTTCTTCATCCATGGCGAGGCCTGCGAGATTGAGCCGAAGCTGCGCCGCGATCGAACGCATGCCGGGATAGGTAATGCTCTCCGAAAGCACGGTTTCACCCGATTTGGCGAGCAGGCCGAAGATCGCCAGCAAGGCGGGATGCGCGCCGGGAGTTACGAAGATGCGCTCCCGCGCCGGGGAAAGGCCGCGGCGGCTGAGCCATGCACTGGCAGCCTCCTTGTCCATGCCGGTGCCACCAAAACCTTGATAGCGCAGCAAGGGGACCAGATCCGCCGCCACCACGGACATGCCTTCCCGCATGCGGGCAAGAAGATCGGGGTCGCTCGGCTCAGGCGGCAGATTCATCGAAAAATCGATCGCGACAGCACGGCGCGGATCGGGAGCGGCATCGACGATGAAATTGCGGCGCTCCCTTTCCTGCCTGCCCGTCACGAAAGTCCCGCGCCCGACATGCGAGTCCACCAGACCGCGTTTCTGAGCCTCGACGTAACCGCGCGCCACCGTCGTAAAGTCGATGCCGAGGCGCTTGGCAAGCGCACGCTGTGGCGGCAACCTGTCGCCGGCGACGAGAACACCGGTGCGCAGATCCATTTCTATCAGGTCTGCTATGGCAATGTAGCGGGGGCTGGAGGAGCGGCTGAGATCGGGATGCCAGTCTTTCATTTCATGCTCCGCACCGGGACCGGGCCTAAGCTGGGATTGGGACCGGCATTGATCGCATATTGTTGCATACAACTCGAATTATGTAGAGGCGCCGGCCCCGGTTTTCATCCCCGGCAAGGCCAAATGTCGCAATATTTTCAATTGATGGATGTTTTGCGCGGACAGTTACTGCTGCAATTGACGGCATAATGAACTGATTTGATCATCCAGGCAGTCTCAAGCAGCGAAGACCTGCTATGAATGTCCTCCTTGGTTTATCGCGAAATTCGGCACGCCGGCTTCAGCTGACGTGCCAATCCTGTGGCAAGGTTCCATTTGGGTCGGGACGGAGGTTTTGTTCATTTCTCCTGAGCGCGCGCGGCTTTCGCCTTCGCTTGATCGTCCACGAGTTCGTACCACATGGCATTGAGAACGGCGAACGCCGCCGCGAGGGGGAAGCCGAGAAGCCAGGCAAAGTACCACATGTAAAATCTCCTTGAGGATCAGT
>Ga0209909_100113_pt1 | contig 149341 bp, 150 predicted proteins | sample FECB22metaG_FD_188302 | JGI IMG/M metagenome (GOLD analysis project Ga0209909, IMG submission 188302) | Cyanobacterial communities from the Joint Genome Institute, California, USA - FECB-22 (SPAdes) (version 3) | ecosystem: Environmental > Aquatic > Thermal springs > Hot (42-90C) > Microbial...
GGCGTCGGCGGGGCGGGCGTGGGCGGGGTCGGTTCGGGGACCGGCGGCGTGTCCTCGACGGCTTCGACGGGGGCGGTCGCACCGTCGTCGGTGACGAGGTCCTCGGACGGATTGTCGGCGGGGGCGGCTTCGATCACTTCGCTGGAGACGATCGACACCGGCACCGACGACAGCATCGGCGGCGGCGGCGTCTCCTCGGCGGTGGACCATCCGACCAGCAACAGACCCGCCACCGCGCCGTGCAGCGCGATCGATCCCAGGATGGCGGGGCTGGGACGACGCATGGGGCTCAGATCTCGGCCGCCGTGTCGGTGATCAGGTTCAGCTTGGTGTAGCCGCCCGCCGACAGCCGCGCCATCACACGGGCGACCGCTTGGTAGGGCGCGCGGCCGTCGGCGCGGACGAAGACGGCGCGTTCGGTCGCGGGACCCCGGCCGCCCGAGGCGACGGCGGTGACGCGGGCGATCAGATCGTCGAAGCCGACCTCGTCCCGGTCCAGGAAGATGTCGCCGGACTGGTCGATCGAGACGGTGATCGGCTCGTTGTCGGTCTCGACGGCGCTGGCCTCCGTCTTGGGCAGTTCGACCGGCACGCCGACCGTCAGCAATGGTGCCGAGATCATGAAGATGATCAGCAGCACCAGCATCACATCCACCAGGGGGGTGACGTTGATTTCGCTCAGCGGGCGTTTCTTCGCGCGCCGCCGTCCCCGCACATGTCCGCCGCCGCCGGCACCGCCCATGGCCATGTCAGGCGTCCCGGCTCAGCGAAAAGGCGTCCGACGGCGGCGGAGGCGGGGGCGGCGGGGCCGAGGGGCTGCCCAGGCGCCGCGCCACGGCGGCCTGCAGGTCGTCGGCGAAACTCTCCAGCCGCCCGGTGAACTTGCCCGCGTCAATCGAGAAGGCGTTGTAGGCGATATAGGCCGGGATCGCCGCCGCCAGGCCGATGGCGGTGGCGAACAGGGCCTCGGCGATGGCGGGGGCGACGGTGGTCAGATTGGTGTTACCCGCCTCGGCGATGGCTCCGAAGGCGTTCATGATCCCCCACACCGTGCCGAACAGGCCGATGAAGGGAGAGGCCGTGGCCACCACCGACAGAACGCCCAGACCATGCTCGATCCGAGCCCCTTCCCGCGCGATGACGGCGTCCAGCGAGCGGTCGATGCGCGAGATCAGCAAGTGGCTCTGGTTGTCAGTCAGGGGGCCGGCACGGCGGGTCTCGCGCCAGTCGTTCAGCGCGATCGACAGCATGCGCGGCAGGGCGTGGGTCGGGTTGGGCCCCGCCTGATTGGCGATGTCCTCAAGGGACCGGCCCGACGACAAAGCCTTTTCAAACGCGTCGGCCTCGCGCTTCAGAGCCAGGAAGCGGAAGGCCTTGTCGATGATGATGGCCCAGGACCACAGGGAGGCGACCGCCAGGCCGATCATGACCGACTTCACCACCCAATCCGCCGCCATGAACAGATGCACGGGGTTCAGCAGCGAGGCGTCGGCGGCAACGGACATGAAGGGCGAATCCTCGGCTGAGCGGCGTTCGTCTATCGAACCAGCCGCGGCGGCGAATGTATGGCGGATGGGTGGGGTCTAGCGGCTCTGGTCCGGCGGGGCCAGCCACGGGAAGACCGCGGCCCTCAGTTGATCGGTCGGTCGGCGGGGGCGGCCGTCCATGTGGATGCAGACCGCCACGACATCGGCCCGGCACAGGATGTCGCCCGACCGCTCGATCGACTGCGAGATCAGCAGGCGCGGGCCCTTTACCTGGTTGTAGAGCGTGCGGACCACCAGGGCGTCGTCGATCCGGGCCGGCTTCATGAACGTTAGGTCCAGCCGGGCGATCACGAAGGCCATCGGCGGGTTGGCGTCCAGCAGCTGGGCGTGGCCGATGCCGATCATGCGCAGGAAATCGGACCGCCCCCGCTCGAAATAGCGGACATAGTTGGCGTGATAGACCAGGCCGGTGAAATCGGTGTCCTCATAGTACACCCGGATTGGCAGCAGGTGGTCGCGGCCTTCGAACCGGCCGGCGGTCGGCTGGTCGCTCATCGCGGCGTCGTCACCGGGGTGCGCGGCAGGTCGGGACAGAACCGGTCGCGGGCCTCGCGGAACTCGACCTGGAGCGGGTCGTCGCTGAACAGGATGCGGCTGGGCCGCGAGACGAAGGCCACGGCGGCCGCATCGCCGCGTCGTCCGGCATAGCCACACAGGACCCTGCCCTCGCCGACCTGGGTGTAACGCAGCTCGCTGCTGGGCCCGCGCTGCTCGCGCACCTGGCGCAGCGCCCGGGCATAGACGTTCTCGTCATAGCGCGGCAGCACAGATTGCGCCGAGACCGCCTGGCCCGCGACGGCGACAGCCGCGCAGGCTACCCCGATCAATCCTGTTCGCGCCCTGCGGCGTCCGGCCATTCGGCACTCCCGATCCGGGGGCAGGATGCCGCCGTTCGCCTGTCAGGTGAAGCCCTGTCGCGCGGCGACCCTCGCCCCTATGTCACAAACCTCTCATCCCTTCCCTGAGCGCAACATGAACGACTGGCCCCACCTGCCCGCCCCGTCGCTGGACGATTTCGCCCGCATCGCGCGCGAGGCCTTCGACGCCCTGCCGGCCGATTTCCGCGCGGCGGTGGGTGAGGTGGTGATCCGCATCGACGATTTCGCCAGCGAAGAGGTGCTGGCCGGGTTCGGCATGGAGGATCCGTTCGAACTGACCGGCCTGTATCACGGCGTCGATCTGACCAGCCGCGAGAGCCTGGGCCCCGCCGCCGAGCCCTCACGGGTGTTCCTGTACCGCCGTCCGATCCTGGACGAATGGTGCGAGCGGGGCGACGTCAGCCTGTCCGACCTGATCGCCCACGTCCTGATCCACGAGATCGGCCACCATTTCGGTCTCAGCGACGACGACATCGACCATCTCGAAGCCGAGACGGACTGACGCAATCCGGGCGGTTTCGGAACCGGGCCTCGCGCATCATGGTTTCAGCCGATACACAATCACACCCGGGAGAGCCCTCCATGCGTGCCACCCATTTCATCGCCGCCGCCGCCGCCGCCCTAACCCTGCCCGCCGGGGTCGCCCTAGCCCATCACGGCTGGAGCTCTTACGACGCCGAGCGCACCCTGCGGCCGACCACCGAAGTGGTGGAATCCCGCTGGGGCAGTCCGCATGGCTCCCTGGTGATCGAACAGGCCGGCCAGCGCTGGGACGTGGTCCTGGCCCCCGTCGCGCGGATGGAGGCGCGCGGCCTGGCGCGGGACGACATCGCGGTCGGCAAGACCGTCACCGTGCATGGCTATCCGCGCAAGGACGGCACGCGCGAGATGCGGGCCGAACGGATCATCGTCGGCGACAAGACCGTCGAACTGCGCTGAGCGTGACATCAACCGTCTCCGGGCCCCTGGCCGGCCTGGCGGAAGCGGTCGAGGGCACGGCCTTCGCCACCTGGGCCACGGAATCGGCCCTGGCCTATCCGGTCGCCAACACCGTCCATGTGATCGGGGCGATCCTGCTGGTCGGGGCCATCGGCCTGCTGGACCTGCGGCTGCTGGGCTATGCGCGGGGCGCGCCCCTGCCGGTGATGGCGCGAGCCCTGACGCCGCTGGCCCTCGTCGGGTTCGTCGTCATGGTGGTCAGCGGGGCCGTGCTGTTCGCGGCGGATGCGACGGCCCTGGCCGGGTCCGACCTGTTCCTGATCAAACTGGTGCTGATCGCCTTGGCGGGGGTCAATGCACTGGCCTTCCGGTTCGCCTTCGCCCGGCATGACGACCCCGTTCCGGTCGGTGCCAAGGTCATGGCGGCGGGGTCGCTGGGGCTGTGGCTGGCGGTCGTGGTGGCGGGGCGCTGGATCGCCTATGCCTGAGGCTTTCCCCCGCCCGAACCGTGGCCTAGGGTCGGCGCGTCATCGGAGGGGACATCCATGCGCGCGCTGATCCTGTCGTTCTGTCTGCTGCTGGCCGCCTGTGCCACGCCCATGGCCACGCCGGAGCCGACCGGCGACAGCCTGGACCTCATCGCCGCCGACTATGTCCGCATGCAGCTGGAGATCGGCGAGCGGGAAGATGGCTATGTCGACGCCTATTACGGCCCCGCCGAATGGAAGACGGCGGCCGAGGCCGATCCCCGCACGGTCGATCAACTGATCCAGGCTGCCGCGGTCCTGACCGCCCGGCTGGACGCTCTGGAAGGCCGGGGCTGGACCCCGGACCAGAGCCAGCGCCGTCTATATCTGTTGGCTCATATCCGCGCCGCCGACACCCGGTTGCGCATGGCCAAGGGCGAGCGGTTCGAGTTCGCCGAGGAGGCCGAGCGGCTGTTCGGGATTCGCCCCGAGCTGAAGCCGCTGTCGACCTATGACCCCATCGTGGCGCGCATCGAGGCACTGGTGCCCGGCGACGGCGCGATCGGCGACCGGATCACCGCCTTCCGCGAGCCGCTGGCCATCCCGCGCGACCGACTGGAAACGGTTATGCAGGCCGCCATCGACGAATGCCGACGCCGCACCGAACGCCACATCCGCCTGCCCCAGGGCGAGAGCTTCACCCTGGCCCTGGTCGGTGACAAGCCGTGGTCGGGCTATAATTATTTCCAGGGCAATTCGGTTTCGAGGATCGAGATCAATGCCGATTTTCCGATCTATCTGGACCGGGCGATCGATCTGGGGTGCCACGAGGGATATCCCGGCCACCACGTCTATAATGCCCTGCTGGAACAGACCTTCGTCACCGAGCGGGGCTGGGTCGAGATGAGCCTGTATCCGCTGTTCAGCCCGATGTCCCTGGTGGCCGAGGGCAGCGCTAACTACGGCATCGACCTGGCGTTTCCGGGCGAGGAAGGGCTGCGGTATCAGCGCGAGGTGCTGGCGCCGCTGGCGGGGGTTTCGCCCGAACGGGTCGGGACCAATGCCGAACTGCTGCGTCTGACCCGCGCGCTGGAAGGGGCCGAATACACGATCGCCGCCGAGTATCTGGCGGGTCGGATGGACCGGGACGAGGCCATCCGGCTCCTGGCCCGCTACAAGCTCAGCGACACGGCGCGGGCGACCCAGCGGGTCCGCTTCATCGACACCTACCGCAGCTATATCATCAACTACGGCCTGGGCCGCGACCTGGTGCAGACCTGGATCGAGGATCAGGGGCCGGACCGCTGGGCCACGACCCGGACGCTGCTGTCCAGCCAGACTCTGCCGACCGACCTGGACTGATCCGCATGACCCTCGCCCGTTTCCCCTTCGTGGTCTGCCTGGCCGGGCTGCTGATCAGCCTGATGATCTTGATCGTTCTGTTCACTGTCTACTTCAGAGGCGACACCTTCTTCGCTCTGATCATGATTATGGGGCCGCTCATGAAGATCGGGGCGATTTTGCTGGTGTTGATCGCTGCTGCGAGCCTGGTCGTCACAGCGATGCATCGCCTGCAGAAACGCAAGAACGACCGGCTCGCCTTGGCTCTGCGGATCATGGCGGGAGCTTCGGTAGCGGTCGGGATGCTATGTGCTCTTGACGGGTGGTCTGCGATTCAGAACTCGCTCTGGCAAACCAACACCGTCACTTTTGACATGGAGGCACCCTTCTGGGCCCACATCGCGTTGTTGCTCACCCTCGGCTTCCTGCCCGCCGTCATCGCCCTGCTCGGTGCCGCTCCCGTGCGGGTCGAGAGGCGCGGCCTGTAAATCGACGCTCTCTTGGGTCATAAGCCCCGCTCAAGCCGCGCGCGACCGCGTCGCGAGCGGTAGCGCCCAAAGAAGTCCCCGATGAAGTTCCTCGACCAGGCCAAGATCTATATCCGTTCCGGCAATGGCGGGGCGGGCTCCGTCTCGTTCCGGCGCGAGAAATTCATCCCCAACGGCGGCCCCGACGGCGGCGACGGCGGCAATGGCGGACACGTCTGGGTCGAGGCGGTGGAGGGGCTGAACACCCTGATCGACTATCGCTATCAGCAGCATTTCAAGGCCGCGACCGGCACCCACGGCATGGGCCGCAACATGCATGGCGCCAAGGGCGAGGACGTGGTCCTGCGCGTGCCCGTCGGCACTCAGGTGCTGGACGAGGACAAGGAGACGGTCGTGCTGGACATGACCGAGGTCGGCCAGAAGGCGCTGTTGCTCTCGGGCGGTAACGGCGGCTGGGGCAACACCCGGTTCAAGGGGCCGGTCAACCAGGCGCCGCGCCATGCCAATCCGGGTCAGGAGGGTCAGGAGAAGTGGATCTGGCTGCGGCTGAAGCTGATCGCCGACATCGGCCTGGCGGGCCTGCCCAATGCCGGCAAGTCGACGTTCCTGGCGGCTGTGTCGGCGGCCCGGCCCAAGATCGCCGACTATCCGTTCACGACCCTGGCGCCCAACCTGGGCATGGTCGATCTGTCGCCGTCCGAGCGGTTCGTCATCGCCGACATCCCTGGCCTGATCGAGGGCGCGTCCGAGGGCGCGGGGCTGGGGACGCGGTTTCTGGGCCATGTCGAGCGGTCGGCCAGCCTGATCCATCTGATCGACGGCACCCAGGACGACGTGGCCGAGGCCTGGCGCATCATCCGGGGCGAACTGGAGGCCTATGGCGAGGGTCTGGGCGAGAAGAACGAGATCCTGGCGCTGAACAAGATCGACGCCCTGTCCGACGAGCTGCGCGAACAGAAGGCGGCGGAACTGGAGGCGGTGGCGGGGAGGCGGCCGATGCTGGTCTCGGGCGTGTCGGGCGAAGGCGTGCCGGAACTGCTGCGCGCCGCCTGGGCCGAGGTGCGCGTGACGCGGGGCGAGATCGCACCTCAGGACGATGAATACACCGTCCGCGCCACCGCCGGGGGCTGGCGGCCCTAGCTGCGGTCGCGGGTCTCGAACCGGGGGATGATCAGCTCGGGATCGCCCGGCGCGGCCTCGGCCGCCGGGGTCGGCTGATAGGTCAGACGGGTCGTGGTCGTGGCCACCACAGGCCGTCGGCGGCGAACCCAGACCTGCCCGCCGCGCAAGGCCAGCGCCCCGGTTCCGACACCGCCGAGGAACAGCAGCAACCCACCCACCGGGCCGTCCCACCAGCGGTCGCGGCCATAGGCGATGGAGGCGCGGGCAGTGCTGACGGTAGCGAGGGCCGGGGATGCCGTGACCGGTTCGGGGCGCGCGATCAGGACGCCGCCGCGCGCCAGCTCTCGCCCCAGATCGGCGCGAGGCAGGACGGCCAGATCACCGGCGCGCGACCGGACCAGGGCCAGGTCGGCGTCCAGCGCCGCCGTGCCGAACTCCTCCAGCAGGGCCTGGGGTGTGAAGGCGCCCTCGACCTGGAAGCTGACCGTGGCGTCCAGCGCCGGGTCGACCGACACCGCCTGGGACAGGGCCCCGCCGACCACCGCCTCGGCCACCTCGGCCACCGGCGCGTCCTCGAAGCTGAGAAGATAGAACTGGGATGTCGCGGCCGGCTGTGGTTGCGGCGACTGGGCCACGGCAGGCGCGGCGCAGGTCAGAAGCAGACAGACAAGACAGATGGACGGACGCATCATCGCCTCATGCCACCGCCCTGCGACAGGGCGATGACCGCTATTCCAGGCCGTCGTCGCTGACCACGAACCGTCGCCCGGCCTTCTTGGCCTTGGCGGCTAGGTCTTCCTGGACAAGGTGCCAGCGGCGCAGGCGTTCGAAATCGATCGTGTGCTGGGGCGAGGCGTCCAGCCATTCCTGGAACTCGGCCAGCCGCCGGCGATGGTTCGGTTCCGACGGGTCGGGCGGCGACAGCACGGTCGGAAGCCGGCTCGCGACCTGCGGCGGAATGGGGAATTCTCCCGATGACGTGGTCAGGATCATGGGGACCAAGGCTATGTCAAAGTCCGCGAGGCGCAAGACCCCTGTCACGCTTTTCGGGCTCCAATCGCGCAGTTTTGCGTTCCTGGTTCCAGAACCGTGCTTCGGAGGCCCCATCCATGCGTCTTTCCCCCACCTTCAGCGCCGTCGTGCTCGGCCTGGCCGTGGCCAGCGCCGCCATGGCCCAAGATCCCGTCGGCGCCCTGCTGAACGATCCGGCACCCGCATCGACGTCCGCCGCCCGGCAGGACCCCGACGAGGTGCGCACCACCCAGGCCCTGAACGCCGAGGTCGTCGCCCAGAACAACCTCGCGGCCAATCAGGAACAGGCCGACCAGAACGCCTATGTCGCGGCCGAAACTGAGGTCCAAGCCCAGTCCCGGACGACCGTATCCGCCGACCAGGCCCGCTACGAGGCGGATCAGGCGGCCTATCTGGAAGCCCAGGCCCGCTATGAGGCCGCCATGGCCGACTGGCGCGCGACCGCCGCGGCCTGCCAGCGTGGCGACACCCGACGCTGCCGCGCGGGTCGTCAGCCGGCCATCCCGGTCGGCTACTGATCCAGCACGATCCGGCGGCCCTCGTCGCTGGATCGTTGCCCGGCCTCCAGCACGCGCATGACGGCCAGGGCTTCATGCGCCGGGACAGGGTTGGCGCCCTGTCCACGGACCGCTCGGGCGATCTCGGCATAGAAGCGGGCGTGGTCGCCGCCAGGGGCGGTCGTCGCCTCGACCGCTCCGGTGTCTCCGTCGGCGAAGACGAGGGGCGGGCCGGATATCGGCCAGTCGGCACCGCCGGGCCGCGACCCCGCCTTCAGGGCGTCCTCCTGAAGGTCCAGCCCCCGCGTCACGAGCGAGCCCCGGTCGCCATGGACCGCGAACCGGAACGGCTGGGCCGCGCTCAGCATGTCGGCGTGCAGGACGACCCTGAGCCGATCGTAGAACAGCACCGCATGGGCCATGTCCGGCGCGCCCTCGCCGTCGCGCAGGACGCCGATGTCGGCCTGGATCGCCTCGGGCAGGCCGAACAGCATTAGGGCCTGATCGATCAGATGTGGCCCCAGGTCGTGCCAGATGCCGCCGCCGGGTTCGTCGCGCTCGCGCCAGCGGTCGCGCCGCTCGGGCCGATAGCGGTCGAAATGGCTCATGAATCGCACGATCCGGCCCAGCCGCCCGCTCTGGATCGCCTCGCGCACGGCCAGGAAATCGCCGTCCCAACGCCGGTTGTGGAACACCGACAGCAGGTGCCCAGTCCGCTCTGCCAGCGTCACCAGCGCCTCGGCCTCCGCAGCGGTGACGGTGAAGGGCTTGTCCACGACCACAGCCTTGCCGGCTTCCAGCGCGCGGGTGGCCATGGGGGCGTGAAGAGCGTTCGGTGTGGCGATGACCACCAGCTCGATCGCCGGGTCGGCCAGAACCGCGTCCAGATCGGCCACGACCCTCGCCTCGGCATCGTCCGCCCGCACGGCGTCGGGGCGGCTCGACACGATGGTGTTCAACCTCAACCCCGGCGTGACGGCGATCAGCGGGGCGTGAAAGGTCCGGCCGGCATAGCCGAACCCCACCAGGGCCGTTTCGACGAGGCGATCCATGCCGGTCTCCTGTTTCGGCCCGTGCGTAACCCGTCCCACCCCCGCGACGAAACCCCGCGTGAAAGCCGATTGAAGGCCCGGACCGGGCATGGGATCGTGCGCGCCGGATCGGGAGGCCAAGGATGACACAGACCACGGCGGCCGCGAACGACACGGCACCCGCATCCGGCAAGGCCGACCGCCCCCTGTCCGGCGACCGCGTCCTGACCTACCGCCATCCGCCGTTGGTGCGGATCAGCCACTGGGTCAATGTCGTCTGCGTGGTCGTGCTGATCATGAGCGGGCTGAACATCCTGGCGGCGCATCCGCACCTGTACTGGGGCATCCGCTCGACCTTCGCCGATGCCTGGGTCAGCACCCCGGCGTTTCCGAACTGGATGCTGATCCCGCAAGGGCGCAACCTGGCCGAGGCGCGCAACTATCATTTCCTGTTCGCGTGGCTGTTCGTCATCAACGGCCTGATCTACCTGGCTTATGGTTTCGTCAGCGGGCGGTTCAGACGCCGGCTGGCCCCGACCGGACCGGACATCAAGGGCATCGGGGAGTCCGTCGTCGAACACGCCAAATTCCGTTTCCCCACCGACGACCACGCCCGCACCTACAACGTCATCCAGAAGCTGACCTATCTGGCCATGATCTTCGTGGTCCTGCCGATGATGCTGATCACCGGCCTGTCGATGTCGCCGGGGTTCAATGCCATCGGCGGCATCCTGCTGGAACTGATGGGGGGACGGCAGTCGGCGCGGACGCTGCATTTCATCGCCGGCGGGCTGATCGTCGGCTTCATCGTCATCCATGTCGGACTGGTGGTCTGGACCGGACTGGTCAACAACATGCGGGCCATGATCACCGGCTGGTTCGTGATCGACCCGCCCGGTACCGTCGCCGGGCCGAAACGGAACGCACGCAAGCCGGAGGACCAGCCATGAACCGCCGCGCGTGGCTAAGGGGCACGCTGGCTCTCGTCGCCGTCTCGGCCCTGTCGGCCTGCAATCAGGCGGGCACAAACCTGGCTGATCAGGCCCGCCGCATGGGCGAAGGCCTGACCCGCCGGGTCCAGCGCCTGATCATTCCGCGCGACGCCCTGGCCCCGACCTACCGCCGGGATCAGATATCACCCGACTTCCGCGCCAACGGCTCGATCGACCCGGCGGCGTCCGATTATGTCGCGCTTCGGGACGGTGATTTCGCCGACTATCGCCTGACCCTCGATGGCCTCGTCGATCGCCCCCTGACGCTCAGCCTGGCCGAGCTCCGCGCCCGCCCGGCCCAGTCGCAGATCACCAAGCACGACTGCGTCGAGGGCTGGACCGCGATCGGTGAATGGACCGGCGTGCGGCTCGAGACCCTGCTGGACGAGGCCGGCCTGCGCCCGGAGGCCCGCTATGTCGTGTTCCACTGTTTCGACGCCCTGGATCAACGCGAGGACGGCGACCGCTATTATGAATCTATCGACCTGATCGACGCCCGCCACCCCCAGACGATCCTGGCCTGGGCCATGAACGGGCGGACCCTGCCGGTGGCCTATGGCGCGCCGTTGCGGCTGCGGGTCGAGCGCCAGCTGGGCTACAAGCACGCCAAATATATCCGGCGCATCGAGGTCGTGGAGAGCTTCGCTCACATTGGTCGGGGCCGCGGCGGCTACTGGCCCGATCGCGGCTATGAATGGTACGCCGGAATCTAGCCCTGCGGCTGGGCCGCATTTCGGCCATCAGCATGACGGCCTCGTAACCTGCTGAAAATGCAACGGTAACATGAACCGGTTGTAACTGGGGAGCCGTCTCGCGCCTTGATACGGATCAAGCTGAACCGCAGGTCACGACGGATGTGGCCAAGGGGGCGGTTTCACCCATTGCTCAGGATTCGCTCATGTCGCTCAGCAGCCTCGCCGTGCACGTTTCGGCCTCGATCCATGGCGGCCATGCCGCTCCGAAACGGCGGGATGCCATGATGCCTTTGAGAGCGATGCTGTTGATCGGCACCGCCATGATCGCTCCGGGTGGGGTTGCCTGGGCCCAGACAGCCGGTCCCGCCCAGACCCCGCCCACCGCACCCCCCGCCCAGAGGCCGGCCCCGGCCCAGACCGCCCCGTCCCCCGCGACGCCCGCGCCTCAGGACCCGCCCGCCGACGATGCCGAAGAGACCGAGGTGGAATCGATCACCGTTACGGGCGACCGCGAGGGCATCCGCACCTCGATCGATTCGATCAGCTACAGCCTGGCCAACGATCTTCAGGCCACGACCGGAAGCCTGGCCGACGCCCTGCGCAACGTGCCTTCGGTCGATGTGGACCCGGAGGGCAATGTCTCGCTGCGCGGCGATAGCGGCGTCACCATCCTGGTCGACGGGCGGCCGTCGGGCATCCTGTCCGGCCAGGGGCGCGGCCAGGCGCTGCTACAGTTGCCGGCGGACCAGTACGCCCGCATCGAGGTCATGACCAATCCGTCCGCCGCCTACAGCCCCGAGGGTTCGGGCGGGGTGATCAATCTGATCACCAAGCCGACGGCGCCGCGTCCGGGCGTCCAGACCACCGGCTCGGTCCGCGCCAACGTCGGCGACGGCGGGCGCTGGAACGCCGGGGTCTCGGGGTCCTACCAGAAGGACAGGCTGACGCTGTCGGGTGACCTCAGCTATCGCGCCGATCCGCAGGAGTTCGGTTTTCTGCGCCTGCGCGAGCAGTTCGACCCCGCGACCGGGGCGGTGATCTCGACCAATCGCGTCGAGCAGAGCCAGGAGTCCGACCAGAGTGGCGGCTTTGGCCGATTCACGGCCGAGTATCGCCTGACCGACAAGACCCAGCTGACGGGCGAGCTGCGCGGGGTGGCCTTTTCAGGCGAGGGTGCCGGTGGCGGCCTCTTCGAGACGCGGGATGCGGTCGGCACCGTGACCACCGCCTACGACAGTCTTGGCGCGTTCGACTTCGACTTCGTGAATGTGGGCGCGACCGGGCGACTGCTGCACCGCTTCGACGACGCCGGCCATGAGTGGTCCAACGAGTTGCGCTACGACCGAAACACGAACGACAGCACGGGCGACACCGCGAGGCGGTTCACCGTCCCGGTCACACCGGACGTATTCGAGCGGAGCGAACGAGACAGCGATCAGGTCACGATCGGCTTCACCAGCGCCTATGTGCGCCCGACCAGCGACGGGGGGCGGCTGCGCGCCGGCTATGAGCTGAACGAACAGCGGCCGGACGAAGAGGTGACATTCCGGCGTGGACCCTCCGAGGCAGGGCTTACGATCGTGCCAGGGTTCAGCAACCGGTTCGAGGCACGCCAGACGGTGCATGCGCTATACGGGACCTATGAGCGGCCGCTGAGCGAGAAGCTGTCTGCGCAGGCCGGGCTCAGGCTGGAACAGGCCGATATCGAGATCGACGACCTGACGGGTGGGCTGTCCGCGTCGCAAGACTATTTCCGGGCCTATCCGACGGCCCATGTGCAGTACCAGCTGACCGAGGCCCAGAGCCTGCGCGCCAGTTACTCGCGGCGCATCCAGCGCCCGCAACCGAGCCAGCTGAACCCGTTCGTGTCCTATGGCGACCCGCTGAGCCGCAGTTCGGGCAACCCGGACCTGGAGCCGCAGGAGACCGATGCGTTCGAGGCCATGTGGCAGATGCGCTCGGGCCAGACCTTCTATCAGGCGACCGCCTATCTGCGCGACACGGACAAGGCCTTCACACAGGTGGCGACCGACAGCGGCGACGGCATCCTGTTGACCCGACCCGAGAACCTGGGATCGCGCCGCGACACGGGCCTGGAGGTGACCGCCAACGGCCGCCTGCATCCGACCCTGCGATACAACGCCAGCGTCAACGTGTTCCGCCAAGAGATCGACGCGGCGGGCATCCCCGGCGGGGGCGACCGCGAGGCGACGCTGGCCAGCGGCCGTCTCAGCTTCAACTGGGAACCGACGGCCAAGGATTTCGTCCAGCTGTCCGGCTTCTGGCAGGGCGAGACGCTCCTGGCCCAGGGCACGCGGGAGGCCGGGGGGATGGTCAACATCGGCTATCGCCGCAAGCTGACGGACAAGCTGTCGCTGAACGTCACGGGTCGGGACGTGCTGAATAGCTTCAACAACGACACCGTCTATGAGACGCCGCTGTTCCGAGACCGGGTCGAGCAGGAGATCAAGCTCAGGGCCTTCTACATCGGCCTGACCTATGCGTTCGGCTCGGGCCCGCGGCGGCAGCCGGAACAGTTCGACTTCTCGACCAGTCCGTCGGGGGGATGAGCGGGCTCGCTCTCTCCCTCCCCTTCAGGGGAGGGGGGCCGCAGCGCAGCGGAGGCCGGGTGGGGGCGGCCCAGATGGCCCCAGAGATCGAAGGGCCCTCCCCACCCGCTCGCTTCGCGAGCCCCCTCCCCTGAAGGGGAGGGAGATGTCGATCACGCCTGGCGGAAGCCCAGGACGTCCTGCATGTCGTACAGGCCCGGGCCGCGGGTGCGGACCCAGGCGGCGGCGGCGACGGCACCCTTGGCGAACAAGGACCGGTCGATGGCCGAGTGGGACAGGGTCAGGGTTTCATCCTTCGATCCGAACAGCACCGTATGGTCGCCGATGATGCCGCCGGCGCGGATCGAGGCGAAGCCGATCTTGCCGGGTTCGCGCTCGCCGGTGATGCCGTCGCGGGGTTCCGAACGAAGGTCGGCGAGGTCGGCGTGGCGGCCGGCGGCGGCGGCCTCGCCCAGCATCAGGGCGGTGCCGGAGGGGGCGTCGACCTTGAGCCGGTGATGGGCCTCGACGATCTCGATGTCCCAGTCGCGTGCGTCCAGGCGCAGGGCGGCGTGTTCGACCAGGCCGATCAGGATGTTGACGCCGAGCGAGAAATTGCCGCTGCGGACGATGGCGACCGTTTCGGAGGCCTTGAAGATTTCGGCGTCCTGGTCGGGGGTGAAGCCGGTCGAGCCGATGACCAGGGCCGGGCCGCCGCGCTCGGCGCAGGTCTTGGCCAGGGCGACCGAGGCGTCGGCGGTCGAAAAGTCGATGACGACGTCGCAACGCGACAGGTCGGGGGTCTCGCCGCGGTCGAAACGAGTGGCCACGACCACGTCGTCGCGGGCGTCCAGGGCCTGATCGACCGCCCGTCCCATCCGTCCCCGCGCGCCGGAGATGCCGGCGTGGAAGATGGCGCTCACTGGACGTTTTCTCGCGAGGCGTCGTCGCCCAGGATGTCGGCCCAGAACCGCTTGGCCTTGCCGGCGAAGCTGGAGTTGCGCGGGTTCTGGCTGTCGCCGAACGAGGCGGCCAGTTCCTGCATCAGTTCCTTCTGGCGCGGGGTCAGGTCGGTCGGGGTCTCGACGAACAGTTCGACCACCAGGTCGCCGCGGTTCTTGCCGTTCAGATGCGGCATGCCCTTGCCCTTGATGCGCACGGTCTTGCCGGTCTGGACCCCGGCGGGGACCGAGACGGGGGCCTTGCACTGGCCGTCACAGGCGTTCGACACCAGGCACGGGGCCTCGATCTCGCCGCCCAGGGCCGCGACGGTCATGGGCACGGGGACGGTGCAGAGCAGGTCCAGGTTGTCGCGTTCGAACAGTTCGTGCGGCTGGACCGACAGGAAGACGTACAGGTCCCCGCGCGGGCCGCCGCGCTGGCCGGCGTCGCCCTCTCCGGTCAGGCGGATGCGTGAGCCGTCGTCGACGCCGGCGGGCACCTTCAGGTTCAGGGTGCGGGTCTTTCGGACCTGGCCGTGGCCGTGGCAGGCGGTGCAGGGCTCGGCGATCATCTGGCCCGAGCCGCCGCAGCGGGGGCAGGTGCGCTCGACCTGGAAAAAGCCGTTGGCCTGGCGCACGCGGCCCTGCCCGGCGCAGGTGGTGCAGCCGGTGGGTTTGGTGCCGGGCTTGGCGCCCGAGCCCTCGCAGGTGTCGCAGGTGGCGGTGGAGGGGACCGAGATATCGACCTCGGCCCCCTGATAGGCCTGTTCCAGGGTGATCTCGAGATCGTAGCGCAGGTCGGAACCGCGGCGCGGGCCGTTCTGCTGGCGGCCGCCGGTGCGGCCCCCGAAGGCGTCGCCGAACGCCTCGCCGAAGACCTGGGAGAAGATGTCGTTGATGTCGTGAAAGCCCTGGCCGGCGTGGCCGCCCGCGCCGCCGTTGACGCCGGCATGGCCGAACCGGTCATAGGCCGCGCGCTTGTTGTCGTCGGACAGGACCGTATAGGCCTCGGAGATTTCCTTGAACCGGGCCATGGAGTCGTCGCAGCCGCCGTTGCGGTCGGGGTGGTGCTGCATGGCCAGCTTGCGATAGGCGGCCTTCAGCGACGCGGCATCCGCCCCGCGATCGACCCCCAGCACCTCGTAATAGTCACGCGTCGCCATGCGGCGTTGGTCCTCGTACTTTCCGATCCGTCGCGCCTTCGGTGGACGCTTGCAAGATCGACGTTCCGGCTGGAGATGGGTGCCGGATCAAATGATGCAAATTCGAAGCGTGGCGATTCAGGCCACGGCGCGGGCGACGATGTCCGGGTGCCGGCCGATGACCCGGACATAGGCGATGGCGAAATCGGGGGCGGTGGCGCGGGCCTGTTCCCAGTCGCGCAACGTGCCCACGGGAACGTGGAACCGCGCGGCGAACTCCGACTGCGACAGGCCCAGCGTCGTCCGGGTCCGGCGGATCACGCGGGCGCGCTGACCGCGATCCAGGGCCGGACCGGAGACGTCGAAGTCCTCCGCGTCCTCAGGGTCCGCCGGCAAGGCGATAGGCTCGTTCTTCAACCGCGTTGCTCCTTCTCACCGAGAGATACGGGATTCCCGTATCGAGTTCAATGTCCAAACTCTGCGACCCGCATTTAGAGCGTGATGGGCTTAGATGAACCCGCTTAGGTCGATCCCTCTCCCAGAGGGAGAGGGCTTAAGCGCCCGAGAGCCGAAGGCGATCGGTCTTGCGCGAAAGGGTGAGGGGTTGTGCTCTCAACGGTAAGGCCGTGACCCCTCACCCTTTCGGTTTGCGGATCGCTACGCCCTCCGAACCTCAAGCCCTCTCCCGCTGGGAGAGGGAAAAGCCCACCCCAGATTCACTCTCCAACTGTGGCGCTGGGGAAACAGCCCCTCCACCGCTGCGCGGTCCCCCTCCCCATCGCGATGCGATGGGGAGGAAACGGGATTACGCACTCTTCTTCTGGTCGTCGTCGGTGTCCGAGACGTCCTCGAACTCGGCGTCGACCACGCCGTCGTCGGCGGGGGCGGTTTCGCCTTCGGCACCGGCGGCGGCCTGGGCCGCGTACATGGCCTCGCCCAGCTTCATCGAGGCCTGGGCCAGGGTGTTGGTCTTGGCCCGGATGTCCTCGGGGTCGGTGCCGTCACGGGCGGTCTTGAGCTCGGCCAGGGCCGTCTCGATGGCCGACTTGTCGTCCGCACCGACCTTGTCGCCGTGTTCGGCCAGGGCCTTTTCGGTCGAGTGGATCAGGCTGTCGGCGCCGTTCTGGGCCTCAACCATGTCCTTCTTGGCCTTGTCGGCGGTGGCGTTGGCCTCGGCTTCCTTGACCATCTTGTCGATGTCGGCGTCCGACAGGCCGCCGTTGGCCTGGATGCGGATCGACTGTTCCTTGTTGGTCGCCTTGTCCTTGGCCGAGACGTTGACGATGCCGTTGGCGTCGATGTCGAAGGCGACCTCGATCTGGGGCAGGCCGCGCGGCGCCGGCGGAATGCCGACCAGGTCGAACTGACCCAGCATCTTGTTGTCCGAGGCCATCGGACGCTCGCCCTGGAACACCCGGATGGTCACGGCCGACTGATTGTCGTCGGCGGTCGAGAACACCTGGCTCTTCTTGGTCGGGATCGTGGTGTTGCGCTCGATCAGCGGGGTGAACACGCCACCCAGAGTCTCGATGCCCAGGGTCAGGGGCGTCACGTCCAGCAGCAGCACGTCCTTGACGTCGCCTTGCAGCACGCCGGCCTGAACCGCGGCACCCAAGGCCACGACCTCATCGGGGTTGACGCCCTTGTGCGGTTCCTTGCCGAAGAATTTCTTCACCGCTTCCTGGACCATCGGCATGCGGGTCATGCCGCCGACCAGGACCACTTCGTCGATGTCGCCGGCCTTCAGGCCCGCATCGGCCAGGGCCTTCTTGCACGGCTCGATGGTGCGCTGGACCAGATCCTCGACCAGGGCCTCCAGCTTGGCGCGCGACAGCTTGATGTTCAGGTGCAGCGGGCCCGAGGCGTTCATGGTGATGAACGGCAGATTGACCTCGTATTGCGTGACCGAGCTGAGTTCCTTCTTGGCCTTTTCGGCCTCTTCGCGCAGGCGCTGCAGGGCCAGCTTGTCCTGGCGCAGATCGACGCCCTGTTCCTTCTTGAACTCGTCGGCCAGATAGTCGGCCAGGCGCACGTCGAAGTCCTCGCCGCCCAGGAAGGTGTCGCCGTTGGTGGACTTCACCTCGAACACGCCGTCGCCGATCTCCAGGATCGAGACGTCGAAGGTGCCGCCGCCCAGGTCATAGACGGCGATCTTCTGGCCGTCGTTCTTGTCCAGGCCGTAAGCCAGCGCGGCCGCGGTCGGCTCGTTGATGATGCGCAGGACGTCCAGGCCCGCGATCTTGCCGGCGTCCTTGGTCGCCTGGCGCTGGCTGTCGTTGAAATAGGCCGGAACGGTGATGACGGCCTGGGTGACCTTGTCGCCCAGATAGGCCTCGGCGGCCTCCTTCATCTTGGTCAGGGTGAAGGCGCTGATCTGCTGGGGCGAATAGTCCTTGCCGTTGGCGCGCACCCAGGCGTCGCCGTTCGGGCCCTTGACGATCTCATAGGGCACCATGCCCTTGTCCTTGGCCACGATTGGATCGTCGAACTGGCGGCCGATCAGGCGTTTGATGGCGAAGAAGGTGTTCGACGGATTGGTCACCGCCTGGCGCTTGGCCGGCTGGCCGACCAGGGTTTCGCCGCCGTCCTGGATGGCGACGACCGAGGGGGTGGTGCGGTTGCCCTCGGCGTTCTCGATGACCTTGGGGTTCTTGCCGTCCATGACGGCCACGCAAGAATTGGTGGTGCCCAGGTCGATACCGATGATCTTGGCCATGGATGTTTCTTTTCACTCCGTTCGGCGGGCGATGCGGCGGCCTTTTCAAGCCAAGCGCCGCGCGGGACCGCCCCCAGTGGTTTGATGGTTCCCGGCCCGCGCTGGGGGCGCGGGGCGGGCGGTTTGTACGGTTCCGGCCAAAACCCCAGACAGCGAGGGGTTTCTCCGGCTGAGGCGGATATGGGAAGGGGGGGACCGGTCGCAAGACCTTGGCACGGCCCGCTTCCCACGGGGTCGCGCCAGATGCGACGGACGAGAGCGGGATGCAAGCCTTTCTCCCCTTTCCTTCTCCCCTCGGGGGAGAAGGTGGCTCGCGCAGCGAGACGGTTGAGGGGGCTGCCAGACCCGGAACGGATCGTCGGACAGCCGGTCTGATGACACAGCCCCCTCATCCGAGCCCTGCGGGCCCGCCTTCTCCCCCGAGGGGAGAAGGGATCGCCCTCACCCTACCCGGGGCGTCTTCAGCCGGCGCTTGTTGGCGTGGGTGGCGGGGGCGGTGCCCAGGTCCTCGGGCAGCTCGCCCTTGAAATAGAACCTTTGCCAGGCCTCCTTGGCCGCGTCGGCGTCGCCTGAGGCCAGGCGTTTGTTGAAGTCGGTGCGCTGGCGGTTCCAGGCGTCGAACTGGCCCTGCATGGTCGGGTTGGAGCCCAGCGAACGGATCACCGGCTGGAAGGCCTCGACCTTCTTGTGCTCGATCAGGGTGATGAAACAGAAGGGCTCGCCCTTGTCGAAGCGGATGCGGCCCGGGCGGGTGAAGATCCAGTTCATCGTGAACGGGAACGGCAGCCAGTCGGTCTCGATCAGCCCGGTCAGGGGCTGGATGCCGTCCTTGACGTGGTTGGGCGGGCCGGATGCCAGCATGCCGACGCCCGGCGGTGTGCGGAACAGATACTCCGGGTGCATGGTCAACACCCCGCGCGAGAAATGCGAGGTGACGAAATGCTCGGTCTCTTGGGTCTTGCGGTCGAGCGTCAGGGTGATGTCGGCCTGGCTGGGCCCGCCGTTCCATTCGGCGGTGAAGCCGAACGGGCACAGCAGTTCCCACCCCGTCGTATTGGCCATGTTCAGCGGCAGGCAGCGGTATGGATGCCGGCTGGCGAAGGCGTCCATCCAGGCGCGCGACTGGCGCCCCGGCACCAGGTCCGGCGGCGTGGCCGTCATCGGATAGCATTCCAGTTCCACGCGCGGTCTCCAGACGGTAAGTCGGATGTCTTCCTAACCCGGCGTAACATGACGGCTCAACCGATTCACGACAGGGACAGTCTCGAGGCCTGGATGGCCGGGCACGGCATTGCCGGGGTGACCCACGACCATCCGGCGGTGTTCCGCGTCGAGGAGGGGCTGGCGCTGAAGGCGGCCCTGCCCGGCGTCCACACCAAGAATCTGTTCCTGAAGGACAAGAAGGGCCGGCTGTGGCTGATCTCGGCGGCCCAGGACACAGTCATTGACCTGAAGGCCGCGCCCGGGCTGATCGGATCGGACCGGCTGTCGTTCGGCAACGAAACCCTGATGTGGGAGACGCTGGGGGTGCGGCCGGGGTCGGTGACGGCGCTGGGCCTGATCAACGATGCCGACCGGCGCGTGACGTTCGTGCTGGACCGGCGGCTGTGGGAGGCCGACATGGTCAACTTCCACCCCCTGACCAACACCGCCACGACGGCCCTGTCCCAAAGCGATTTTCGCGCCGTGCTGGCGGCCCTGGAGCGGGAGCCGATCGTCGTGGATTTCGGGCCGGCTGGTCCAGGGTCCGAGGTGGGTTGAGGGGCGTTTCATCACAAAGGACACCAAGGCGGCACGAAGGACACGAAGCGACCGAGTGGGTTTGAATTACCGCGCCAAGTCATCAGATGCGGCTTCGCCGCGGTGGCACGATCGACGTCTTGGCGTCGATCCATTAGCCGGCGTGGGCTTGGCTCGCCCTGTGAACCCTCGCGGAATCCTTGGTGTCCTTCGTGACTCCTTCGTGCCCTTTGTGATGAACCGTCTGACCGCCACCGCGCCCTCCAAGGACGCGGATTGAACGCCCGAACCGAGTCCTGATTCACCTCGACCGATGAATGATCTAGGCTCCCCGCCATGATCCGCCTGTTCGCCGCCCTGCCCGTGCCGTTCGACGTCGCCGAGGCTCTGGCGCGGCGCCAGACCGGCCTGCCCGGCGCGCGCTGGCGGCCGCCTGAGGCGCTGCACATCACCCTGGCCTTCTATGGCGAGATGAGCGAGCCCCGCGCCGACGACCTGGCCGCCGAACTGGCGCGGATCGCGGGCGGGCCGTTCGAGCTGGAACTGACCGGCGTGGGGGCGTTCGGCGAGGACCACCGCACCCGCTCGATCTGGGCCGGCGTCGCCCCTAGCGAGCCCCTGACCGTCCTGGCCGGCCGATGCCGCGCGGCGGGCGAGCGGGCCGGGCTGACGCTGGAGAAACGCGCCTACAAGCCGCACCTGACCCTGGCCTATCTGAAGACCCAGACCAATCCCGACCGCATCGGCGCCTGGATGGCCGGGCACAATCTGCTGCATTCGCCGCCGTTCCGCGTCGACCGGTTCGCCCTGTATTCCAGCGTCCTGACCGACGGCGGTAGCCATTACGAGATCGAACGGGACTATCCGCTATGAGCCTGATGTCCGTCGCCCCCGGCCCCCTGCTGGAGACCCCGCGCCTGATCCTGCGGCCCACGGCCATGGCCGATTTCCGCCGCTGGTGCGAACTGATGGCCGATCCCGAGGCCAGCCGGTTCATCGGCGGCGTCCAGGCCCCGTCCCAGGTCTGGCGCGCGATGATGTCGGTGGCCGGGGCCTGGACCCTGACAGGCATCGGCTTCTTCTCGGTGATCGAGAAATCGACCGGCCGCTGGGTCGGCCGCGTCGGCCCGTGGCAGCCCGCCGACTGGCCAGGCACCGAGGTCGGCTGGAGCCTGCATCCCGACGCGACCGGCCAGGGCTATGCGCTGGAGGCCGCCGTGCGCACCATCGACTATGCCTTCGAAACCCTGGACTGGGCCGAGGTCATCCACTGTATCGACCCGGACAACACCGCGTCCGCCCGGCTGGCCGAAAAGCTGGGCGCGACCAACCGCGGCCCCGGCCGGATGCCCGCCCCGTTCCAGGATCATCCGGTCGACGTCTGGAGCCAGACCCGCGAGCAATGGGGGGTCAACCGCGCCCGCCTGCTGCCCTGAGGGCAACCGAAACCGGCGTTCGCCCGTATTTGACTGATCAACAAGAGACGAGGTCATCGCCCATGGTCGCCCGCACCGCCCTGTCCGCCGCCGCCGCTCTGGCCGTCCTGGCCGCATCCGGCCCCGCCGCCGCCCAGGCCACCAATGTCGATCTGAACCGTTTCGACGGCCGCTGGTTCGAGATCGCCCGCAGCCCCAACGACGCGCAGAAGCCGTGCAGCCGCGCCCAGATCGACTTCACGCCGTCGGACCGGGCCGACCGTTACCGCATCGCCGTGACCTGCACCCGCCAGGCCGACGGCGAGGTCGAGGTGTTGCGCGCCAACGCCCGCGTCACCGACCCAGGGACCAATGCGAAATTCCGTTTCACCCTGACCGGCCTGCTCAGCTTCGGCGGCCTGGCGGGCCAGAACTACTGGGTCTGGGAGCACGCCCCGGACTACAGCTGGGCCATCATGGCCCTGCCCAACAAGTCCGACTGGTGGATCTGGCACCGCAGCCAGAGCCCTTCGGCGGCGGTGCGGACCCAGACGGTGGCCCGGGCGAGGGCGTTGGGGCTGGATACGGCGAACGTGGTGCATACGGGGCGGTGATTGGTTTACAGATTCGTCGATAAATGATACCCTCGATGCATCGAGCGTATCGACGGAACCGCCATATTGTCTGACTCCATCGTCAATGTCATCGCGGCATTCAGTGAAGATCAAGTTGAGCGCCTGACGGGCCTCACGCGAGCTCAGCTGCGTCACTGGGATCGGACGGGATTCTTCACGCCCTCATGTTCTGAGGATGACAAGAGGCTCCCGTTCAGCCGGCTCTATTCTTTTCGAGACATCGTGGCACTGCGTACGCTCGGCGTTCTGCGCATCCAGCATAACGTGCCGCTTCAACACCTCCGCAAGGTCGCTGAGAAGCTCAGTCATCTTGCTGGCGAACTGTGGACGGGAACGACTCTCTATGTCGTTAACCGCAAGGTCGTGTTCCATGAACCGGGCACCGATCGGCCAAGAGAAGTTGTCAGCGGTCAATACGTAATGGGCATTGCGCTGAAGCTGATCGTTTCGGACACGCGCCGTGATGTTGAGAAACTGAACCAGCGTTCTCGTGCCGACCACGGCAAGATTGAACGACAGCGTTTTGTGAACCATAACTCCTGGGTAGTGGCAGGCACACGGATTCCGGTGAGCGCCATTCGCGACTTCAAGGAGGCGGGTTACACGGTGAAACAGATACTCGAAGAGTACCCCGACCTGACGGTGAGCGATGTCCGCGCTGCCCTAGCCCACGATCCGAGAGTCAAAGCCGCAGCTTGATGACGGAGCCGGGTGCGATCCGGTTCTTCGTTGATCATTGCGTACCCGATTCGGTCGGGAGGATGCTGGTAGCGGAGGGCTATGAAACGGTGCTGCTGAGAAGGCAGATCGCCCCTAATTCTCCCGACCCTTTAGTCGCCGCAGTGAGTGAAATGAACGGCGCAATTTTGGTCAGCCTAGACTCGGACTTCAAAGCCTTGGCTCCACGCGCCGGGGTGGGACGCCGACGCTTTCGAAAATTGAGTCGGATTGGCTTGAGGTGCAAACCGCCCATTGCAGCAGCACGTCTGAAACTGGCGCTATCACTCATCGAGCATGAATGGCAGGTAGCGCAAGCGAGTGCCGACAAACGCCTTATTGTCGAGGTCGGCCACACGTCGATACGAACAATCCGATGATTGACCGTCTCACCCCAACAAGTCGCGCCTGAAGCTCCAACTTGCCCCCGGAACGCAACCGGAACATAAAGCGCGGGTGCCCGCCGCCGCCGTCCATCTCGAACTGGTCTTCAGCCGCCCGGAGACGACCCAGGCGGTGACGCGCGGGGCGGCGCGGCTGTTGATCGACATGGGCTATGCGCCGCTGCTGGAAGTGTGTCTGCCCAATGGGCGGCGGGCCGATGTGATGGCGGTGGGCAAGACCGGCGACATCGTCATCTGCGAGGTCAAGTCGGGCCTCGAGGACTATCGCGTCGATCGCAAATGGGGGGAGTATGCGCCGTTCTGCGACGCCTTCTTCTTCGCCGTGGGGCCGGAGTTTCCGGGGGACATCCTGCCCGACCATCCCGGCCTGATCGTCGCCGACGGCTTCGGCGGGGCGGTGGTGCGCGAGGCGCCGGTCACGCGGCTGGCCCCGGCGCGGCGCAAGGCGTTGACGGTGGCGCTGGCGCGGCTGGGGGCGATGCGGGCGATCCGGGTGTAGGGGCGGGTGCCATCACGGACCACGGGACAGCTTTCTCCATTCCGCTCATCCCGGCGAATGCCGGGACCCAGATGGAAAATACGCTGAAAAGAGCAGCGGTCCGGCCGTCTGATCCTGGCGGCCCGGTCCTTGATCTGGGCCCCGGCATTCGCCGGGGTGAGCGGAGATTGAGTCAGGCGGGAGGCGGCAGGAACGCCCCCACCACCTCCACCGCATCGGCCAGGCCCATGCGCAGAACCTCGGTCCCCGGCGGCAGGCTGGCGAACAGGCGGGTGGGGGCGGCGGCGTCCAGCATGACGAAGACGCCCCGGTCGTCGGCGCGGCGGATCAGGCGGCCGAAGGCCTGGGCCATACGGGCGCGGGCCAGGGCGTCGTCGAAATTTCGGCCGCCCGCGCCGGAGCCGCCGAACCGCTCGCGCCGCGCCTTGTGCAGCAGGTCGGGGCGGGGCCAGGGGACGCGGTCGAAGGCCAGGATGCGCAACGAACGACCGGGGACATCGACGCCGTCTCGGAGCGCGTCGGTGCCCAGCAGACAGCTGTCCTGTTCGGCCCGGAACACATCGACCAGGGCCCCGACCTCCAACGGATCGACGTGCTGGGCGTAGAGGGGCAGGCCGTGTCTCGCCAGGTCGGGGCCGAGCCGTTCATAGACCGCCTTCAGCCGGCGGATGGCGGTGAACAGGCCCAGGCCCCCGCCGCCCGCCGCCAGGAACAGCTCGCGCATCGCCGCCGCCGTCTGGCGCGGGTCGTCCTTGATCAGGTCGTTGACGACGATGACCCGGCTGTTGGCCGCATAGTCGAACGGGCTGTCGACCTTCAGCGTGCGGGCCGGTTCGATCAGCCGGGCCGAGCCGGTGCGCAGCCGGGCCAGGTCGAATGGATCATCCGCCATCGGATCACTCAGGGTCGCGCTGGTCACCAGCACCCCATGCGCCGGAACGATCACGGCGGCCTCCAGCGGCACGGTCGGGTCGATCCAGTGGCGGCGCAGGGCCACGTCGTGGATGCGGCCGAACGCGGCCTCGGCCGACAGCCAGTCGACGAAGTCGGGGTCGGGCTCGCCGGTATCGCTCTCCAGCGCCTGGAGCATCGAACGCCAGCCCGGCAGGGTCATGCGGGCGCGGCGGTCCAGGCCGCGCAGGGCCCCCTCGATGCGGGCGCGGGCGGCGCCGTCCAGCTCGGCCGCCTCGTCGTCCAGGATGTCCTCCAGGTGGCGCGACAGGGCCAAGAGCGGGGCCTCGACGGCGGCCAGGGCCTGGGCGGCCTCGCGAGCGGTCTCCAGCACCGGATCGGTGACGGGGCGCAGGGCGCATTCCATACCGAACTCGCCGCCGCCCGGCGTCGCGCTCTCGCTCGTCCGTGCCCGGAGTTGCTCCAGGGCCGCGACCAGGAACCGTTCGATCGGGCCGATCGGGTTGACCTCGCCCGAGGCCGCGGCGATCCGGCCGGAGACGCCTTCGCCGGGTAGTTGGGCGGCGGCGCGTATGGCGTCGTTCAGGGCCTGGGTCGCCGCCGCATTGTCGGCGCACAGGTCGCCGAGCCGCTGTTCCAGGCCGCGCCCACGCCGGCCGCGCCCCTCGGGCCCGCGCAGCCAGCGGCGCAGCTCGGCCGCCTCCTGACCAGACAGACAGGCGGAAAAGGCGCTGTCGGCGGCGTCGAACAGGTGGTGGCCCTCGTCGAAGACGATACGTTTCAGGGCGGCGGTCTCTGCGTCCTGTTTCAGGCCGCGCGCCGAGCGGGCGCCGTCGAAGGCGGCCTGGGTCATGACCAGGGCGTGGTTGGCGACGACCAGATCGGCCCGGCGGCTGGCGCGGACGGTCTTTTCGACGAAACAGGCGCGGTAGTGGGGACAGGCGGCGTGGACGCATTCGCCGCGCCGGTCGACCAGGTTGGCGGCGCTGGCCTGTTGGGCTGGGGGCGTGGCGAACAGGCCGGGCAGCCAGCCGGGATAGTCGCCGCCGGTCATGTCGCCGTCGCGGCTGTGCAGGGCCCAGCGGCTGACCAGGGCCATGCCGATCAGGTCGCCGTTGCCCAGTTGCGCGGCCTGGACCATCTCCTGCAGGTTCAGCAGGCAAAGATAGTTCTCGCGGCCCTTGCGGACCACGGCCTTGCGTTTGCGCTCCGTGGGGTCAGGCCACAGGGCGGCGGATTCGCGGTCGATCTGGCGCTGCAGGGCGCGGGTGTAGGTCGAGACCCAGGCGGCGCCCTGGTTCCGCTCGGCCCACAGGCTGGCGGGGGCGAGATAGCCCAGGGTCTTGCCGGTGCCGGTCCCGGCCTCGGCCAAGAGGACGCGGGGCCGGCCCTCCTCGTCGCGCGGCGAGAAGGCGAAGGCGGCCTCGGCGGCATAGTCGGACTGGGTGGGCCGGGTCTCGTCCAGGCCCGAGGCCTGGAGCAGCTTGTCGAGCCGGATGCGGGCGGACTCGCTGTCGACCGGGGCCGAGCCGGCCTCCCCGCGCGGGGCCTCGTCCTCCCATTCCGGCAGGCGGGACCAGGCGTCGAGGCCGCTACCGCGATGCTGGCGGGTGCGGATCGGCTGATGCGCCAGAGCGCCCGCGATCCGATCCGACCAGGCCCATCCGGCGCGGCCCAGCGTCTCGTTCAGCGTCACCGCGTCCTCGCGGTTCGGATAGGCCAGATCGGCCAGTTCGCGCAGCAGCGTCGACACCGCGTCACGCAGGGCGGCGGCCTGCGCCTCCGCACCCTTGGGCTCAGACTGGCCGAGCGCGAGCGCCAGGCCGCTCGGCGACGGAGCGCAGAACCGGGCGGGTCGGACGAAGGCGAACAACTCCAGTACGTCCAGCAGATCGGCGGACCGCGCCGGCGGCGCGATCCCGAGGCGCCGCGCGGTCAGACTCGCATGGGCGACCAGCACCGGCGCGGTGGTGAACGCCCCCTCGGCCGCCCCGCGTCCGATCCGGCGCGCGCCGTTGTCGTCGCAAATGGCCCCGGCACCGGGCGGCACGGCGAGCGCCGGCGGAAGGACCAGCCACGGCTCGGCCCCGGTCAGGGCGGCCGTTAAAGAGACGGAGTCGGCGGACACCTTTGAGGCATAGCCCTAATTCCGACGAAACGGAACGGGAACATCGGCTTGCTGTCGGGACTCACCCGTGATATAGCCATGCGCTGTGGCCATAATGGGGTTGGACGTGAACTGGAGTTTGGCCAAGGCCAAGGACAATCTATCGGAGGTGGTTAGGCGCGCATCAAGCGAAGGGCCTCAAACCATCACGGTACACGGCCAACGCGCCGGCGTCCTTTTGTCTCCCGACGAGTTCGATGTCCTGACCGGCCCGTACTCCAAGATGGGCTTCAAGGATTTGCTGCGGGCCATGAATTTCGACGGCGTCGATCTGAGCCGCGATCAGGCGCCGGCGCGCGATCTTGATCTCTAGTGTTTCTCCTCGACACCAGCGCGGTCAGCGAACCCGGCCGTCCGCTGCCGGATGAGCGCTATCAGGCCTGGTTCGACAGCACACCAGAACCGCTGCAGTACTTCAGCGTCTTGACCCTGGGTGAACTACGCCGCGGCACGGAAGCCATGGCTGCCGGGCGGCGTCGTCAGACGCTGGAGGCGGTGCAGTCGCTGCTTCTGCTGAAGTACCGGCAGCAGATTCTGTCCGTCGACGTGGAGGTGGCGCAGACATGGTCGCTCATCTCGCTGGCCAATAAGCGCGCGGGTCGCGAGGTCGGATCCGTCGATGAACTGATCGCGGCGACGGCGATCGTCCACGATCTCGCGGTCGTCACCCGCAACGTGCGCCATTTCGAACATAGTGGTTGTAGACTGATTTCGCCGTGGAGCGGGTGACGACGCTTCCGCCCCTGTTCGCCGGCTGGTTCGCCTCGCGCGGCTGGACGGCGCGGCGGCACCAGTTGGAGATGGTCGCGGCGGCCCAGGCCGGGTCGCATGCGCTGCTGGTCGCGCCGACCGGGGGCGGCAAGACGCTGGCGGGGTTTCTGCCCAGCCTGATCGAACTGGCCGAGCGCGGGCCCAAGCCGGCGTTCGGGCCGGGGTCGGGTGTGCATACCCTTTATCTGTCACCGCTGAAGGCGCTGACCACCGACGTCGAACGCAATCTGATGACGCCGATCCGTGAGATCGGGCTGAATGTCCATGTCGAGAGCCGCACAGGGGATACGAAGCAGTCCAAGCGTCAGCGGCAGCGGGAGTTTCCGCCGGACATACTGCTGACCACGCCGGAGCAGCTGGCGCTCTTCTGTGCCTGGGAGGGGGCGCGGGCCTATCTCGCGGATCTGAAATGCGTCGTGCTGGACGAGGTCCATGCGATCTGGAGCGGCAAGCGGGGTGATCTGCTGTCGCTGGGGCTGGGGCGGCTGCAGCGGTTTGCTCCGACGATGCGCAGGGTCGCGTTGTCGGCGACGGTGGATGATCCGCAGATGATTGCGGACTGGCTGAAGCCCTCGGCGGATGCGGCGGTTACGCTCGTGCAAGGCGATCCCGGCGCCGCGCCCCACATCGACGTCCTGGTCAGCGAAGGCCGCGTCCCATGGGCGGGACACACAGGCGTGCATGCCATCCCCGAGGTCTATGAGGCCATCAAGCGCTCGGGCATGAGTTTGATCTTCGTCAACACCCGCTGGCAATCCGAGTTCGTATTCCAGCAGCTGTGGGCCATCAACGATGACGACCTGCCGATCGCGCTGCACCACGGCTCCCTTTCGGCCGAACAGCGGCGCAAGGTCGAGGCGGCGATGGCGCGAGGCGACCTCCGGGCCGTGGTCTGTACATCGACGCTGGACCTGGGCATCGACTGGGGCGATGTGGACCTGGTCATCCAGCTGGCGGCGCCCAAGGGAGCCAGCCGGCTGGTGCAGCGGATCGGCCGGGCCAATCACCGGCTGGAAGAGCCGTCCCGCGCCCTGATGGTGCCGGCCAGCCGGTTCGAGATGCTGGAATGCCAGGCGGCGCGGGAAGCCGTGGCCGAGAACGCCTTCGACTGGGAGCCGGTGCATGTCGGCACGCTGGATACGCTGGCCCAGCACGTGATGGGCTGCGCCTGTTCCGAGCCGTTCGCCATGGACGCGCTGTATGCCGAGGTGACCGGGTGCGGCCCCTATCGTGGTCTCAGCTATGAGACGTTCGAAGAGGTGGTCGATCTGGTGGCGACGGGAGGCTATGCGTTGCGGACCTATGAACGGTTCGCGCGGATCGTGCGGACCCGGGAGGGCCAGTGGAAGGTTCGCAACCGGATGGTGGCCCAGCGGCACAGGATGAACGTCGGAGCCATCGTCTCGGCGGGGACGCTGAACATCAAGGTGGCGCACCGGCGCGGCGGCGGGATGAAGGGCTGGACCGCCGGGCGCAAGGTCGGCGAGGCCGAGGAATGGTATTTCGAACAGCTGACGCCCGGCGACACCTTCGTCTTCGCGGGCCAGGTCTGGGCCTATCAAGGCATCACAGGGACCGACGCCCTGGTGACCCATGCGCGGGACACCGATCCGAAGATCCCGTCTTGGGGCGGGTCCAAGTTTCCGCTGGGCACTTCCCTGGCCGAGCGGGTGCGCGACATGATCCAGGACCGCGACCACTGGCGCGTCCTGCCGCCCGACGTGCAGGAGTGGCTGGAGCTGCAGGAGGCGCGGTCGGTCATCCCGCGCGCCGGGGACATGCTGGCCGAGACCTTTCCGCGCGGGTCACGGCATTTCCTGGTCGCCTATCCGTTCGAGGGCCGGCTGGCGCATTCGACACTGTGCATGCTGCTGACGCGGCGGCTGGACCGGCTGAACGTCGGGCCCCTCGGGTTCGTGGTGACGGACTATTCGCTGGCCATCTGGTCGATCCGGCCGATGGAGGGGCTGGACCTCGACACCCTGTTCGAGCCCGACATGTTGGGCGACGACCTGGAGACCTGGCTGGAGGAGAGCTTCATGATGAAGCGCACCTTCCGCAATTGCGCCCTGATCTCCGGCTTGATCGAGCGTCGCCAGCCGGGCGCCGAGAAAACCGGCCGGCAGGTGACCTTTTCCACCGACCTGATCTACGACGTGCTGCGCCGGCACCAGCCCGACCACCTTCTGCTGCGCACCGCGCGGGCTGACGCGGCCTCGGGCCTGCTGGATGTCTCGCGGCTGGGACAGCTGTTGTCGCGCATCCAGGGGCGGATCCTCCACAAGCCGCTGGACCGGCCCTCGCCGTTCTGCGTGCCGGTGCTGGTCCAGATCGGCCGAGAGCGGGTCGGCGGCGGGGCGGCCGAGATGATCCTGGACGAGACGGCGATGCAGTTCTCCGAAGAGGTTCTGGTCGCCGAGGTCATGGACGGCGCCCCGCCCGCGCTGGAGGGCACCGCGTGAACGCGGTGTTGCGCGAGACCCTGTCGCCCTATCGCCATCCCTGCGGCGGCTTGAAGGTGCGGATCGCCGGCGAGGCCTGTGTGTTGCGCTGTTCGGGCGCGCTTTGGGTCGTCGCCCATCGGACCCTGATCGCCTCGGACCTGCACCTGGAGAAGGGCTCGGCCTTCGCCGCGCGCGGCCAGATGCTGCCGCCCTATGACAGCCCCGCCACCATCGCCAAGCTTGAGGCCGAGGTCGAGGCCCTGGACCCGGCGACCGTGGTCTTGCTGGGCGACAGCTTCCATGACGCCAGGGCCATCGGCCGGATGAGGGCGTCGGACGGGGCGCGGCTGACGGCTATGGCGCGGGGGCGGGCCTGGATCTGGCTGGAGGGCAACCACGATCTGGTCGCCTTGGCCGGTGCGATGAATGCGTTGACCGGCGAGGTGGTCGAGGCAATTGCAGTGGGGTCCCTACGTCTGATTCACGAGCCCCAGCCGGGCGAACAGCCGGGCGAGATCGCCGGCCATCTGCATCCCGCCGCCCGCGTCGCCGCCTATGGCCGGAGCGTGCGCCGGCCCTGTTTCGTGACGGATGGGCAGCGGGCAATCTTGCCGGCCTTCGGGGCCTTGACCGGGGGATTGGATGTGCGCAACCCATCAATAGCCGGATTGTTCTCCAAACCGCCCGTGCTGGCGGCCCTGGGACGCGACAAAGTCCACGCGCTGGCGTGGTCGGCGTTGACCTAGGGCTGGTAAGGCTGATCGGAGCCCCAACACGGCACCAAGGCCTCGCTCATGGCTTCAGCCCAATCTGCCAGCGGCGTATCCCGGTTGCTTGACAGCGAGATTGAATTTCCGACCTTGAGGTTGTCTTGCCACACGGCCCACGTTGATGTCAGACTGTATACAACGCCGTCCGACGATATGGTCTGGTCGGCACCTTCTCGGCCGACACCGGGAACGTCTATTTGGGGCGCCGGCAACTCCTCAACGGTAGCCAAGGCTTGGACGAGAGTGGGGCAATCCGTCTCGTTCGCCCATTCCGTAGTGGTCAGTCCGGCGGAATTGGTTCGATATCTTCGAAGAGCGATGCGGCGGACAGAACGCCCATCGATGCTGAGCCACACGCCATACGCCCACATCGTGTAGTTCGGATCGCCAAAGGCTTCCCGTACGCTCAACACCAGGAACGACGGCCGGCCATACAGACTCGGATCTGGGTCGACGGCCTGGACGTTCGTCGACAAAATCGAGATTGCTGTGAGGACGGCGACCAGAACCCACATCCCCCGACACTGAACGGCTGGGGCAGTCTGCACAAGATCGTCGCTACCGCAGGAAGCGGTCCAGCGCGGCCTCGAAGCGGCGGGGCTGGTCGATCATGACCATGTGTTCGGCGCCCTCGACCGGCTCGAAGGTGGCGGGGCGCGGCAGGGTGGCGAAACTGGACCGAAAGGCGCGGTCGATCTGGTTGCGGGGCGAGCCTTCCTCGCGGCTCCAGCCATAGACGACGGTGACCGGGGCGCTGACCTGGGGCAGGCGGTGGCGCAGGTCGGTGGTCATGACCTCGTACAGGGCCTGGGCCAGGGTGGCGCGGTCGCCGCCTTGCCAGCCCAGGGTGTTGAATACGCTGTCGGCGGCCATGCCCATGTCGGCGCCCAGGACGCCGCCCTGAGTCAGGGCGGTCTCGCCCAGGAACAGTAGGGCCTGATAGGCGATGGCGGCGATCGGCTCGACATCGCCGACCGTGGCGCCGGGCGAGACCAGGGCGGGGAAGAAGGGTACGGAATCGACCACCATCACCCGCCCCACCCGCGGGGCGCTGTCGGCGGCGAGCCGCAGGGCGACCAGCCCGCCCATGGAATGGCCGATCACCGCGGGGCGGTTCAGACCCCGGCTGGCGATGTAGCGGTCCAGCTCCGAGGCGATCGGTCCGACCAGGGCGCCTTGGGCATTGGCGGCGGCGGGCACGTCGCCGAAGCCGCGCACCGACACCAGATGCACCCGATACCGCCCGTCCAGCCGATCGGCCGTGCGATCCCAGACGGCGGCGGTGGAGGCCAGTCCCGGCACCAGGATGACATCCGGGCCCCGGCCCCGCGTCTCGACCACGATCCGGTCGGACGCAAACGCCCGGTCAGTCTGGGCCAGGGCCGGGAGCGGCAGGACGAGGAGGGACAGAACCAGCACAAATCGCAACATGATCCGCGCCTAACGCGCGATCATGGCCAAAGTCGCACCTGGTCCGCGGCTTTGCATCACCATGTCTTGCCAACCGCTCCGGTCGCTGATGAAATCGCCGTGACGGACACTTTCGGGGAGGAAAGACGATGTCGCATGTCTCAACATTGCTATGGATGACGGCCGCCGTCTGGGCGGCGGCGGCGGGATCGACCCTGGCGCAGGATCCACCGGCTTCGGCGACAACGGAGGACATGGCGGCACCCGCCGCTGCGCCAGCGGCCGCGCCGGAATGGCATGTGTTCTCGCGCAGCTCGGACCGGGCCTATCTGGTCGACCTGGGCACGGCCGCGGAGGCGGAAGGGGCCAGAACCGTGCAGGTCGCGCGCGTGTCCCGCAAGAACGCCGCCGGCAACTACAGCCATTCGGTCGAAGGCTACAGCCTGCGCTGTTCGGCCGGTCAGGTGAAACTGGGCGAGACGGTCGAATACGACGCGGCCGGCTCGGAGGCCGATCGTTATGACGACGGCGCCGACTGGGAGGACATCCGGACCGGTTCGGTGGACGAATATGTGAAGATGCAGGTCTGCGACGGCCAGCGGTCCTCGCCGCCCACCTATCCCTCGATCCGGGCGTTCATCGACGCGGGACGCGGCAACTAGGCGCCCACTTCCGCGGCCGGAATCAGGCCCTGATCCAGCAGGGCGTGCAGGCGGTCGACATGGTCGCTGCGCTCGGCCACGGGTGACGGGTCCGAGGTCATGACGACGGTCATGTGCAGGGTCGGGATGACGAACACCATCTGGCCGCCATAGCCCCAGGCGAAATAGACCGGCCGGTCACGGACCGTCTTGATCCACCAGCCGTAGCCATACGGGTTGCCGCTCCAGCGCGAGGTGCCGCGCCCGTTCCAGGACGCCTCGACCCAGCCCTCGGGCAGGACGCGCGTGCCCTGATGGACGCCGTCGTTGCGGTACAGTTCGCCGAAGGCCAGCAGGGCGCGGGGCGACATCAGCATGTCGTTGCCGCCGAAATGGATACCTTGCGGATCGGCCGGCCATTCGGGGATCGACACGTCCAGCGGCCGGCCCAGCCAGGCCTGGGCGCTGGCGTGGGTCGAGCGGTCCGCCGCCTCGGCCAGAACGGCCGACAGCAGGTGCGAGGTGCCGGTGGAATAGATCATCCGTCCGCCGGGCTCAGCCTCGAACGGCTGGGCCAGGGCGTACCGGACCCAGTTCGGGCTGGACACCCAGGCCCCGTAGTCGCCTCCGGAGGTCGAGCCCAGCCCCGCCTGCATCGACAGTAGATGGCCGACGGTCACGGTGGCGAGACGCGGGTCGGGATCCGCCGGGAAACGGTCGCCGAGGAAGTCGGAGATCGGCTGGTCCGGCCCCTCGATCAGGCCCTGGCCGATGGCCACGCCGGCCAGGGCCGTCAGGACCGACTTGGACGCCGACTTGACGTTGACCGGCGTGTCCAGCGACGGCCCGCGATAGACCCGCTCGGCCACCACGGCCCCGTCCCGCGCCACGATCACACTGTGCAGGCGCGGCAGGGTCCCGGCCTCGGCCAGCGTCCGGGCCAGCAGGGTCGCGTCCAGGCCGGTCGTCGTCGAATGAACCGCATGCCCCTGGACGCCAGGAATGTGGCCGTCCGAACAGGCGGCGGGAGCGGACACAAGCAGCAGAGCGGACAGGGCAAGCACACGAACCATGCCGCCATCAACCCCGTCGGTGTGGCCGGGTTGCGACGCGGCGATGCGGCGTTTCGCCCTGCGGCGCAGCTTAGACGTCGACCGCCGCGTCGAGCGCGTTTTCCTGGATGAACTCGCGGCGCGGTTCGACCACATCGCCCATCAGCTTGGCGAACAGGTCGTCGGCGTCGTCGGCGTGATCGACCTCGACCCGCAGCAGGGTGCGAGCGTTGGCGTCCAGCGTGGTTTCCCACAGCTGTTCGGGGTTCATCTCGCCCAGGCCCTTGTAGCGCTGGATGGCCAGGCCCTTCTTGCCGGCGTCCAGCACGGCGTTCAGCAGATCCAGCGGGCCGCGGATGGTCGTGGTCTTGTCCTTGCGGCGATACAGGGCCGGGGCGTCGAACAGGCCCTCGAAGGCTTGGGCCCGTTCGGCCAGCCGGCGGGCGTCGAGCGACCGCAGCAGGGTCTCTTCCAGCACGATGGTCTCGTTCACCGCACGGCGGGTCCGGCTGAAGACCACCGCCCCCTGCTCGCCCGGCGCGCCGGTCCAGGCCCCGTCGCCCTCCTCGGCATACAGGTTCAGCCGCTCGGCCGCCTTCGCGGGGTCACCGTGATCCTCGCCCATCAGTCCCGCCAAGGCCGACTGTTCGACGGCGAAGGCCGGCGCCCTTTGGGACAGGCGATCGACCCCGGCCTTGAAGGCCTTGGCCTCGCGCACCAGGGCCTGGAGGTCGGCTCCGACACGGCGCTCGCCGTTCGGCATGTCCAGCGATGCCTCGGACGACCCTTCCTCGATCAGGTAGGAATCCATCTCGGACTGGTCCTTGAGATAGCGCGACTGCTTGCCCTTGGAGACCTTGTAGAGCGGCGGCTGGGCGATGAAGACGTGACCGCGTTCGATCAGCTCGGGCATCTGGCGATAGAAGAAGGTCAGCAAGAGGGTACGAATGTGCGCACCGTCGACGTCGGCGTCGGCCATCAGGATGATCTTGTGATAGCGCAGCTTGTCGGCGTTGAAATCGTCGCGGCCGATGCCGGTGCCCAGGGCCAGGATCAGCGTCCCGATCAGGTCCGATGACAGCATCCGGTCGAACCGAGCCCGCTCCACGTTCAGGATCTTCCCGCGCAGGGGCAGGACGGCCTGGTTCTCGCGGTTCCTGGCCTGTTTGGCCGAGCCGCCGGCGGAATCACCCTCGACGATGAACAGTTCGGACTTGGCCGGATCGCGTTCCTGACAGTCGGCCAGCTTGCCGGGCAGGCTGGAGATGTCGAGCGCCGACTTGCGCCGCGTCAGGTCGCGGGCCTTGCGCGCCGCCTCGCGGGCCGAGGCGGCCTCGATGATCTTGGTCACGATCAGCTTGGCCTCGACCGGGTGTTCCTCGAACCACTGCGACAGGCCCTCGGAGCACAGGCCTTCGACGGCCGGGCGGACTTCGGACGAGACCAGCTTGTCCTTGGTCTGGGATGAGAATTTCGGATCGGGCACCTTGACCGACAGGACACAGGTGAGGCCCTCGCGCGCGTCCTCGCCGGTGGGGGCGACCTTTTCCTTCTTCAGGGCGCCCGAGCTTTCCAGATATTGCCCCATCACGCGCGTCAGGCTGGCCCGGAAGGCCGACAGGTGCGTGCCGCCATCCCGCTGGGGGATGTTGTTGGTGAAGCACAGCATGGTCTCGTGGTAGCTGTCGTTCCACCACAGGGCGAGATCGAGCTCGATCCCTTCCTTCTTGCCGCGGATGACGATGACGTCCTTCAGGATCGGCGACTTGGACTTGTCCAGGTGGCGCACGAAGGCCTCGACTCCGCCCTCGTAGTGCAGGATTTCCTCGAACGGCTCGGCATGGCGGTGGTCGGCCAGTTTGATCACCACGCCGGAGTTCAGGAAGGCCAGTTCGCGCAGCCGGTGTTCCAGGGTCTTGAGGTCGAAATCGATGGTCGAGAAGGTCGTCAGCGACGGATAGAAGGTCACCTGGGTGCCACTCAGCACCTTGCCGTTGTCGCGGGTCGGGGCGTCGCCGGTGACCCGCAGGCTCTCGACCGTGTCGCCGCGTTCGAACCGCATCTCGTGGCGTTTGCCGTTGCGGAAGATGACCAGGGTCAGCCAGTCGGAGAGGGCATTGACCACCGACACGCCGACGCCGTGCAGGCCGCCGGACACCTTGTAGGAGTTCTGGTCGAATTTCCCGCCGGCGTGCAGCTGGGTCATGATCACCTCGGCCGCCGATACGCCCTCGCCCTCGTGGATGTCGACCGGGATGCCGCGGCCGTTGTCGGTCACGGTCACGCTGCCGTCCGCGTTCAGGATCACCTCGACCAGATCGGCGTGGCCGGCCAGGGCTTCGTCGATGGCGTTGTCGACCACCTCATAGACCATGTGATGCAGGCCAGAGCCGTCGTCGGTATCGCCGATATACATGCCGGGGCGCTTGCGGACCGCGTCCAGCCCCTTGAGCACCTTGATGGATTCGGCACCATAGGCGGCTTCTTCCGCCGTGTCTTCGTTGCGGGCGGTGTCGTTCTGATCGGTCATTCAGTCGTCCGGGAGCGCGGGCGGCGGGCGGTCATGGATCGGACCGGGAGCCCACGAAATGGCAGGGGGCGAATCGCGCCGCAGAGACGCGTTTCACAGCATCGACATATAGGGGCTCGGACCCGATTTGGCGAGCTTGCGCACCGGGCGGACATGGCTTGTGTCTCAGCCGTCCGGGCCGCACAGCGCGCGGCGCAGGGCGGCGAATTTGACCTCCGTCTCGACCTGTTCGGATTCGGGGTCGCTGTCGGCCACGATCCCCGCCCCGGCCGAAGCCGACCAGGCCCAGCCGTCGTCATCCTGGATCAGGCTGATGGTGCGGATCAGGACCGACGCTTGGACCGAGCCGGAGGGGTCCACATGGAACAGCGTCCCGCACCACGCCCCGCGCGGCGGTTCATGCGCGGCGATCACCTTCATGGCCTGATGCTTGGGCGCGCCGGTGATCGAGCCGGGCGGAAAGGTCGCTTCCAGGAGCTCGGCCGCGCCGACCCCCTCGCCGGCGCGGCCCGAGACACGCGAGACCAGGTGATGCACGGTGGGATGACTCTCCAGGTCGAACAGGGCCTCGACCGCGACCGTGCCCGGCTCGCAGACCCGCGCCAGATCGTTGCGCATCAGGTCGACGATCATCAGGTTCTCGGCCCGGTCCTTGGCGCTGGCGGACAGATCGTGGCTCAAGGCCGCATCCTGGTCCGGCGTCAGGCCGCGCGGTCGGGTGCCCTTGATCGGCCGGGTCTCGACCCGGCGGCTGGCCGCATCCATCGACACGAACAGCTCGGGCGAATTGGACACCACCGCCCGCGCGCCCGTGTGCCAATAGGCGGCATAGGGGGCGGCAGTCGTCAGCGACAGCCGCACGAACACGTCGAACGGCGCGGCACCGGGTACCAGCCTCCCCGACCACGACCGCGCGATATTGGCCTGGAACAGCTCGCCGGCGGCGACTCGATCGACGACATCGGCGACTGCCGCCCGATAGGCCGCGTCGTCCATGGCGCCGAGCGGATCGGATACCGAGGGCGGGTCGGGCGGGACCGGTGTCTCGGCCCGTACCCACCACATCTGGGCCTCGGCGCAACGCGCCTCCGCCTCGGCCCGGTCGATCCCGAAGCCCACCGCCTCGACCGACTGCGTCTCGCCGTCGAACAGCAGCACCGCCTGATAGGTCGCGAGGGTCAGGTCTGGCCAGATGCGGGGACGCGGCCCCGTCGCCGCCCTGGTTCCGGCGTCATAGCTGGCCAGGCCGATGCGATGTCCGGGACCGGGTGAATCGTCCAGCGCAGCGAACACCCGATCCGAAGTTTCTCGTTCGACGCAATGGCTCGGTTCCGCGGCCATCAGGGACCGGCCGGGCCGGTCGCCCCCCGTGAGCAGACAGACCAGGCCCGTCGCATCCCGCGATCCGTAAGCGACCGCCAGCGGGTCTCTCCACGCCAGCCGTTTGCGCGCCTCGACGGCGCTCATGCGACCAGCCGGGCCCGGATCGCGGCGCGCTTGTCGGGGGTCACGCCCAGCGCCTGCTCCAGATAGGCGTCGACGTCGCCATGGCGGTCGTCGATCGCCGCATAGGCCGCGTCCAGAAACATCGGTTCGACACCGAGAAAGGCCACCACGGCCTCGGCGGACGGTCGGCGGCCGCTCATGGTCTCGATCCACTGGGCGATGGCCGGGGCGCGCTCGACCAGGTTCACCGCCGTATTGGTCATCAGATAGTCGGCCAGGGTGTCGTCGCGGTGCACGCCCAGCAGGTGATGGGTCAGGGCGACCAGCACGCCCGTGCGATCCTTGCCGGCCGTGCAGTGGATCAGGACGGGCCCGTCGGTCTGGGCCAGGGTGTCGAAGTAGCGGCGGAACAGGTCCAGATGGGCCGGGGCGAACGGCATCTGGGCATAGGTCCGGGTCATGAAGCGTCGGCTGGAGTCGGTCGTCAGTTTCTGGGTCTTCAGGAAGGTGACGTGCGGGGCCTCGCCGGTTCGGTCGAGCGAATTTTCCAGCACGGCACAGGTGCGGTCGGGCGGACGGCGCGAAGGCTGGCGCTGACGCTCCATCGGGCGGCGCAGGTCGACGATCGTGCCGCAGTCCAGGGCCGCCAGCGTCGCCAGGTCGGCCTCGGTCAGATCGGCGTGGTGGGCCGAACGGAACAGGCGGCCGCGACGGACATGGCGGCCATCCGTCGTCGGATAGCCGCCGAAATCGCGAAAATTATCGAGGGACTGGAAGGCCGGGGCGGTCATCGTCCGGTCTTAGCCCGCCCGCGTGACGACCGGAACCTTGGGCGTCGGCCTCGTCGTCAATGATCGCGGACCAGCCGGGCCATGGCGTCCAGATAGGCGACGAAGGCGGTGCGGCCGGCCTCGGTCATGCGGGCCTCGGTCAGGGGCTTGCGGCCCTCGAACCGCTTGTCGATCCGGACGAAACCGGCCTCTTCCAGCTTTCTCAGATGGACCGACAGATTGCCGTCGGTGGTCTGGAGCCGGGCCTTCATCTCGTTGAAGTTGGCGCTGTCGGCCCCGGACAGGAAGGCCATGATGCCCAGCCGGACCCGGCCGTGGATCACGTCGTCGATCCGCGCGATGTCGAAATCGTCGGGCACGGCTCAGACCACCTCCGCCGGTTCCTGACGCATCAGGATCAGGCCCGGGATCAGGGCGGTCGCGACCATGATGACGGCGAACACCAGGTAGACGGCGGTGTTGCCGATGGTCGCGCCACAGGCCACGGCACCGGCATAGGCCAGCAGCCCGATCCCCGTCATCCAGCGCTGGCCGGACATGGTCCCCGAGACGATCCAGGCCGAGCCGTAGGCGGTCGCCACAACGCTGGGCATGGCCCACATCATCGTCCAGTTGTCCGAGGTGAAACCGATGGCCATCAGGCTGAGCCACATCACGAAGATGCCGAAACCCAGCCCCGACCAGGCGGCGTTGACCGCCTTGTTGGCCGGCGAGCCATAGCCGGGCTTTCGGCTGATCCGCCGGATCAGCAGGGTCCAGGCGAGGGCGAAGACCGCACCGGCGGCCAGCCAGACCCACAGCTGAACCATGGGATCGACGACCAGAACGCCGGACTGGATCGCCCATTGCGCAATGTTGGCGGGACCGAAGATCAGGGCGGCGGCGACCAGCACCGAGCCGTTCAGCAGCGGGGCGTTGCGGCCCTCGTGCGCCATGGCGCGCATGAAGGCGATGTCGTCCTTGAGAGAGGCGGGGTCATGGGTCATGGCAGGGCTCCTTGATGAGCCCGTTCTAACATCAAACTTTGTGATGTAAAGTTCTTTTTTAGATTCGTTTGATCGTGACGTAGATCGCGCCTTCCCCGCCGTGGCGGCGGTGGGCCGAGGCAAAGCCGGAGACGACGCCGCGCAGGGCGGGCGACTGGAGCCATTCGTGCACCGAGGCCCGGATGATGCCGCCGCCGCGCCGGCCTTGGCCCGTGATCACCAGGACCGCGCCATAGCCCCGCGCCTGGGCACCCTGCAGGAAGGCGGTCAGGGCGTCCTGGGCCTGGAAGCGACCATGACCGTGCAGGTCGATGCGGGCCTCGATCGGGTCTCGCTCGCGTGACAGGCGGCGCTGGCGGCGGGGTTCCAGCTCCTCGGGAAGGCCTCGAGCGGGGGTGGATCGGACGACCGGAGCCGGCACGGCGGTCCGCGGTAGTTTCGGCGGGACCTTGGCTCGATGCGATGGGGGCTTGGGTCCGACTGGAGTGTCCGCCGGCACGGCCATGTCCAGCATGACGCGCGCGGCCTTGCGCGACCTGGGCGGCGTGACGGTTCCGGTGATCCGGGCCCACAGCCGTCGGTCGTCGTCGCTGAGATCACGCGGCGGGCGGGCCACCTCAGTCCTCGCCGTCGTCGGCCGCACCCTGTGGTCCCGGCTCCCACACCAGCAGGTCGCCGGGCTGGCAGTCCAGCTCGCGGCACAGGGCGTCCAGGGTCGAGAACCGGACGGCGCGGGCCTTGCCGGTCTTCAGGATCGACAGATTGGCCAGGGTCACGCCCACGCGGTCGGCCAGCTCGGTCAGCGACATGCGCCGTTCGAGCAGGATACGGTCGAGCTGGACGCGGATGGCCATAGCTTAAGCCTCTAGACGCCGAGCGTCGGGTCGAGAAGGCGAAGCCTTCTGAGCGCGCGGCCACTCATATGGTCAATTCGGATTCGTGGCGCAGTCGGGCGCCCTCGCGGAACACCTCGGCCAGGACGAAGACGACCAGGACGGAAAAGATCGGGGTCAGGAGTTCACCGAACCCCTGAGGCTCCATCACGCCGGGGGCGAGGCGGGCGGCGACAAGCCCCTGGGCCACCCAGACGCCGCCGGTCACCACGGCCAGGGTCAGGCCGATCTGGCGTAGGCGTCGGACATTGTCGGGCTGGAACGGGTCGCCCTGGATCAGGGTGCGGAAGATCAGCCGCAGCTGGCGCAGGATCAGCAGAAAGCCTGCGAAATAGGCCGCGGTGGCCCCCAGGCCGAACAGGATCAGGGTGCGGGTCAGGGCGAACTGGCGGGCATCGGCCCCTTCGCCCACCGTCACGGCCTGGTCGGCCAGGGCGTCGGTCATCGGTACGAAGATGGCGGCCACGAAGGCCAGAAGCAGGATGCCGGTGATCAGCATCAGAAGCACATAGGCGACGTCCAGGGCGATCTTCAGCAGGCTGGACACCGAGCCGGGCCCCATGGTGCGGGGCGCGCGGATCCCGATCGGCTTCAGGGTCGGGAGGCGCATCGGGTCTCTCAGGTCATGGATGATCGCGGCGGCCGCGCGGGGTTCTGGCCGACCCCGGCGCGGGCTCCATTCTTCGCGATTGTCATGCTCTGGGTCAAAGAGTCTTACAGACCCTGGATCAGGATGGCGACCAGGGCGGTCGGCAGGGCGGCCAGAAGGGCGGTGTTGGCCAGGGCGAAGCCCAGCTTGTCCATCCATTGAGAGGCGTTCATCGTGTGCATCGTGTTTCTCCGTCGATCCTGATACGGGTCATTTATTGCCCGCTTCATGTTAACCGCTGGAATGAGATTGCCGGTGATCCGGTCTTCTCGGGAACGTCGCGGCCGCCGTTCTTGAGATCATGGATAGGCCGTGCGATCTCGAAGGTCACGTTACATATCGTTTAACGATATTAAACTTTGGCAAGGAAGTGACAGATGCGTAAGGTGGCTGGATGAATCCCAGACTGATCAAGGGCATGCGGCTGGTCGCCGCCACCCACAATCCCGGCAAGGCGCGCGAGATCGCGGCCCTGCTGGACGGACATTACGAGATCGTCTCGGCGGCACAGGCCGGCGTGCCCGAGCCGGACGAGACCGAGAGCAGCTTCACCGGCAACGCCATGCTGAAGGCGCGGCATGCGGCGAATGCGTCCGGCCTCCCGTCCCTGGCCGACGATTCCGGCTTGTCGATCGCGGCGTTGGACGGGGCACCGGGCATTTTCTCGGCGCGCTGGGCCGGGCCGGACAAGGACTTCGCTCTGGCCATGAAGAAGGTCGAACAACGGCTCGAGGACATCGGGTCGCGCGACCGCCGCGCCTGGTTCACCTCGGCCCTGGCCGTGGCCTGGCCGGACGGACCGTGCGTGGTGGTCGAGGGTCAGGTGCATGGCGAGGTGACCTTTCCGCCGCGCGGGGAGCGGGGTTTCGGCTATGATCCGATCTTCGTCGCCGACGGCCACGCCCTGACGTTCGGCGAGATGGAGCCCCAGGCCAAGGACGCCATGAGCCACCGCGCCGTGGCCTTCGCGAAACTGAAGGCCGCCCTGGTTGACTGATCCGGTGCCCGATCCGGGAACGGACGTGGCGGTCTATGTCCACTGGCCCTATTGCGTGCGCATCTGTCCCTATTGCGATTTCAACGTGGTGCGGGACCGGGGCCGGACGGCGCAACAGGCCGATCTGGTCGAGGCGATCCTGTCCGACCTAGACGCCCAGGCCGCGCGGATCGGGCCCCGGCGCCTGGCCTCGATCTTCTTCGGCGGAGGCACGCCCTCGCTGATGCGGACCGACGATGTGGCCCGGGTGATCGCGGCAATCCGGACGCGGTTCGCGGCCGAAGGGCCGGTCGAGATCACCCTGGAAGCCAATCCGACTGATGCCGAGAGCGCCCATTTCGACGCCCTGGCGCAAGCGGGCGTGAACCGCCTGTCGCTGGGGGTGCAGTCGCTGGACGACACGGCGCTGAGGTTCCTGGGCCGGAACCACGGTGCGGCCGAGGCGCTGCGGGCGATCGTCCTGGCCGGTCGCGCCTTCGAGCGGCTGTCGATCGATCTGATCTATGCCCTGCCCGGCCAGACGCCCGGCGACTGGGCCGAGGCGCTGCGGGACGCCGTGGACCTCGGTTTCGAGCACGTCTCGCCCTATCAGCTGACCATCGAGCCGACGACGGCGTTCGGACGGGCCCACACGCGAGGATCCCTGGTCCCCCCGGACGATGACGCGGCGGCGGCCCTCTATGAGACGACTCAGGCCGTGCTCGAAGGCACCGGGTTCGAGGCCTATGAGGTGTCCAACCATGCGCGGGGCCGAACCGCACGGTCGGCGCACAATCTGCATGTTTGGCGCGGCGGCGACTATCTGGGGCTCGGGCCCGGCGCGCACGGGCGGTTGACCCTGGACGGCGCTCGGACGGCGAGCGTCGCCCATCGCGGGATCGACGACTATGTCGCAGGCGTCGCGGCGGGCGAGACTTGGGCCGAGGTCGAGACTCTGAGTGCCGTGTCGGCGGACGAGGAACGGGTGCTGCTGGGCCTGCGGACGGTCGAGGGGGTGGAGAGCGCCGTGCTCGACCGGCTGGATCGCGGGGCGGCGGTGGCCGCGCTGGCTGCCGACGGTTTCGTGGAGCGGCGCGGCGATCGGATCGCGGCGACGGCGACAGGGCGTCCGGTGCTGGACGCCCTGCTGCGAACCCTGCTGACCTGATCAGTCGGCCAGGAAGGCATCGACGATCTCGGCGAACCGCTCCGACTGGTCGGCCATGATGAAGTGGCGGCTGTCGTCGACCCGGATCAGCTTGACGCCGGGCAGGGTCGCATACTCTCGCGCCCAGAGCGCGTCAGCCATGGTGGCGGGCGCGCCGCCGTTGGCGTCGGCGGCATACAGGGCCCAGACCGGCGTGGTCATGGCGGGCAGATCTGGACGCAGGTCGGTCAGCATGACCTCGCGGATCGCGGTCGCCAAGGCCTGACGGTCCGAGGCCATCGATGCGGCCACCATGGCCGTCCGCGCCACCGGATCGCGGGCCAGTCCGATGGCCGTATGGGTCTGGGTCGCCTCGAAGGTTGCGGCGTCCGCGTTCAGGACCGACTGTGCCGCCTGGTCGGCGAAGGGACGGGCCGTCTCGGCGGTGACCTGGGGGCCGAACAGGGCGCTGAAGAAGGGCAGGCTGTCCACGGTCATGACCTTGCCGACCCGGTCGGGGTGGCGCTGAGCCAGCATCACGGCGCTCATACCGCCCATGGAATGGCCGATGACGGCGGGTCGCTGCAGGCCCGTGTCATCGATGTATCGCGCCAGTTCGGCGAGCATCGGCTCGACGAAGGGGCCGTCGCCATGGACCCAGGGCTCGTCCGCGAACCCGGCCAGCTGGACCAGGTGGACGCGGTGGGTGGCTTTCAGCCGGTCGGCCTGGGCCCTCCAGACCGCACGCCGGGAGGCATAGCCGGGGATCAGGATCACGTCGGGGCCCTGGCCCACCACCTCGACCGACAGCCGGTCGGAGACGAAGGTGGGCGAGGCCTGAAGCGAAGGCGCGGGTTCGGACCGGGCCTGGTCGGCTGCCACCGTGCAGGCGACGGCGACACCGACCGCGATGGCGATCCAGGCAAGGCGGGGCGAGCACAGTCCCGGGCGGGCTGCGTGGGGCATGGGATGTCTCCTTGGGTTGGGCCGCCGGCCTCAGCCGTGCGGGTTGTCGAAGATGTTTTCCACCGGGCGTTCGAACAGGGCGGCGATGCGGTAGGCCAGATCCAGGGACGGGTCGTGTTTCTCGGTCTCCAGGGCATTGACCGCCTGGCGCGAGACGCCGAGCCGGTCGCCGAGGTCGGCCTGGGTCCAGCCGCGTTCGGTGCGCAGCAACTTGAGCCGGTTCCTCATCGGCTGCTCCGAATGAACGGGGCGACGAGGCCGTAGCAGGCCCAGAACACCGGATAGATCAGCCAGGCGGAGATGTGCGATGCGTCGGCGTATTCCTCGCCGAAGCCCCAGACGCTGGCGACAGCCATGGTCAGGCCGGTGGCGACGATGAAGGTCTTGGCCGTGATCGCCCGGACGAACTCATCCGACTCATGCATCAGGGCCAGGGTGGCCCAGATCTGGCCGATCACCGGGGCCGCCACCGACAGGGCCAGGGCCCAGGCGATCGGCCGACCAATGATCTCGTCGAAAGCCCCGCTCATGGCCAGGATGTTGATGGCCACATAGCCGGTCATGAAGGCCATGGTGCGGATCACATATCGGCGATGGGGGGCGGGCATCTGAGCTCGGGGGCTGGGCATGTCGGCGACCTCCTGAATGTAAGGCTAGCCTGACTCCGATTGAAAGTCATGTCAACCTGACTTTTTGTCAGCTCCTCGTGACAAGCGATCCGCGGTTTCGGGTCGTTGCACTTGCACCGAAAAAACAGTGCAACGGTGCAAGAGTGCAATCGAAGCCGGTGCGGCGTTCGACGATGTCAAAGACCGGACGTCATCCTACACCCGCCACGACCACCGACAGGCGATCGGCGGGCAGATCGTCCAAGGCCCCGACGCGCAAGGGAATTCCGATCGCCCATGGGTCAACCGATCTGACCGGCTGTCGGACGGCTATGCTCCGGCGCGGTGCGGGCCTATTCTGCGGCCATGCCCGTCGCCCCCCGCGCCCGTCCCGGCGACCTGTTCGGCCCCGAAGTCTGGGCGCCGTTCCAGTCGCGCTCGGCCTGGGTCGGGCCGATGCTGGTCGCGCATTGCTGGGGCGTGATCGGCCTGGCGGTCGCCGTGGGTGTGGTCTGGCCGGTGCTGATCCCGGTCTGCGTCATGGTGATCGGGACGCGCCAGCTGGGGCTGGCCATCTTGATGCATGAGGGGGCGCATGGCGGACTGTCGCCGAACGCGCGGCTCAACGATGCGCTGGGGCACTGGCTGTGCGCGGTGCCGATCGGGGCGTCGCTCGTCGCCTATCGGCCCTACCATCTGTCGCACCACAAATACGCCCAGCAACCGGAGGATCCGGACCTGGTGCTGTCGGCTCCCTTTCCCGTCAGTCGCGCCTCGCTGTGGCGCAAGATCGTGCGCGACCTGACCGGCCAGACCTTCCTGAAGCAGCGGCTGCTACTGCCGTTGGCGGCGCTTCGCGGGCAGGCCGCCGATGTGGCGACCGACGACCGCGACGGCGAGGCGGTCGTCACCGGCCGGTCGGTCCTGCCCTTCTTGCTGGTCAATGCCGGACTGCTGCTGGCCTTCAGCCTGGCCGGGGTGTGGTGGGCTTTCTTCGTCCTGTGGCTGCTGCCGATGGCGACCTGGTTCCCGATGGTGACGCGGCTGAGGAACATCGCCGAACATGCCTGTGTCGAGGGCTCGGCCGAAGACGCCTTCCGCGCCGCCCGCACCATCCGGGCGTCTTGGTGGGAGCGAGCCCTGATCGCGCCTTACTGGGTCAATTTCCACGCCGAGCACCACCTGTTCATGCATGTTCCGTGCTGGAAGCTGCCGGCGCTACATCGGGCGGTGCGGGCGACACCGCCAGGCGACAGGATGGAGGTCGCGCCGGGGTATCTGAGCGTCCTGAATCAAGCGGCGTCGCGCCCGCTTTGACCATCACAGACCCCACGGCCTTCATCCTGGCCAATACGCGATTGCAGGCGGTGGCGCATGCGCGGGGGATTTCGCTGTGGCTGGCCGACGAGGTGACGCCGATCTGGAAGCTGACCGAGGAAGAGTTGGGCGAGATGGGCCTGCCGCCGCCCTTCTGGGCCTTCGCCTGGTCGGGCGGTCAGGGGCTGGCCCGGCATGTTCTGGATCATCCCGAGATCGTCGCTGGGCGGCGGGTGGTGGATTTCGCGGCCGGATCGGGGCTGGTCGGGATCGCGGCGATGCAGGCGGGGGCGGCCTCGGTCCTGTGCGCCGACATCGATCCGTTCTGCGCGGCGGCGGTGACGCTGAATGCCGAGGCCAACGGAGTGAGGCTGGACTTCACCGATCGCGACCTGCTGGACGGCCCGCCGCCTCAGGTCGAGGTGATCCTGGCCGGGGATGTCTTCTACGAAAAGCCGATGGCCGAGCGGGTGCTGGCCTGGCTGAAGGGGGCCAAGGCGCAGGGGACCACCGTTGTGGTCGGCGATCCCCTGCGGACCTATTTCCCGAAGGACGGATTCGACCTGCTGGCCGAATATCAGGTGCCGACGACCCGCGAGCTCGAGGATTTCGCGGTCAAGCGGACGCGGGTCTGGGCGATGGCCTGACGGTCAGTGGGCGATCGGCCGGGGCGTGTCGCGGGCGGCGTCGGCTTGGCCGCGATGACGGCCCTCGGCGAATTCCTCGATCATCTTGGCGTTGAAGGCGGGGATGTCGTCGGGCTTGCGGCTGGTGACCAGGCCCTCGTCGACCACGACCTCCTCGTCCACGACATTGGCCCCGGCGTTGGCCAGGTCGGTGCGGATGGTCTTGAAGCCGGTCAGGGTGCGACCCTCGACGACCCCGGCCTCGATCAGCAGCCAGGGGGCGTGGCAGATGGCGGCGACCGGCTTGCCCGCGTCGAAGAAGGCGCGGACGAAGGCGACGGCGTCCTGATCGCCACGCAGCTGGTCGGGATTGGCCACGCCGCCGGGCAGCAGCAGGCCGTCATAGACCGAGGCGTCGGTCTGGCTCAGCGTCTTGTCGACGTCGATCGTCTTGTCGGGGGTCAGGTGGTCGAAGCCCTGGATCTGCCCGGGCTTGAGCGAGACGATGTGGACCTGGGCCCCCGCGTCCTTGAGGGCCTGGACCGGGTCGATCAGTTCGATCTGTTCGACGCCGTCGGTCGCGAGGACGGCGATGGTCTTGCCGGAGAGGGTGGGCATGGGGAGGCTCCTGGGGGCTGGGGTTCGGGCGGGAAACCGCCGACGGGGCCCAGGGTTGCGGCCACGCTTGGCAGTCGAGGCATCCGGTCCCATGTTGGAACCATGCGCATCCCGCTCGCCCTGTCCGTCGCCCTGCTGGCCGGTCCGGCTCTGGGCCAGGTCGTGCCCTTCCACGGGCCGAACGCGGTCGGGGATCGCCATCGCTACGAGATGGACAGGCTGCGAAACCAAGCGGATCAGCGCGCCACCTTCGCCCGGCAACAGCGGCTGGAGAGCCGGCTGACCGGGCTGGACCTGCAGTCCGCGCGGCAGCCCGAGCCGGTCCAGCCGGCCCCGATCGCCCCGCTGCGAACGGTCGAACAGGCCCGGGCCGAGCGTGAGGCCGCGACCCGGCGGCGCGAGGCTACGGCCCAGGGCGTGGGCCAGATCGACGCCTGGCTGGATCGTCCGCGAAGATAGACGCATCCCTTCGCCCCCATCCGCGTTACGGCCAAGCCTGGATCGAACACGGAGGGGGCCATGCGCTGGCAGGGCGGACGTCGCGGAAGTATCGAAGATCGTCGCGGGCTGGGGGGCGGCGCGATGGCGGGCGGCGGGATCGGCGTCGCTATATTAGGGCTGATCGGCTATTTCGTTTTCGGGATCGACCCCTCTACGACCCAACAGGTGGCCAGCCAGTTCGGCGGCGCCGGCAGTCAGGAAGAGGGACGAGTCGGCACGCCAGAGGATCAGGCGGGCCAGTTCGTGGCCGTCATCCGCCAGAACGTCGATGAGGTCTGGGCGGCGAAACTCGAGGGCTATGAGCGCCCGAATTTTGTTGTCTACGAACAGGGGACAGGCACCCAGTGTGGCTATGGCCAGTCGGCGATGGGGCCGTTCTATTGTCCGGCGGATCGGGCGGTCTATCTGGACCTGTCGTTCTGGCAGCAGATGGAGACGGAGCTCGGCGCGTCCGGGGCCGATTTTGCCCGCGCCTATGTGATCGCCCACGAGGTCGGCCATCATATCCAGACCCTGACCGGAACGTCGCAGCAGGTCCGCGAGGCACAGCAGCGGGCGTCGGGCCAGGCCGAGGCCAATCAGTATTCGGTGGCGCTGGAGCTTCAGGCCGACTGCTATGCCGGGGTCTGGGCCGCCAACGCGGCGGCGGCGTCGGGCGGGGCTGTGGCGCTGGAGGCCGGGGATCTGGAAGAGGGTCTGCGCACGGCCTCGGCGATCGGCGACGATACGATGCAACGCCGCCAGGGCGGGCAGGTAGTGCCGGAAGGTTTCACCCACGGATCGTCGGCCCAGCGGATGGAATGGCTGAGGCGCGGGTACCAGTCGGGTGATCCGGCGGTGTGCGACACCTTCTCGGCGCTGTAGTTCTTCTCCCTCCCCCATGGGGGAGGGTGGCGCGAAGCGCCGGGTGGGAAGGGCCCGGCAGCTAAGCGCTGACTTGCCTGCCGCCCCCACCCGCTCGCTGCGCGAGCCCCTCCCCTGAAGGGGAGGGAGAGGCTTTCTCCCACTCCCAAGGCCCGTTACTGTCGTACCCATGACCGACCTCGACACCTTCCGCGCCGAGACCCGGGCCTGGCTCGAGGTCCACTGTCCCGCCGAATGCCGGGGGCCGCTGGAGAGCGAGGAAGACCGCGTCTGGGGCGGGCGCAACGCCCTGTTCAAGACGCCGGCGCACAAGCGCTGGATGCAGGTCATGGGCGAACGCGGCTGGACCGCGCCGGAATGGCCGGCCGAGTATGGCGGCGGCGGGTTGAGCCGCGAACAGGCCAAGGTGCTGGCGTCCGAGATGCGGCGGATCGATGCCCAGATGCCGCTGTCGTCGTTCGGCATCTGGATGCTGGGGCCGGCATTGTTGCAGTTCGGGACCGAGGACCAGAAGAAGCGGTTCCTGCCCGAGATCGTGCGCGGCGAAATCCGCTGGTGCCAGGGCTATTCGGAGCCCGGCGCGGGGTCGGACCTGGCGGGGCTGCAGACCCGGGCCGAGGACCGGGGCGACCACTGGATTGTCAACGGCCAGAAGGTCTGGACCTCCTATGCCGATCAGGCCGACTGGATCTTCTGTCTGGTGCGCACCGACCCGGACGAACCCAAGCATCTGGGCATCAGTTTCGTGCTGTTCGACATGGCGACGCCGGGCGTGACGACCCGGCCGATCGCCCTGATCAGCGGCAAGTCGCCCTTCTGCGAGACCTTCTTCGACGATGTGCGGGTCGAGAAGGCGAACCTCGTCGGCGAACTGAACCGGGGCTGGGACGTGGCCAAGGCGCTGCTGGCGCACGAGCGGACCATGATCGGCGGCCTGGGCGAGATGGGCGGCCGGCCGATCGGCCAGGTCGCGGCGGACAGTCTGGGCACCGATGAGCGCGGGCGGCTGGACGACACCAGTCTGCGCGCGCGGCTGGGGGACCTGGAGATCGACCAGGCGGCGTTCCGCCTGTCGCTGGAACGGGTCGGCGACCAGATGAAGGCCCGCCAGGTCAATCCGGCCATCGCCTCCATGCTGAAATACTATGGGTCGGAGCTGAACAAGCGGCGGCTGGAGCTTCTGATGGCGGCGGGCGGGGCCGACGCCCTGGAGTGGGAGAGCGACCGGTCGCGGCACGGCTCGGACGCGCGCGACTGGCTCCGCACCAAGGCCAATTCCATCGAGGGTGGGACCAGCGAGGTCCAACTCAACATCATCGCCAAACACCTGTTATCGCTGCCGGGCGCATAGGCGGTCGCCCCGGTCGCGGGGCCGCGCTGTAGGGCCGGCATGACATCCTGGGTCCAGACGACGTTCGCCGGAAGCCCCCTCGACCGGGCGGGCGATCGCCGCAACGATCCGGCCTGGCTGGCGGAACAGGCGGACAATCCCGAGGCCCTGGCCCTAATGCTGTGGGACGGGCGGCCGCTGCTGGAGGAGACGGCGACGGGGCCGCGATTGGCCTGGCTGGGCCTGTTCCATGCGCGGGACATTTCGAATGATCCGCTATTCCTCGGGCTGTGGAAGGACGCGCCGGTGTTCGCGGTCGGCCTGGAGGGCGGGGCCGATCCGGCGTATGGGCCGGTGGCGGGCCTGGGGCGGTTCGTCGAGATGCGCGAGGCCGCCGCGATCCTGCCGGGGCCGGACGCCGCCATGGCGGGGACGGCCAAGGCCCTGTTCGACTGGCACCGGCGGCATGGGTTCTGCGCGGCCTGCGGACAGGCGAGCGAGATCACCTGTGGCGGCTGGAAGCGGCGGTGTCCCGCTTGCGAGACGGAGCATTTCCCGCGCGTCGATCCGGTGACGATCATGCTGCCGGTCCATCTCGGCGGACCGGAGCCGAAATGCCTGCTGGGGCGACAGGCGGGGTGGCCGGTGGGGCGGATGTCGGCTCTGGCGGGGTTCCTGGAACCGGGCGAGAGCATCGAGGAGGGGTGCGCGCGCGAGGTCCTGGAGGAGTGCGGCTTGACCGTGACCGCCGTGCGCTATCTGGCCAGCCAGCCGTGGCCGTTTCCGTCCCAGCTGATGATCGGCCTGATCGCCGAGGTGTCCGACGACCAGGCCACGCCGGATCAGACCGAACTGGAAGCCGTGGCCTGGCTGACGCGGGGCGAGGCGGCGGACGTCCTAGCCGGGCGGCATCCGACGATCCGAGCCCCCTTTCCGTTCGCGATCGCCCATACCTTGCTCCGGGCCTGGGTCGACGAGGGCTGATCGCGCCCCCTGTCGCGCGGCGGCGATCCCGCCTATCTAGGGGGCATGAAAGACCTCAACGAACTGATGCAACAGGCCCAGGCGATGCAGCAGAAGCTGCAGGACGCCCAGGCCCGGATGGCCGAAACGACCGCCGAGGGCACCTCCGGCGGCGGGCTGGTGACCGTGTCCCTCAAGGGGCCCGGCGAGATCACCGCCGTGAAGATCGACGACAGCCTGATGGTACCGGGTGAGGGCGAGATTCTGGCCGACCTGTTCGTGGCCGCCCACGCCGACGCCAAGCGCAAGCTGGACGAGGCCAACGGCGCCCTGATGCGCGAGGCCGCCGGGCCGATGGCCGGGATGAACATCCCCGGCATGCCGAAACTGTTCTGACTTGGCCGCCTCGGCCGGACCCGAGATCGAGCGGCTGATCGCGCTCCTGGCCAAGCTGCCGGGCATGGGACCGCGCTCGGCCCGCCGCGCGGCCCTGGCCCTGCTGAAGAAGCGCGAACAGTTGCTTGTACCCCTGGCCGCGTCCCTGGCCGAGACGGCGGCCAAGGTGACATCGTGCAGCGTCTGCGGGGCGCCGGACACGCGCGATCCCTGTTCGATCTGTTCGGACCCCGCGCGGGACAACAGCCTGATCTGCGTGGTCGAGGAGGCCGGGGCCCTGTGGGCCATGGAGCGGTCCGGGGCGTTTCGCGGCAAATATCATGTGTTGGGCGGGCTGCTGTCGGCGCTGGACGGGGTCGGGCCGGACGCGCTGAGGGTCACCGAACTGGTCGGGCGGTGCCGGGACGGGGTGGCGCGCGAGGTGGTGCTGGCCCTGCCCGCCACGGTCGACGGCCAGACCACGGCCCATTACCTCAGCGACCGTCTGGCCCAGACCGGTGTGGCGATCACCTCCCTGGCGCGGGGGGTGCCGGTCGGGGGCGAGCTGGACTGGCTGGACGACGGCACCATCGTCCAGGCGCTCAGGGCGCGGCGTCCGGCCTGACCGGCTCGATGCGCACCTCGGCGCGGACCGAGTTGGCGATGTAGCAGAGCCGGTGCGACTGCCCATGCAGGGCGTCCATCGCGGCGGCGTCGGGGCCCGTCCCGGCCCAGTCGATCATGGGTCTCAGCACGATCTGCGTCATCGACATCCGGCCGCGGTCGTCGCGCGCCAGGGTGCCGACGGGCGTGTCGCGATAGCGATCGACCACGAAGCCAGCCTTGGCGGCGAGGGCCAGGAAGAACAGCATGTGGCAGCTGCTGAGGGCGGCCACCAGTGCCTCCTCCGGATCGACCGCCTCGGCCTCGGACATCGGCAGGGGCACGGAGGTCGGGGCCGACGAGCCGCGCACCACGGCCCCGCCGTCGAAGTGCCAGTCGTGTCCCCGACCATAGCGGTTGTCGGTGAAGTCCTGATCGCCGCGCGACCATTCGACGGTGGCGGTGTGTTCGGTCATGGCGTCTCTCCGGGTTCGGCCAAAACGGTATAGACGATCCGCCGGCGAACCTCGAAGCCCAGCGTGCGGTACAGGGCGATGGTCGCCTCCCGGTCGGCGAAGGCGTGCAGGAAGGCGGTCTCGCCGGTCTCGACGATTCGGCCCGCCACTTCGCGCATCAGGGCCTTGGCCAGGCCGCGTCCGCGATGGTCGGGGTGGGTGCAGACGGCGCTGACCTCGGAGAAGCCGTCGCAGCGCAGGCGGGTGCCGGCCATGGCGATCAGCCGCCCCTGTTCCCGGACGCCGATGAAGCCGCCGAACGCCATCGTGCGGCGGCGGAAGGGGCCGGGGCGTGTAAGCGTCGCCAAGTCGTAGATGTCCCCGGCGTCGGCTTCGCCCAACGGTTCCCAGGAGATCGTCGGACCCGAGGTGATGTCGCGCGCCGTCATCTGGACCAGTACGGCGCGCAAGGCAATTGTCGCGGCGGTCGGCAGGGCATCGACCATCGGCGAGCCCTCCGCCTCGAGGAAGCCCGCGTCGGGATGGGTCGCGACCACGGCCTGCAGATCGTCGAGCGCCGCGATATCGCGAGCGGCGGCGAAGATGCCGACGTCGGGGCGGATGCGGACGGCCTCGCCACGGCGCAGGGCCAGGGACGACTGCCGCCCCGTCAGGGCGGACCAGATCGGGCGGTCCAGGGGATGATCCAAGCGCATGACCGCTGCCTAGCGCCTTCGCGGCGCGGCGTCAGCGATGACGGCGACGCCGCGTCCGATTTCCGCCGGTCAGGCGCGCCAGAAGCCGACGATTTTTTTGACCTCGCCCACGGTCGGGTCGGCGATGGCAGCGGCGCGGTCGGCACCGTCCTTCAGCACCCGGTCGATCTCCGCGGGGTCGGCCATCAGGCGGCGCATCTCGGCGGTCACGGGGGCCAGGGCGGCGACCGCGACCTCGGCCAGGCGGGGCTTGAAGGCGCCGAAGCCCTGGCCGGCGAACTCGGCCAGCACCTGTTCGCGGGCCTGGTCCGACAGGGCGGCGTAGATCGTGACCAGGTTCCGGGCCTCGGGGCGGGCGTCGAGGCCGTCCAGGGTATCGGGCAGGGGTTCGGCGTCGGTGCGGGCCTTGCGGACCTTGGCGGCGATGGTGTCGGCGTCGTCGGTCAGATTGATGCGCGACTGGTCCGAGGGGTCGGACTTGCTCATCTTGGCCGCGCCGTCACGCAGACTCATGACGCGCGGGGCCGGGCCCTGGGTCAGGGGTTCCGGCAGGGGGAAGAAGCCCGGCGCGTCGAAGTCGCCGTTGAATTTGGCGGCGATGTCGCGGGTCAGTTCCAGATGCTGTTTCTGGTCCTCGCCGGTGGGGACCTCGGTGGCCTTGTAGAGCAGGATGTCGGCCGCCTGGAGCACCGGATAGGTGTAGAGGCCGACCGAGGAGCGCTCCTTGTGCTTGCCCGACTTCTCCTTGAACTGGATCATCCGGTCCAGCCAGCCGAGACGGGCCACGCAGTTGAAGATCCAGGCCATCTCGGCATGGGCGCGGACGGCGGATTGCGGGAAGATGACGGACTTGGCCGGGTCCAGGCCGCTGGCCAGATAGGCGGCGGCGATCTCGCGGGTCTGGGCGGCCAACAGGGCCGGGTCCTGCCAGACGGTGATGGCGTGCAGGTCGGCCACGAACAGGAAGCAGGGGGCGCCGGCGTCCTGAAGTTGGGTGAACCGTTTCAGCGCGCCGAGATAGTTGCCCAGATGCAGCGCACCTGACGCCTGGATGCCCGACAGCACACGGCGCGGGCCGGTGTAGGCGGGGGCATCGGAAGGCACGGGAGCGGACACGTCGGACATGGGCGCGACATGCCCGATGGGGCCGGTCAGGGCAAGCGGGTCAGGCGCGGCGGATCAGGGCTCTGATCTCGCCGACGGTCACGGCGCGGGTCAGGAAGGCCAGGGCGACATAGACCAGACCGCCGACGGCCGTGACCATGAGCAGGGCCAGTTCCTTGGCCCCGTGGTCCAGGACGGCGGCGATCGGGGCCTCGATCTGGGCCCGGTGGTGCGAGGCGACGGCGACCAGCAGGCCCAAGGCCAGGCTGGCCACGGCGATCCGCCCGACGCGCGAGATCGCCGCCGTCCCCGGTCGCCAGTGCCCGCGCCGCCATAGCGCCGCCGCCAGAAGGATCACATTGACCCAGGCCGCCGCGCTGGTCGCCGCCGCGATGCCGGGAATGCCCATTCCGGCCCAGAACAGGCCCAGCGCCAGCGCCGCGTTCACCGCGACCGAGACCAAGGCGAAGATCATCGGGCGGCGCGTGTCGCCGCGCGCGAAGAAGCCCGGGGCCAGGATGCGGATCAGTACGAAGGCCGGCACGCCCCAGCCATACTGGAACAGCGCCTGGGCGGTGTTGAGCGCGTCGAAGGCCAGGAACTCGTCGCGCGTGAACAGGCCGTCGATCAGGAAATAGGGCATGCCCATAATGGCCGCTGCCGCCGGCAGGGTCAGGGCCATGGACAGGGCCAGCGCCTCGTCCATCGAGGCCTGCTGCTGGTTCAGGTCGCCGCCCGCCACGGCACGGGACAGCCGGGGCAGCAGGGCCACCCCGATGGCCACGCCGACGAGGCCCAGCGGCAGTTGGTACAGCCGGTCGGCCGTGGCCAGCCAGGACCGCCCGCCGTTCACGAAGCTGGACAGGTTCTGGGAGATGAAGACGTTGATCTGGGTCCCCGAGTTTCCGATCAGCGCCGGCACGGCGGTGATGACGATCAGCTTCACCTCGGGGCTGAGGCGCGGGATGACGGGTCCGATCCGGGCACCCGCCTTGCGCACCGCCCACCAACACAACCCCGCCTGGGCGAAGCCGGACACCAGTATGGCCCAGGAGGCGGCGGTCGCGGCCTGCACCTGATCGCCGCGCCAGAGCCACAGGGCGGCCAGCATGATCAGGTTCAGCAGGATCGGATAGGCCCCCGAGACGATGAACCGGCCCCGCGCGTTCAGTACGCCCGACAGCAGTGCCGCCGCCGTCATGCACGGCAGATAGGGCATGGTGATCTGGGTCAGGGTGACGGCCAGGCGGAACCGCGCCGGATCGTCCAGGAACCCGATGTTGATGCCCATCATCAGCCACGGCATGGCCAGCTGGGCCACGATGGTGAGGATCACGGTGGCCAGGAGGACGACGGACAGGGCATCGCGCGCCACGCGATCGGCGGCCTCCGGCCCGTCCGTCTCCAGCGTCCGCGCATAGGCGGGCACGAAGGCGGCGGCGAAGGCGCCTTCCGCGAAGATGCGCCGGAACAGGTTCGGAAAGCTGAGCGCGGTGTTGTAGGCGTCCGCCGCCGGGCCGACCGAGGCCCCCAGGAAGGCGTTGACCGCGATGTCGCGGGCGAAGCCGGCCAGGCGGCTGATCAGGGTCAGGCCGCTGAAGATGGCCGAGGAGCGCATCATGCCGCCGCCCTTGCCCGAGGCCGTGGCGGAGGCCGGAGGCTGGATCATCGGCTCGACGGTGGCCGTGGCCGATGCGATCGGCGCGGCAGGTTCGATCGGTTCAGGAACATTGGGTTCGCGCGTCATGGGCAACCGGAGAATCCGCCCGTTCGGCGAAAGAGGTGGTCCTGACCTAGCCTGCTTTCCGGTGGCTGGAAACGGGCGAGGCGTTCAGCCTTCGACCCGCTGTTTCAGGCGCTCGCTGATGGTCTCGGCGGCGGATTTGAGCTTGTGCTTGTGCTTGTCGTGGAAGCCTTCGCCGCGCAGGCCTGCGAAGATGAAGCCGTTGCCGACGATACAGCTGCCCGGTTCCAGCTGCTCAATCTCGTAATAGCGGGTGCTGTTGAACAGGAAGCCGCGCTTCTCGATCCAGACCAGCTGGCCGTTCGGTTCCCATTCGCCCAGGGTCGCGGTGACGTCGCGGTCCTCTAGGCCGGGAATGGTCTCGCGGAACCGCACCGGCGCGCCGAAGCCCAGGGTGATGTCGACGTCCCCCTCATGCGGGTTCCACTGATTCCACTCGGCGAAATCGGTCAGGACCGTCCAGATGCGCTCCGCCGGAGCCCGGATGCCGATACGCTTTTCGACGCGAAAGGTGTTCATGAGCTGGATTTCGCAGGCCATTTCGGCCTTGGCAAGGCAGGGGTCAGCGGTTGCCCTCGGGACCGGGCTGGGAGGCGGGCGGCTGGTCCGCCGTCTCGGCCTCGACGACCGGACGGGCCCGCAGCACCGGGCTGAACAGGGCTAGCAGCAGGGCGATGGCCAGCAGCACCGCATTGCCCAGGAAGGGCGCCGGCTCGGCCCATTCGTACAGGGCCACACCGATCACCGGCGGACCGAGGAAGCTGAGCCCCGCCAGCGCCATCATCAGGCCGGCCACCGTGCCCTGTTCGTGCGGGCCGACCGCCAGCGACGATCCGGCGGTGAACCCGGGCCGAGCGAACCCGACGCCCATCGACACGACGGCATAGCCGACCACGACGCTGAAATAGCTGGGCGACGACACGCTCATCAGATTGCCCAGCAGCGCCAGCGCCGCCCCCCAGCGCATCAGGGCGAGCGGCTGCATCTTCAGCAGCGGGATCAGGCCCCACTGCACCATCAGGGTCGCGAGCGCGCCTGCGAACATGGCCAGGCCGATGAAGGGTTGGGCCTGGCTGGCCGAACTGCCGGTGGCGGCCATCTCGTCGATGATGTGGAAACCGAGGACCGAGATGTTGACCGCCTGGGCCCCGGTGATCAGCAGGCCGTACAACAGGAAGTCGCGCACCCGGGGGTCCTTCCACAGACCCTTGCCGGCCTCGCCGCGCTTGCCGCTGGACGACGGCACGCGCACCACGTCGCCGCTGGGCAGGAAACGCCAGACGACGGACAGCATGGCCAGGCCGACGGCGGCGAAGACGTACATCGGCCCCGCCAGCCCCACGATCGGCAGAATGAAGAAGGGCGACAGCACCGGCCCGACCACCGTGCCCAGGCCCTGGGCCGAGGCCAGCAGCGACATGGCCTGGGTCCGTTCGGCCGGACTGGTGCGGTCCGCGACATAGGCCTGGGACGCGATCGGGGCCGCCGAGCCGAACAGGCCATAGACGCTGCGTGCGACGGCCATCAGGACAAAGGCGGCGAACACGGCCAGCCAGCCCTCGATGCCCGAGGTGGCGGCCAGGCCGAAACCCGTCATCGAGACGACGAAGCCGGACAGGCCGATCAGGATGACCCGCTTGCGGCCCAGGGTGTCGGACAGCCGGGCCCAGACGGGGGAGGTCAGGGTCCACAACAGGGCCGAGATGGCGAAGGCCCCGGCGACGAGGGTGTCGGACAGTTCGAACTCGCGCCCGATGGCCGGCAGCACCGACTGCAGCCCCATGTTGCCTGCCGCCGCGATCAGGCTGACGGCGAACAGGATCATGAAGGCGCTGGATTTGGGGCTCACGCCTCTTGGTCTAGGCCGGGTCGCCGCCGGATGCCACGACCTTGAGCGGGAATCTGCGGGCGCGGGGGTCGGGCAGGTTCAGCCGTTGCCGTACTTCAAGCAGGTCGGCCCCGGCCGGGACGATCAGGAGGCGTTTGGGTTCGGCGGCATTGACGGCGACCACGGCCCGTTTGGGGCAGATGTCGAAACAGGGCACCTCGATCACGGCCAGTTCGGATTTCCGGCCCTTGGTCGCCTTCTGGTATTTGCGCAGGGCCTTCTTCAGCGACACGTCGCCGTCCGGGCCGAAGCCGCCGTCCAGTTTCTTCGAGCATTTCTTGCAGACCAGGACGACGTCGCGCCATTCGGTCTTCGCGGTCTTGAGGGCCATGGTCCAGAGATCGGCTGTGTCGGTGACGGCTTCAAGACGCTTGCGCCGCCCGGTCGCAGGCCCCCATGATCGCGGTCTCGCAGGGAGCCCACCATGACCCGATCCTTCGCCGCCGTCGCCGCGTCCGTGACGCTGCTGACGGCCGCCTCGGCCCAGGCCCAGACCGCCGACACCTTCGCCGCCGACATCCAGGCCGCCGCCGCGGCGGTCGAGCCCAAGGTTATCGAATGGCGCCGCCATTTCCACCGGAACCCCGAACTGGGCTTCGCCGAGACCGAGACCGCCGCCTATATCGCCGAACGGCTGACCGCCCTGGGGCTGGAGGTCCGCACCGGGGTCGGCAAGACCGGCGTGGTCGGCATCATGCGCGGCGGGGGCGGGGGCGACCGGGTCGTGGCCCTGCGCGCCGACATGGACGCCTTGCCGGTCCAGGAGGCGACCGGCCTGGCCTTCGCCTCCACCGCGACCGGCACCTATCAGGGCGAGACCGTGCCGGTGGCCCATGCCTGCGGCCACGACGCCCACATGGCCATGCTGCTGGGGGCCGCCGAGGTGCTGGTCGGGATGAAGGACCGCCTTCCAGGCACCGTCGTCTTCATCTTCCAGCCGGCCGAGGAGGGGGCACCTCCGGGTGAGCCGCTGGGAGGGGCGGCGTTGATGATCCAGGAAGGTGTGCTGCGCGATCCCGCGCCCCAGGCGATCTTCGGCCTGCATGTCGTGCCGGGGCGGCCGGGGACGGTCTTCTATCGCCCGCGCGGCTTCATGGCGGCCTCGGACCGGGTCGACATCGTGCTGAAGGGCCGCCAGACCCACGGTGCCTGGCCGTGGCGCGGCATCGACGTGATCGCCGTCGCCGGCCAGGTGATCCAGACGGTCAACACCCTGACCGCCCGCACCATCGACCCGACCACCACTCCGACCGTCTTCACCATTGCCACGATCGATGCGGGCGTGCGCTACAACATCATCCCGGACCAGGCGACGATGTCCGGCACCCTGCGCACCTTCGACATCGCCCAGCGCGACGCCCTGGTCGAGCGGGCCGAGGCCGCCATCGGCCATGTCGCCCAGGCCCACGGGGCGACGGCGGAGTTCTCGGTGCGCCAGAACGCGGCCCTGGTGTTCAACGACCCCGAGCTGTCCGACTGGCTGGCCCCGGTTCTGGAGGAGGCGGCCGGAGCCGGCAACGTCAATCCGGCCACGCCCCCGACCACGGTGGCCGAGGATTTCTCCTATTTCCAGGGCGAGATTCCGGGCGTCTTCTATCACCTCGGCGGCACGCCCGAGGGCACCGATCCGGCCACCGCCGCGCCGAACCATTCACCACAGTTCGACGTCGACGAATCCGTCCTGGAGCTTGGCGTGCGGACCCACGCCCTGTCGGCCATCCGATTCCTGCAGCGTCCGGCGACCTGAACCGGAAACCCTGTTCGTCAACGGGGTGGTAAGGATCACGCACGACATTACGGCGTTACCTCGGAGGGGTTCGATGCGCGATCTGCCGGTCAAATTGCCGGCCCCAACCTATGAGCGTCGGGGCGGTCCGTGGCGTGAGGCGTTTTTCTTCATCGCAGCCTTCGTGGCGGTGTTCATCGCCGCCATCCTGGCCTTCGACAGCCTGGCCGGAGTGATCGGCTAGAGCCTGATCGGTTGAGGTGGAATCGCTTCGCGATTCCGCCGATGCCGTGAATCAGCTCCAGCATGATCCTGGAGCGAAATCTGAGCTCAGTTGGACTGCGTCCAACTGAGCCGATTTCGCTCTAGGCCAAGTCCTCGATTTCGGCGTCCGTCAGTTCGCCCGGCACGATGGTGACGGGCAGCTTTCGGCCGCCGAAGGCCGCGCCCTGTTTCAGCACCGCCGTCACCAGCGGGCCGGGGCCGCGCCCGTTGCCGCCGGCCGCCAGGACCAGGATCTTGATCTCGGGGTCTTCGCCGACGACCTTGCGGATGGCGCCCTGGGGGTCGCCGGATTCGATCAGGAAGATGGGCTGGGCACCTGACCGCGTCTGGGCCTCCTCGCCGAGACGGGTCAGCAGGGTCTCGGCCTCCTGCCGCTGCTGGCGCTTGATCTCCTCGCGTACGCCCGACCAGTGCTCGTCCGAACTGTCGGCCAGAACGCGCAGCAGGGCCACGCGGCCGCCCGTAGATTTGGCCCGCCGCGCGGCATAGCGCAGGGCCGCCTCGAATTCGGGACTGTCATCGACGACGACCAGAAACTTTCTCGGCATTAACGGCTCCCAGCCCGATCCAGCCGCGCAAGGCATGGCAAGCGCGGCCGTGTGTCAACTCACGACACCGTCAGGGCGTCAAAGCGCCCCCGCGATGCCCCGGATGGTGCCGTTGGCGATCGTCAGTTTGGCGAAACTCCAGCCGGTGCCGGAGGCCTCGATCTCGTCGACCGAGGCGCGGATGCCCTCGACGCGGGCGAGGCGGGGGCCGATCCAGGTGTCCACGGCCTTCTCCGCAGCGACCTCGCTGGCCCCGACCGAGGCGTCGGAGACGCGCGCCACGGCCCGGGTCAGGTCGAACTGCTGGGCCATCAGATCCTCGATCAGACGCCGAACGGCCAAGCGATCGAAATGGTCGGCGGAGGGCACGCTGCCGGCCGCCGCGCGCAGGCGGTCGAAGTCGAACGCCGCCCCGACCTGGTGATACAGCCGTGCCATCGCCGGCTCGGGCCAGCCCATCTCGCGCGCCAGATCGCCGATGTCGGCGGTGGCGACCAGCGGACGCAGCATGGCGAAGTCGCGTGCCATGGCCTCGGGCGCGCCATGAGCGATGAAGGACGCGATCCGCTCCTCGAATCGCGCCTGTTCAAAGCGGGACAGCACGGCCGAGCCCTCGGCCCTCAGCGCGTCGGCGGCGGGACGATAGGCTTCGATCAACCCGTCCACGGTCGCGCCGGGCCGGGCCGCGCGGCGGGCCAGCCACGACGTCTGACGGCGCAGAACGGTGGCGATCTCGCGATAGAGGGCCGTCTGGGCTTCTGCCGAGACCTTCAGGTCCAGGGCGTTGACCGCGTCCCAGGCCTCGTCGAGGCGGAACACGCGCCGCGCCGCCTCGAAGGCCAGCACCAGGGCGGTCGTGTCGCATTCCGCCGAGACGCGCAGCCGCTTGGGGAAGGTTGCCCCGGCGATATTGACGATCTCGTTGGACAGGACGGTGGCCACGATCTCGCGCCGCAGCCGGTGGCTCTTCATCTCGTCCTCGAACCGCGCCAGGGGTTCGGGGAAATAGCGGACCAGGGTTTCCTCGAAAAAGGGGTCCTCAGGTGCTTTCGACGCCACGATGTCGTCGAACAGCTCCAGCTTGGAATAGGCCGTCAGGACCGCCAGTTCGGGACGGGTCAGGGCGGTGGCCGAGGCCTTCATCTCGGCGATGCGGGCGTCATTGGGCAGGCCCTCGACCTTGCGGTCCAGCTTTCCGGCCTTGCCCAGCCAGGCCATGAACCGCTGCTGGGCGTCCAGGGCATTCGCACCCTCGGCCTGTTGCAAGGTCAAGGCCAGGGTCTGGTCGTAGTTGTGAGCCAGGACCTTCAGGCCCACCTCCTCGGTCATCGAGGCCAGCAGGGCGTTGCGGTCCTCCGGCTTCAGGACGCCGCCGGTCAGGGCCGAGCCGGCCAGGATCTTGATGTTGACCTCATGGTCGGAGGTATCGACGCCGGCCGAGTTGTCGATGGCGTCGGTGTTGATCCGCCCGCCCGTCGCAGCGAAGGCGATGCGGCCCGCCTGGGTCAGGCCCAGATTGGCGCCCTCGCCGACCACCTTGACCCGCAGTTCGTCGGCGTTGACGCGCAGGGCGTCGGTGCCCTTGTCGCCGACCTGGGCATCGGTCTCGGCGGCCGACTTCACATAGGTGCCGATGCCGCCGAGATAGAGGAGTTCGGCGGGGGCCTTGAGGATGGCGCGGATCAGGCTGACCGGGTCCAGCGCGTCCTCGGCGATGTCGAGGGCGGCCTTGATCTCGGGGCTGAGTTCGATCGACTTGGCCGAGCGGGAGAAGACGCCGCCGCCGGTCGAAATCTTCGCCACGTCGTAGTCCTGCCAGGACGAGCGCGGCAGCTGGAACAGCCGGTCGCGTTCGGCCCAGCTGGTCGCCGGATCGGGGGTGGGGTCGATGAAGATGTCGCGGTGGTCGAAGGCGGCGACCAGTTTCGTGGCCTTAGACAGCAGCATGCCGTTGCCAAATACGTCGCCCGACATGTCGCCGACGCCAACGGCGGTGAAGGGCTCGGTCTGGATGTCCTTGCCCATTTCGCGGAAGTGACGCTTGACCGCCTCCCAGGCCCCGCGGGCGGTGATGCCCATGGCCTTGTGGTCGTAACCGACAGACCCGCCCGAAGCGAAGGCGTCGCCCAGCCAGAAACCGTAGTCGGCCGAGACGCCATTGGCGATGTCGCTGAACGTGGCCGTGCCCTTGTCGGCGGCCACGACCAGATAGGGGTCGTCGTCCTCCCAGGCCACGACGCGGTCGGGGCGGATCACGGCGCCGTCGGTGCCGATGGTGTCGGTGATGTCCAAGAGGCCCGACAGGAAGGTCTTGTAGGCTCGGATCGCCTCGGCCTGGATGGCGTCGCGGTCGCCGCCGCGCGGCAGGCATTTGGGATAGAAGCCGCCCTTGGAGCCGACCGGCACGATGACGGCATTCTTGACCTGCTGGGCCTTGACCAGGCCCAGGACCTCGGTGCGGAAGTCGTCGCGGCGGTCCGACCAGCGCAGGCCGCCCCGCGCCACCGGGCCGAAGCGCAGATGCACGCCCTCGACATGCGGGGCCCAGACGAAGATCTCGCGATACGGCTTGGGCAGGGGCAGGTCTTCGAGTTCGCGCGAGGCGACCTTGATCGAGATGTGCGGCTTGGGCTGACCATCGGCGGCCAGCTGATAGAAATTGGTCCGTTTGATCGAGGCGACCAGCAGGGCCATGCGGCGCAGGGCCCGGTCATGGTCCAGGCTCTTCACCTCCTGCAGCAGGCCGGCGATCTTGTCGGCCAGTTCCTTGGCGCAGGCTTCGCGCGCGGGCAGATCGCCGCCATGGTCGGGGTTGAATTTGCAGGCGAATAGCGACAGCAGGGCGCGCGACACCGCCGGGTATTCGCGCAAAGCCTCTTCCTGCACGGCCTGGCTGGGGTCGACACCGGACTGCTGGCGATAGCGCGCCAGGGTGCGGATCAGGGCCGCCTCGCGCCAGTCCACGCCCAGTTCCATGACCAGCCGGTTGAAGCCATCGCTCTCGGTCCGGCCCGTCCAGACGGCGACGAAGGCGGCCTCGAACGGCTCGGCGATGTCGGCGAAGATCAGGCTCTCGCCGCGCGGGTCCTCCAGCAGGAATTCGTGGACGTGGATTTCGGGGTCGTTCAGCGGGCGGATGGCGTGGCCGAACTCCTCCAGCGTCTTCAGCCCCATGTCGGCCAGGATCGGCAGGACGTCGGACAGGGGCACGGCCGCGCCGCGCCGATACAGCTTGAACCGGAACTGCAGCGGACTGTCGGCCGGGGTGCGGAAGGCCCGCACCGCCACCGGATCGCCGCCGTCGTTCAGGCCGCTGTCGTTCAGCCGGTCGATCTCCTGCAGATCGGCCACGGCCTCGCGGGCATCGTAGCGGTCGCGATAGCCCGCGCCGAAAGCCTCGGCCCATTTCGAACTGAGCGCGCCGATTTGGACGTCGTCGAAATCGGCCTGGCGCAGGGCGCCTTCGAACCGGTCGACCCAGCTGCGCCCGGCCTCGACCACCTCGGCCTCCAGGGCCGCCGCGTCGGGCACGATATGGTCGCCGGGCGTGATGCCGATGATGTAGTGGATGCGCACCAAGGGCGCGTCGGACAGTTGCGGATACCAGGCCGACAGCCGCCCGCCCCAGGCCCGGGCCAGGATGCGGCCGATGCGCTCGCGCACCGCCCCGTCGAAACGCTCGCGCGGGATGAAGGCCAGAATCGAGACGAACCGGTCGAACGGGTCCAGTCGGGTGAAGGTCTTGATGCGCGGCCGGTCGTACAGGTGCAGGATGCCCAGGGCGATCTCCAGCAGCTCGTTCTCGCTGATCTGGAAGAGTTCGTCGCGCGGGTAGTTCTCAAGGATGTTCTTGAGCCGCTTCTCGTTGTGGCTGCCGGGGGCCTTGCCGGCGCGGGCCAGGGCGTTGGCGACCTTGCGCCGGATCAGCGGGACCTGGGTCGCGGCGCGGTCATAGGCCTCGGCCGTAAACAGGCCGACGTAGCGGGTTTCGCCCGAGGCGTGGCCGTCCTCGCCGTACCGTTTGACGCCGACGTAATCCATATAGGCGCGGCGGTGGACGCGGCTGCGCAGATTGGCCTTGGCCACGGTGACCGGCTCGGACAGCACCATCTGGCGCTTCATGGCCTGGGTCAGGACGGCCGGTTCCGACGACCGGCGCAGTACGGTGCGTTCCGCGTCACGCAGCACCCCCAGCCCGACGCCGGACTGACCCAGCGGGGCCTCGGCCTCATAACCGCCGTCGGCGGTGCGGGGATAGTCGTAGTCGCGTGCCCCCAGGAAGACGAAATGGTCGTCGTTGAGCCAGCGCAGGAATTCCAGGTTCTCGGCGACCACCGCGGGATCGACGCCGCCGGGGCAGGCGTCCAGATGGGCGACGGACCGGTCCATCAGGGCCGACATGGCGTCATGGTCGGCGACGGCGGAATGGACGTCCTCCAGCGCCTGTCGGATCGATTGCGCCAGGGCCTCGCGGCGCTCCGGCGGCAGGGGGTCGATGACCACGACGATGACCGACTGGCGGCCGCTGTCGCGCTCCACGATCGGATGGAACAGGGCCCGGACCGAGGCCCCCGCGTCGGCCATCTCGCCCATCACGCTGTCGACCAGGAAGGGCCGGTCGTCCTGCACGATCTGGACGATGTCATAGGTGCCGGACGCGGCGTCGGCAGCCTTCAGCGGCGCGACGCGGATGTCGGGATCGCTGCCGGGCTTGAAGGCGGCACTGGCGTTCCACGCCTCGGCCAGCACGGCGGCCAGGTCGTCGCCGCCCAGTTCGGGCGTCTCGTCGGACGCATAGTCCTCGTGCGCCTGCAACAGGAACGCCTGTTCCTGAGACCCGTCCGCCGGTGCCTTGGTCTGTCCGATCGCCTTGGCGAATGCCCGTCCCAGCGCCTCCAGCGTCATCGCCTGAGGAAGGGAAGGAAGATCGCCGGACATGGGCAGGGTCTCTCTCGGCGCGGCACGGGCCGCCAGGGGTCGCTTCAGGCGATCACGCCCGCGCGAGGTCTATGCGCTGATTAGGACGGGCGCAGCCCGGCGGGAAGCCGGAAACGTCCGAAAAAGCGAAACGCCGAGCCCCTCGCGAGACCCGGCGTCGTTCGACGATCCGTGGGGCGGGATCAGAAGCGGTAGTTCATCCCGATGTTGACCGCATGCAGGCCGAACCGGCCGTTGCTGCGAGTGATATCCGTGCCCGTGGTGTTCGGCGCCAGGATGAACGGGTTGGTCGCCGGAGCGGCACCCTGACCGACGCGCACGACGAAATCGGGCGCCTCCAGCGAGGTGTAGAGATATTCGCCGGTGACCGACAGGTTCGGGGCGAGCTTGTATTCGATGCCGCCGCCGGCCTGCCAGCCGTCGGCCTCTTCGTCATCGACCGTGGCGGTGAAGCTGTTGGTCGTGTTGGACGAGAAGAAGCGGTGGTCGATCGTGCCCCAGGCATAGCCGCCCGTGCCGTAGATCAGCGCCGGACCATAGGCGATACCGGCCCGAAGACGGGCCGACGCCAGGTCCTCCAGATTGCGGCTGAAGGTATAGGAGGCTGGGGTGGTGCTGAACGAGGTGACGCTGTCTTCCTGTTTGACGACGGCATATTCGCCCAGGGCGCCGACGACGAACTGGCCGAACTGCAGGTCATAGCCGGCCCGAACTCCGCCCTGAACGCCGGACGAGTCGCCATCGCAGCCCGCCGTGATATTGCCGGCGTTCGCGGCCGAGCCGCACGAGCCGGGGCTGAAGGCATCCGCGCCGGCGACGGTCGTGACCGTGTCGCCGAAGTCGCCGTCCAGATTGCGGTCGAAGCTTAGGGTTTCCTTGTCCTGATGGTTGTGGTCCGTATAGCCGCCGAACACCCCGATATAGGGCCCGCTCCAGTCGCGGGCGTCCTGGGCGACGGCCGGAACCGCGAGGGCGGCGAACGCCGTGGCCAGTGACGCAGCTTTGAGAGACTTTTTCATGATTGATCCTTGCGTGATGGGCCGCGTAACGGCTGGTCACCCTTCCCGAGGACCTAACGGCAAAGCCGCGCGGGTGTTCCGTGTACGGGAGCCGACCCCTGCGCTGAACTTCAGACTGTTGCGGATCGGCAGCAGATGAACAGGTCGCTCTCGAACGACAAGGCCGCCGAACCCGGAGGTTCGACGGCCTGAGAGGGTCGATGCTGGAGGGGAGAGGGCACCGACCTCTGAACGACGGGACCGGAGGGGGAGGGTTGGCCCCGTCGACCCAGGGTCAGATGGGCAGGATCGCTCGGGCTTCAAGAGGCGTCTTCAGCCGGTGTCCCACGCCGCGGGCGCGGCAGGTTGTCGCGGCCCCGACGTTTCGACTGACCCGCCTCGCGCTGTTCGGCGGCATAGGGTTCGCCGTCGCCGGACAAGAGCACCGCCATCCAGCGCGAGCCCTTGAACTCGGCCAGGATGGCCATGGCCATGACCGCCAGCGGCGTCGACAGGAACATGCCGACCACCCCCCACAGCTTGCCCCAGAAGGCCAGGGACAGCAGCACCACGACCGGGTCGATGTTCTGGTTGTCGCCCTGCATGCGCGGCTGGATCAGATTGCCGACCAGAAACAGGATGGTCTGCAGCCCGATCAGCAGGATCAGCGCCGGCCAGTAGCTGGGGAACTGGACGAGGGCGAACAGCGGCGGTGCCAGGCCGGCGATCGCCCCGCCCAGCACCGGGATGAACCCGACGATGAAGATCAGGAAGGTCCAGAACTCCGCGTTCTGAAGTCCCACGGCGCGCATCAGGATCCAGGCGGCGGCGCAGATCATGGCCCCTGTGACGGTCTGGACCCACAGATAGCCCTCGACCCCGGACCGGACGCGGGCGACGACTTCCATCGCATCGCCCCGCGCGGCGCGATCGGGGAACATGCCGACGATCTTCTTTTTGAAGCCGTGCTGCGAGGCCAGCAGGAACCCCAGATAGACCAGGACGAAAAAGGCCCCCGAGACCACGCCCTGGACCTGCATGGCCAACTGGGTCAGATAGCCCCTCAGGTCGATGCCGGCGATCAGCTCTCGCGCGGTGGGGGCCGTCTCGACGCCGAACACGTACGACACGTCGCCGATGATCTGGTCGATGCGCGGGCCGATGTCGGCGGTGACGCCGGAGGCCTCGCTGAAGAAGCCCGCCGCCCCGTCCACGATGATGAAGATGGACAGGAAGAAGCCCACCACCACGACGATCAGCGCCGCGATCCCCGCCAGCCGGTCCGGGATCGGCGTGCGCTCGGCGATCTCGCGCTGGATCCCGCCGATCATGATCAACAGGAAGATGGCCATGGCCAGCGGCGTCAGGATGTCGGCCAGCCAGTACAGCGCCGCGCCGCCGGCGACGACGGCGACCAGCACCGCGGCATTGCGAGCCACGGCGGAGGTGGGCAGCGAGATCGGCAATTTCATTCAATCCCCTTCGAACGCCCAACACCCGGCGTCAATCGCCGTTCCCGCAACGCCTCTGTCCGCTGGAGAACGGACGGGGGGTGAGCTAAGCAGGACACACCCCCAACCGGAGGCCACCGATGACCGATCCGTCCGCCCTGTTCCTGGGACAGTCCGAAGCCGACGGCGCGACCAGGCCCGAGCATCTGCTGTTCAAGCGCGCCAACCGCCACGGCGTCGTGGCCGGCGCGACCGGCACCGGCAAGACGGTCACCCTGCAGATCATGGCCCAGGGCTTTTCCGACGCGGGCGTCCCCGTCTTTTGTGCGGACGTGAAGGGCGATCTGTCCGGCATATGCATGCCGGGCTCGCCAAACGAGAAACTGACAGCCCGCGCCGCTTCCATGGGCCTGACGATCGAGCCCAGGGCCGCGCCTACCGTGTTCTGGGACCTGTATGGCCAGAGGGGCCACCCGATCCGCACCACGATCAGCGAAGTCGGCCCCGTGCTGCTGGCGCGGATGCTGAACCTGAACGATGTCCAGGAGGGGGTGCTGTCGGTCGTCTTCCACGTCGCCGACAAGGACGGCCTGCTGCTGCTCGACCTGGACGACCTGCGCGCCATGCTGGTCCATGTCGGCGAGAACGCCGAGCGTATCGGCCGCGAGGCCGGCAACGTCGCCCCCGCCTCGATCGCCGCCATCCAGCGCTCGATCCTGCAGCTGGAGCAACAGGGCGGCGCCGCCTTCTTCGGTGAACCGGCGCTGCGGCTGGAAGACATGCTGCGGACCAGTCTGGACGGCCGCGGCCAGGTCAATGTGCTGGACGCCACCCGGCTGATGAACAGCCCGCGCCTGTACGCCGCCTTTCTGCTGTGGCTGCTCTCGGAACTGTTCGAACAGCTGCCCGAGGTCGGTGACCCGGACAAGCCGCGCCTGGTCTTCTTCTTCGACGAGGCCCACCTGCTGTTCACCGACGCGCCTGACGCCCTGCGCGAAAAGGTCGAACAGGTCGTGCGGCTGATCCGGTCCAAGGGCGTCGGCGTCTATTTCGTGACCCAGAACCCGGCCGACATCCCCGACAGCGTCCTGGCCCAGCTGGGCAACCGCATCCAGCATGCCCTGCGCGCCTACACCCCCGCCGAACAGCGCGGCCTGAAGGCCGCCTCAGAGAGCTTCCGTCCCAACCCCGCCTTCGACACCGCCGAGGCCATCCAGGGTCTGGGCGTCGGCGAGGCCCTGATCTCGACCCTGGACGAAAAGGGCGCGCCCAACATCGTCGGCCGCACGATGGTCCGCCCGCCCGCCAGCCGCCTGGGCCCCGCCACCGACGCCGAACGGGCCCAGGTCATGGCCGCCAGTCCCGTCCGCGGCACCTATGACACCGTCGTCGACCGCGAGTCTGCCGAGGAAATCCTGGCCGCCCGGCGCGGCCAGGCCGACCAGGCGGCCGCCGACGCGAAGCTGGCCGAAGCCAAGGCCAAGGCGGACGCCCTCGCCGCCAGGGACGCCGAAAAGGCCGCCGCCGCCCGCGAGAAGGAACAGGCCCGCCTCCGGCGCGAGGCCGAAAGCGACGCCCGCGCCCGCGCCCCGGCCCGCCGCTCGACCCGCGAGACCCCGGTCGAGGCCATGACCAAGTCGATGATGCGCACGGCGGGTTCGACTCTGACGCGCGAGCTGATGCGGGGAATTCTGGGCGGACTGAGACGGCGCTAGTCTCCTTTCCCCCTTGCGGGGAAAGGTGGCGCGCGGAGCGCGACGGATAGGGTGTCGAGGCAATTTCAGATGCCGAGCGCGTGGTCGCAAGCCCTCATACCGACCATCTCCGCTCACCCCCCATCTGTCAGGCTCCGCCTGACACCTTCCCCCGCAAGGGGGGAAGGAGGCGCGTATCGCTTGCCTCCCGCCGCGAGTTGAGACCCTATACGTGCCCTAACCGGGAGCCCGTCATGATCGATCGCCGTCGCCTGCTCGTGTCCACCGCCGCCCTGGGGCTGGTCGCCGCCGCCCCCGCCCTGGGCCGCCAGACCCCGTCCGCCTCCGCCGCCGACACGCAGCTGGACGCCCTGATGACGCAGTGGTTCGACGAGAACCTGCGCCTGTATCCGCAACTGGCCACCAATCTGGGCCTGGACCGCGACGCCAACGCCGATCTGGCGGGCCAGCTCGCGCCGGTGGGGCCTGAGCCGCGAGCGGAGGACAAGGCGCGGGCCCGGGCGCGCTGGGAGGCCATCCAGGCCCTGCCGACCGAGGGACTGTCGCCTCAGTCCCAGGTGACCCTGGCCATGTTCCGCTTCACCGCCGAGGGCGCGGCCCAGGTGGCCGACCTGCCCTATGGCGACGGCATCGACCCCTATATCGTCAGCCAGCTGACCGGGGCCTATTTCAGCGTGCCGGACTTCCTGGCCAACCAGCACCGGCTGGAGACCGAGGCCGACGCCGAAGCCTTTCTGTCCCGGCTGGAGGACTTCGCCGAGGTCGTGGACGGCGAGACGGCCCTGATCCAGGCCGACGCCGAGACCGGGGTGCTGCTGCCGTCCTTCCTGATGGACAAGACCCTGACCCAGCTCAGGACGCTGCACGACACGCCCGCCGCAGAGATGTCGATGGTCCAGGCCCTGGTGCGCAAGACCGGCGAGAAGGGCGTCGCCGGCGACTGGGGGCCGCGCGCCGCGACCCTGGTCGACGACCGGATCAAGCCAGCCCTGGCCCGCCAGATCGCCGCCTTCGAGGCCCAGCGCCCGAACGCGGGCGAGGACGCCGGGGTGTGGCGGCTGGACCGGGGCGCGGACCTCTATGCCCAGGCCCTGCGCGCCTATACCACCACCGACTACGACGGCGAACGCATCCACCAGATCGGGCTGGAACAGGTCGCCGAAATCCAGGCCGAAATCGACACCATCCTCAAGGCCCAAGGCATGGCCGACGGCACCGTCGGCGAGCGGATCAAGGCCCTGAACGAGGATCCCGCCAACGTCTGGCCCAACACAGATCAAGGCAAGGCGGACCTGCTGGCCTCGCTGAACGAACAGATGGAGGCGCTGGAGCCCCTGCTGCCCCGGGTCTTCGCTACCCTGCCGGGTGCCAAGGTCGAAATCCGCCGCGTCCCGCCCGCCATCGAGATCGGCGCGCCGGGCGGCTATTACCAGGCGGCGTCCCTGGATGGGTCGCGTCCGGGGGCCTATTACATCAACCTGTCGGACACGGCGAACTGGCCCAAATGGACCCTGCCGACCCTGACCTATCACGAGGCCTCGCCGGGTCACCATTTCCAGGTCACCGTCGCGCGCGAGGCCGGCACCCTGCCGATCTATCGCCGCACCGCCGGCAATTCGGCCTACAACGAAGGCTGGGCCCTGTATGCCGAGCGGGTCGCCGCCGACGATCTGGACGTCTATGCCGACGATCCGCTGGGCCGGGTCGGCTATCTGCAGTCCTATCTGTTCCGCGCGGTGCGGCTGGTCGTCGATACCGGCCTGCACCACAAACGATGGACCCGCGACCAAGCGATTCAGTACATGGTCGAGGCCAGCGGCGAACCCCCCGGCTCGGCCGAGAAGGAGATCGACCGCTATTGCGTCTGGCCCGGCCAGGCCTGTTCCTACAAGCTGGGCCAGACGGTCATCGCCCGGCTGCGGACCGAGGCCGAGGCCCGGCCCGGGTTCGATCTAAAGACCTTCCATGACCGCGTGCTGCTGAACGGCTCGGTGCCGCTGACGGTGCTGGAACAGTTGCTCGCCGCATGACCGACTGGCTGTTCGAGCCCGCCCCGCGGCCGTCCCTGCCGATCGTCGGCGATGGTCGTCGTTTCCCGGTCCGGCGCATCCTCTGCGTGGGCCAAAACTATGCCGCCCATGCGCGCGAGATGGGGTCCGATCCGGCGAAACAGACGCCGTTCTTCTTCGCCAAGCCGGGCGACGCCGTGGTCACCGACGGCGCCGATCCCGCCTATCCGCGCGCCACGGACAATCTGCACCACGAGGTCGAACTGGTCGCCGCGATCGGTCCGGGCGGATCGGTCGTCGGCTGGGCCGTCGGCTGCGACCTGACCCGCCGCGATCTCCAGGCCGAGGCCAAGACGACCGGCCGACCCTGGGACGCCGCCAAGGGCTTCGACCAGTCCGCGCCTTGCGGAGCCCTGACCCTGGGCCCGCTGCCCGATCCGGCGGGCGCGATCGCCTTGACGGTCAACGGCGAGGCGCGCCAGTCCTCGACCCTCGGTGACATGATCTGGGACCCGGCGGGGATCGTCGAACAGGTCGGCCGGTTGTGGGATTTCGCGGCCGGCGACCTGATCTTCACCGGCACGCCCGAGGGCGTCGGCCCGCTGCTGCCCGGCGACCGGGTGGAGGCCACCGTCACCGGCCTGGCGCCACTGTCGTTCACGGTGCGCCGATGATCCTGCACGGCTACTTTCGGTCCGGCACGTCGTACCGGACGCGCATCGCGCTGAACCTAAAGGGCATCGCCTATGAGCAGCGCGGTATCGACCTGCGTCAGGGCGAGCAGAAGTCAGACGCCTTCCTGGCCTTGAACCCCCAGGGTCTGGTGCCCGCCGTGGAAACGGGCGGCCAGGTGCTGACCCAGAGCCCCGCCATCCTGGAATGGCTGGAGGAGACCCATCCCCAGCCGCCGCTCCTGCCCGCCGCCCCCGGCGACCGGGCCCAGGTGCGGGCCATGGCGGCCCTGATCGGCTGCGACATCCACCCGCTGAACAATCTTCGCGTCCTCGGCGCGGTGCGCGCGCTCGGCGCCGACCAGGCGGGCGTCGACGCCTGGGCGGGGCGTTGGATCGGCGCTGGCTTCGACGCCCTGGAGACCCTGGTCGCGCGGCACGGTCGCGGATGGGCCTGGGGCGAGGCGCCGACCCTGGCCGACTGCTATCTGATCCCCCAGGTCTATTCCGCCCGGCGGTTCAATCTCGATCTGACGCCTTGGTCACGTCTGCAGGAAATCGACGACCGCGCCTCGGCCCACCCCGCCTTCGCCGCCGCCCACCCCGATCGACAGCCCGATGCCGCTGCCTGATTTTCGCCGTGTTCGGACGATCGATGCTCGTTGGGTAAGGATCGATTAGGGTCTGGGTGACCCTGCCTTAAACTTTGTGCGTCACGATCCGGGGGTGAAACCCCTGCCTCCCCAGTCTCCGGCCGGAAAGCTCGCCATCGCCATGGTGACCGAGCCCGAACGCGCCCTGCCGATGCCCGTCGGCCAGCGCGAGGACGCGGCCCGCACCCTGTTGCAGACCGGCGCCGACGCCGGCGTGCGCCTAGTCGCCACCCGGCCCGAGGGCGAGCTGGAACGGCTGCTGGGCCAGGCCTGGCCGTTCCCCTCGCCGTTCAGCGTCACGGTCCGTACCGTGCCGATCAACGACGGGGGCGCCGACCGTGTCGAGGCCCGCGCCCGCCGCTCGCTGGAGCGGATGGGCCTGCCGCGCGGCGAGGCGCTGCTGGTGTCCTCGGCCGGCGACCTGGCCGGCGCCGAGGGCCGCGCCCTGTGGGAGCGTATGCTGGCGCTCAAGGACCGCGGCCTGTTCAAGCGGATCGGATTCTGCGCGACCGTCGAGGACGGGCCGGGCCTGCTGGCCCGCCGGTTCCAGCCGGACCTGATCCAGCTGCCCTGCAACATCCTGGACCAGCGTCCGATCCAGACCGGGGTGCTGGACGACCTGGCCGGTCAGGGGGTGGCGCTGCACCTGTCCGCCGTCTTCGCCCACGGCCTGCTGTTCGCCGGGCGGGACAATCTGCCGCCGCACCTCGCCGAGCACGGCCTCGCCCTGTCGCGCGTCCGCCGCCGCCTCGCCGAATGGCGGGTCGATCCGATGCAGGCGGCCCTGACCTATGCCCTGCACCTGCCCCAGGCCGAGGCCGTGGTGGCCAGCGTCGCCTCGGCCGCCGAGCTGCGCGCCATGGTCGCCGCCGCCCACGCGCCCAAGCCGGACCTGGACTGGGACGCCCTGGCCATCGCCGAACCGGCGGCCCTGACCCGCGAGGCCCTGGCCGCCGGGCGGATCAGTAGCGCAGCCTGACCCCGACATAGCCGGACCGTCCCGGCTCGCCGTAACCCAGCACCTGCTGATACCGTTCGTCGGCTAGGTTTTCCATGCGGGCCGTCAAGGCGACAGTTTCTGTCAGCTCATAGGCCGCGTTGAGGTTGGCCGTAACGAAACCCTCGCGGACAGCCCTGACGCCATTGTCGGAATCGTCCTGATCGCCCTCGGCCCGGACCGTCAGGGCTCCAGACAGTCGCTCGCCGGACCAGCCCAGCGTCGCCGACCCCGCATGTTCGGGGACCCGCAGCAGCCGGCTATTGTCGCTCCGATCCCGCGCGTCAGTCCAGGCATAGGCCAGGGTCAGGTCGAATCCCGATCCCAGGTCGGCGCGACCCTCCAGTTCGACCCCGTCGGTGCGGGTCTCGTCGATGTTGACGTAGAAACTGTCGAAGGTGTCCGGATCGGTGACATAGGTGATCTGGTCCTCGACGTTCAGCCGGTACAGGGTCGCGCGCCCGTCGAATCGTCCGTCCGGCGACGCCCAGCCCAAGGCCAGCTCGACACTGTCCGCCGTCTCCGGCGTCAGGATCGGCACCGGCACGGACGAGAAGCAGAAGTCGCACAGGGCCTGGCTGATCGACGGGGCCTTGAAGCCGGTGCCGAACGCGCCCGACAGGATCACGCCGCCGTCCAAGTCATAGGAAGCCGACAGACGCCCGGTCGTCTCCGCCCCGAAATCGTCGGTGTCGTCCCAGCGCAGACCGCCGGTGACGCTGAACCGGTCCGACACCTCATAGCGGCCGACGCCGAAGACGGAGGTGGTGCCCAGCCCGGCGCGTGTGCCGTCCGACAGACTGCCCTCGGTGTCCTCGCGCTCGGCCCCGAAGGCGTAGGCCAGGTCCGCAGCTTCGCCGTCGGCCTGCCAGCGATAGACCTGGCGATCGGCCTTGAACGACGAGGGGAAAGCCGAGACTGTCTCGCGGGCGATGTCCGAGGCCGAGACGCTGAACTGGTGCGACAAGCCGAAGGCTGACGCCTTCAGCCGCGCGAAACCCGACCACTGCTCGCTGGCGGTGGTGTCGAGCGTGTCGGCCAGGGCAAAGGTCGGGGCCGGGAAACCGTCGATGTCGGCCTCGCTTTCCGACCAGCGAACCGAACCATCGATCCGCACGTCCGGGGTGAAGGCATAGCGGCCGCGCGCGCCGATCGTGGTGGTCTCGAAACCGTCGGCCTCGGGATTGCCGTCTGCCTCGTCCGCCGCCGAGATGCCGTCGGTGTCGAAGCGCGACACCCAGGCTCCGATCGCATAACGGTCACTGGCCACGCCCGCGGCCAGCCGACCCCGCACCGTGTCGAACGACCCGGCCTCGGCCTCGGCGCGAAGGCCGTCGATCTCGCGGGTGGTGAAGGCGATGACGCCGCCGATCGCGTCCGACCCCCACAGCGACGATTGCGGCCCCGACAGCACCTCGACCCGCTCGATATCGCCCAGTTCGAAACCCGAGAAGTCGAAGGCACCGTTGACCTCGGCCGGGTCGTTGACCGGCACGCCGTCGACCAGGGTCAGGGTCTTGCCCGGCGTGGCCCCCCGGATACGGACCTGGGCGACGCCGCCGAAGGCACCGGACCGCACCACCGACAGGCCCGGCACATCGGCCAGGATGTCGGCCGCGAACACCGCGCCGCGTTTTTCGATGGTGGCTTGGTCGATGACGCGGGCACCGGGGGTGTCGGCGACGATGGCGGGCAGGCGGGTGGCGGTGACGACGACCTCGTCGACCTCGGTTTCCCCGTCCTGGGCGAAGGCGGGCAGGGCGAAACCGGCCGCGAGGATCGCGGTCGAATACAGAAGATGACGCTTCATGGGAGCGGCTCCGTCAGACCCCGCGACGGCGCGCGCGGGGCGATGAAAGCGACCAATCCGCCCCGGCGGACCGGGCACGGCGCAGAGATCGGGTCGCTTCGACGGAGTGTCTTCCCGCATAGGGGAAGGGATGGCCCCACGCCTCTGTCTGGTCCCGGACAGCGGACGAACGACGTCGGCGGCCAGGTCTCCTGGCTTGCGGATCGACGGTCCCTGTCCACGCCTTCCCGGATCGCTCCAGTGGCGCCGGGATCGCTCCCGGATCGGACGACGGACCTCCCCGCCTACAGTTGCGGGCACAGCCGCGGTGTCTGACCGCGTTCCCTTAACCGCCTGTTGGCCGTATCGCAGGTGCGAAGCGAGGCCGCAAGCGCCTCAGAAGGTCTGCTCCCGCAGGCGCTGTGTCTGGGCCGCCGTCAGCCGCCGCACGATGACGATGGCGGCGAGCGTACCCGCGATGCTGAAGCCATAGGACAGCACCTCCGCCCACGTCGCGGCCGACAGGGCCGAGACCGTGTCGGCCCTCATGCCGAGCCGGAACGAAGCCTGGCCCGTCAGGTTCTCGATCAGCCAGAAGCCCCACCACCACCGCAGCAGCGGCGGCACCGAGGTCGACCGCCAGCCCACCGGATCGTGACTGGCACGCCAGGTCTCCGAAAAGGCGGTGAACGGCACCCACAGAAACGCCACCGGCACGAAGAACCAGCCGACGGCCCACGGCGGCGAGGTGCGCAGGGGCCCCGCCAGGGCATGGGCATTGCGGCTGGCGCGATAGATCCATTTCAGGAACAGGAACCCCGTCACCACGATCAGGGCCAGGATCGGCAGCCGGGCCAGTCCCGTGATCAAGGTCACCGTCTCGGGCCCCGGAATTTCGCCATACAGGCCCAGCGGCTGATCGCCGGGCACGCGGTTCAGCAGGCCCAACTCGATGCCGCTCACGACCAGGCCCAGAACCGACCCGCCGATGCTGATCCACAGCCACCGTACAAGCGTCGCGCCCAAGGCGTCGATCTCGCGCGGCGTATAGACCTTGGCGGGCTTGGCGGTCATCGGCGGCGCTCCTTTGGCGCAACCAAGCGGGAACGGCGGGCGGGCGCAAGCGTGGCCACACGCTTCGGCCTTGAGCCCGCCCGTCCGATCCGTCACCCTGTGACGACCCCATGAACGCGCCCCTGTCCCATCCCCCCGTCGCCGAAGGCGTCACACCGGTCATGGCCCAGTTCCTGGCGGCCAAGGCGGCCCAGCCGGACGCCATCGTCTTCTTCCGCATGGGCGATTTCTACGAACTGTTCTTCACCGACGCAGAGATCGCAGCGGCGGCACTCGGCATCACCCTGACCAAACGCGGCAAGCACCAGGGCGACGATATTCCCATGGCCGGCGTGCCGGTCCATGCGCTGGAGGGCTACCTCGCCCGGCTGATCCGCCTGGGCCACCGCGTCGCCATCTGCGACCAGATCGAGACGCCCGCGGAGGCGAAGAAGCGCGGTTCCAAATCGATCGTTGCGCGCGACATCGTGCGGGTCGTCACGCCGGGCACCCTGACCGAGGATTTGCTGCTCGACGCGCGCGGGGCGAACCGGCTGGCGGCCGTGGCGGTGCGCAAGGGACGCGCGGCGGTGGCCGTGGTGGAACTGTCGGCGGGGGCGGTCGATTCCGTCGCCTGTGCGCTGGGCGACCTGGGCCCGACCCTGGCCGGGTTCCGCCCGTCCGAGGTCCTGGTCACCGACAAGGGGTTCGGCGATCCCGAGCTGAAGACGGCACTGGACGGGTCCGGCGGCTCGGTTCAGGCCCTGGCCTCGGCGGTGGCCGAGCCGGTCGCGGCCCGCGGACGGGTCGAGCGGCTGTACGGCGTCGCCTCCCTGGACGGCTTCGGTGCCTTCGAGGAGGCCGAGGTTTCGGCACTCGGCCTGATCGCCGCCTATCTGGAAACGACCCAGGCCGGCAAGGTACCCGCCTTGGCCCCGCCGCGCCGGTCGGGCGAGAGCGGTTTCCTCGCCATCGACCCGGCCACCCGGCTGAGCCTGGAGATCGACCGGACCCAGCGCGGCGACCGCGAAGGCTCGCTGCTGGCCTGTATCGACCGCACCGTGACCTCCGGCGGGGCGCGGGCCCTGGCCGAACGGATCAGCCGACCCCTGCGCGATCCGGCCCGGATCAATGCGAGCCTGGACGCGGTCGAATGGTTGCTGGAACGCCGCGACCTGCGCCGCGACGTGCGCGAGGGCCTGCGCGCCTCCGCCGACGTGGCGAGGGCGGTGTCGCGGCTGGCGCTGGGCCGGGGCGGCCCCCGCGATCTGGCGGCGATCCGCTCGGGCCTGACCATCGCCGAGGGGATCGCCGGCCTGTTCCTGGCCGCGCCCGATCCCCTGACCGGACCACCGGAGCGGATTGTCGGCTGTATCGACCGGCTGACGCTGAGCCCCTACCTTTCCCGCCTGATGCTGGACCTGGCCGAGGGCCTGACCCCGGAACCGCCGCATCTGGCCCGCGACGGCGGTTTCGTCCGCCCCGGCTTCCGCCCCGAACTGGACGAGGCCCTGCGCCTGCGCGACGACAGCCGCCGCGTCGTCGCCGACCTGGAGGCCCAGGCGGTGCGCGACAGCGGCGTGCCGTTCAAGGTCAAGCACAATGCCGTGCTCGGCTATTTCCTGGAGACCACGGCCAAACACGCCGAACCCCTGTTCCGTGCCGGGCCGGACAGTCCCTTCATCCACCGCCAGACCCTGGCCGCCCAGGTCCGCTTCACCACCGTCGAACTGTCGGAACTGGACGCGAAGATCAACCAGGCCGGCCACCGCGCCCTGGCCATGGAGACCGAAACCTTCGAGGCCTGGCGCCAGACCGTCCAACGCCTGGCCCAGCCGCTCCAGGCCGTGGCCGACGCCCTGGCCGAACTGGACGCCACCGCCGCCCTGTCCGAATGGGCCGAGGAGGTCGGGGCCGTCCGCCCCGTCGTCGACGACAGCCGGGTGTTCGAGGTCCAGGCCGGCCGCCACCCCGTCGTCGAGGCGGCGGTCAGGAAGGCCGGCGACCCCTTCACCCCCAACGATTGCAAGCTCGACGGAGAAGGCCAGGGCTGTGCCCGCCTTTCCATCGTCACTGGACCGAACATGGCCGGCAAGTCGACTTTCCTGCGCCAGAACGCCCTGCTGGTCGTGCTGGCCCAGGCCGGGGCCTTCGTGCCGGCCCGCGCCATGCGGCTGGGGGTTGTCGATCGGCTGTTCAGCCGCGTCGGGGCCGGCGACGACCTGGCGCGCGGCCGCTCCACCTTCATGATGGAAATGGTCGAGACCGCCGCCATCCTGACCCAGGCCACGCCGTCCAGCTTCGTCGTCCTCGACGAGATCGGGCGCGGCACCGCCACCTATGACGGCCTGGCCATCGCCTGGGCCTGTGCCGAGGCGCTCCACGACACCAATCGGGCGCGCACGCTGTTCGCTTCCCACTATCACGAGCTGGCCCGGCTGGAGGAACGGCTCGACCACGTCTGCAACCTGTCCATGAAGGCGCGGGAATGGAACGGCGACCTGGTCTTCCTGCATGAGGCGGCGCCCGGCGCGGCGGACCGGTCCTATGGGGTGCAGGTCGCCAAACTGGCCGGTGTCCCGCCGTCGGTCGTGGCCCGCGCCCGGGCCGTGCTGGATCGGCTCGAAACCGACAAGGCGACGCACGGACGGCTCGACGACCTGCCCCTGTTCGCGGTCATGGAGCCCCCGCGCCCCCCGCTGAAATCCGCCGTCGCCGAAGCGGTCGAGGCCCTCGACCCCGACGCCCTGACCCCCCGCGAGGCGCTTGAGGCGCTGTACCGGCTGAAGGCTCTGGTGTGACCTTCTCTTTCGTCATTCCGGGCGGAGGCGCGCAGCGCCGCAGACCCGGAACCCAGCGGCGCGCGAGAGCGCGAACCTGTCGCGGACACCGGCCTCGAACATCGCGCCTGAACAGATCGCCTTCGGCGCCGCTGGGTTCCGGGTCTCCCCTGCGCTCCGCCCGGAATGACGAAAGAAAGAGGGGCGCGCGGTGACGACCCTCGACGCGCGGCTCGACAAGGCGGCCAGGGCGTCGAACGTCCGCGCCGAGGTGGCGGCGATCCTGCGTGACCACCACGATGCCGCCCGCGACAAGATCGCCGCCCGCCTGACCAACGGCCTGCCCGGCGTCGAGGTCGCGCGCCAGTATGCCGTCGCCGCCGACGACCTCCTGGCCGCCCTGTGGCGGTTCACGACCGAGACCCTGTACCCCTCGCCCAACCCCACCGAGGCCGAGCGGCTGACCCTGCTGGCGGTCGGCGGCTACGGGCGCGGCGTGCTCGCCCCCTATTCCGACCTCGACATCCTGTTCCTGCGCCCCTGGAAGACCACGGCCCGGTCCGAGAGCGTCAGCGAGTTCGTCCTCTACGTCCTGTGGGACCTGGGCCAGAAGATCGGGGCCTCGGTGCGGTCGGTGGAAGAGGCCCTGTCCTTGGCCTGGAAGGACATGACCGTCCGCACCGCCCTGCTGGAAGCCCGTCCCCTGGCCGGGGACCCGGCCCTGGCCAACACCTTCATCGCCCGATTCCGGCGCGAGGTGGCCACGCTGGACCCCCGCCCGTTCATCGCCGCCAAGCTGGAGGAACGCGACCAGCGTCATCAGAAGGCCGGCGCCGTCCGCTATCGCGTCGAACCCAACGTCAAGGACGGCAAGGGCGGCCTGCGCGACCTCAACACCCTGTTCTGGATCGCTCGCGGCCTGGCCCCCGACAGTCCGCTGGGCGCGCGGGTGCTGGACGACCTGCTGACCGCCCGCGAACGCCGCACCTTCGAGGAGGCGTTCGACTTCTTGTGGCGCGTCCGCTGCCACATGCATCTGGTCGCCGGCCGGGCCGAGGAAAAACTGACCTTCGACCTCCAGCCCGAGGTCGCCCGGCGCATGGGATGGCGAGGGCGCGGCGACGAACCGGCGGTCGAGCGGTTCATGCGCCGCTACTTCCTGGTCGCCCGCGACGTCGGCGCCCTGACCCGGGCCATGAGCGCGACCCTGGAGGCCCGCCAGCACAAGCGCACGCTCAGCCTGTCGCGCCTGATCCCCGGCCGCCGCCGGAACCTGGGCGTGCCCGGTTTCATCGAGGACAGGGGGCGGATATCCGTCACCGGGCCGGAGGTCTTCGCCCAGGACCCGGTCAAGCTCCTGACCCTGTTCGTCTGTGCCGACACCCACGACCTGGACCTGCATCCGCACGCCTTCTCGGCGGTGACGCGCTCGCTGTCCCTGGTCACCCCGAAACTGCGCCGCGACCCCCGCGCCACGGCGGCCCTGCTGCATGTCCTGGCCCACGGCCAGCGACCCTACCGGACCCTGACCATCATGAACGAGACCGGCCTTTTGGGCCGGTTCCTGCCCGAATGGGGCCGGATCGTCGGACAGACCCAGTTCAACATGTACCACGCCTATACGGTCGACGAGCACACACTCCAGGCTATCGGCATCATCAACGACATCGCCCGCGGCCGGCATGTCGAGGACCATCCGCTGGCCAGCGAAATCATCCATCTCATCGCCGACATCGAGGTCCTGATGCTGGCCATGCTGCTGCACGACACTGGCAAGGGCGGCGAGCGGGGCCAGCTGGAGGACGGCGCCATCTCCGCCCGCCGGGCCTGCGAACGCCTCGGCCTGGAGCCGCGCCGGACCGAGCTGGTGGTGTGGCTGGTGCGTCACCACCTGGCCCTGTCCGACCACGCCCAGAAGCGCGACGTGTCCGATCCAGCCACGGTCCGCGCCTTCGCCGAACTGGTCGGCGACCCGGAGCGATTGCGTCTGCTGCTGGTCCTGACCGTGGCCGACATCCGCGCGGTCGGGCCCGGCATCTGGAACGGATGGAAGGGCCAGCTGATGCGCACCCTGTACCAGCAGGTCAGCCGCCAATTCCGCGGCGAGGACGTCGATCGCGAAACCCCCCTGGCCGACCACCCCGACCTGGTCGCCCGCGCTCGCCGCGACGGCGCGGCGGTCCAGGCCGCCATTCGCGCCGCCGGCGACCTGTCCCAGACCACCGAGATCGCCGTCGCCGCCATGGACCGCACCGGTCTGTTCGCCGATCTGGCCGCGACTCTGGCCACCCTCGGCGCGGATGTGACCGATGCCCGCGTCGCCACCACCGACGATCTGGTGCTCGACGTGTTCCAGATCCAGGACGGGGCCGGCGCCCCCTATGGTCAGGCCGAGCCGGCGCGCCTGACCCGGCTGGTCTCGGCGCTCGAGGCCGCCGCGACCAGCGACCGCCCGGTGCCCCTGCCACCGCTCGCCGCCGTGCCCGCGCGCCGGGCCGTGTTCGACGTGCGTCCCGTCGTGATGATCGACACCCAGGCGTCGGAAGCCGCCACCATCGTCGAGGTGTCCGGCGCCGACCGGCCGGGCCTGCTGGCCGAACTATCGCGCACCTTCACCGACCACGACCTGTCGATCCGCTCGGCCCATGTCGCCGTGTTCGGGGAGCGCGCCGTCGACAGCTTCTATGTGGTGGACCGCAAGGACCGGAAGGTCACCTCGGTCGCCCGGCTGGACGATCTTCAGGCGGCGCTGGAGATGGTTCTGGACCGCGCGCCCGCCGCCGCCACTGGACGCGGCCTGACCCATGCCCGGGCCAGCGCCCGCGACGTGTCCGATCTGGGGCGGCGCACGCGGGCCTAGCCGCCCTTGGCCATCGTGTCCTGGATGTTGATGATCGCCGGGCCTAGGATGACCACGAACAGCACCGGCAGGAAGAACACGATCATCGGCACCGTCAGCTTGGCCGGCAGGGCCGCCGCCTTCTTCTCGGCCGCCGACAGGCGCAGTTCGCGGTTCTCCTTGGCCATGGTGCGAAGCGCGGTGGCCAGCGGCGTGCCATAGGTCTCGGCCTGGACCATGGCCGTGGTCACGGCGCGGATGCCGGGGTGGTTGGTGCGTTTGGCCAGGGCTTCATAGGCCATGCGCCGCTCGGGCAGATAGCTGAGCTCGGCCGACAGCAGCGACAGTTCCTCGGCCAGATCGATCGAACTGCCGCTCATCTCCTGGCTGACCTTCTGGATCGCGGCCTCGATCGACATGCCAGCCTCGACGCAGATCAAGAGCAGGTCCAGGCAGTCCGGGAAGGCCTGGATGATCGAGGTCTGGCGCTTGGAGATGCGGTTGGTCAGATACAGGTTCGGTGCATAATAGCCGGCCAGGGTGGCGGCCATCAGGGCCGTCAGCTTCATCATCACCGGCCAGTCCACGCCATTCAGCACGAACAGATACAGGCCGGCCACGACCATGAAGACGAACGGCATCGTCATGCGGAAGAAATAGAAGGTCGTGATCGGCTTGGGCCCGCGGAAGCCGGCCTGGGCCATCTTGTCGACGACCTTGGGATCCTCCAGCCGCTTGGCCAGGTTCAGCTTGTCGACGATCCGCTTCTTGAAGCCCTCGTCGGTGTGGCGGATGCCGCCGGTGCCGGTGGCGATGGATTGCCGCGAGCGGCGCTTCAGCTCGTCGCGGCGCACGGCCACGGCCTTCATCCGCCCCTCCAGCTTGGCCCCGCCGGCCATTGAGCCCATCAGGGTCATGGCGGTGGCGAACACCAGCACGCCGACCGCCATCGACAGCAGATTCTGGGGGTCGGTCAGGAATTCGATCATCGTGCCGCCCTCAGAACTTGAAGTTGATCATCTTCTTCATGACGAAGATGCCCATCGACATCCACAGGGCCGCCCCCATCAGCATCAGATTGCCGCGCGGGTCGGTGAACAGCAGGCTCATGTAGGCCGGAGTCGTGACGAAGACGAGGATCATGACGGCGGGCGGCAGCGATCCGATGATGCCGGCCGAGGCGATGGCTTCCGAAGACAGGGCCTTGATCTTCTCGCCCATCATGCGCCGCGCGCGCAGCACGGCCGACAGATTGGCCAGGGCCTCGGCCAGGTTGCCGCCGGTCTTCTGCTGGATGGCGATGACGATGGAGAAGAATTTCAGCTCCGGCGTCGGCATCCGCTCATACATCTTGTCCAGCGCCTGGGGCAGGGTCAGGCCCACGCTCATGTTCTCAACCAGACGCTGGAACTCCGGCCCCAGGGGCGCGGGCGCCTCCTTGGCGATGATCTTGAAACAGTCGTGCACCGGCAGGCCGGACTTGATGCCGCGCACGATAACGTCGGTGGCATTGGCGAACTCGCCCGAGAATTTCTTCATCCGCCCCTTGCCGATGAAGCCCACGACCCAGCGCGGCAGGCCCAGGCCGATCACGAATCCGATGCCCAGGCCGATGAAGATGTTCAGGCCGAACAGCAGCGGCAGCACCGCCGTGACCAGACCCAGCACCCCGCTGATGATCCAGAAGGTGCGCACATTCATGGCCAGGCCGGCATGTTTCAGCTTGGCCGCCATGGTCATGCGGGCCTTGCGCTCCTTGCGCTCGGCGTCCTTGAGTTGCAGCTCGATCGCCTTGCGCCGGGCCTCCGGCGTATTGGCCACGGCGGTGGTCTTCTTGCCGGTCATGGCCTGACGATTGACGCCCAGCCCTTCGGCCCGTTTCAGCGCCTGGGCTGACGAATCGTCCCCGCCCACGAATACCCAGCCCAGGCTGGCGATGACGATGAACCCCAGGACGCCGGCGATGATCTCCAGCATGGCCGTTACTCCGCCGCGTCCAGGGCCTCGGCCAGTTCGCGCTCCAGCCCGTAGTATCGCGCGCGGTCCCAGAACCGGGGACGGGCGATGCCGGTCGAACGGTGGCGGCCGATGATCTTGCCGTTCTCGTCCTCGCCAGTAATCTCATAGACGAACAGGTCCTGAGTCACGATCACGTCGCCTTCCAGCCCCACCACCTCGGTGATGTGGGTGATGCGGCGCGAACCGTCGCGCAGGCGCGCCGCCTGGATGATCACATCGACCGAGCCGACGATCATCTCGCGGATGGTCTTGGACGGCAGGCCGTAGCCGCCCATGGTGATCATCGACTCCATCCGGCTGATGGCCTCGCGCGGGCTGTTGGCGTGCAGCGTGCCCATCGAACCGTCGTGGCCGGTGTTCATGGCCTGGAGCAGGTCGAACGCCTCGGGTCCGCGCACCTCGCCGACGATGATCCGCTCGGGACGCATCCGCAGGCAGTTTTTGACCAGGTCGCGCATGCTGATCATGCCCTGGCCCTCCAGGTTCGGCGGCCGGGTCTCCAGGCGCACCACATGCGGCTGTTGCAGCTGCAGCTCAGCGGCGTCCTCGCAGGTGATGACGCGCTCGGTCGGGTCGATGAAGGCGGTCAGGGTGTTCAGCAGGGTCGTCTTGCCGGAACCCGTACCGCCCGAGATGACGATATTGCATCGGCAGGCACCGATCACGCCCAGCACACGCGCACCCTCGGGGCTGATGGAGGCATACTCCACCAGATTGCGCATCGTCAGCTTGTCTTTCTTGAACTTGCGGATCGTCAGGGTCGCGCCGTCGATGGCCAGCGGCGGGGCGATGACGTTGACGCGGCTGCCGTCGGGCAGGCGGGCGTCGCAGATCGGCGAGCTCTCGTCCACGCGCCGGCCGACCTGCGACACGATCCGCTGGCAGATGTTCATCAGCTGGACATTGTCGCGGAACCGGACGTTGGTCAGCTGGACCTTGCCGCCGACCTCGATGAACACCCGTCCCGCGCCGTTGACCATGATGTCGGCGATGTCGTCGCGGCTCAGCAGCGGCTCCAGCGGCCCGTAGCCCAGCACGTCGTTGACGATGTCCTGGACCAGATGCTCCTGCTCGGCGACCGACATGGAGACGTTCTTGATCGCCACCAGTTCGGCGACGATGTCGCGGATTTCCTCGGACGCGGCCTTGGTATCGAGCTGGGCCAGCTGGGCCAGGTCGATGGTGTTCATCAACGCATTGAAGATCGTGGTCTTCGTGGCGTGGTAGTAGTCGCTCTGTTCCCGGACGATCTCGGCGACCGCCTGGGCCTTCTTCAGCTGTTCGAAGCCGGCGGTCTGTTTGGGGCCGGGGCCCTTGGGCGGCGCTTCGGGCTCGGCCGGCTTGGGCCGCGAGGCCAGCGCATCCAGGCGATCGGCGGCTTCGCTAGGCGCCTTCTTCTTGGGCTCGGGGGGCGCGGTCGCGGCCGCGACCGCAGCCAAAGCGTCGGGCACCGGCGCGTCTGTGGGGTTCGGCGCCGGCTTGGGCGCGATCCGGCCCTCAAGGGCCGCCACGCCGCCGGGCTGTGCTGTACGCTTGCCGAACACCTACGGGCCCTCGCTCAGCGCTTCTTGAACATGTTGGAGAACATCGACTTGACGTCGGGCTTGGCGGTCGGCGCCTTGCCCTTGGGGCCGGCGATGAGCGGCAGTTCGCGGCGCGAGACGATCTGGGCCAGGGTCTGGAAAGCCTCGGCCGATTTCGACTTGGCCCCGGCGTCCAGGATCATCTGGCCGTTGTTGGCGGCGGTACCGAACAGTTTTGGATCGAACGGGATCAGCAGGCTGGGATGGACCCCCAGGGCGGCGCCGAAATCCTTGGCCGGGATTTCCGGTCGCCCCGGCACCCCGACCTGGTTCAGCACCAGCCGCGGCGGCGCGTCATTGGGCCGGCCATGGCGGATCAGGTCGATCATGTTCTTGGCGTTGCGCAGGGAGGCCAGGTCCGGCGTCGCCACGATCACCACCTCGTCGGCCGAGATCAGCGTCTTGCGCATCCATCCCGACCACAGGTGCGGCAGGTCCAGCACCACGAACGGCGCGGTCGACCGGATCCGGCTGGTCACCTCCTCGAAGGCGTCCGGGCTGATCTCCCAGTCGGTGTCCAGGGTCGCCGGCGCGGCGAACAGGCTCAGCTTGTCGGTGCAGCGGACCATCATCCGGTCCAGCAAGGTGGAGTCCAGCCGGTCCGGCTGGCCCAGGGCATCGGCCACCCCGTTGATCGGGTCCTGGTTGAAGTCCAGCCCCGCCGTGCCGAACGGCAGGTCGTAATCGACGATGACCGTATTGGCCCCGATCCGCTCGCTCATCGCATAGGCGGTGTTGTGGGCGACCACGCTGGCCCCCGCCCCGCCGCGCGCGCCGACGAAGGCGATCGAGCGGCCGATGAAGGGCTGGGCCGGATCGGCGAACAGGCCGCCGATGGCCGCGATCAGCTGCAGCGGATCGATCGGCGCGACCAGATATTCGCTGACCCCGCGCCGCATCAGTTCGCGGAACAGCAGGATGTCGTTCGACGCCCCGATGATCACCACCTTGGTGCCGGCGTCGCAAACCTCAGCCAGGGAATCGATCTGGTTCAGCAGGACGACGGGATTGTCGGTGGACTCGACCACGATCAGCGGCGGTGTCGGCTCGTGCTGATAGGCCTCGACAGCGGCGGGGATGCCACCGACGCGAATCTGGGTGGTGGCGCGCGACAGGCGCCGGTCCTGACCGGCCCGTTCGGCGGCGGCCAAGGTGTCCTGTCGCTCGGCGAAGACATGGATGGCGATGCGCGGGACCGAGACCTCGGCGGCTTGATGCGTCGGCACCAGGGCGGCGGCCGCCCCGGCCACCAGCTCGCCAACCGGATTGAAGCCCGCCACGGGCGCGGCCTCCATCTCGGTGACCGGCGCCAGGGTCATCGGCCCGGGGCTCGCGGTCGGCTGCGGCGCGGCCGGTGCCGCCAGAGGGGTGGTGAACTGCAGCGGTTCGCGCGGATTGATGTCCCCGGCCGGTTCGGTCACCGCAGGGCCCGCGACGTCCGGCGCGGCCGTCATGGTCGGCACGGCCAGGGTCTGATCGGGACGCGGGCCGAGGTCCCTGTCGAGATCGAAATCGTCCTCGAACGCGTCATAGATCCGGGGGGCGTAGGCGTTGGTCATGGCTTATTGCACCGCCTGGGAGACCTGCCGGTTCGCCAGCAGATTCTCCCTCGTGGCCGCTGTGGCATCGCCCTTGCGGTAGTTGTCGAACACCACGGCGCGGCGTCCGCCGTCGGCCGGCGTCATGGTGCGCGGACGGACGATGTCGCGCGGATCGGCGATCTGGGCCGCCAGATTGGCCGTCACGGCACAGCCGAAATTGGCCGAGGTCTGGTTGTTGGCGGTCCGCGTCAGATTGGTCCATTCGGTCCCGCACTGGGGCACGCTGGCGCGCAGGCTCTCATAGCCTAGCAGCACGGGGGCGCGAGGATCGGGCGCGACATAGCCGACGACCTGCACCTGATGCGGCTGGACGCCGATCTGTTCCAGATAGGCCTTGACCCGCCAGCCCATTTCGGTGGCCACGGCGTCCTGGCCCGACGGGACCTCGACCCGGATCACCGGCGCGCCCTCCAGGGCGAAACGGTTGGCCATATCGACCACGGCGGCCTGCTGGTTCGGCGACAGGCCCTGGTCGCGCACGGCCAGGGCGACCCGTTCCAGGCCCGGCTCGACCTGCAGCGAGAACCGCTGGGTCGGGGTCAGCGGAACCGGTCCCAGGCCCTCGGCCGGCAGGCCGACGCAGGCCGACAGCACGGCGGTGGCGGCGCAAAGGCCGATCAGCGAGGCATGGCGCATCGGAAGCCCTCTCATTCAATCACATAACCCACCGGGCCCTGCCAGGCCTGACCGGCCGTCGCGGGAGCGGGCAGGCCGTAGGCCTGGTTCAGCTGGCCGAACAGCACGGTCTGGGGATCGCTGGCGATGCGCAGGCCGTCGGCCGGGGTCTGCATCCGCCCGGGCGCGGTCGGCCGCACGATATAGGGCTCGACGATGACCACCAGTTCGGTCTCGCCCGCCAGATAGTCGCGCGAGCGGAACAGGGTGCCCAGCACCGGCAGGCCGGTCATGCCCGGCAGGCCGTCGATCTGCTGGCGGGTGTTCTCCTGCAACAGGCCTGCGATCATCATCGAGCCGCCCGAGGGCAGTTCGACGGTGTTCTCGACCCGGCGGACATTGAGGCCCAGGACGCTGACCGCCGACGGCGTTCCGGCCCCCAGGGTCAGGCCGCCATTGTTGGTCAGGTCCGACACCTCGATGGCGATCTGCAGCGAGATGCGGCCTTCGGACAGCACGATCGGGCGGAACGACAGGTTCACCCCATAGGGCTTGTATTCGATGGTGACATTGCCGTCGCGGTCGCGCCCGGTCGGCACCGGGAACTCGCCACCGGCCAGGAAGCTGGCGTCCTCGCCATTGACCGAGGTCAGGTTCGGCTCGGCCAGCGATCGGACCAGGCCGACGCGCTCGAAGGCCTTGATGGTCGCCTCGCCCCGGTTCAGGCCGTCACTGCCGGGCCCGGTACCGGGTTGGGCGGTGTCGAAATTGCCGGAGTCCTGAGGGCCGTTGACGACCACGGGACACAGAGATCCAGCCGGGAAGCCGGGTCCGCAGGGTGCCTGTTGCTGAAAGTTCGTGCGGGTATCGTCGAGATAGCCCCCGGTCAATCCGCCCAGCAGGCTGCCGTTGACGCCGAAGGTCGCGGCCTGTCCCAGCAGGAACTGCGCCCCGTCGATCCGGCCCAGGACGGCGTTGGTGTCGAAGCCCAACTGTTTGATCGCCGTGCGCTGCACCTCGATCACCCGGACCTTGAGCGTGACCTGGTCCGATCCGGCGACGCTGACCATGTTCAGCACCTTCTCCGGGGCCGAGACGAAGGCCCGGGCGACGGCGGCGACGCGCTCGGCCTCGGCCGGGCTGGTCACCAGGCCGGTCAGGATGATGCTGTCGTTGACCGCCTCGGCGCGGACGTCGGCGCCCGGCACGACGCGGCTGAGCGTGTCCTGCAGAGCGCTGACCCCGGCATCGACCCGGACCCGCAGGGTCAGAATGGTGCGGCCGGCGCCGTCCAGGAAGACCGCGTCGGTCTCGCCCGCGGCCAGGCCGATCACGGTGATGCGGCGCGGACTGTGCAGCATGGCCTCGGCCACGGTCGGATTGGACACGATCACGTCGCGGGCATCCGCCGGCAGATCGACGGCGAACGACGTGCCGCGCGGCAGGTTCACCAGCTGCGGCGCATCCGTCATGGCCACCGCCGATCGCTGGCCCGACGACTGGGCCACCGTCGGCAGAGGCGTCAGGCTGGTCGCCGCGACCAGGGCGGACAGGGCGAGGGCGGAGGCGCGGGTCATCGGGGATCTCATTGCTGCACCACCACCACACTGGGTTCGGCCTCGCCGCGGAACACCTTCACCGCCGCGATCGGCCGGGGGGTCGCGGTGCGGCCGGAGGGGCCGCCGCTGTCGGCATAGGACCGCAGGACCAGCGACAGCTCGCCCTCGGACTTGGCCAGGGCCAGGGCTTCGGCATCGGACGGGCGCAGTTCCAGGGTCGCGGTCGCCCCGACCACGGCCTGCTCTTCGTCAGCGGCGCGGGTCGATTGGTCGATGGCCAGGACCTTGACGTTCTGCATCACGGTCGAGGTGGTGAATTTCGAGGGCTGGACGGCCTGGGCGACGTTGCTCAGCGTGGTCTCGCGCGTCAGCAGGACGTCGACCCGGTCACCCGGCAGGATGAAGCCGCCGGCGGCCGTCTCGACCGTGACCCGGATGGCCATGGCCCGCATGCCCGGTTCCAGATAGGCGGCCATATAGCCGCTGTCTCCGGCGCGGACGATCTTGCGCATCACGATCGGCTCGCCGGCCAGGATCGGTTCGCGCACGACCGAGCCGAAGAAGTCGGCCTCGGCCGCGGGGCCGACCAGTTCGACGGCCTTGTCCGAGGCGTCGCGGGCGACCTTGGCCACGGCGCCTTCGGGCTTGTCGTCGTCCTCGACGGCGACCACGGGGGCCGCGCCGTCGGTGATGAACAGGGGGTTGAGTTGATCCTCGGGCCAGTCGATCCATTGCAGGTCGCCGTCGGCCAGGCGCTGGCCGGGGGCCAGGTCATTGGCGGCGACTAGGATCCTGACCATCGGCCGAGCGGGTTCGGCGGGGGCGGCGGACGCGACGGCGACCGGCTCTCCATCGGACGAGCCCATGGCCCGAACCACGAAGGCCAGGCCGATGGCGGCGACGGCGGCGACACAGACGACGGCGATACGGGCGGGCTTCATCGGCGGTCTCCGGCAGGGGCGGGCGGCGATCGATGTGTCGCGGGCCCCCTACCGTTAACGACCATGAAGCCTGCGGGTTAACGACGCCCTAAACGACGGGATTCACACGAAGACGGGGGCTGGAACGATCGCGGATCGGTGAAGGCAGCGCCGCGCATAACGGACGCCGTCACCCTTGGGCTCGCCCCGAGGATGACTTAACGGGTACGCCCTATCCCGCCGCCGACAGCGCGACCAGGGCGCTGGCGGGGAAGGCCATCAGGGCGCCGACGGCGATGGCGACGCCATAGGGGATGTCGCCCTTGGGCTGGAGCAGGGTGCCGACCCAGGCCGGGGCGACCTGGGCCAGGGGCTGGAGCTGTGACCGGGCCATGATCAGCAGCAGGCTGAAACTGCCCCCGGCCAGGGCCGTCCAGATGATGAAGACGATCGAGGCATCGATGCCCAGCCACAGACAGGCCGCGGCCATCAGCTTGGCGTCTCCGCCGCCCAGGACCCTGAGCGCGAACAGTCCCATGCCGACCAGCAGGGCGACCACACCGACACCGACATGCGCCAGCATCTCCATGACTGGCAGGCCGAGCAGCAGGGCGGTCGGAAAGAAGCCGACGATCAGACCGGCCGAGATCCAGTTGGGGATCTTCATCGTGGTCAGGTCGCTGACGGCGGCCACGACGACCAGCAGAGGCAGGAGGCCGAGGGCCAGGAGTTGCAGAGTGTCCATGAGGTGACCCTGGCACGATCCCCTTAACGCCCCGTTGGTGCCGGGCAAAAGCAAAGGGCCGGAGCTTTCGCTCCGGCCCTCGCCTATCAGACTAGGAAGAATGCTTACTCTTCGTCAGCGGCAGCGCCCATCGAACCGGCAACGGTTTCGAAGGTCGAGGAGATGTTGCCGCCCAGGGTGGTGACGGTGCCGATGATGGCCACGGCGATCAGAGCGGCGATCAGGCCGTACTCGATGGCGGTGGCACCCGATTCGTCGTTGATGAACTTGTTGATGAACTTGGTCATGACAGTTTCCTTCAAGGAGGTTGTAATGGTGAAGCAGGCTACTCAGTTCGGGAGGCGTCGGTCGCCCGCTTCACCCCCAAACGCATCATGACTATGCAGCGGAGTAGTTAAGGCGGGGTCGTCGATCTTGGTTACCGGGATTTTTACCGCGAACGATCCAATTCCGCCGTCCGCAAGCTTGTCGCCACTATAATGTAGGCGCCTCTGTCGAGGACCGTTTTCAGCCTTTGTTGAGGTTTTGGTCTCATGGGTGGATGTCGGCGCGCCGCGCGCCGTGATCGCCCGGAGGCCCATCCGTGAAACCGCCCGTCTCGCGTCTCGCCGCGTCCGCCCTCGCCCTCGGCCTGATCCTGTCGGCCGGCACGGTCGCGGCGCAAAGCCGGCTGTCGGTCCAGATCGACCATTCCGAGCGCGTCCAGCTGCGCGGGGCGGCCGGCTCGGTCATCGTCGGCAATCCGGCCATCGCCGATGTCACCGTGGTCGATTCCAATACCCTGTTCATCACCGGCAAGGGCTATGGCGTGACCGAGGTCATCGCCGTCGACGCCATCGGCCGCACCGTCTTCCAGAGCCAGGTCGTGGTCACCGGCGGCACCGCCGGCTCGGTGCGCGTCTGGCGCGGCGCCAATGCCACCGAACTGGCCTGTTCCTCTTCGTGTGCGGTCAGCGTCCGCTCGGCCGACACCGCCACCCCCACCCCCTGAGCGCGCCATGATCCGCAGGTCCAGGCATCGACAGCATCGCCAGGGCGCCTCGGCGGTCGAGTTCGCCATGGTGGCGGCGCCGTTCTTCTTCATGCTGTTCGCCATCCTGGAACTGGGCATGGTGTTCGTCACCGACTCCGTGCTCGAGAACGCCATGATGGAGACGGGGCGTCTGGTCCGCACCGGCCGCGCCGACGTCGAGACCATCGACGAGGCCGAGTTCAAGGAGGAACTGTGCGGCCGGATGAGCGTGTTCGCGGCCGACTGCGCCGATCGCGCCAACATCGACGTGCGCGAGATCCCGCAGTTCCGCGATCCGACCCTGCCCGATCCGCTAGAGGACGGCGAGACCTTCGACGAGAGCAAGCTGGACTATGACATCGGCGATCCCGGCAGCCTGATGCTGGTGCGGGTCTGGTACGAGCAGCCGCTGATCACGCCCTTCCTGTCCAAGTCGTTGTCCGAGCTCGACGACCGCACCATGCTCATGACCGTCACCACCGCCTTCCGCAACGAGCCCTACCGGTGAGCGCGCCCGTCGCCCACGGCCGCGGCGTCTTCCTGCGCTTCACCCGCGACCGGCGCGGCGTGTCGGCGGTCGAGTTCGCCCTGATCGCGCCGATCATGATCGCCTTCTATTTCGGCCTGGCCGAGTTCTGCCAGGGCTTCATGGCCCAGAAGCGCATGGGCCACTCCGCCTCCATGGTCGCCGACCTGGTGGCCCAGACCCAGGCCCCGGTCACGGTCGCCCAGGTCGACGACATCATCGGCATCGGCGAGCTGATCATGAAGCCCTTCACCGCCGAGCCGCTGAAACTGCGGGTGACCAGCCTGACCCAGGGCACCGACGGCATCGTCCGGGTCGACTGGAGCCAGGCCTCCACCGGCATGAACCCTCTGGTCGACGACGCGGTGGTCGAGATCCCCGACGATCTGATCGAGGACGGCGAGAGCCTGGTCATGAGCGAGGCGACCTACGACTATGTTTCGCCGGTCGGACAGCTGCTGCCGGGCATCACCCAGTTCTCCCAGACCCACTATCTGCGCCCCCGCTCGGTCAACACCGTGCTCTGCAGCGACTGCCCCGCGAACCCGCCCCCGCCGCCGCCCGCGGGGTGACGCCGCCAGGCGCGGATGCTAGAGGCGCGCCGTCTCCCCAGCATCCGCCGCCCAGGTCCACGCCCATGCCCGCCGCCCCCGACTTTCCGCCCGCGCCCGACGCGGTGAAGCCCGTCCGCGCCCTGATCTCCCTGTCCGACAAGACGGGGCTGGAAGACGCCGCTCGCACCCTGCACGAGCTCGGCGTCGAACTGGTCTCGACCGGCGGCACCCGCGCCGCCATCGCCGGCTTCGGCCTGCCGGTGAAGGACGTGGCCGAGCTGACCGGCTTTCCCGAGATGATGGACGGCCGGGTCAAGACCCTGCATCCGGCGGTCCACGGCGGCCTCTTGGGCGTGCGCGACGCCGCCGACCACGCGAAGGCGATGACCGACCACGGCATCGGCCCGATCGATATCGTCTGGATCGACCTCTATCCGTTCGAAAGCACCGTCGCGGCCGGCGGCACCTTCGAGGCCGCCGTCGAGAACATCGACATCGGCGGCCCGGCCATGATCCGCTCCGGCGCCAAGAACCACGGCTATGTCGCCGTCTGCGTCGACGCCGCCTCCGTCGCCGAGGTCGTGGCCGCCCTGAAGGCCGACGGCTCCACCTCCCTGGCCCTGCGCAAACGCCTCGCCGCCCGCGCCTTCGCCCGCACCGCCGCCTATGACGCCGCCGTCTCCGGCTGGTTCGCCGGCCAGACCCGGGACGCCGCACCCGCTCGCAAATCCATTGCCGGCACCCTGGCCCAGACCCTGCGTTACGGCGAGAACCCGCACCAGACGGGGGCCTTCTACAGGACGGCGGAACGGCGCCCCGGCGTCGCCCAGGCCGAACAGGTCCAGGGCAAGGAGCTGGGCTACAACAACATCGCCGACGCCGACGCCGCCTATGAACTGGTCGCCGAGTTCGAGGCCCCCGCCTGCGTCATCGTCAAACACGCCAACCCCTGCGGGGTCGCGGTCGGTGCTGACCTGTCCCAGGCCTATGCCCGGGCCCTGGAGTGCGACGCCGTCTCGGCCTTCGGCGGCGTCATCGCCGTCAACCGCGCCCTGACCGCCGCCGACGCCCGCGCCATCACCGACATCTTCACCGAGGTCGTCATCGCCCCCGGCGCCGACCCCGAGGCCCGCGCCGTCTTCGCCGCCAAGAAGAACCTACGCCTGCTGATCACCAACGGCCTGCCCGACCCGCTGGCCGAGGGCGAGGTCTTCCGCTCGGTCGCCGGCGGCTTCCTGGTCCAGGGCCGCGACCGCTCGCGCCTGGCCGCCGCCGACCTGACGATCGTCACCCGCCGCCAGCCCACGCCGACGGAGATCGCCGACATGCTGTTCGCCTTCACCGTCGCCAAACACGTCAAGTCCAACGCCATCGTCTATGCGAAAGACGGCCAGACCGCCGGCATCGGCGCCGGCCAGATGAACCGCCGCGACAGCGCCCGCATCGCCGCCCTTCGCGCCCGCGAGGCCGGCCAGGCCAAGGGCCTGGCCCATTCCCTGGCCGAAGGATCGGCCTGCGCCTCCGAAGCCTTCTTCCCCTTCGCCGACGGCCTGCTGGAAGCCGTCGCCGCCGGCGCCACCTCGGTCATCCAGCCCGGCGGCTCGATGCGCGACGCCGAGGTCATCGCCGCCGCGGACGAAGCCGGCATCGCCATGGCCTTCACGGGCGTCCGGGTGTTCCGGCACTGAAGGCGAAAATCTCCCTCCTCTGAAGGGGAGGGAGAGGCCTACTTGTTCTCCACCAACCTCAGCAGTGTCCCATCCGGATCGACCAGATAGGCGATCCGCATCCCGCTGTCCTCGATCCGGGCCGGATGCAGGCGGGGATGGCCCATACAGGCTTCGGGGATGCCCGCTGCCCGCGCCGCATCATACAGCCCGTCGATATCGTCCAGCCGCAGGCAACAAGAAAAGCTGCTCGTGAGCGGATCGAGGTCTGGATACGGGAAGAACTCCAGCATCACCGCGCCACGCTCCAGGATCATCCAGCCCTCATCGCGCCAGCCCTGTTCGAACCCGAGACGGCCATAGAACTGCGCCGTCGCCTCGAAATCGCGGGCGGGCAGGTTGGGCGTAGCATGGTCGGCCATGGCGGCCCTCCTATATGAGCCTGTTCAGCAGCCCGGCGGTCGACGCATCCAGTGTATCCGACGCCCCGCCCGCCGCCACATCCTTCAGGATCGCCCTGGCCAGCACCTTGCCCAGCTCGACCCCCCACTGGTCGAAGCTGTTGATGTCCCAGATCACCCCTTCGACGAAGGTCTTGTGCTCATACAGCGCCAGCAGCGCCCCCACCGTCTCGGGTGTCACCCGGTCCACGACGATGGCGGTCGAGGGCCGGTTGCCGGGAAAGGTCTTGTGGCTGGCCAGCCGATCCGCCTCGGCCGCATCGGCCCCCGCCGCGATCAACTCGGCGCGCGCCGCGTCCGTCGTCTTGCCCAGCATCAACGCCTGCCCTTGGGCCAGGGCATTGGCCCACAACGGGCTCTCGGGCCGATCCTCATGCGTCCGCCGCACGATCACGAATTCTGCGGGCACCACCTGGGGCCCCTGATGGATTTGCTGGAAGAAGGCGTGCTGACCATTGGTCCCCGGCTCGCCGAACACGACCGGACCGGTCGCGCGCGTCACCGGCGTCCCGTCGCGATGGACCCGCTTCCCGTTCGACTCCATCTCAAGCTGCTGCAGAAACGCCGGCAAACGCCGCAGCGCATGGGCATACGGCGCCACCGTCCGCGATGTCCGCCCCAGCCCGTCCACGTTCCACACTTGCGCCAGGGCCAGCAGCACCGGCGCATTCCTCTCCAGCGGCGCGTCCAGGAAATGCGCATCCATCGCCCGCGCCCCGGCCAGCAATCCATCGAACACCTCGGGCCCCAGGGCGATCACGCACGACAGGCTGACCGCCGACCACAGCGAGTACCGCCCCCCGACCCAGTCCCGGAAGGCGAAGGTCCGGGCGCAACCAAACGCCTCGGCCTTGTCCGGCGCGGCGGTCACCCCGATGAAATGCCGGTTACGCCCCGTCTCCGGCAGCTTCGCCGCCAGCCAGGCCCTGGCCGCCTCGGCATTGGCCAGGGTCTCCTGGGTCGTGAAGGTCTTGGACACGACGATGACCAGGGTCGTCTCGGAGTCGAGCCCCGCCAGCGCCTTGGCCATGTCGCGCGGATCGATATTGGCCACGAAGCGCAGATCGATCGCGGGCTCCAGCGGCCTCAGCGCATTCCACACCACCCGCGGCCCAAGGTCCGACCCGCCGATGCCGATATGGACGATGGCGGTGAAGGCCCGGCCCGTCGCCCCGGTCTCGGCCCCCGACCGCACCGCCGTGGCATAGGCGGCCATGTCGGCCCGCACCGCATCGACCTCGCCCGACACCGGCTCGCCCAGGGCCCGGAAATCCGAACCCCGCGCGGCCCTCAGCGCCGGATGCAGCACCGCCCGGCCCTCGGTCGAATTGATCGCCTCGCCCGCGAACAGCGCCGCGCGCCGTCCCTCGACATCGGCGGCACGGGCCAGATCGAGACAGGTTTCGAACCCCTCCCGCGTCCAGCTCTGTTTCGACAGGTCCAGGAACAGCCCCGCCGCCTCGACCGTCATCCGGTCCAGCCGCCGCGGATCGGCCGCGAACTGGTCTACGATCCGCGCCTCGGCGTCGCGTCCCGCCACGCTATCGAAGGCGGACCAGGCATCGGGCAGGGAGGGTGTCGCGGTGTCGGTCATGGGGTCTCTCGAACTTGCACGGCGCTTGCAGGGGAGGGCGCAAGGCCTCGTTTACGGGTCAGGTCTAGACCGTATCAATCGCTGAATCGGGAAATCCGCCATGTCGTGCAGTCTCCTCGTCGCCGCTTCGCTGCTCCTCACCGACCCGTCGGCCACGGCCCCGGTCGCCGCCCCGGTGGCGGAAGCCCCGGCCTCGGTTGCGCGCGAGCCGCTGTTCGCCGACATCGTCACCCGCTCCGGCGCGCTGAAATCCATCGTCGACGGCTGGATGGCCACGAACGCCGCCGACGCCGACGGCTTCTTCGCCGCGCCCGCCTTCACCGGCTTCAAGGCCCAGGCGCTGGACCTGGCCGAACGCGACATGGCCGGTCATGTGGTGCTGAAGGAACGCGGCACCGACGGCGACCTGAAATGCATCCTGCGCGGCATCTCCGAGGACATGCCGAGAAAGATCGAAGCCGTCGAAACCGCCCAGACTAAGGCCGCCCGCGACGTCGCCCTGTCGGAACTGGCTTATCTGCTGAACGACAACGTCGAGGTCATCACCGCGCCGCCCCAGCCCGAAGCCTGACCCTCACCTATATCCGCTCATCCCGTCGAATGCCGGGACCCAGATCAAAGACCCGAACGGCGGGGATGGCCCGGTGCGACGTCTGATTCACACGCCGTCGATTGCCATCTGGGTCCCGGCATTCGCCGGGATGAGCGGTTATTTCCCTAGAACGCCCGTCTCTCTTGACCTTTGAGAAGGCCGAACTCTACCCGCTCAATCCCCCCGCCTCGACCCGCACGAACCGCGCCCGCCCGGCCAGGTCGTCGAACAACCCCGCCTCGGTCCCCGTCAGAAAGGCCTGCAGCCCCAGGGCCACGATCTCGTCGAACAGCGCCGCGCGCCGCCGGCTGTCCAGATGCGCCGGCGCCTCGTCCAGCAACAGCACCGGCGGCGGCGCCCCCTTCGCGTTCAGCCGCGCCACCTGGGCCAGGATCAGGTTCAGCACCAGAGCCTTCTGCTCGCCCGAAGACCCCTCGGCGGCGGGCCGGTTCTTCTCGCGATGCAGGGCGGTCAGGTCCGACCGATGCGGCCCGAACAGCGACCGCCCCCCCGCCGCGTCCCGCGACCGGGACTTGGCGAAACCCTCGCGCAGCGTGGCGGCCAATGCGTCGGCATCGGCCCCCACACCGGCCAGACGTTCGGTCTCACCCGTGAGACCCAGATCGGCCTGCGGAAACGGCCGGTCGCCCCGCGCATCGATCCCGGCCTGAAGCGTGGCCAGGGCCGAGACCCGCGCCAGGGCCGCCCGCGCGCCCGTCTCGGCCAGCCGGATTTCCAGCGCGTCCAGCCACAGCGGATCGGCCTCTCGTCCCTCGGCCCCGTCGGTCAGCAGCCGCAACCTCTCCCGCAGCGCCTTCTCATAGGCGGTGACGGTCGCCGCATGGGCCGGTTCGCCCGCGAACACCAGCCGGTCGAAGAATTTCAGCCGCTCGGCCCGCGCGTCGGAAAACAACCGATCCTGTTCCGGCGTGGCCCAGACCGGCCGCAGATATTCCAGCAGCCGCCCCGGCTGAGCCGTCTCGCCCTCGATCCGCACGATCCGCCGCCCGGCCCCCGCCGCCTGCACCCCGGTGCCCAGCCGCACATCCTCCCCATCCGCGCCCTGAATCGTCAGCGCCACGGCCCAGGCCCGCCCGCTCGCCTCGCCCGGCTCGCGCCGCCCCATCTCCTGCGCCGTCGCCCCCCGCAGCCCCCGCCCCGGCGTGAACAGGCTGAGCGCCTCCAAGAGGTTGGTCTTCCCCGCCCCGTTCGGCCCATGCAGCACGACAGGCTCCGGGCCGCTGGCCAGGGTGGCTGAGGCATAGGACCGGAAATCGGTGAGGGTGAGGGAGGTGATCAAGGGGTGTCTGGTGATTGGTGGCTGGTGACTGTCAGACCGGCGCGGCCGAAACCTAGCCACCAGTCACCAATCACCCTTGATCACACCCTCAGCGGCATCAGCACATATTGCACGCCCGGATCGCCCGGATCGAGCACCAGGGTCGGGCTGGCCGGATCGGCGAACCGGAAGGTGGCGTTCTCGCCGGTGATCTGGCCGGCCACGTCCAGCAGGTAGCGGGCGTTGAAGCCGATCTCGAACGGGTCGTCGGAATAGCCGATCTCGACCTCCTCGACGCCCTGGCCGGCCTCCATATTGCGCACCGTCAGCGTCACCCGGTCCAGTTCGAAGGCCAGTTTCACCGACCGGCTCTTCTCCGCCGAAATGGTCGCCACCCGGTCCACCGCCGAGGCGAAGACGGAGTTGTCGATGTCGGCTTGTTTGTCATTCCCCTTGGGGATCACCCGCAGATAGTCGGGAAAAGCCCCGTCGATGACCTTGGACGTCAGGCTGGCCTGGCCGAACTCGAACCGGATCTTCTGGGGGCTGACCTGGACCTCGACCGGGCCCGAGCCGTCGTCCAGCAGGCGGCGCACCTGATCCACCGTCTTGCGCGGCACGATCACGCCGGGACCGCCCGCCGCGCCCTCGGGCGCCGGGGTCTCGGCCAGGGCCAGCCGGTGGCCGTCGGTGGCCACGGCGCGCAGCAGCGGAATGCCCTGTTCGGCCACCGTGTGCAGATACAGGCCGTTCAGATAATACCGCGTTTCCTCGGTCGAGACCGCGAACCGGGTCTTGTCGATCAGCCGCGCCAGGTCCTCCTTGGCCAGGCTGAACCGCACACCGCTCGTGTCCGTCGACATGACCGGGAAATCTCCCGCCGGCAGGACCGGCAGGTTGAACCGCGACCGCCCCGCCTGGACCGTCAGCCGCGGATCGTCGCCATTGTAGGTCAGCGCCACCTCGGCCCCGTCCGGCAGTTTGCGCACGATCTCGTATAGCGTATGGGCCGGGGCGGTGATCTGGCCCTCGACCTGAACCGTGGCCTCGGCCTCGTCGACCATCTCCATGTCCAGGTCGGTGGCGGCGAAGGCCAGTTTGTCACGGCCCGCGCTGAGCAGGACATTGGACAGGATCGGGATGGTGTTGCGCCGTTCGACGACGCTCTGCACATGGCCCAGGGCCTTCAGGAGCGCGGATCGTTCGATGGTCAGCTGCATGTGGTCGTCTCGCCCCGCGACGACTCGCGGCCGTCGGTACACTGTTGGGCTAGGGACACTAGCGGATTGGCCGGGCGGGGCAAGGAAGGGAGGAGGGCTTAGGGCTGGGGGCTTAGGGAGTAGTCCACGCGCATATGTGGATAACCGCCGCGCCCTCTTCCCTAAGCCCTAAGCCCCAAGCCCTACCCCCTCAACTTCCGCATCAAGGCCTCGACGTCCCGGGCGATCTGGTCGTCGGTCGGCATCAGTTCGTCGATCTTGCGCACGCCGTGCAGGACCGTGGTGTGGTCGCGCCCGCCGAAGCGGCGGCCGATGTCCGGATAGGACCGGGTGGTCAGCTGTTTGCACAGATACATGGCGATCTGGCGCGGGCGGGCCACGGCGCGGGTGCGGCGTTCGCTCAGCAGGTCGGCCTGTTTCATGGCGAAATGTTCGGCCACCGTCTTCTGGATTTCGTCCACGGTGATGCGCCGCTCCGGCCCGCCCCGGGTCGAGGCGCCCAGCAGCGCCTTGGCCTCGTCCAGGCCGAGCGAGGTCAACCGCTGTCCGGCGGCGGCGGCCAGGGTGTTGACCGCCCCCTCCAACTCGCGCACCGAGCCCGGCGTACGATCGACCAGCTGTTCCAGGATCGCCGCCGTCGGCTCGCCGGTGACGACGCCCAGCCGGGCCAGGGCCCGCAGCCGGTTCTGGGCCACGGCGATCTTGAGCGCGCGATCGGCCGGCTCGACCGGGCAGGTCAGGCCCGCCGCCAGATGGCTGCGCAGCCGCGGCTCGACTTCGCTCAGGGCCATCGGCGGGCGGTCGGCCGACAATACGATCCGCTTGCCGTCCTCGATCAGCGTCGTCAGGGTCGAGAGCAACTCCTCCTGGGTCGAGGCCTTGCCCCCGACGAACTGCACATCGTCCAAGAGCAGCATGTCGGCCGAGCGCAGACTGTCCTTGAACGCCGCCGTCGACCGGTCCTGCATGGCGCGCACGAAGGTCGACAGGAACCGCTCGGCGGTCAGATAGACCACCTTGGCATCGGGCCGCAGACGCTGCGCCTCCCAGGCGATGGCATTCAGCAGGTGCGTCTTGCCATAGCCGTAAGGCCCGCAGAAGAAGATCGGATTGAAATGCCCGTCGGCCCAGGCCGCCGTCTGCCGCGCGATGGCGAGCGCAAAGGCATTGCCCTGTCCCTCCACGAAACTGTCGAAGGTCAGACGCTCCTGCAGGCCCGCGGCCCGTACTGCGCGCGGCCCGTCCGTGACCGGCGCCACGGTGGCCGCGACCGGTCCGTCATTGGCGGGCGCCACGGTCCCGTTCAGGCTCGGCGCCGCCGACCCGACCTCGGCCCGGCAGCGCACGTCCAGTCGGCGGCTCAGCCCGTCCAGCCCCAGCCACAGCTCGTTCATCCGCCGCAGCGCATTCTTGCGCACCCAGTCGCGCGCATAGGCGGTCGGCGTGACCAACACCAGCTGGCCGGCCGCATCGATCCGCACCGCCGACGGCGCGATATAGGAGCTGAACGGCCCTTCGCCGATCTCGGCCCGCAGCCGCCCGGCGGCCTCGGTCCAGATATGGTCGGGATCCGTCGAATTCGTCGTCAAGGCCAAGCCCCCCATCGTCATAACAGCCACCCCGCATCACCAAGGCCTCGCGACGGGCCCTCCCCGCCGCCCCGCGCAGGGGCCGTCTCTTCGGGCACAGCTTCTCCCGATCCCGAAAGCGTGGCTTTCAGGAGGGGGGCGACCTCTGGAAAAGACTGCCTCCGCCGACACGAAATCGCTTCCGCGCCGTCTTCATCCGTGTGGGGATGGAAGTGCGTGAGAGGTCAAAACTTACCCCTCGACGGGTTCGGGTCAACGCTGATTCGACGACCGATTGGCAACTAAATTGTTTGACTCCGCCAAGGCCAAGGCGGGCTTGGGAAAACGCCAGTCCGATCCCGTTTCGGGTCACCAAATCGAATGAGAGAACTTATCCGCACACGGCGAAACGCCGAGAGAGCTTGCGCTTTCTCGGCGTTGATATCACTGGTTTTTCACGTGACGGGCGTATGACGCCCAGTCGAACGGCTCCGTTTAGGCGGCCGACATTTTCTTCAGCTGTGCCGACAGACGCGACACTTTGCGCGAGCCGGTGTTCTTGTGAACCACGCCCTTGGAGACGGCGCGCATCAGCTCGGACTGGGCCGCGTTGAAGGCGGTCTTGGCGGCGGCGGCATCGCCTCCGGTCACCGCTTCCTGGAATTTGCGCAGGAAGGTGCGGACGCGCGTGCGGCGCGACTTGTTCACTTCGGTGCGGGCCGCGATCTTGCGGATCGCTTTCTTGGCGCCGGCATTGTTGGCCATTCGTCAAACCTTCGAAACGGAAAACGCCGCGGAGCACACGTCCACGGCGCGGAAATCTCAAGAGCGCGCGCCTATAGCGGAAGGTGGCGCAGGGGTCAACGCGGAGTCTTGGGTATCCCCTCTCCCAGCGGGAGAGGGCTTGAGCGCGCGGCGGCGCAGCCGTCGTCCTTGCGCGAAAGGGTGAGGGGTCACGGGCTAACCGGTGAGGGCTCAACCCCTCACCCTTTCGCCTTGCCGATCGCTGCGCTCTCGGAGGCTCAAGCCCTCTCCCTCTGGGAGAGGGACGCGGACTTGACAACCGATCCGTTACAATTGTAGCGTCACGACGACATCAATCGCCTCCAGGCCTGCGCCATGACCCCGCCGCCGCCCACCGACGCCGAACTCGACGTCCTGAAATGCTTCTGGCGCGACGGCGACCTGTCCGCGCGAGAGGTCCAGGACCGTATCGCCGCCGACCTCGGCTGGGCCGCCTCCACAACCCGCACCGTGCTGGAGCGGATGCGCACCAAGGGCCTGCTCAGCCGCCGCGACGTCCACGGCATGGCCGTCTATTCCACCACCCAGCCCAAGGTCGCCGTCATCGGCCACCTGATGCGCCGCCTCGGTGCCATGCTGGAGATCGACGGCGCCCTGCCCGCCGCCGCCTTCTCGGGCAGCCAGATCCTGGACGCCGACGACATCGCCGCCCTGGACGAAGCCCTCAAGGCCGACACCCCGGAGGACGACGCATGACCCCCGTCGAACTGATCGCCCTGTCGCTGGCTCTGTCGATCGCCGTCGCCGCCGTCTGTGGCCTCGCCGCCGCTGGATTGGAGCAAGCCACGACCGATCCGGCACTCAGGGACCGCGCCTGGGCCTGGGCCCTGTACCTGCCCGTCTTGCCCCCGCTGGCGGTCGCCGCCACCCTGCTGACCCCCGCGCCCGTGCGCCCGATCCCGATCCTGCCGACCCCGGTCCTGACGCCCGAAGTCGTCGACATCGTCCCCGTCGCCGTCGCCCCCGCCACCCCGTCCGTCACCCTCGACATGGGACAGATCGCACTCGCGGCCCTGATCCTGACCGCCCTGCTGGTCGCCTTCAGACTGGCCTCGCTGGCCCTGCGGGGCTGGCGCCTGAACCGCCTGATCGCCCGCACCCAGCCCGCCTCGACCCAGATCCGAGCGATCGTCGCCGAACGCGCCGCCCGCCTGGACGTCGCCAGCCCTACCGTCCGCGCCGGCCCCGCCGTCGGCGACGCCCTTCTGGCCGGCCTGACCCGCCCCGTCCTGGTCCTGCCCCAGGCCCTGGCCGAGACCCCCGACACCCCCGCCGCTCGCGCCGTCATCACCCACGAACTGGCCCATCTGAAGCGCGGCGACCACCGCGCCGTCTGGATCGAGGAGGCCGTCATCGCCCTGCTCGCCGCCAACCCCATCCTGCCCCTGATCCGCGCCCGCCGCGCCGCCGCGCGCGAGGAGGCCTGCGACGCCCTGGCCCTGACCGGGGCCGAACCCGCCGCCCGCCGCGCCTATGCCACGAGCCTGATCGAGGCCCTGCGCGCCCGCACCGCCCCCCCGACCCTGCCTGCCCTGACCTTCAACGGAACCTCGAGGAGCCGAGCCATGCGTCGCCTGAAATCCATCCTCACCCCGCCGGCGACCGCGGGGCGGGGAACCCGTCTGGCCACTGCCGTTGCCGGTGCCAGCCTGATCGCCATTACCAGCCTCGGCAGCGTCGCCGTCGCATCGCAACGGCAGGCCACCCCGCAGGCATCAGCCGCCGGAAAGGAAGATCCGAACTGGCCGAGCCGGTATCTCGAAGGCACCGCCAGGGAAGGCCAGTTGTTCTGCGCCGCCCCGGAAGGTGACCATGACCGCACCTTCGGCTGCGACGCGCCTCTGTGGACCGTCGCTGAGCAAGAAGAACGCTTGGCGACCCGCGCCTTTTGCACGCCGGCGACCACCACGGTTCCTGACCTGGAAGAAATCGCCGAACGGGGCCGACCCTTCGTCCTCAATGCGACCGATACCTCCGGCTCAGCTCTGGACGGGGCGCGCCGGGCCCTGATCGCCGCCTATCCCTGTCAGGGAGAAGCGGAACCGGCGACGGTCTCCGACGCGACCCACTATCGCTTGAGCGCCGAATGGGCGGCCCAACGCGCAGCGCGCACGGCCGCACAGGCGGCGGGCGACGCCGCCCGCAAGGCCTCGGGGCTGCGCGACGACACACCTCAGGCGATCAAGGCGAGCTGTCGGACGGGAACGGCTTGCGACGGATTCATCGACGGCTTCGTGATCCATCAGAACCTCAAGCCCGCGACCGAACGAGCCTTCTGTGCTCCCGAAGATTTGGCCGCGGCAAACAGGTGGCGCGAAGCCAAGGCCGCGCTTGCACGAACATCGCCCGCGACAGGCGAAGACACGGCAACCTTCATGACCCGCGTCCTGACGGATGCCTACCCTTGTGACCCATCCATGGTCGCCACCGACACGGCGCTGGGCCGCGGCACAGGCAGCCCGCCCACCGTCATCCAGGAACGCCTGCTACCGGAGCGGACAGGGGCCACGTCCGGCGCAACGAGACTGTCGATGCGACTGGAATTTCCCCAACAGTATCGGGCTGTACCCGGCGATCGTCTTGAAGTAACCTTCCGTGCTCCGGCTGCCAAGTCGTCCCTGACGCGCACGGTAACCCACATCCTCGAGCCGGGCCTTCTGCCGGCGGACGTCTTCACCGACCTCGATCCCAGCTACTTCGCGCGCGGTTCGTCGCCCGCGATCCAGGCCGCGATCATCGCGGAGAACGGCGTCGTCAAGGCCAGGCAATCGGATCGGCCGAAGCCGATGTTCGTGCGCGGGGACCTCGGTGCAGCCGTAGGCGTCATCACCCTGGTCGGCACCGCGGCCCTTCAACAGGTGCGAGCGCGCGAGGCAGGAACGCCGCCCCGGCTCGACACGTCGCCGCTGCCGCGCATCACCGGGGATCAATGGGGTTCGAGGCCTCAAGCACTCCAGCCCCGTCTCAGCGCCGGTTCCGTGTTGCGCGGCTACAGTCCGCGCCAGCCTCGATGACGGTTGTCACGACCCCTTGAAGCTCGGCTTCCGCTTCTCCACGAACGCCGCCATTCCCTCCTTCTGGTCGTCGAAAGCGAACAGGCTGTGGAACAGGCGGCGTTCGAACTGGACGCCCTGGGTCAGGGTGGTCTCCAGAGCCGCCTCGACCATCTCCTTGTTGGCCATGACGGCCAGGGGCGACTGGGCCGCGATCTTCGCCGCGATCTTGCGGACCTCGTCCAGGAGGGTGTCGTGCGGCACCACCCGCGAGGCCAGGCCCGATCGTTCGGCCTCGTCCGCGTCCATCATCCGCGCGGTCAGGACCATGTCCATGGCCTTGGACTTGCCCACCAGTCGGGTCAGCCGCTGCGACCCGCCGATGCCGGGGGCGACGCCCAGATTGATCTCCGGCTGGCCGAATTTGGCCTTGTCCGACGCCACGATGAAGTCGCACAGCATGGCCAACTCGCACCCGCCGCCCAGGGCGAAACCGTTGACCGCCGCGATGATCGGCTTCCGGAACCGGGTGATCCGGTCGTGGCCGTGGCCGAAGAAATTGGCTCTATACATCTGGGCGTAGGACTGGTCCGCCATCTCCTTGATGTCGGCCCCGGCGGCGAAGGCCTTGTCCCCCGAGCCCGTCAGGACCAGGCAGCGCACCGTGTCGTCATGCTCGACCGCGTCCAGGAACGCCGCCAGATCGGCGAACAGGGCCGAGTTCAGCGCGTTCAGCGCCTCGGGCCGGTTCAGCGTCACCACCGCATAGCCGTCGGCATGGCGCTCGATCAGAAGGGTGTCATAGGCGTCGATCATGGCGGGGCTCCTGAAACTCACTGCCACCCCTACAATCCCGCTCATCCCGGCGAAAGCCGGGACCCAGATCGAAAACGCGGAAGGAGCGATCAGAAGGGGCGGCGGTGGAGCCCAGCAGTCTGTGTTCGTGATCTGGGCCGCGGCATTGGCTGCTCCGCGCCGCCCTTCGGGTCGCCGGGGTGAGCGGAGCTGAGGGACAGCGGTCATGGCGATCCGCCCCCGTTTGGCTTAAGCACAGGCCACGCCCCGCAAGGAACCGCCGACCGGCCCATGCCCCACCCATTCCATTCCCCCCGCACCCACGGCTTCGTGCGCGTGGCCGCCGCGACCCCGGTGGTCCATATCGCCGACCCCGCCGCCAATGCCGAGGAACACATCCGCCTGATCCAGGAGGCGGCCGACCAGGGCTGCGACCTGGTCGTCTTCCCCGAACTCAGCCTCAGCGCCTATGCCATCGACGACCTGCACATGCAGCGGGCCCTGCTGGACGCTGTCGACCACCACATCGCCAGGGTCGCCGAAACGACCGCCGACACCGGCATCGTGGCCGTGATCGGCGCGCCGCTGCGCTCCGGCGACGCCCTGTTCAACACCGCCGTGGTCCTGGCCGGCGGCTCGGTGCTCGGCGTGGTCCCCAAGACCTATCTGCCCAACTACCGCGAATACTACGAGAAACGCTGGTTCGCCTCGGCCCCGTCCCGCACCGAGGACACCATCACCGTCGCCGGCGAGACCATCGATTTCGCGCCCGGCCTGGTGTTCGAGGCCGACAACCGCCCCGGCTTCACCTTCGCCGTCGAAATCTGCGAGGACTACTGGGCCCCCCTGCCGCCCTCGACCCGCGCCGCGCTGGCGGGGGCTCGCATCCTGCTGAACCTGTCGGCCTCCAACATCGTGATCGGCAAGGCCGACGAACGCTCCCTGTTGTGCGCCAGCCAGTCGGCCCGGACCCAGTCGGCCTATGTCTTCGCCGCTTCCGGCTGGGGCGAGAGCACCACCGACCTGGCCTGGGACGGCCAGGCCACGATCCACGAACTGGGCGCCCGCCTGGCCGAGAACGAACGGTTCGCCCTGGAAAGCCAGCTGACGATCGCCGACGTCGATGTCGACCGCGTCGGCCTGGACCGCCTGCGCAACGGCACCTTCTCCGACTGCGCCCGGCTGGAGGGCGAGCCCGCCACCGTCATCCCGTTCGAGGCCCGTGCCGACGCCGAACCCTCCGACCTGATCCGCCCCCTCGACCGCTTCCCGTTCGTCCCCGACGACCCCGCCCGGCTGGACCAGGACTGTTTCGAGGCCTTCAACATCCAGGTCCACGGCCTTATGCGCCGCATGACGGCCACCGGCGCGACCAAGGTCGTGATCGGCGTCTCCGGCGGCCTGGATTCGACCCAGGCCCTGCTGGTCGCCTGCCGCGCCTTCGACCGGCTGGGCCTGCCGCGCACCGACATCCTCGGCTTCACCCTGCCCGGTTTCGCCACCTCCGAAGGCACCAAATCCAACGCCTGGGCCCTGATGAAGGCGCTCGGCGTCACCGGGGCCGAGATCGATATCCGACCGTCCGCCGAACAGATGCTCAAGGACATCGGCCACCCGTTCGCCTCGGGCGAGCCGCTCCACGACATCACTTTCGAGAACGTCCAGGCGGGCTTGCGCACCGACTATCTGTTTCGGCTGGCCAACCAGAACGGGGCCTTAGTCCTGGGCACCGGCGACCTGTCGGAACTGGCCCTGGGCTGGGCCACCTATGGCGTCGGCGATCACATGAGCCACTACAACGTCAACGGCGGGGTGGCCAAGACCCTGATCCGCCACCTGATCCGCTGGGTCGCCGACCGCGAACTCGGCGGCGCCGAGGCCACCGCCGTCCTGCATGCCATCGTCGACACCGAAATCTCTCCCGAACTGGTCCCGGCCCAGGACGGCCGGATCCAGTCCACCGAGGCGACGGTCGGTCCTTACGCCCTGAACGACTTCTTCCTGTTCTATGTCACCCGCTATGGCCTGAAGCCGTCCAAGGTCGCCTATCTGGCCCATCAGGCGTGGGGCGACGCCTCGACGGGCCACTGGCCCGCCAACACGCCCGAGGATGAAAAGGTCACCTATGACCTGGCCATCATCAAACACTGGCTGCGCAAATTCCTGGTCCGCTTCTTCGCCACCAGCCAGTTCAAACGCTCCGCCCTGCCCAACGGCCCCAAGGTCGTCACCGGCGGCTCCCTGTCGCCCCGCGGCGACTGGCGGGCCCCGTCCGACGGCAACGCCCGCGTCTGGCTGGACGAACTGGACGCGCACGTCCCCGACTGACCCCTGTGGCCCCACGGCCACGCTTGAGCGCGCCCGGCATCGCTCTGGAACCCACACCCCCAGGCCGCGTTTGGGCTGCACAGGGGTTTGCGCCTCCCAACCAGAGAGAACAGTCATGAAGAAAGCCATTCTCGCCATCGGCGCCGCCGGTCTGCTGGCCTCGGCCTGCGCCACGGATCCCTATGGCTACAACACCGGCCCGAACGAAACCGTCCGCCAGGGCGCCATCGGTGCCGGCCTGGGCGCCGTCGCCGGCGCCATCATCGGCAACAACGTCGGCAGCGGCAATGCCGGCACCGGCGCCGCCATCGGTGCCCTGGCCGGCGGTGCCGCCGGCGCCATCCGCGGCTCAAACCAAGACCGCAACAACCAGCAACGCTACCGCGACAGCGGCGGCCGCTACTACTACTGCTACGACAACCGCCAGACCGAATGCTATTGGGAAGACGGTCGCCGCCGCTACTAGGATCCAGGTCCATTCGCCGGTGTCGATGACATCGGCGCGATCAGGGGCGATCCGCGCTGGCGGGTCGCCCTTTCTCGTATAGGATCAAGGGTGTCGCTGGAAGGGCGACGACTGGGGACGGCCATGAGAGTATCAGTCTGGGTCGGTTTGACCGCGTGCTTAGTGGGGGTGGCGGGCTGTGCGACCGAGCGGGCCATGCCGCGAGAGGCCCTCGTGGCCCCGGCGACGGCGTGTCACGCACAGCGGTTCGACATCTATTTCGAAGATGGACAGGCGCGGTTGACGCCGGCGGCGCGCGAAGCCGTGGGCCTGACCTCCACCCTGCTGCAGGGCTGTATGATCGAGCGGGTTCAGGTGATCGGCCTGGCGGACGCCGGGGGCTCGGCCAGCGCCAACCAGAGCCTGTCCCAGGCCCGGGCCCAGGCGGTGGTCGAGGCCCTGGCGGCGACCGGCTGGCCGACGCCGACCTTCGAGGTCGAGGCCATGGGCGACCAGGGTGCCACGACGGCCAGCGGCGTGTCCGAGCCGCTGCGTCGGCGCACCGAGGTCATCGTCACCGCGACCCAGCGGTAACGTCCTCGCCGAACCGAGCGTACAGCCGCTGCGACGCGCCGTCGCGCGCGGTGGCCCCGGCGGACGGCGGTCGTTAGACTGTCGCCCATGCTGGATCGTGCCGTGCGCCAAGTTCTCCTGTTCCTGCTCGGCCTAACGCTGATGCTGGGTGCCGCGAGCGCCCCCGCCGTGGCTCAGGACACCCTCGGCGGGCCCAAGCGCACCGTGCGGATCGAGGCCGAGCTGGTGCCGATGTCGGCCTGGGCCGCGCCGGGGTCGACGGCGGTGGTGGCCGTGCGCCAGGTGATCGAGCCGGGCTGGCACACCTATTGGCGCAATCCGGGCGATTCCGGCGGGGCGACGACCCTGGACTGGACGCTGCCCCAGGGGGTCGAGGCCGGCGACATCGTCTGGCCCCTGCCGGAGCGGCAACGGCTCGCGACCCTGATGAACTACGGCTATTCGGGCGAGGTCTTCCTGCCGGTGCCGGTCGAGGTGCCCGCCGATGCCGTGCCCGGCACCACGATCCCGCTGGTGACCCGCGCCCTGTTCCTGGTGTGCTCGGACGAGATGTGCGTGCCGGACGAACTGACGCTTCGCCTCGACCTGCCTGTCCGCGACGGTCCCGCGCCGCTGGACGCCCGCTTCGGCGCGGCGATCCAGACCGTGGTGGAGACCGCCCCCCGCCCAGCCGGGATCGACGCCCGGATCGCCCTGGATGGCCAGACGTTGAGCCTGACCGCGACCGGCGGCTCGCTGGCCGGGGCCGATTTCGGCCGGGCCTGGTTCTTTCCCGATCGGGGCGGGCTGATCGACCATCCCGCGCCCCAGCCCGGGGAGCGCGGCCCGGATGGCGTGACCCTGAACCTGGCCATCGGCGGAGAGGTCCGCGCGACCGGCCTGACCGGTCCGATCAGCGGCGTTCTGGCCACCGACGCCGGGGCCTGGGAGATCGTGGCCACGCCCGGCCCCGGCCTGGTCGGCGCAGGTGGCGGTCGCGCCCTGGATTTATCGGAAGGCGGCAGTGCAGGGGTTGAGACCGGCTGGACCATCTTCGCTCAGGCGGCGCTGTTCGCCCTGATCGGCGGGCTGATTCTGAACCTGATGCCCTGCGTCTTCCCGGTGCTGGCCATGAAGGCCGCCTCCCTGGCCGGGTCGGCGCACGAACCGCGCGAGGCCCGGCACGACGGCCTGGCCTTCACCGCCGGCGTGCTGGCGACCTTCCTGCTTCTGGCCGGAGCCCTGCTGGCCTTGCGCGCCGGGGGCGAGGCGATCGGCTGGGGCTTCCAGTTGCAGTCCCCCGGCGTGATCGCGGCGCTGGCCCTGCTGATGCTTGCGGTGGGGCTGAACCTGTCGGGCGTGTTTCAGGTCGGAGGCGGCCTGCAAAGGGCCGGCCATGGCGCCGTGTCGCGGATGCCCGGCGGTACGGGGGCTTTCTTCACCGGCGTGCTCGCCGTGGTCGTGGCCGCCCCCTGTACCGCGCCTTTCATGGCCTTCGCTCTCGGGGCCGCGCTGCTGATGCCCGCGCCGATGGCGATCGTGGTGTTCTTGATGCTGGGACTGGGTCTGGCCCTGCCCTATCTGGCGATCAGCCTGTCGCCGGGCCTGCTCAGGCGCATGCCCCGGCCCGGCCCATGGATGGACCGGCTGAAGGGTCTGCTGGCCTTTCCGATGTACGGCGCGGCGCTGTGGCTGATCTGGGTGTTTTCGCGCCAGACGGGCGCGGAGGGGTTGGCGCTGCTGTTCGGGGCCGCCCTGACGCTGGCGCTGGCCCTGTGGCTGTGGGGTCAGGCCCAGGCGAGGCGAGCGGTCGGCGGGCGCGGCCTGGTCCATGCGGCGGCGGGCGGTCTGGCCGTGCTGGCGGCTCTGGGGCTGAGCGTCGGCGCGGCCTCGGCCCCGAGGGTAGCCGCGGGCGGCGAGACCCCCGCGACGGCCATCGCCTCGCAGCCCTGGTCAGCCGAGGCCGTGGCGGCGGCCCAGGCCGAGGGCCGACCGGTGCTGGTCAATTTCACCGCCGACTGGTGCGTGACCTGCAAGATCAACGAGCGGACCTCGCTGAGCTCGGCGCGGGTGTCCGAAGCCATGGCGGCCTCGAACGCGCTGTATCTGGTCGGAGACTGGACCTCGCGCGACGACGCGATCACCCGCGAACTGGAGCGCCGCGGCCGTTCGGGGGTTCCGCTGTATCTGGTCTTCCAACCCGGGCGGCCCGAGCCGGAAGTCCTGCCGCAGCTGCTGACCGAAGGGGTCGTGCTGGAGGCGTTGCAGCCCGAGAGGTGACGTCCTCTTTCTTTCGTAATCCTCCGGGCCGCGCTTGCGCGGAACCGGGGGACCCAGCGGCGCGCGATAGCGCGACCCTGTCGCGGACTCTCGCGGTCGAAGTCTCGCCCGAACAGGTCGCCTTCGGCGCCGCTGGGTCCCCGGTCTTCGCACCGCTTCGCCAGAGGATGACGAAAAGACGGGTACGCTGTAGCCTCGGCGCAACCGAGAAGGAGACGCCCATGACCCGCCTGTCCCTGCTGGCCTGTGCCGCCGCCGTCCTGACCCTGACCGCCTGCAATCAAGCCGAGACCCCCGCCAACCCGCCGACCACCGAGACCGCCGCGACCGACACCGCCGTCACCCCCGGCCAGCCCCAGATGGCCCCGGCCTTCACCCTGGTCGACAGCGAGGGCACCCAACGCTCCCTGGCCGATTTCCGGGGCAAGACGGTCGTGCTGGAATGGACCAACGAGGGCTGTCCCTACGTCCAGAAACACTATTCCGGGGCCATGCAGGCGTTGCAGACCGAGGCGGTGGCCGACGGCGTGGTCTGGCTGACCATCATCTCGTCCGAGCCGGGCGCCCAGGGCTATGTCGAGGGCGGCGAGGCCCGGGCCTGGAAGGCCCGCAACGAGGCCGGGGCCAGCCATCTGCTGCTGGACCCGACCGGCGAGGTCGGCAAGGCGTTCGGCGCGGTGACGACGCCGGACATGCGAGTGATCGACGGCGAGGGGCGCATCCTGTTCACCGGCGGTATCGACGACCGGCCCACCAACAAGGTCGAGGACCTGGAAGCTGCCAATAATTTCGTCCGGGCGGCGCTCACCGACATCGAGGCCGGACGGCCGGTCCAGACGGCGTTCGCCCAGCCTTACGGGTGTTCGATCAAATATCCCGGCGCGGTGTAGGGCCATCGCGCATGGGTGAGCCGCCCATCAGCGCCGGCGTCGTGCATGACCTTCCCGACGACCTGCGCGAGGTGCTGGTCGCCGATGCTGCGGCGCGGGCGAAATGGGAGGACATCACCCCGCTGGCCCGCAACGAATGGATCTGCTGGGTCCAGTCGGTGAAGAAGCCGGAGACCCGCCGCCATCACATCGAGCGGCTTCAGAACGAGCTCAAGGAGGGCAAGCGGCGGCCCTGCTGCTGGCCCGGCTGTCCGCACCGCGAACGCACCGGGCGGTGATCTCCTCCCCGTCGCGCAGCGATGGGGAGGACAACCAGATCACGCCTGCGCGGCCGGCTGGCTCTGCATCTGCTGGCGCCGGGCGCTGTAGATGGCTGTGAAGTCCAGCGGGTCCATCATGAAGGGCGGATAGAAGCCGCCGTCCGCCGTGGCCCGACCCACGATCTCGCGCGCATAGGGGAACAGATAGCGCGGGCATTCGATCAGCAGCATCGGCTCGATGTCCTGTTCGGCCACGCCGGCCAGCTGGAACAGACCGCCATAGACCAGCTCGACCCGGAACACGACGGCGTCCTGGGCCGTGGCCTTGACCGAAAGTTTCAGATCGACCTCGAACAGGCCGTCGTTGCGGCCTTGCGCGGCCAGTTCCACGCCCATGTCGATCTGCGGCTTGCCGTCGATGCGCAGGCTGTCGGGCGCCTTAGGGTTCTCGAACGACAGATCGCGCACGAACTGGGCCAGGATGCGGAAACCGGCCCCCTGGGGCTGGGCCTGCTGGCCGTCGGTCGGGGCCGGCGTCTGGCCGTTGGTGGGCGTGTCGACGGGCGGGACGGTGTCGGTCATGAGGGTCGGAGCCGTGGAACTGAAAGGTGGGTGGCGGGCCGGACGGCGATCGCGCAGAGGCGCCGCGACTAGCATGGGGGCGGGGGCTGCGGCAACGGCGTGCGGTGGGTGGGGTGCAACGCGCCTTGCGTCACCCCATATCCGGCCCTAATCGTTCGGTCTGGCCCGTCCGCGCGTCGGCCGGACGCCATTTGGGAAGACCCCGTGCCGCCTGTCCAGTTCCAGATCATCTTCTTCGCGATCGTCGCGGCCTTCATCCTGTTCCAGCTGTACAATGTGCTGGGCAAGAAGGTCGGACGTCAGCCGCAGGACGACGCCACCAAGACGCCCGCCCTGCCCAGCGGCGCGCCCGAGCCGGCACAGCCCGGCCGTCCCGCGCTGGACGCCCATACGATGGCGGCCATCTCGGGCCTGAAGGCCAAGGACCCGAATTTCGACCCGGTCCGGTTCCTGGACGGCTCGCGCCAGGCCTATGAGACCATCGTGCGCGGCTATGCCTCGGGCGACCGCGCCGCGCTGAAGCCGCTGCTGGCCCCCGCCGTCATGGACTCGTTCGAGGCCGGGATCGTGGCCCGCGAGACCCGCGGCGAGACCGAACAGGTCGAATTCCTGCACAGCCCCCGCGCCGACCTGGAAAGCGCCACCGCCGAGGGCGACAAGGCCGTGGCCAAGGTCCGCTTCCTGGCCGAGCTGCGCAGCAAGATACTGCCCGCCTCGGGCGAGGAGACCGGCGATCCCCGCATCGAGGAACGCCGCACCGCCGAACACTGGACGTTCGAGCGCAAGCTGGGCGCGACCGATCCCAACTGGGTCCTGTCCCGGGTCGAGCCGGCCTCGGCCTGATGGGTTTCGGACGGAGGGACGGCCGCCGCCGGGCGACCGTGCTGGCCCTGCTGATCCTGGCCGGTTGTTCGACCGCGCCGACCCCAACGCCGGTGCCCCGGCCGATCCCGTCCGGCCCGACCGCCCCGCCACCCGTCTCGCCTGCACCTCCCGCCGCCGACAGCCCCGCCATCCTGCCCGGTTGGGACGCCGAGGATCACCTGGCGGCCTTCCGGGCCTATTTGGTCGGATGCGGCATCGCCCGAGGGCCCGCCGCCCGCCGCCAGTGCGACCGCGCCCGAGACCTGGACCGGCAGGCGGTGACCCCGTCCCTGGCCCGCGCCTTCTTCGAATCCGGCTTCTCGGTCGTGGCGGCCGAGACGCCGGACGGTCGCCCCGGTCTTCTGACCAGCTATTTCGCGCCGGAGTACACCGCCAGCCGCGTCCGCACCGCCGAGTTCGACAGCCCGGTCCTGGCCGCGCCCCCCGGCTGGCGTCGCGGCCAGCGCCTGGCCGACCGCGCCGCGATCCAGGCCGATCCGCCGACCGAAACCCTCGCCTGGATGCGGGCCGAGGACCTGTTCTTCCTGCAAATCCAAGGCTCCGGCTACCTGACCTTCCCCGACGGCGGCCAGGCCCGCGCCGCCTATGCCGCCGACAACGGCCACACCTTCGTCGGCATCGCCCGCCCCATGGCCGAGCGCGGCCTCCTGCCCCGCAACGGCACCTCGGGCGAGGCCATCCGCGCCTGGCTCGCCGAAAATCGGGGCCCCAGGGCCCGCGAGGTCATGGCGCTGAACCCCCGCTACATTTTCTTCGCCCTGGCGCCCGACGACGGCGGCCACCCGGCGGGCGCGGCCAACGTCCCCCTGCCGCCGCGCCGCGCCATCGCGGTCGATCCGGCCAACTGGACCTATGGCGACACGGTCTGGATCCAGGCCGACGGCGGCAATCTGCGCGGCGCGCGCGGCAGCTATCAGGGCTTGGTCATGGCGCTGGACACCGGCTCGGCCATCCGGGGGCCGGTGCGGGCCGACTTCTACATGGGCCGGGGCGCGGCGGCGGGCGAGGAGGCGGGGTCGGTCCGCCACCCCTTGCGCATGTGGCGGCTGGTCCCGCGCGGCTGATTGCTGCGCGAGGATCTGAACCGATCTCGCTTATGTCTTCAGCCGCCAGCCGGACTTGAACACGGCCCAGCAGGCGCCGGCCATGCCGACTGCCAGCACCGCGCTCATCACCACGCCCACCGTCAGACTGCCCTCGGCGGTGCCGATGAAGCCGTAGCGGAAGCCGTCGATCAGATAGAAGAACGGATTGAAGTGGCTGATGGTGGCGAACGGCTCGGGCAGGTTCTCGACCAGATAGAAGGTACCGCTGAGGAAGGTCATCGGCATGACGACGAAATTCTGGACCGCCGCCAGCTGATCGAATTTCTGGGCCCACAGGCCGGCGAAGACGCCCAGCATGCCCATGATCAGACAGGCGATCAGGCCGAACCAGACGATGGCCGCGACGTTCGCGACGCCCAATCGGGCGAACGGCAGGACGCAGATCGCCGTGACCAGGCCGACGACGAGACCGCGCGTCGCGGCCCCCAGCGAAAAGCCCAGCGTCAGTTCCAGCGGGCTCAGTGGCGGGGTCAGGAAGTCGGTGGCCGTGCCCATGACCTTGGCCTGGATGAGGCTGGACGAGGCATTGGCGAAGGCGTTGTTCAGCATGGCCATCATGATCAGGCCCGGCGCGACGAACTCGGGGAAGGGCGTGCCGTGCAGGGGCGGGCGACTGCCCCTCAGCGCCACCACGAACACCAGCATATACAGCAGCGTCGTCACCACCGGCCCGGCCACCGTCTGGGCCCCGACCTTCCAGAACCGGCGCACCTCGCGCAAATACAGGGTCCGCACCCCGATCCAGTTCATCCCGTCATAGCGGCGCGGCAGGGGAGGCGTGCCCGGCGCGGTCGGCGCCAGGGTCGTCGTCGGTTCGGTCATGGCCCGCAGATGCCCCCTTGGTCGCCCCGACGCAAGCAAACGCGGCCCTGTGCCAAAATGATTCAATATCTGGTTCCTGTGGACACTCAGCAAACCACATCTTGCGCCAATTAAGGACTGGTTTACGATTAGTGGTAGGTCGAAGGCATCGGAGGAAGCCCCAGACCCCATATATTGAATCCTTGCTCCTTTGGAGGGTGGCATGACCCCTGGCTGGACAGACGACCGCGTCGGCGCGCTGAAGAAACTGTGGCTCGAGGGCCAGTCGGCCAGCCAGATCGCCAAACAGCTGGGCGGCGGGGTGACCCGCAACGCCGTGATCGGCAAGGTCCACCGCCTGGGCCTGTCGGGCCGGGCCACGCCGTCGCAACCGGCGCGCACCACGACCACCTTCCGTCCGGCCCGCACCCGCACCACGCCGCCGGCCCAGCCCTCGGCCCCGCGCCGCATCGAGGCGGTCCAGCCGCGCCCGACCGCGCCGGTCGCCCCGACCCCGGTCGAGCGCGTCGCCGAACTGCCGGGCACGGCCACGGTGCTGACGCTCGGCGCGCACATGTGCAAATGGCCGATCGGCGATCCATCCTCGCGCGAGTTCAGCTTCTGCGGCCGCCGCGCCTCGGAAGGCGTCTATTGCGTCGAGCACGCCCAGGTCGCCTATCAGCCGGCGGTCAAGAAGAACTCGTCCAGCGAACTGGCACGCAGCCTTCGCCGATACATCTGACAACAGCCGCGTCGGGTCGAGAAGGCGCAGCCTTCTGACCGCGGCCCAACGAAACAGCCACAGGGCTGTCATGAATGGCCTCCAGAAGGCCGCCGTCCGCCCCGCCGCGCTTTGTGCGACCGGGTCTGGGGCGGGGCTGCGGTTCTCCGGGTTGACGCAGCCCCCGACCCATTTTTGTGGGGCTATCGCTCGGCGCGCAGCGCCTCCGCTACTTGAGCCCCGATGTCACGCCGCCAGCCGTGTTCCGATCAGGGCTGAAGCCGGGATGCGCCATCCTTCGCTGAGCAGACGGATGTGGTCTAGCGACAGGCTGCGCCGCCCGCTCAGGATCTCCGAGGCTCGGGACCGCGATCCCAGCAGCGCGGCCAGATCGGCCTGGGTATAGCCGCGTCCCTCCATGACGAGGCGGATCACCTCCAGCGGATCGGTCGACGGCATCGGCCAGTGTTCCGCCTCATAGGCCGCAATGACCAGACCCAGCAGCTCGAACCGGTCGCCCTGCGGCGTTCCCGGCGCAGGCTCGGCGTCGAACAGGGCCTCGTATTCGACCATGGCCCTGGCAAACTCATCGTCGTCGTGGATGACGCGCACGGGGTTCATGTCAGCTCCTCAGATCGTGGCCGGATCAATCCGGTCGTAGTCGCGATGGGTGCCGACGAATTTCACCAGCACCTGTTTGAACGGATAGGAAATCCGCACCACCAGCCGATAGTTGTTGCCGCCGATATCGAAGATCACCCGATTGTCGCCGACGAAATCGGCCGTGTTGAAGTCGTTCCGCACATCCTGCGGCGTTAGCCATTCCGCCGCCCGCGCGATGTCGTACCAGGCCGACAACGGACCCCGCGCTCGCGGATGCCGGGTCCAGAATTCGACCAGGGTCCGGCGCGCCACGACGTTCATGTGGCGACCCTTCTAGCATGTTCCCATTTTGGGATCAACACGCCTAATTCAGCACCCGCCGCTCGCCCGGCACGTCCAGGCTGAAGGCCGGGATCGCCGCCTCGAACGACCTGCCCCCGGCGTCGGTCATCAGATAAGTTCCCACCATCGTCCCCGACGGCGTCGTCAGCGGACAGCCCGAGGCATAGGCGTGGCTGCCGCCCGGCGGGATAACCGGCTGTTCGCCGACCACGCCGGGGCCGCTGACCTCTTCCACGTGGCCGGTGGCGTCGGTGATGATCCAGCGGCGGGCCATCAGCTGGACCTCGGTGCCGGTCAGATTGACGATCTCGACCTGATAGGCCCAGACCCAGCGGCCCTCGTCCGGCTCGGACTGGCCGGCCAGATAGCTGGGCCGGACGCGGACCAGGATGCCGTCGGTCTCGGCGGTATAGGCAGGGCCGTCATGCATGGGCTAGATGCTGGCCCCGCCGCGCCGCGGGCGCAAGGGACCGACCGAACTCATGAGCGACACGACCCGACCCGGCATCCTCCCGGCCCAGGCGATCGAGACCCTGATCGCGACCGGCGCCATCGCGTCCCAGACCCCGTTCGACGCCGATCAGGTCCAGCCGGCGTCGCTGGACCTGCGGCTGTCGGACACCTGCTGGCGGGTGCGCGCCTCCTTCCTGCCCGGCGCGCGCAAGGTCGAGGACCGCATTGCCGACGTGGCCATGCACACGCTCGACCTCTCGGGCGGCGAGGTGCTGGAGAAGGGCTGCGTCTATATCGCCCGGCTGCAGGAGCGGCTGAGCCTGCCGCCCGGCCTGATCGCCCGCGCCAATCCCAAGAGCTCGACCGGCCGGGTCGACGTCTTCGTGCGCCTTCTGACCGACCAGGGGGCCTCGTTCGACGACGTGGCCGAGGGCTATGACGGCCCGCTGTATCTGGAGATCGCGCCCCAGACCTTTTCCATCCTGGTGCGGCCCGGCACGCGGCTGAACCAGCTGCGGCTCAAGGCCGGCGAGCCGCCGAAACTGGAGACCCGCAGCGTCGGCGTGGACCTGCAATCCGGCGACATCGTCGGCTTCCGGGGCCGCCGCCATGCCGGGGTGATCGACCTGGACCACATCGACGGCCACGACCCGCGCGACTTCTGGGAGCCGCTGAGCCTGCGCCGGGGCGAACTGCTGCTGGACCCGGGCGAATTCTACATCCTGGCCTCGTCCGACGCGGTCGAGATTCCGGTCGACCAGGCCGCCGAAATGACCCCGATCGACCCCAGCGTGGGCGAGTTCCGCGTCCACTACGCCGGCTTCTTCGACCCCGGCTTCGGCACCGATGAGGCGCACGGGGCGGGGTCGAAGGGCGTGCTGGAGGTGCGGACGCACGACACGCCGTTCCTGCTGGAACACGGTCAGATCGTCGCGAGGCTGGTCTATGAGCCGCTGACCGAACGGCCGTCACGGCTGTATGGCGAGGGGGGCAGTCACTACCAGCGGCAGGGGCTGAAGCTGAGCAAGCATTTCAGGCCGTGGTGATCAGCGGGCGATGCGATAATGCCAAATCTTTAAGGCTGGCGCTTGTCCGATCTGAGCAACAAGACGATACCACCGACCACGATCAGGGCTAATCCAAAAGCGCCAAGCGTAAAAAAGATTGCTCTGTATGTGGGATCAATGAACCCCAACCCTCCCTCGCGAATTTGGCCAACGCACCATCCGAGAAGAATTAAGCCAACAAGGATCGCGCTGCCGCCCAGGAGATGTTTTGCACGAACGGAGCTGTTCATCGTGCAAGACCTATAGCGGGTCGATTTGAACGTCGCGGCGTTCCAAGTCGTCCGGGATGCCATTGTCGTTATCGTCAAGCCCGTCATAAGTCGCACCGGCAGGAGCGGTGCCCCGTCTCACGGGCAGGGAAACTCCCCACACGCGGGGTCGAACAACAACTCTGATGGGCTGATTGAACGTGATCTGGGCCCGGCCTCCCGGCAGCCGCCGCGTGGTTCGTCTGACTGCGGGGTTGATAGTTCCCTCTGCGACCGGCTGCAGCTCGGGAGCGTCCTCGAACTCCACGGTCTCTAAGCCAGAGTAGTCATAGGCCTCTTGACCGCTAGGGGAATCGCTGTCGCCGGGCGGAGGCGTCTGCGCCAAGGCGATAGTGGAAACAGGCAACGAGCCCAAAACGGCAAGGCAGAAAACAAGGACCGAACGGCGCATTAGGTACGTCCAATCACATTGCTTAATTTGAACCTCGGGTAGCACGCCCTACACCGTAACACAACGATTTCTTGAGCACGTTCCTTAACTCAGCCGATCCGCCTTCCTCAGCGTCGGGAACACCTTGGCCCATGTCCCCGTCGCCACCAGCGCCCCCGCCCCGCCGAACACCGCCGCGCCGATCGGGCCCAGCAGGCGGACCATGACGCCGGAATAGGCCTCGCCCAGTTCGTTGGACGCGCCGATGAACAGCATCGAGACCGACGACACCCGGCCGCGCATGTGGTCGGGCGTCGACAGCTGGATCAGGGTCTGGCGGATGTTGACGCTGATCATGTCGGCCGCCCCGCCGATGAACAGGGCCAGGGCGCTGATCCAGGCGATCTTGCTGAGGCCGAACACGATGGTACAGACCCCGAACGCCGCCACCGCCCCGAACATCCACAGCCCGCCCCGCCGCAGGATCGGGTGACGCGCCAGATAGATGGCCATCGACAACGCCCCCACCCCGAAGGCCGCGCGCAGCAGGCCGAACCCCTCGGGCCCCACGTTCAATATGTCGCGCGCGAAGATCGGCGTCAGCAAAGCCACCCCCGCGAACAGCACCACGACCAGGTCCAGCGAGATCGCCCCCAGCACGATCTTGGTGGTCCAGACGTATTTCAGCCCCTCCTTGACCGCCGCCCACCGCCCGGCGGCGTCGGCGACCGGCTCGGGCCGACCGCTGGTGCGGATCAGGAGGAAGGCGCTCAGCCCCAGCAGGAACATGCCCAGCGCCACCGCATAGGCCAGCGGCGTCGAGACCCCCACGATCACCCCGCCCAGCGCGGGCCCGGCGATGGCCCCGGTCTGGAAGGCGATCGACTGGGCCGCGATGGCGCGCGGCAGGGCGGGACGGCCGACCACCATTGGCAGGAAGGCCTGGCTGGCCGGGGCCAGGAAGGCGCGGCAGGCCCCGAACAGACAGGCCACGCTGAGCAGCCCCCACAGCGGCGGCGAGCCGTGGATGGCCATGGCCAGGAAGGCTATGGCGCACAGGCCCTCGACCACGATCGACAGGGCGACGGTGGTCTTGCGGTCGCGGCGGTCGGCCATCTCTCCGGCCGGCAGGGTCAGGGCCAGCAGCGGAATGAACTGCACCAGACCGACCAGGCCGAGATACAGGCTGGCCTGTTCGATCGGATGGTCGCGGCGCGCGATCTCATAGACCTGCCACAACAGGGCCGAGGACTGGATCTGGATGGCCAGCACCGCCGCCACCCGGCCCAGCCACAACAGCTTGAAATCGCGGAGGACCCAGGGGTTGTCGCCCTTGTCGAGGTCGCCGCGACCGGCGGGGGCGATCGGTTCGGGGGCTTCGGGATCGTGGGTCATGGAGCCTCGCGGGGATCGGCCCACTCTTCTCGCGACCGCACAACGCCCCTAAAGCATAGGTCCATGAGCGGCGCATCCCCTTCCCCGATCGATCCCATCGAACTGGCCCAGGCCCTGATCCGGCGTCCGTCGGTCACCCCCGCCGACGAGGGCGCGATGGACCTGTTGCAGCGGGTGCTGGAGGGTCTGGGCTTCACCTGCCGCCGCATGCCGTTCGAGGGCATCGAGAACCTGTACGCCCGGCGCGGCACGGCCTCGCCCAACCTCTGTTTCGCCGGCCACACCGACGTCGTGCCGACCGGCACCACCGAGGCCTGGTCCGCCGGACCGTTCGCGGGCGAAATCCGCGACGGCGTCCTGATCGGGCGGGGGGCGGTGGACATGAAGGGCGGGATCGCCGCCTGGGTCGCCGCCGTTTCCCAGGTGCTGGCCGAGGGCGAACCGACCGGCTCGCTCTCGTTCCTGATCACCGGTGACGAGGAGGGCCCGGCGCTCCACGGCACCAAGCGGGTGGTCGAGACCCTGCTGGCCGAGGGCGAGGTCATCGCCGCCTGCGTGGTCGGCGAACCGTCGTCCCAGCACCAGCTGGGCGACATGATCAAGATCGGCCGGCGCGGCTCGCTCAACAGCTGGATCACCGTCCAGGGCCGCCAGGGCCATGTCGCCTATCCCGCCCGCGCCGCCAATCCCGTACCGGTGCTGGTCCGCCTTCTGGCCGATCTCGACGCCTGGGCGCTGGACGACGGCTATGAAGCCTTCCAGCCGTCGAACCTGGAACTCACCACCATCGACGTGGCCAACGGCGCGACCAACCTCATCCCCGCCGAGGCCCGGGCGCGCCTGAACATCCGCTTCAACCCCGCCCAGACCGGCGACGGCCTGATCGCCGAACTGAACCGCCGCGCCGGCCTGGCCCAGGCCGACAGCGGGCTGCAGATCACCCTGGACCATCTATGCTCGGGCGAGGCCTTCCTGACCCCGCCCGGCGCGTTCGTCACCGCCGTCCAGGACGCGGTGGAGGCCCAGACCGGCCTGCGCCCCGAGGCCTCGACCACCGGCGGCACCTCCGACGCCCGCTTCATCCGCGCGATGTGCCCGGTGCTGGAACTGGGCCTCGTCGGCCAGACCATGCACCAGATTGACGAGCGCGTGCCGGTGGCGGAGCTTCAGGCGTTGGCGGGTGTCTATGCGCGGGTCATCCGCACCGTGTTGGCGCGCGACGGCGATGTGGCCGCCTAGAGCGACGAGTTCACCTCTCTGCGCGCGTTGGCGCGTGGGGGAGGACAGACCGCGCAGCGGTCAGGAGGGGGCGAGACGATGGCCGGATCAGACCCGTCATCCCTACTGCCGGAGTCGCCCCCTCGTGGTCGCTCCTCGACCTGTCCTCCCCATCCGGCTTCGCGGACGGGGAGGTGAGCGCAATGCCGAATACTTCATAGCAAGGCGTTCGACGCCGTCTCGATTCGGTTTTCCAGCTCGGTCATGAAGGCCTCGCGCTTCAGACCGGCCGGGATCGGCGGCAGGAACTGATAGACGATCGTGCCCGGATAGCGGCGGAACCCGTGCGGCGGCCAGTGGACCCCGGCATTGGTCGCCATCGGCCAGCACGGCCCGCCCAGGTCGCGGTACAGGGCCATGACGCCAGGCTTGTAGTCGGGCGGGGTGCCGGGCTCGGCGCGGGTGCCTTCGGGGAAGATGAAGATCTGGCGGCCCTCGGCGGCGCGGACGCGGGCCTGGCGCACCATGTCCTTGAGCGCCCTGGAATGGGCCGAGCGGTCGATCGAGATCATCTTCGTCTTCCCGGCGAACCAGCCGAAGAAGGGAATCGGCAGAAGCTCCTTCTTCATGATGATGCAGGGGTCGGTCAGCACCGCGAACGGGATGATGATGTCCAGCATGCACTGGTGTTTGCAGGCGATCAGGGCGGCGTCGGCGGGGCGGTGCTCCAGGCCGCGGAACTCGACCTTGACCCCGCAGATCCAGCGCAGGCCGAACAGGATGAACCGGGCCCAGGCCTTGATCACGCCCATGGCCCAGGGGTGGGGCAGCATCAGTGACGGAGACAGGCCGACCGCGAAGATGGCCATCGACAGATAGAGCCAGGCCACGAAGATCAGCGATCGGATCGTGACCATCAGCCGGCCGGTTCCGGCTCGCCGCCGATGCGGCCGCCGGTGATGCGGCGCACGCCTTCGCGGCCCAGGACGGCGAGGTATTTCAGGTATTCCATCGTCATTCGGCGCGCGGTGACCTGTTCTCGCCACCAGCGGTCGGTGTCCAGCGACGGGGTGGAGACGGCGTAGGGGGTCAGGGCCAGGTCGGGGGAGGCTCCGCGGATTTCCATCAGGGCGCGGGGCATGTGGTAGTCCGAGGTGACCACGATCAGGCTGTCATAGCCCCGGCTGTCGGCCCAGGCACCGATTTCCTGGGCATTGCCGATGGTGTCCTCGGCCTCGAAGCCCAGGTCGACGCAGCAGTTGAACAGGGCCGACGAACCGGGGGTCAGGGCGCGCAGTTCCTGGCGGCGGACCTCGCGGTTGACGCCCGAGATCAGGACGCGGTCGCCCAGGTCCTGTTCCAGCAGGCGGATGGCGACATTGACCCGTTCGGCGGCCGGGCCGGTCAGGGCGACGATGGCGTCGGCGCGGGCCGGTTCGGCGGCCGGCGTGAAGCCGCGCACCCGGTCCGCGAAGGCGAACAGGCCGATCCCCCAGATCAGGACCACGATGCTGACAAGCGTCAGAAACTTCATCCCGATTCCCTAGCGGGGCCGCAAGCCGCCGCCAAGCCGTCCCATCGCGGTCAGACGTGCGGCCAATACGGCGATCCCGCCCGCGAGCAGGGGAATGGGGACGAGCCACAGCAGGTCGGTGAAGGCGACGGGCAGGGCGGTGACGATGCCCTCGGCCCCGCCGAGCGCGCGCAGGCCGAGCACGATCAGGCCCACCGCCGCCGCGCCGGATGCCCCGGCGCCGAGGGCCAGCAGGCCGAACCGGCGCTGGAACAGGGCGGCGATCGCGCTGTCGTCGGCGCCGGTCAGGCTGAGGGTCTCGATGACACCGGCCTGGGCGGCCATGCCGGCGCGGGTGGCATAGACGATGGCCGCGCCGGCCGCGCCGCCGGTGAGGAGGAAGGCGATGCCGCCCAGCAGGCTGATCAGCAGGGCCGAGCGTTCGATCTCGCCCTTCCACTGGCCGTGGTCGTCGACGCTGGCGTCCAGGCCGGCCTCGGCCAGGGCGCGGCTGAGGGTGACGGCGCTGGCCGGGGCGTCGGGGTCCAGCCGGACGGTGACCAAGGCCGGAAGGGGCAGGTCGGGCAGGGCCGCTTCGCCCATCCAGGGGCGCAGCAGATCCTCGGCGGCGGCGCGGTCCAGGGCCTGGGCCTCGGCGACGCCGTCTAGGCCGGACAGGGTCTCGGCGGCGCGGCCGGCGGCGGTGATGGGGCTTTCGCCGACGCTGGGGCGGACCTGGACGGTGGCCTCGGTGCGGAGCTGGCCGACCCAGCCTCTAGCGGCCCGGTCGGCGGCCAGGGCGCCGACCGCCGACAGGGCGGCAAGGAAGCAAAGGACAGCGATGACGGCGGCCAGCCAGGTTTCCCCGGCGGCTTCGCGGGGGAGCAGGGCTGATTCGGTGCGGCGGAACCGGCGCATCAGGCGGGGCCGCCGGTCAGCTGTCCGCGATCCAGGCGCAGGCGCTGGGCGCCGGAGCGGTCGGCCAGGGCCTCGTCATGGCTGGCGATCAGGACGGTGGTGCCCTGGCGGTGCAGGGTCTGGAACAGGTTCAGCAGGCGCTGCGCCATCGCGGCATCGACGCTGCCGGTCGGTTCGTCGGCCAGGATCAGCTCGGGCCGGGCCATGACGGCGCGGGCGATGGCCAGCCGCTGCTGCTCGCCGCCGGACAGGGACGGGGGACGGGCCGACAGCCGGTCGCCGAGACCGACCCAGCGCAGCATCTCGGTCACGTCCTGCGCATAGGCGGCGCGTTTCTGGCCCGCCAGGCGAAGCGGCAGGGCGGCGTTGTCGAACACGTCGAGGTGATCCAGCAGGCGGAAATCCTGGAAGACGAGGCCGATGCGGCGGCGGTGGGCGGGGCGGGCACGGCGGTCGGCGGCGTCCACGGGCTGGCCGAACAGGGCGATCTGGCCGGCCGTGGGGCGTTCGGACACGGCCAGGAGCCTGAGAAGCGAGGACTTTCCAGCGCCGGAAGGGCCGGTAAGGAAGTGGAAAGAGCCGCGTGGCAAAACGAGGTTAATGTCCCGCAGCACGCCGGGCGTCTCGGCATAGCCGAAATCCACGCCGGTCAGGCGGGCGGTTTCGGTCGCGGAGGCGGGTTCGGCGGCGCGACGGGGTGAGACGGGCATCGGGTTTTCACAAGGACCGGGGCGGACCGCGCCCGGACGGGAGGGGGCATCAGCCTCGCAGTCAGACGACATGATACTGACCTGCCCGTCCTGCGCCACCAGCTATTTCACCCCCGACGAGGCGATCGGGCCCAATGGCCGCCGCGTGCGGTGCCAGAGTTGCGCCCATGTGTGGACTGCCATGCTGGACGAGCCGCTGGAGCTGACGGCACCGACGCCGGTGGCGGCACCCGTGGCCGCAACCGAGCCGGCCGCGACCGGGTTCGGCAAGCGCGAGGATGGGCCGGAAACCCTGGCCGAGACGCCCGCGCCGGAACTGCCCAAGGCGTTCCGGGCCAAGCAGGAACAGCAGCGGCGGCTGCGGCGCGCGGCGACGCATGGGGCGGTCTGGGCCGGGTTGGCCAGTGTTTTCGTGGGGTTGATCGCGGCGGCCTGGCTGTTCCGGGTCGAGATGGTCGAGATGTGGCCCCGGTCGGCGGCGGCCTATGCGGCGGTCGGCATGCCGGTGAACCCCACGGGGCTGGAGTTCGAAGCGGTCACGGCGCGGACCTCGCCCAATTCGCCCGATCAGGTGCTGGTGTCCGGGGCGCTTCGGAACGTCCGCGAGCGCGAGGTGGTGTCGCCGACCGTGCGGCTGGCGCTGCTGGATGCCCAAGGCGGGGAGATCGCCAATCGGATGGTGCGGATCGACGCCGCGCCGGTCCTGCCGGGCGGGGTCCAGGGGTTCGCCGCCATCCTGCCCGATCCGGGTGGACGGGCCGCCGGGGTGGGGGTGGATTTCGCGCCCGAGGTGGTGCTGCCCGAGCCCGAGCCGGTCGAGGCCCAGAACGTGGCCGTGGACGCGCCGAGCCCCGCCCGGGTGGTCCGTCGCCCGCCGCCGCCCGAGCCGGACACCGGCCCGCTGCGCTCGGCCCTGGCCCCCATGGAGGCGACCTCGCCGCACGCCCGGCCGATCGAGGCGGTGCCGGTGGTGGAAAGCCCGCTCGACAGCGCCCATGCCGAGGCGGTATCCGCCGCGCATGGCTGACGCTCCCCCGCCCGTTTCGCCCATCGTCCTGTTGCCCGAAGCCGAGGTCGCCCGCGTGGTGGGCGACCTGGCGGCGCGCATCGCCCCGGTCACCGACGACGACACGGTGGCGGTGGTGGTGCTGACCGGCGGGCTGTGGTTCGCCGCCGATCTGACGCGGGCGCTGGCCCGGCTGGGACGCAATGTCCGCTTCGATGCCCTGTGGCTGGCGTCCTACGGCGACAACACCACCAGCCGGGGTCGGATCGACGTCCGCGCGCCTTTCCAGCGGTCGCTGAAAGGTCGGACGGTGCTGATCCTGGACGATGTGTTCGACACCGGCCTGTCGCTCGCGGAAGCGGTCCGATTGGCGGCCGAGGCGGGGGCGGCGCGGGTCTTGACCTGCGTGTTCGCTCGCAAACCCTGGCCGCGGCCGCGGGCGCCGGAGCCCGACTTCGTCGGCTGGGAGGCCCCGAACCGGTTCCTGGTGGGCTACGGGCTGGATCACGCGGGGACGCTGAGGGGCCTGCCGGACATCTGCGCCCTGGATTAGCGACGGCCTTGCACGGGTGACGCGAGGTGCCCTGGGCAGCGAGACCAACCCGGTCCTGGCCGACATGCCCCCGGGCCAGCGGGCGTATCTGGGCCGGCTGCGCTGTTCGGACGGACAGGGGCCCCTGTTCTCGCGGATCGGCAGCATGGGAATCCGCCATTCCAGCCACGTCGTCGACGGCTATGGCGTGACCTGCGCCAGTGGTCAGCCGCCCCAGACGACGATCTATATGGACATGTACCACCCCGGCCATGTCGAGGCGCGACCGGTGCCCGGATTCACCATCGTGCCGTGATGGCTTCCGCTCGCGGCATGAGCGGGCTGAGCCTGTTCGGCCCTGGCTCGGGTCGGCTTTGACGCGACCCAGTCTGGGCCGATAGACGGGGCCATGACACGCCGCGACCCGTCTTTCCGCATCCGGCTGCGCGCCTTTCGCGAGATGCGGGGCGAGCCGGCCGATCGCGGCTTCATCGCCGACCTCGAGTTCTTGGAGAACCGCGACCTGGACCTGTCGATCCGGCTGGGTGCGCTGCTGGCGTTCAACGCCTTGCTGATAGGGATCGGGACCTATCCGGTGTCGGCCTCGCCGGGCGCGCCGCTCAGCCTGGACGCGGCGGCCCAGCCGATCCTGACGCTGCTCAGCCTGGCCGGCATCGTGCCGGTGGCGGTGTCCAGCGTGGTGTGCCTGCGCGCGGCGCTGAGGGGCGAGGTGTTCGACGCAGACGGCCTGGACGCCCCCGAAGACCTGCGCCAACGGCTGTTCGCCGCCTTCGTCCACTCCATCGACGTGGCCGACCGGCATCTGCGGCAGGCGATCACCTGGACCCTGGCCGGCGGGGCGACGACGGTGGCGGTGTGGGCGGCGATCCTGGCCGAGAAGATGCGCTAGGGCCTGCGCCCTGAGGGGTCGGCGCGTCAGTGGCCGTCCCCAGCGCCCGCTGGGGCCAGCTTCCAGCGCACCTTGGTCTCCGCGTCCGTCCGGGCCGACCCGCGCACCACGATCTGCAATCCACGCCGCGTCAGGCCGTCGTCGACATGAACCGAAGGCTCGATGGCCACGTCCGGTCCGTCGGTGCGGAACACCCAGCCCCGGCCCGAATGGCCGCGCAACAGGATCGACCGCTGATCGCGCGACAACGACGCCTGCACCCCCGGCTCCAGCTGGAACCGCAGCGCATAGGGGGTCGCGATCGGCCTCACCTCTGCCCCCGCGCCGGGGTCGGGATACAGCCTTTCCTCGGCCCGCAGTTCGTCCAGCCTCTGGTCCAGATACAGACGGCGCTGGTGCCGCAGGCCCTGGGACGCGACCCAGCCGTCGTGCTCGGCCTCCAGCCACACCGCCCCTTCGGCCGAGCGGTGATCCACCCTCACGTCCAGGTCGCGCCCGATCAGGCGCGGTCCCAACAGGTCGCCCTTCCATCCTCCCAGTGGCTCGCCCAGCGACTGCTCACCCAGGGTCAGGGTCGAATGGCCCGGCGTCAGTCTCAGCCCCTGTCGGTCCGCCGCGCGCGGGGTCCAGCCGCAGCCGGTGAACATCCGGTCCTTGCCGCAGGTGATTTCCAGCGCCAGCGGCTGGGCACAGGCCATGCCGGCCCAGGCCCCGTCCCCCGGCGCCGACGTGTCGGTCATGATGGTCAAGAGCGGCGACTGGATGCGCCAATAGCCGCCGACCGGCCCGTCCGACCGGGCCTTGGGGTCGTCGTCATGGGCGCGGGCCGCCGCCACCCGCGCCGCGCCGGACGGCCCGCCGCCCTGGAAGCTGGCCAGCCGCCCGTCGGGCAGGGTCAGGTCGCGCAGGCCCAGGGTCAGCCGCTCGATCGCCGCCGCCACCGGATCGGGGGTCGGCTCCGACAGCTGCGCCAGGGCGTCATGCAGGGTCAACAGGTCCAGCAACAGCTCCAGCCCGGCCTCGGGACTGCGCGAGGCATGCGATCCGTCCGGCAGCACCGTCGTCGACAGGGCTCCGCCCAGCCGACCCAGCGCGTTGCGCCGGATGCCCTGGCCCACGCCGCCCGCCAGGGTCGCCCCGGCCACCGCCGCCGCCGTCAGCCGCTCGGCCCGCGTCGCCAGTCCGCCCGGTGGCCGCAGCAGCTGCCGCGCCTGCCGGCCCAGGATGTCGGCCAGCCGCGCCCGCTCCGCCTCGGTCGCGACCTGTCCCATCCGCCGCGCCGCGCACGACAGGTTGAACACCCGCCGCGCCAGGATGTCGGGGTCCCAGGCGAACGGCGACCATCGCGCGAACACGATCCACCAGTTCAGCGCCAGCCTCAATCCCTCGCGCGCCCCGCGTTCGCCCTGCATCATCAGTGGCGGCAACCAGGCGAAGGCGTGCAGTTCGGTCGCGAACCCCCGGCTGGGGCTGGGCCGGGTCCAGGGGTCTTCCGGCGCGGGGGCCTCCAGGCTCATTCCGGCCAGGGTGAACCGGCCCCCCAGCGTCACCTTGCCCGGCTCGGCGTCGCACGGCCGGAAATCGCGCGGCGTGACGGCGAAGGCGGTCGCCTTGCCCGTCCGTAGCGTCAGGCCGTAGCCCGGCAGGCCATACAGTTCGACCCACATCTGGCGCGTCACCAGCCGCCCGGCGATGGCCGGCCACAGCGCCGGGCCGGTCACCGCCCCGGTCGATCGCACCGGCGTCCGCATAGGCGCGCCGCGCAGGCCGGGAATGTCCCCGGCGCTCGGAGTCGGGCCCTCGGAACCGGCGAAGGGGCGGATCGGGCTCATGCCGCCGACTTCAGCGCCGCGATGTTTCCGGCGTAATCCCCGCCCTTGAACACGAACGACCCGGCGACCAGCGCATCGGCCCCGGCGGACACACAGGCCCCGGCATTGGCCGAGGTCACGCCCCCATCGACCTGCAGATGCGCCGTCGATCCGGCCCGGTCCAGGATCGCCCTGGCACCCGCGATCTTGTTCAGGGCGCTGTCGATGAAGGCCTGGCCGCCGAAGCCGGGGTTGACCGACATGATCAGCACCAGATCGACCAGATCGATGACCTCCTCCAGGACCGACAGCGGCGTCGCGGGATTGAACACCACACCCGCCTTGGCCCCCAGCTGCCGGATGCGGCCCAGGGTCCGGTGCAGATGCGGCCCGCTCTCGGGATGGACGGTCAGGACGTCGGCCCCCGCCTCGCGATAGGCCTCCAGCCACGGATCGACCGGCGCGACCATCAGATGCACGTCGAACGGCAAGGTCGTGTGCGGCCGCAGCGCCTTCACTACGTCGGGCCCGATGGTCAGGTTCGGCACGAAATGGCCGTCCATCACATCGACATGGATCCAGTCCGCGCCCGCCGCCTCCAGCGCCCGGACCTCCTCGCCCAGACGGGCGAAATCGCTGGCGAGGATCGACGGACAGATCAGGGGCGCGGTCATGGCCCTCCGATTACGGCCCGCGCCCCCGCATCGCAACCCGCCGGCGCCGACGATTGACCGAAGGCCGTTCGCCCGAACGCGGGGTGATCCGGCGCGCGCGCGATCGGCACGGGGCGCAGACACAGGCCGTAGTCGCCGTCGAACGGCGTCGGCGACCATGTCCGCGCCAGGTCGCGATCGCGGAACCAGGCATGGCCGTGGCTCCATCCGGCCTCGTGTCGCGCCGCCTCGCCCAAGGGCCCGAGCATCTTCAAAAGGGCCCGACCGACCACCGGCATCCGCACTCGCGCCGCCCCGAGCAGGGAGGCATTGTCGATCAGGCATCGCAAAAGCATCCGCGCCGCCTCGCCATGTCCCGCCAGGACGGCGAGGTCGAGAACGTCCAGGATGGGCGGTTCGATCGACCGGCCCTTGTTGATCTGGGCCTGGAGCACCGCCACCAGCGCGCCGTCGCGCCGCGCGGCGAGGATGAGGGGCGGCAGGGTGCGGTCGGGGTCGGCGCCGCGCCAGCGCAGGACGGCGGCCGACCGGTCGATCACCGGCCCGCCCTGGGCCAGCAGGGCGTGCCAGAACGTCTGGTAGTCGGACCGGTCGCCAAGATCGGTAACGACCTCTATGCCGGCCGGCAGTCGGGGACGCGACGCCTGACCCAGCCTGCGGTTCATCAAGCGTTCGGTCCGATGCAGGCCCGATTGCGGCCAGCGGGCCACGACCGACCGCCAGGCGCGGCCCGCCAGCAGGGCCGGCCGATCGATGTCCCAGATCAGCTTCACATCATGCCCCGGAACGGGCCAGGGCTTCAGTCCGTGGCGCCCATACAGTCCGCTGGAAAGGCGGTTGGCATTCAGGGTGTAGACCGCCGCCATGCCCGGCTGGTTCAGGACGGCCCGGATCAGACGCCGCGCCGCGCCTCGCGCCTGGGGAGCGACGATGATCGAGAATCCGGTCGCCACCGGCATCGCGTCTCCGCCCACGTGAAGCGTCTGGACCAGATTGCCGACGAAACCGATCGCGCGATCGTCCTCGCCCGTAAGAACCCAACCCCACGGGCTGTCCTGCGCCCGACGCGCGGGCTGGTCCTGGACCCAGGCCCAGCCGGCCTGTGACCGGTCCGGCCACCAGACGTCGCGATGCAGGCGATTGATCGCCGCGAGGTCGTCGTCAGTGGCCGGTCTCACATCCATCACGACACGTCTAACAATCCAAAGTTGCAGAACCGTTTCGATCACCCACCTTTGGCCGCTCGGACCTGCCGCGACCGTCTCGCCTCTTCCCAAGGCGGCATGACACTGATTTTATCCCATCAACGCGGGGTCGCCACGATTTCGTCGTGACTTCAACGCCCCATGTCGTCAGACCTGACCGTCCCGATGCCGGATGACCCCGAAAGAGACCGAATGCGTAAACGCCTGATCGTCGGCACGGCCGTCATCGCCCTGGGCCTCAGCGGCATGGCGGTGGCCAGCCAGACCCCCCGCAACGAAACCTTCCGCATGCTCCAGCTGTTCGGCGACGTGCTGGGCATCGTGGAACAGGCCTATGTCGTACCGGTCGACAATCAGAAACTGATCGAGGCGGCGCTGGCCGGGATGATGACGGCGCTGGACCCGCATTCCAACTATCTGGCGCCGGACAGTTTCGACGACCTGCAGGAACGCACCACCGGCGAATACTCCGGCGTCGGCCTGACCATCAGTTCCGAGGGTGGGCTGGTGAAAGTGATCTCGCCCATGGACGGCAGCCCCGCCGCCCGCGCCGGTGTCCAGGCCGGTGACGTGATCTCGGCCATCGAGGGCGTGAACGCCGCGGGCCTGACCGTGTCGGACGTGTCGGAGAAGCTGCGCGGCGCCATCGGCACCTCGGTCAATGTCACCTTCCTGCGCGACGGCGAGGAGCCGCGTGACGTCACCCTGACCCGCGAGGTCATTCGCATCGAATCCGCCACCGGCCGGGTCGAGGGCGACTACGGCGTCCTGCGCGTCGCCACCTTCAACGAGAACACCGGCCGCGAACTGGCCGCCGCCATCGCCGCGATCAAGGCCGAGAAGCCTGACGTGAAGGGTTATGTGCTGGACCTGCGCAACAACGGCGGGGGCCTGCTGACCGCCGCCATCGATGTGTCCGACGCCTTCATGCAGCGCGGCGAGATCGTCAGCCAGCGCGGCCGCGAGCCCGACCAGATCGAACGCTATGCCGCGCGGCCCGGCGACCTGGTCGACGGCCTGCCGCTGGTGGTGCTGATCAACTACGGCTCGGCCTCGGCGTCCGAGATCGTGGCTGGCGCGCTCAAGGACCACGAGCGCGCGACCATCGTCGGCCTGACCAGCTTCGGCAAGGGGTCGGTCCAGACGGTGATCCCCCTGGCCGGGGGCCGCGACGGGGCCCTGTCGATCACCACGGCGCGCTACTACACCCCGTCCGGCCGCTCGATCCAGAAGATCGGCATCGAACCGGACCTGGAGGTCGCCCGCACCACCGCCGAGGCCCGGATCGTGTCCCGTTCCAGCTTCATCTATTCCGAGGCCGCCTATTCGACCGCCCTGGATTCCTCGATCGGCGAGGAGCGCAAGAAGTCCCACATCCCGATCGAGAGCCCCGGTCCCGACTATGACAAGGAGGCCGACTACCAGCTTCAGCGCGCCTTCGACGTGCTGCGCGCCGGCGGCGACCTGACCCGCCTCGCCGCCGCCCCGGCCGGCATCGTGGTCAGCGCGCCGGGCACCGAGGGCCCGTTCCTGGCGGATCTGGACGAGGACGACACGCCCACGCCGCCCGTGCGTGTCGAGCCGATCGAGCCGAGGGAGATTCTTCCGCCCGACATCACCCCCGGCAACGAACCGACGCCGGAAACCCCTCGCGACCGCGAACGTCCGATCGGGCGGCCGCCCGAGATCACGCCGGGGAATGTGCCGACCTCGGAGGCTGACGACGAGTGATCGTTAGGAATACCCTCTCCCATTGGGAGAGGGCTTGAGCGCCCGAGAGCCGTCAGGCGATCGGTCTTGCGCGACCCGAAGGGCAGCGCGGAGCCTGAAAGGGTGAGGGGTTATGCCCTCACCGTTGAGACCGTGACCCCTCACCCGTTCGGCTCAGCGCATCGCTACGCTCTGCGAGCCTCAAGCCCTCTCCCGCCGGGAGAGGGAAGACAATTCAACCCTTGGCCCAGACGCCGAACGGATCGCTCCATTCCAGCCCCAAGGCCTCGGCCACCGCCGGATAGGTGATCTCGCCCTTCAGCACGTTCAGGCCGCGCGCCAGATGCGGATCCTTGCGCAACGCCTCCAGCCCGTGATCCGCCAGCGCCAGCCCGAACGGCAGCGTCGCATTGTTCAGCGCCTCCGACGACGTGCGCGGCGCTGCGCCCGGCATGTTGGCCACACAGTAATGCACGACCCCGTCGATCACATAGGTCGGGTCTTCATGTGTCGTGGCATGGCTGGTCTCGAAACAGCCGCCCTGATCGATGGCCACGTCGACCAGCACCGAGCCCGGCTTCATCTGTTTCAGATGCTCGCGCTTGACCAGCTTCGGCGCCTCGGCCCCCGGCACCAGTACCGCCCCGATCACCACGTCGGCCCGCACGATCTCCTCCTCGATCGCCCCGATCGACGAATAGCGGGTGATCACCCGGCCCTGGGTGACCTCGTCGATATAGGCCATGCGCGGGATCGAGCGCTCCAGCACCACCACCTCGGCCCCCAGCCCCATGGCCATCCGCGCCGCGTTCAGGCCCACGACCCCGCCGCCCAGCACCAGCACCCGCGCCGGCGCCACGCCCGGCACGCCGCAGAACAGCAGGCCCATCCCGCCGTTGTGCTTCAGCAAGGTCTCGGCCGCCGAGAACACCGCGATCCGCCCGGCCACTTCCGACATCGGCGCCAGCAGCGGCAGGCCGCCGCGCGCATCGGTCACTGTCTCATAGGCGATGGCCGCGCATTTCGACGCCATCAGCCCCTTGGTCTGTTCGGGATCGGGGGCGAGATGCAGATAGGTGTAGAGGATCTGGCCCTCGCGCAGCATCTCCCACTCGACCTTCTGGGGCTCCTTGACCTTCACGATCATGTCGCTGTCGGCGAAGACGGTCGCCGCATCCGAGACGATCTTCGCCCCCGCCCGCTTGAAGTCGGTGTCGGTGAAGCCCGCGCCGATCCCGGCCCCGGCCTGGACCGCGACGGTGTGGCCGCGCGCCACATATTCGCGCACCGCCGTCGGCGTCAGCCCGACGCGGTGTTCGTTCTTCTTGATTTCCTTGGGCACACCGACGCGCATGATCTCTTCTCCCTTGCGGTCGCTCATCATCGGCGACCCTGTTCGGCGCGCAATCTAGCGAGCCATCGATCGCAGGTTCCTGTTCTTTTCAGCGACTGACCGCCGTAAAGTCGCAGAATCCGCGAATGAGGCCGCCGATGAAGACCGTTTCCGCCGTCACCCTGGACGACACCGACCGCCGCATGATCCGCGCGCTGCAGGGCGACGGCCGCATGACCAATGCCGATCTGGCCCGCACGGTGAACCTGTCCGAGAGCGCCTGCCTGCGCCGCCTGCGCGCGCTGGAGGCCGAGGGGGTGATCAGCCGCTACGCCGCCATCATCAATGAACGCGCGGTCGGCCTGCCGATCAGCGTCTTCGTGACGGTCACCCTGTCGTCCCAGGCCGAGGCCGCCCTGACCGCCTTCGAGACCGCCATCACCACCGTGCCCGAGGTGGTCGAATGCTATCTGATGACGGGCGGGTCGGACTATCTGCTTCGGCTGGTGGTGCGCGACGTCGACGACCTGGAACGCGTCCACGCCAAGGCCCTGACCACCATCCCCGGCGTGACCCGCGTCTCCTCAAGCGTGGCCATGCGCACCGTGGTCAAGCGTGGGGCCCTGCCGGTCTGACCGGGGGCATGCTAAGGCGTTGCCGCATGAACGTGCATGAGACCATCGCCGTCTGGATCGATCGCGAACCGACGCTCGACGAAGAGATCGGTGCGCTGGGCGACGAGGATACGTTTGAAATGGCCAACCTATCCGAGGATCAAACGGGCGTTCCCGGCACGATCTTCATCTCAACCGCCATGGGTTCGCACGGCCCGCGCGTGAAATACTTTCGCAAGACCGGCCCGGGACAGCCCAGTTTCTCGGTTGCCGTGGCGTCGGAACCGCGTGTGCTGGCCAGCAGCATTCCCGACCGCGATCTGGCCGGGCTGGCTCAGCCCGTGCTGGAATGGACCCGGCTGAACCATGAGGCTCTGGCCCGGTTCTGGTGGGAAGGCCGGTACTGGTCGGACTCAGAGGTTACCGCCTTCAAGGCCGCTCTGCGACGCTTGTGAAGGCTCGCAGCGCCGTCGAGGATGCGCCGTTCAGCGGCGCGCGCAGATAGGTCCAGGCCGGGGCGGGCAGATAAGGCAGGGCCGCCGCCTCGCGCGATGAGACGCGGTGGCCGGCGTAGCGGCGGGCGGCGGGGGCCGATCGGCTCTGCAGCATCGAGCCGGGCCGGGCGACCACGGCGACCGGCATGGTGGCCATGATATCGGTCCATCCGCGCCAGCGATGGAAGCTCGCCAGATTGTCCGATCCCATCACCCAGACGAACCGCACGCCCGGATGCCGGACCTGCAATGCGCGCAGGGTGTCGACCGTCCAGCGCGTGCCGATCCGGGTCTCGACGTCCGACACGACCATCGACGGGCCGCGCGCGAACGCCCGTGCCGAGGCCATGCGGTCGGCCAGGGGGGCGGTGTCCTGTTCCGCCTTCAGCGGGTTCTGGGGCGAGACCAGCCAGACCAACCGGTCCAGCCCCAGCCGGGCCAGGGCCGTTTCGGCGACATGGGCGTGGCCTTCATGGGCCGGATTGAACGAGCCGCCGAACAGGCCGACCGTCATGCCGGGGGCCAGGTTCAGACCGTCACGCAGCGCCCCGCGGCGAGGGCCGGTGATCTGGCGCGCGGGGCCGGCGTGGAAGAAGGACAAGGCGGACGCGCTTCTTGTAGGGCTCTTGCTCAGCCTTGATCTAACAGGCCACGCCCGCCCTGTCGCGCCTTCCGTGCGCGGACGGTCAGACCGGCCGCACCGGATGCACGCGCGGGTCGGGGCCGTTGGTCACGACCCGGTCGCGATCGCCCAGGTCGCGCACGACCTTGACCTCGGCGAAGCCCTCGGCCTCGAACAGGGCCTTGACCGCCGCCCCCTGGTCCCAGCCAATCTCGACCGCGAAGATCCCGTCCGGCTTCATCACGCGCCGGATTTCCGGGGCCAGCTCGCGATAGGCCTGCAGCCCGTCCGGGCCGCCGTCCAGCGCCAGACGGGGGTCGTGGTCGCGGACCTCGGGGTCCAGGCCGTCGATATGGTCGCTTGGGATATAGGGCGGATTGGACACGACCAGGTCGAAGCTGTGGTCCCCGAAACCGGTCGCCCATTCGGTACGCAGGAAGGTGGCGCGGCCGTCGAGGTCGAGGTTGGCCGCATTCTCCTTGGCCACGGCCAGGGCTTCGGACGAGACGTCCGTTCCCACGCCGGCCGCCCCGGCCCGGTCGGCCAGCAGGGCCAGCAGGATCGCGCCGGAGCCGGTGCCCAGGTCGATGATGCTGAAGGCCTGGTGCGGCCCGAAGGCCAGGAGGGCGATGTCCAGCAGGGTCTCGGTGTCCGGGCGCGGGCTCAGCACGTCGGGGGTGACGTTGAGCATGATCTTCCAGAACGCCTTGCGGCCCAGGATGCGCGAGACGGGTTCCCGCTTCAGCCGGCGTTCGATCCAGCCGTCCAGCTGGTCGCGCTGTTCGGGGGTAACCGGCCGATAGGGTTCGGTCAGGATGTCGATCCGGCTGGCCCCGGTGGCGGCCTCCAGCAACAGGCGGGCGTCAATGGCCGGGCTGTCGATCCGGGCTTCCTTGAGCCGAGCCTGGGCCGCCTTCCAGGTGGCGACCAGGGTGTCGGGGTTGGCATCGGTCACGGCAGCATCTCCAGCGGGTCGCCCACGGCGATCGGCCCGTCGTCGAGCACCGACAGATACAGACCGCAGAACCGGTGCCCATAAAGCCGATACAGCTCGGGCACCAGATCGATGTCGACCGCCCCCGTCGCCGGATCGACATGGGTGGCGGCACAGCGGACGATCGACTTCAGGGCCCGCATCCGCACCGCTCCGAGCCGCAGCGTGCGCCCGGGCCAGTCCAGTTCGACCCAGGCGGGCAGGCCCTCGACATAGACATTGGCGCGGAACCGCAGCGGATCGACGGGCCGGCCAAGCCGGGCCGCCAGATCGCGCACGCTGGCCAGGTTCAGGATCGACACATGGCCGGACGGGTCGTCCATGAACCGGTGCCCCTGGCCGGACAGCAGGCGCAAGGGTGCGGTCGCATCCTCGCCCAGCACGGCGGTCAGCCAGACCTCGAACCGGGCGCGGTCGTGCGGATCGTGCAGGATTACGTCGATGTCGGGATGGCCGGGCGTGGAGGCGTGGAACCGACCGGCCGCTTCCTCCCACCGGGTGCGGATGCGGGCCACCACCGCGATCCGGGCCAGGACGGCGAACCGCATCTTGGACACATGGCCTGGGGCCTCGAGATTGAAGCCGGATGGCCCGACCTCGACCGCATAAAGCCGGTCGCCGGGAAAGGCGCGGTCGGTGGTCAGATGCGCCCGCGTCAGGGGTTCGGGCGTGAACCCCTTCACGGGATGGCGATACAGGGCCGAGACCGTCGCGGACATGGTCCGTCCGTGCCCCAGCGGACCCGTTGAAGCAAGTTCGCGGGAACGGGCCGCGCCGGCCTTCGTTTGCACCCTCGATGCGTCTTCCCGCCCCGACCCGACTGTTCTCCGGCCTGACCCAGGGCGGCGGGAGCGCGTGGCGGTTCGTCGGGGCGGCGGTCGGCGGGCTGGCGGCCGGGGCCACGGCGGCGCATCTGCTCTATACCCAAGGGCATCGGATCGGCGTCGATCTGAGGCTCGAAAAGCCGGTGCCGCCCGGCGAGGCCCCGCCGACCCCTCATGATTACGACGCCAAGGAACCGGGTCGCGGGCGGCTGGCCGAGCGTCCGCGCCACATTCCGTTCAAGGGCTGGATCGACATCCTGTGGCGCACCGGGGGATCGTACTTCGGCGACCGGGTGGGTTTCGTGGCGGGCGGCGTGACCTTCTTCTTCCTGTTGTCGCTGTTTCCGACGCTGGCGGCCTTCGTGACCATCTATGGCCTGTTCGCCGATCCGTCGGACGCGGCCTCGCGCATCTCGTTCCTCTATACGGTGCTGCCGTCCAACGTGGCCCAGTTCATCAATGGCGAGATGCAGCGGCTGGCCGAGAACACCAACACCGCCCTGACCTTCACCCTGGTCTGGACCCTGGCCCTGTCGCTGTGGGTGGCCAACAACGGGGTCAAGACGTTGTTCTATGGCATGAACATCGCCTATCACGAGGTCGAGCGGCGCAATATCGTCAACTACAACCTGCTGTGTTTCGCCTTCACCCTGACCGGGCTGGCGGCGGTGTTGTTCAGCGCGGCGTTGGTCGTCGGCGTGCCGGTGGTGCTGGACGTGTTCGGCCTGGCCGAGGAGTGGCGGACGCTGTCGCCGCTGCGCTGGCCGATGTTGTTCGTGCTCTATGTGCTGGCGCTGATGGTCATCTATCGCTTCGGGCCGTGCCGGGCGCGGGCCCGATGGCGCTGGCTCAGCCCCGGCGCGCTGTTCGCGGCGACGGTCAGCCTGTTGGTCTCGTTCCTGTTCAGCTGGTATCTGACGACCTTCGTGCGGACGGACAGCTATGGCCCGCTGGCGGCGATGATGGGTTTCCTGCTGTGGACCTGGATCTCGGTGCAGGTGATCCTGATGGGGGCCGAGCTGAACGCCGAGATCGAGCACCAGACCGCCATGGACACCACCACCGGCACGCCGACGCCGATCGGATCGCGCGGAGCCATCGTGGCCGATACGGTCGGCCCCCGCCGCGGCAGCCCGGCCGCGCTCGCCTTCACCGTCAAATATGCGGAACAGATGGCCGATCGGGTGATGAGCCGCCGGATGCGCCGCGAGGACTGAGGCTTTCCGTGCCCGCGACGACGGGCTAGCACGGGTCATGACTGAAGCCCCGCCCCTGCCCCACGGCCCCCTCGCGGGCGTTCGCGTGCTGGACCTGTCGCGGGTGCTGGCCGGCCCCTGGGCGACCCAGATGCTGGCCGACCTGGGCGCCGAGGTGATCAAGATCGAACGTCCCGGCACCGGCGACGACACCCGCGCCTGGGGCCCGCCCTTCACCACCCGGACCGACGGCACGCCGGGCGACGCGGCCTATTTCCTGTGCGCCAACCGGGGCAAGAAATCCGTCACCCTGGACATCGCCCAGCCCGAAGGCGCGGACATCGCCCGCCGTCTGGCCGAGACCTGCGACGTGGTTGTCGAGAATTTCAAGACCGGCGGGTTGAAGAAATACGGCTTGGATTACCCCGGCCTGTCGGCGATCAATCCGCGCCTCGTCTATTGCTCGATCACCGGCTTCGGTCAGGACGGCCCGTATGCGGGTCGCGCCGGCTACGACTATATGATCCAGGCCATGGGCGGGCTGATGAGCGTCACCGGCCAGGCCGACGGATCGCCCGGCGCCGAGCCGATGAAGGTCGGCGTCGCCGTCGCCGACCTGTTCACCGGGATGTATGCGTCAAACGCCATCCTGGCCGCCCTGCTGCATGCCCGGACGACCGGCGAGGGCCAGCATATCGACCTGGCCCTGTTCGACGTCCAGGCGGCGATGCTGGCCAACCAGGCGACCAACTGGTTCGTCTCGGGCGTCGCGCCGGGCCGGATGGGCAATGCCCACCCGAACCTGGCCCCGTATCAGCCGTTCGCCTGCACCGACGGCCGTGTGGTCATCGCCGTCGGCAACGATGGCCAGTTCCGCGCCCTGTGCGGAGCCTTGGGTGTCCCCGATCTGGCGACCGACGCCAGGTTCGGGACCAATGCCCTGCGCGTCGCGATGCGCCATGAGCTGACCGACCGCCTGACCGCCCTGACGAGGCGGTTCTCGATGCATGACCTCATGGCGGCGCTGGAGGGCGCGGGCGTGCCGTGCGGGCCGGTCAACACGGTCGATCAGGTCTTCGCCGAACCCCAGGCCGTCGCGCGGGGCCTGGTCGTCGAACAGACGCGGGCCGATCTGGATGGAGCCGTACGCACCGTCGCCTCGCCGATGCGGTTGTCCCGGACGCCGGTATCGGCCAAATCGCCGCCGCCCGCGCTGGGTCAGGACACACGGGCGGTCTTGACCGTCCTGGGCGAAGATATCGACGCCCTGAACGCACGCGGCATCGTTTAGGGCGCGGCGACCCGGCGGGCGATCTCGGCCGGATCGAGCGGCTCTGTGCCCACGCTCCAGTCGATGATCGGCAAGCCCCCGATGCGTCCGAAATGTTTGACGTTACGCGTGACCAGGGTCCAGCCGCGCGCGATGGCCTGGCCCGCGATCAGGATGTCGAGCGCACCGATGGGAGTGCCGGCGCGCAGCAGCCGGCTCCGAACCTGGGCCGCCTCGACGGCATCGCCTGGACCAAACTCCACCACCGTGCAGCGATCGACAAAGGTGTGCAGACGATCGCGTTGCAGGCCCGGGCGATCACTCAGCAACGCGCCCGTTTCGAGTTCGTGCAGAACGATGCTGGACACTGTGATCCGCTGATCGCTCGGCCCTATGTCGAGCCAGGCGGCGCGCACCGCGGGAATCGAACCGCGGCCAAGTCGATGATGACGTTCGCGTCCAGACTGAGGATCACAACGACTCGGCCGGTCCCGACAGGCCCTGCGGTGGGGGCTCGGGAAACGGTTCGTCCGTCAGAGCGTCCAGCTCGGCGAAGCGCGATCGCCATTCCTCTCGGGTGCGGGGCATGGCCCGCTTCGGCCGAACCTGTTCCAGAATCACCTGATCGCCCTGTTTGCGGATCGAGACTTCCTTGCCCTCGAAACGATAGGCCTTGGGCAGGCGGACAGCCTGACTGCCGCCGCTGGTGAACAGGCGGGCGGTGTCGGTCTTTATGGGCGGCGGCGATCCGTCCACGACGGCCTCCATATAGCTACATCGTGTAGATACGTCTTTCGGGGCCGGACAGCAATCAGAGGCCCGCGAGCATGACCCAGACGGCGATCAGGGCGCTGAACAGGACGATCGCCCCGATCAGCACCAGGCCGGCGATCCGGGCCGGTCTCATCGGGCCTTTCAATCCCGTCGCGGCCAGGCCGCCTATGCCGCCGGTCAGGGCGGTGGCGGCCAGGACCGTGGCCGACAGGCCGACACCGCCTTCGGCCCTGGCGATGTCGTCGCCCTCGGCGCTGGCGAATTCGCCGTCGGCGACCCGGTCCAGCAGGCTGCGGGCCCGGGGCACCTGATTTTCAGGCACCGTCAGGCGCAGACCGCCCAGCGCGCGCTGCATCAGGGGGTCGATGGTCGACAGATGCCGGTCGGCCACCACGGCGTCGATGTCGTGCGACGCCAGGAAGGCGGCGGCCAGTTCGGCCTCGTACAGGTCAGGAAAGCGGGCGATCTCGACCTGAGCCATCACATCACGACGCCAAGCGTTCGAAGGCCATGCGGCCGATAAAGCCGAGCAGCAAAAGAACAGGGATGGCGACAAAAGGTGCCAATCGCACCCACACGGATGGATTTCTAAAGCCGGGCTTAGGGTTGACTGCTTCCGCAAGCGCGGCACCCAAGCTGCGCTTGGACGAGCCCGAAGAATCAGCGTCATCGAAGTCGCCGCGCACAGCTTGGATCAGCAACTCTCTCGCCAAATCGGCCTGCGCTGCATCAACGAACACCGTCGCTTCGCCAATGGCGTTGGAGCCCCGCATCGTCCAACCCGTCCGTTGGGACGGAGTGAGTGCAACAAGACCGTGGCGGCGGAGGAAATCGACTGCAAGACGCGCATTATCCTCATCGGCGAAGCGGGCGATCTCGACCTGAGCCACCCGCGTCTCCCCTAAAGGTCCAGCAGGGCGCGGGCGGGGTCTTCCAGCAGGTCCTTGATGCGCACCAGGAAGGTCACCGCCTCCTTGCCGTCCACGATCCGGTGGTCATAGCTGAGCGCCAGATACATCATCGGCCGGATCACCACCTGGCCGTCCACCGCCATCGGGCGCTGGACGATGTTGTGCATCCCCAGGATGCCAGACTGGGGCGCGTTCAGGATCGGGGTCGACATCAGCGAGCCGTAGGTGCCGCCGTTGGTGATGGTGAAGGTGCCGCCCTGCAGCTGGTCCATGGTCAGGTCGCCGTCGCGGGCCGCCTTGCCCAGGGCCGCGATGCCCTTTTCGATGCCGGCCAGGTTCAGCTGGTCGGCGTCGCGCAGGACCGGCACGACCAGACCCTTCTCGGTGCCGACGGCGATGCCGATGTCATAGTGGTTCTTGTAGATGATGTCGGTGCCGTCGATCTCCGCATTGACCGCCGGGATCTCGTGCAGGGCCTGGACCACCGCGCGGGTGAAGAAGCTCATGAAGCCGAGTTTCACGCCATGGCGCTTCTCGAACACCTCTTTGTATCGGCCGCGCAGGGCCATCACGTTCGTCATGTCCACCTCGTTGAAGGTGGTCAGCTGGGCGGCGGTGTTCTGGGATTCCTTGAGGCGGCGCGCGATGGTCTGGCGCAGCCGGGTCATCTTGACCCGTTCCTCGCGCGGCTGGTCGGGGCGCGGGGCGACCGGCGCGGCGGCGGGCTTGGGCGCCGCCTGGCCGATGGCGGCCAGGGCGTCGCCCTTGGTGATATTGCCCTTGGGTCCGGTCGGCTGGATGGCCTTGGGATCGAGATTGTTCTCCGACACCACCCGCTGGACGGCGGGCGACAGATGGGCGTCGCCGCCCGCCTTGATCTGGGCCGAACCGGCATTGGCCGAGCCGCCCGATGCGGGCGCGCCGGCCGGGGCTTGAGCCGGAGCCGCGCCGGAGGCCGAGACGCTGCCGATCTGCTGGCCAGGGGTGACGGTCGCGCCGGTGTCCACGGCGATGGTCAGGACGCCGTCGGCGGGCGAGGCGATCTCGACGGCGACCTTGTCGGTCTCGATCTCGACCAGCAGCTCGTCCTTCTTGACCGTGTCGCCGTTTTTCTTGAGCCAGTTGCCGACCGAGCCCTCGGCCACGCTCTCGCCCATGGTCGGCACGGCGATCGGCAGGCTGTCGCCGCCCGAGCCGGACGCCACCGGCGCATCCGCGCGCACCGTCTCGGCAGGCTTGGCCGCCTCGGCTTTCGGGGCTTCCGGCGCGGCCGGGGCCGGTGCGGCGGCCGGAGCCGCGGCGGCCGATGCTCCCTCGGTCACGACGCCCAGCACCGCGCCGGGCGTCACCGTCTCGCCGTCGGCGGCCTTGATGTCCGACAGGGTGCCGTCGGCGGGGGCCACGACCTCCAGCGAGACCTTGTCGGTCTCCAGCTCGACCAGGACCTCGTCCTTCCTGACCGGGTCGCCGACCTTCTTGGTCCATTTGGCGATGGACGCCTCGGAGACGGACTCGCCGAGGGCGGGGGTCAGGATGTCGGCCATGGTCGGTCTTTCGTCGGTCGGGTCGCGGGGAGGTCTATCAGGCGAAGGCTTCGGTGGTGAAGGCTTCCAGTTCCTTCAGATGGCGGCTCATCAGCCCCGCCGCCGTCGAGGCCGAGGCGGGACGGCCGACATAGCGGGCGCGTTTCGACTTCACCTTCAGCTTCTCCAGCGTCAGCTCCAGCCAGGGATCGACGAAGGTCCAACCGCCCATGTTCTTGGGCTCCTCCTGGCACCAGACCAGTTCGGCGTTGGGGAAGCGGGCCAGTTCGGTCATCAGCGACTTCATCGGCCACGGATAGAACTGCTCCAGCCGCATCAGATAGACGTCATCGACGCCCTTCTTCTCGCGGGCGTCAAAGAGGTCGTAATAGACCTTGCCCGAGCACAGCACGACGCGGCGGATGTCCTTGTCGGCCTTGAGGGTGATGCCCGCGACCTCGGGGCGGCGCTGGGCGTCGTCGTGCAGGACGCGGTGGAAGGACGAACCCTCGGCCAGGTCGGCCAGGGTCGAGACCGCCTTCTTGTGCCGCAACAGCGACTTGGGCGTCATCATCACCAGCGGCTTCCTGAACGGCCGGTGCATCTGGCGGCGCAGGATGTGGAAATAGTTGGCCGGGGTGGTGCAGTTGGCGACCTGCATATTGTCCTCGGCGCACTGTTGCAGGAACCGCTCCAGCCGGGCCGAGGAATGCTCCGGCCCCTGGCCCTCATAGCCATGCGGCAACAGCATGGTCAGGCCGCACATGCGCAGCCATTTGCGTTCGCCCGAACTGATGAATTGGTCGATCACGACCTGGGCCCCGTTCACGAAATCGCCGAACTGGGCTTCCCACATCACCAGGCTGTTGGGGTCGCTCAGCGCATAGCCGTATTCGAAGCCCAGCACCGCTTCTTCGGACAGGGCCGAATCGATCACCTCGAACAGGCATTGCCCCTCGCGGATGTTGTTCAGCGGGACGTAGCGGGCCTCGGTCGTCTGATCGACGATCCCGGCGTGGCGCTGGCTGAAGGTGCCGCGCACCGAATCCTGGCCCGACAGCCGGACCGGGAAGCCCTCGTCCAGCAGCGATCCGAAGGCCAGGCTCTCGGCCGTGGCCCAGTCGATGTTCTGGCCCGAGGTGATCATCTCGCGGCGGCCGTCGATGACGCGCTTCAGCGTCTTGTGGATATCGACCTGATTCGGAACGGTGGTCAGGCGGTGGCCGATGTCCTTCAGCTTGGCCTCGGCCACGCCGGTGTCGCCGCGGCGCTCCTCGCCCTCGGGCAAACCGACGCCCTTCCACTGGCCGTCCAGCCAGTCGGCCTTGTCGGCCTTGAACGCCTTGCCGGCATCGAACTCGGCATCGAGGAAGGCGTCGAAGCGGGCGACCTCGGCCTCGACCTCGGCCTGGCCGATCACGCCCTCGGCGACCAGCCGTTCGGCATAGATCTCGCGCGTCGACTTCTGGGCGCGGATCTTCGAATACATCAGCGGCTGGGTGAAGGTCGGATCGTCGCCCTCGTTGTGGCCGAAGCGGCGGTAGCAGAACATGTCCACCACCACGTCCTTGCTGAATTTCTGGCGATATTCGGTGGCCACCTTGGCGGCGAACACCACCGCCTCGGGATCGTCGCCGTTGACGTGGAAGATCGGCGCCTGGACCATCAGCGCCACATCCGAGCAATAGGGCGTCGAGCGGCTGTTCCTGGGGCTAGTTGTGAAGCCGATCTGGTTGTTGACGACGAAATGCATCGTCCCGCCGGTGCGATAGCCCTTCAGCCCCATCAGGGCGAAACACTCCGCCACAACGCCCTGACCGGCGAAGGCGGCGTCGCCGTGGATCAGCAGCGGCATGACCTTGGACCGGTCCAGCGCCCACTGGTCCTCGGGCAGGCCGGCGTTGGCCTCGCGGATGTCGAACGCCTGTTTGGCCCGCGCCTTGCCCAGCACGACCGGGTTGACGATTTCCAGATGGCTGGGGTTGGCGGTCAGGGACAGGTGGACGGTGTTGCCGTCGAACGACCGGTCTGAGCTGGCCCCCATGTGATATTTGACGTCGCCCGAGCCCTCGATGTCGCTGGGCACGGTCGAGCCGCCCTGGAACTCGTGGAAGATGGCGCGATAGGGTTTGCCCATCACCGCCGCCAGGGTGTTCAGCCTCCCGCGGTGCGCCATGCCGAACACGATCTCGTCGACGCCCAGATTGCCGCCGCGCTTGATGATCTGTTCCAGCGCCGGGACCATGGCCTCGCCGCCGTCCAGGCCGAACCGTTTGGTGCCGGGGAACCGCTTGTGCAGGAACCGCTCGAAGCCCTCGGCCTCTATCAGCTTGTTCAGGATGGCGATCTTGCCTTCCCTGGTGAAGGCGTTCTGCTCGAACTTGTCCGGCCCCTCGATGCGCTGCTGCAGCCAGGACTTCTCGTCCGGCTCGGCGATGTGCATGTACTGGATGCCGATGTGGCCGCAGTAGGTTCGCTCCAGGATCACCATCAGCTCGCGAACGCTGGCGTATTGCAGGCCCAGAACCCCGTCCAAGAAGATCGGACGGTCCAGGTCGGCCTCGGTGAAGCCATAGAATTCCGGCGTCAGCTCGGCGTTCTCGATCGGCTGTTCGATGCCCAGCGGGTCCAGCTTGGCGTGCAGATGGCCGCGCACCCGATAGGTGCGGATCAGCATCAGGGCGCGGATCGAATCGTGTGCGGCGGCGCGAATGTCGGCGGCGCTGGCCCCGGCGGTCGGCGCGGCCTTGGCCGGAGCGGCAGGTGCGGGCTTGCCGGGGACGGGCTTGGGCACGGGCCAGCGGCCGTCGAACACGCCGGTGGCCTCGCTGGGCTCGGTGGCGGTGGAGCGGCCCCAGGCGCCGGCGTCGGCCGAGGCCCGGACGTCGCCGGCCTTGTCGCGCAGCTGGTCGAAGAAGGCGCGCCATTCGCCCGAGACAGACGCCGGATCGTCGGCCCACTTTTCGTGGAGGTCTTCGATGAAGCCGGCGTTGGCGCCGTACAGGAAGCTGGTCTCGGCAAAGACCTGGTTCAGCCGACCGGCATCGTCCGCCATCGTGTTCGTCTAGTCCCTTGGGCCCCGGACCGATGTTCGCGCGCGGGGAGATGCGCTCATATAGGCGGTGTTTCGCCGCCGGTCATGACCGAAGCGCGGCGAAACGGGTGAAAAATTCGCGCTGTGGGATGAAGGCGCCTCTCCCTCCCCCTCGGGGGAGGGGGCTCGCGCCAGCGAGCGGGTGGGGAGGGCCGCCCCCACCCGGTCTCCGCTGCGCTGCGATCACCCTCCCCTGAAGGGGAGGGAGAGCGCCGGAACCCCGCGTTAACCCTGTGGGCGCAGTCTCGGGCGTCGTCGTTTTGGAATGCGGCCCATGTCCAGCATCGTCACCTCCAGCTATCGCCGCCAGAGCGATCATTTCGAGCCCCAGGACATCGATCCGGCCGAACAGCGGAGGCTTCGCGGCCTGCTGGAGCAGATCGACTACACCGCCTTCGTCTCGAACCGCGAGGTGATCGGCCAGATGTTGAAGGGCGTCGATTCCGGCACCTTCCAGCGCCTGGCGGTGATGACGGCCACGGCCCGCGCCCGATGGGTCGCCGAGGCGCTGCGCCTGTCGGAATCCGGTTCGCCGGTCACGCCGGACCAGACCGCGCGCCTGACCGCCTATCGCACCGCCTATGACGAGCTGAGCGAGGTCTATGACGGCCTGCGCCGCATGGTCGAACGCAGCTATCTCACCCTCAGGAGCTGACCCCTAATCCAGAGGCTGCGGTCGGGTCACGACCGGGGCGTTCGGATCGGTCTGCGCCGGCTGGGCGGCCGTCGGCGGCGGACCGGCCGGCGTCGTGTTCAGCGGCTGCACCACGATGGCGGGCGGGGCGGCGACGGTCGGCGCGGGCGGCGGCGTCACGGGCTCCGGTTCGGGCTGGGGCTGACTGACGGGCGGGGTCGTCGCGCGCGGGGCCGGGGCCGGTGTGGCCGGACGCGGAGTGGGGGTCGGAGCGGGGCGTGTCGCGGGCACCGTGGCCGTCGGAGCGGGCGGCGGCGGAGCCACCACAGGGGCCGGTGTGCCGTCCAGCGGCGTGGGCTCAATCGGCGACAGGATCGGGGTGGTCGGAGACGTCTCGACAACAGGCGGCGTCGGGGTGGTGTCGCGGCTCGATCCGACGAACCACCAGCCGCCGACGGCCAGCACGGCCACCGCCGCCACGGCGGCACCGGCATAGAGCGGCATGCGGCTCCGCGCGGGCCGGGACCGCTGGGCGATCGGGGCCACCCCGGCGGGCGCCGGGTCGGGCTGGGTTTCCTCGAACGGCGACGGCGTCGGCGCGACCGCGACCGGCTTGGTCGGCTCGGGCCGGGGCGGGGTGCCGGGCAGGGGCCGGACGGTCAGGTCCGGCGCGGCGGCGGCGGGACGTGGTTTCGCAGGCGTCGGGGTGGCGAGCGGAACCGCCGCGACCGGCGGGGTCAGCGGGCGGGGCTGGATCGCCGGCGCGGGCGTCGGCGGGGACGCCGGGCGGGCCTGCGGAATCATCGAGCCGGTGAAGATGCCGGAGGTCGGGCGCGGGGCGGGACGCGGCCGCGGGGCCCGGGGCGGCTCGG